>Ga0113563_10003266_pt1 | contig 10059 bp, 9 predicted proteins | sample Mud3Dept3metaG_FD_80117 | JGI IMG/M metagenome (GOLD analysis project Ga0113563, IMG submission 80117) | Freshwater wetland microbial communities from Ohio, USA, analyzing the effect of biotic and abiotic controls - Mud 3 Core 4 Depth 3... | ecosystem: Environmental > Aquatic > Freshwater >...
GGGGCCTGGGGGTTCGGGCGGTACGCGCCGGAAGCATCGGCCGGGAGGACCCGAGACTCGAAGAAAACACCGCTTCTCCGAAATGGGGGGCGGGAGGCCTTGGCCCCCGCCCTCTCCACGAAGGTCCCAGCGCCTTATGATTTCAAGCGGACCGGCCGGGCCCCCAGGCCGGGGCACCTCTTGGCCTTTGCGACGGTCCTCCACTCATAGCGACTGGTCACCCGTGACTGAATGGTTACCCTCCTTCCTTTCCTTGTCTTGAAAAAATTCTTCCCGGTGTGTTATGATTTAGTAAAATCAAAGAAATTAGCGTGGAGAGCATCGAATGAAAATCAGCAAGGAAGAGGTGGAACATGTGGCTGTCTTGGCCAGGCTGAAGTTTTCGGAAGGGGAAATCGAGCGCTTTGCCGGCCAGCTCAACCGCATCCTCGCCTACATGGAACAGCTGGACAAGCTTGACACCTCCCGGGTGGCGCCCACCTTTCATGCCGTGGCCCAGAAAAATGTCTTCCGCGAGGATACGATTCAATCTTCCCCGGGTCTCGACCTTACCCTCTCCAATGCCCCCGACCCGGAACGCGGTTTCTTCCGGGTCCCCAAGATCATCGAATGACCCAATGCTCTTCATAACCCGGGAAGCCCGCAAACTGTGATCCTCGTGATCTTATCCTGGAGACCTGCTATGCGCTTTACCCTCTGCGCTCTGCGATTTTCTTCTTGAATCCCAAAGGACCCCGTATGGAACTCTACAAAATGACCGCCCACCGTTTGGGCGAACTGCTGCGCCGCGGAGAAATCACTTCCCGGGAAATCACCCGGTCGGTCCAGGACCGGATCGATCAGGTGGAGGGGCGGATTCATGCCTACATCACTCTCCTGCCGGATCTGGCCCTGAAACAGGCCGACGAAGCCGACGCCCGGATCCGCAGCGGAGACGCCGAACCCCTCACCGGGATCCCGGTGGCGATCAAGGACCTGATCTGCACCGCCGGCATCCGCACGACCTGCGGTTCCCATATCCTGGATAATTTCGTGCCGACTTATGATGCCACGGTCACCGACAGGCTGAAAAAGGCCGGCGCCGTCTTCGTGGGCAAGGCGAACATGGACGAATTCGCCATGGGGTCTTCCACGGAGACCTCCTACTTTGGGCCCACCCGTAACCCGTGGGACCTAGAAAGGATTCCCGGGGGGTCGAGCGGCGGCTCGGCCGCCTCGGTGGCCGCTGATGAGTGCATTCTTTCCCTCGGGTCGGACACGGGCGGATCCATCCGCCAACCCGCGGCCTGCTGCGGGATCGTGGGTTTCAAGCCCACCTACGGCCGCGTTTCCCGTTATGGGCTGGTCGCTTTCGCTTCTTCCCTCGACCAGATCGGGCCCTTTGCCAAGGACATCCGGGACACCGCCCTGATGTTGAACGTCATCAGTGGTTTCGAACCCCGCGATTCAACTTCGGTGAATCTTCCGGTTCCCGATTACACCCAATCCCTGATCAACGATGTCCAAGGGCTGGTTCTGGGCGTGCCGCGCGAGGCCTTCGGCGAAGGGATCGACCCCGAAGTGGAAGCGACCGTGCGCGAAGCGATCCGGACCCTGGAAAGACTCGGGGCCAAGATCGCGGACGTGTCCCTTCCCCATAGCGCTTACGCCGTGGCCGTTTATTACATCATCGCCCCGGCCGAAGCCAGCTCCAATCTGGCAAGGTACGATGGCGTCAAGTACGGGTTCAGGGCCGCGGGAACCTATGAACTTCTCGAAATGTACAAGGAAACCCGCTCCCAGGGATTCGGCGCGGAGGTGAAACGGCGCATCATGCTGGGAACCTACGCCCTTTCCGCCGGGTATTACGACGCTTACTACCGGAAAGCGTCGCAGGTGAGGACCTTGATCGGCCGGGATTTCGCGGAAGCCTTCGCCAAATGCGATGTCCTCGTTCTTCCCACCGCTCCGACGCCGGCTTTCAAACTCGGGGAAAAAGTCGACGACCCTCTGCAGATGTATCTTTCGGACATTTATACCATCCCCTGTAACCTGGCCGGCCTGCCGGGTCTGTCCTTCCCCTGCGGGTTCAGCAGCTCCGGCCTGCCCATCGGCCTGCAGGTTCTCGGAAACCATTTCCAGGAGGAAAAGATCCTGCGCGTGGCCTACACGTATGAGCGGAACACGGACCATCACCTCCGCAAACCCAATCTGTGATCGGAGCCTCTTATGGAATACGAGCCTGTCATCGGCCTGGAAGTGCATGCCCAAATGCTGACCCAAAGTAAAATATTCTGCTCCTGCTCGACCGTCTTCGGAGGAGACCCCAATGCCTACACCTGCCCCGTCTGCACGGGCCAGCCCGGGTCTCTGCCGGTTCTCAACCGCAAGGTGGTGGAGTACACGATGCGGGCGGCCCTGGCCACCCATGGCACGATCGCCCCTTACAGCCTTTTCGCCCGCAAGAACTATTTTTACCCGGACCTCCCGAAAGGGTACCAGATCTCCCAGTATGAACTCCCCCTCTCCTCCGACGGCTACGTGGAGGTGCAGGTTGACGGGGGAAGAAAACGGATCGGCATCATCCGCATTCACCTGGAGGAAGATGCCGGCAAACTCGTCCATGATCTTTCTTCCGAGCGGGGCTCCCACAGTTACGTCGATTTCAACCGGACCGGGGTCCCTTTGATCGAAATCGTGAGCGCGCCGGACATGCATACCCCCGAGGAGGCGGCCGCCTATCTGCGCAAGCTGCGGGCCATCCTCATGTTCCTGGACATCTGCGACGGGAACATGGAGGAGGGAAGCTTCCGCTGCGATGCCAACATTTCCCTGCGCCCCAGAGGTCAGAAGACTCTGGGCGTGAAAACCGAACTCAAAAACATGAACTCCTTCCGCAATGTCCAGCGCGCCCTGGACTACGAAATCCGCAGGCAGACGGCCCTTATCGATCAGGGGGACCGCATCGTCCAAGAGACCCGCCTCTGGGACGCAGCCCGGGGGGTCACCTCCGCCATGCGGGGGAAGGAAGAGGCGCACGACTACCGTTATTTTCCAGACCCGGATCTGGTCGCGGTCGTGGTGGAACCGGAATGGATCGCCGCCGTCAAAGCCTATCTCCCCGAGCTTCCCGAGGCGAAAAAAGAACGTTTCGTCCGGGAGTACGGGATCCCCGAGTACGACGCCGAGGTCCTGACTTCCTCGAAGCCCCTGGCGAATTATTACGAGGCCTGCCTTCAGGGATACGCCAAACCCAAAATCGTCAGCAACTGGATCATGTCCGAGCTCCTGCGCGAGCTCAAACGGGACGAGCGGGAGATCGAAGAGTGCCCGGTCCCGGCTTCAAACCTGGCGCAGATGCTCAAGCTGATCGACGAAGGGATGATCAGCGGTAAGATCGCCAAGAGCGTCTTCGAGGAGATGTACCGCACCGGGAAAAAGGCCGGGGAAATTGTGAAAGAAAAGGGCTGGATCCAGGTTACCGACGCCTCCGCCATCGAAAGAGCAGTGGCTGAAATCCTGGCCCAGTACCCCAAGGAAGCGGAAGAGTACCGAAAAGGAAGGGAAAAGGTCTTCGGTTTTTTTGTCGGCCAGGTGATGAAAGCGACCCAGGGGAAAGCCAATCCGCAGCTGGTCAACGAGCTCCTGAAGAAAAAACTGCTTGGATAGAAATCGTCGCTCTGCGCTTTGCACTCCGCGCCAGGCGTCATGATTCGTTGTTTGGAGATAACTTGCCTTGTTTTCTCTTCCGCAGCGCTGGCTGATTCTTATCATCCTCAACGCCGTCTATTTTTTCGTCTATTTTCACCGAACCTCCACGGCCGTTCTCGCCCCTTATCTGCTGGAGGAATTTTCCGCTTCCGCCGCAAGCCTAGGGGGCATGTCCGCAGCTTACTTTTACCCGTATGCCCTGATCCAGCCCCTCGTCGGCTACCTCACCGACCGCTGGGGGCCCCGGAAAGTCGTAACCTTCTCCACGGCCATAGGCTCGCTGGGCGCCCTTCTCTTCGGCCTGGCCTCCACCCTCTCGATGGCCGCCCTGGGCCGAGGCCTGATCGGCCTCGGCGCGGCCGGAGTCTTCGTTCCGGCCCTGAAAGCCCTTCTGCCCTGGTTCGGCCCCCGGGCCTTCGCCCAGATGAACGGCATTCTTCTGGTCACCGGCAACATCGCCGCAATCACCGCCGCCACCCCTTTTGCCTGGATCATTCAGCAGATCGGCTGGAGGATTTCTTTCTTTTTTGTCGCCGGGGTGGCGATCGTCCTCACTTTCCTGTCCTGGACCTGCATTCGCGATTTTCCCCCCGGAGATGCCCCGAAGACGGCCGGGGGCTTCAGGGAAATGCCCCGCGGGGGATTTTTTCTTCTTACGTTCAAAAACCCTTTCTTTTGGACGCTGGCGGCCCTATTCTTTACTTATGCCGGCGCACTTCAAACTTTTCAGGGCCTGTGGGGTTATCCCTTCTTGATCGACATTTTCGGCTATGACAAACTGGAAGCGAGCAACCTGCTCATGCTCATCGCCGTCGGGGTCATTATCGGAGGTCCGGGGTTAAGTTATCTCGCCGACAGACCTTTTTCCCGGAGAAAGAGAGGCCTGCTCTCCGTCTTAATCGGCCTCCAGGTGGTCATCTGGGGGGGGATTGTTTTCGGGAGTGCCTTCCTGGGCCCCCGTTCCCTCGGCGCGATGCTGTTCATCATGGGCGCTGCCTTTGCCGGAACCCTTTCAATTTTCTGGGCTATCGTCCGCGAAGTCTCCGCGCCGGAAAGGCTCGGAACCGTCATGGGGTTGGTCAACCCCTTTCCGTTTCTCGGCGTGGCGATCTTTCAGCCGGCCACCGGTTATCTCATGGACCGGGTCGGGAAAACCGGGTCCGGCTTCCCCATCCAAGCTTACCAGAACGCCTTCGGGCTTTGTCTGGCTTCCTTGTCCGTCGCCTTTCTCATCTCTCTTTTTCTTGGCAAGAGGATGAAACCGCTATGAAAAGGCGTTTCTTCCGCACTTTAATTTTCCCTTTGGTATTTCTTTTCCTGGTCGCCCCGGCCTTCGAACCGGCGGCGGCCCGGGCGGAACTTTCAGCGGACTCCCAGATTCGCCCCTTCTTCAAACAGGGCATCGAAAGAATCTTCGATATGGATGAGAAAGGCGGTGTCGCCGCCCTTCTCCAGGGGATTGAGCTCGACCGGGAGCGTCCCATCGGCTACGCTTATCTGGCGATGGCGAATCTTTTTTTCCTGGAAACGAGTTTCGAAGACCGGGAAAGGGAGCGGCGGCAGGAGGACATGCTGAAGTACGCGGCCGAAGCCGTTGCCAGGGGCGAGAAACGAGTCGCCAGGGACCCCGGGGATGGACAGGCTTGTTTCGCCATGGCCCTGGCTAAAATTACCCGGATCCGGTGGTACATCACCCAGAGGCGGTTTCTCGCCATGGCCCAGGAAACAAGTAATGTGTGGGATTTCCTGGAAAGCGCCAGGGAGGAGGATCCTCAGAATTTCGATATCTGCTTCGCGACGGGCCTCCTTCGTTTTCACCTCGATCATCTGCCGGCGTTGAGCCGGTTTATTTCCTCCTGGCTGATCACTTCGGGGGACCGCAAGCGGGGGCTCGAAGAATTGGCAATTGCCGCCCAGAAAGGGGACCTGCTGAAAGATCTGGCCAAGGCCGAATTATCCTCGGTTTATTTGAATTTCGAGAAGAACCCGGAAATGGCCCTGCCCCTGGCCAGGGAGCTTAAAGAAAAATATCCCCATAACTATAATTTTGCCTTTGGGCTAGGAAACGTCCTTGCCGACTTGAAGCGATCGGGGGATGCCTTTCAGGTGGCCGCTGAAATCGAGAGAGGAATCAAATCCGGCGCCGCTCCTTACCGGCCGGAACTTTGGCCCCGCCATCAGCAGCTCCTGGGCCGGATTTATTTTGAAAAAGGGGACTATCCCCGGGCTCAGGAATATTTCCAGAAGGTGATTCAAAACCAGGCCCGCTACAACGCCCGCACCCGGGCCTGGGGCTACGTCCGCCTCGGGATGATTGCCGATGTCCGCAGGGAGCGGAAAAAGGCCGAGGAGTACTACCAGAAGGCCCTCGATATCGAGGGCGCGGAGGGGATAGCCCAGGCTGCGGCCCGGGAATACCTGAAGACCCCTTACGAACCCAAAAAAGCCGGATTATAGGGCTTGCGGAGAGGGACCCGGTGGGCAATAGTTATCCCGGCCCCCGGAATATTCAGATTGAAGATGGGCCGGGAACCCGCTAAAATTTATAGAGAGAGAATTTATTCTCGATATCCCTTATTCGGACAAAAAAGGGCGGGTTTTTCATGAAACTTCAGGATAAAGTTGCGATCATCACCGGGGGCGGGAGGGGGTTGGGGCGGGCCGTCGCTCTTCTTTTCGGAAAAGAAGGCGCCAAAGTTGTGGTCACCGCCCGCAGCCAGAATCAAATCGAGCACGTGGCCCAGGAGCTGAAAGTTCTGCGGAAGAATGCGCTCGCGGTTCCGGCCGACGTTGCCGATGAAAATCAGGTCGACGCCCTGGTGCAGAAAACCTTAGAAACCTATGGCACGGTCGACATCCTGGTGAATAACGCCGGATACAGAGGGCCGATCGCCCCGCTCCACAAAATTTCCCTGGCGGAATGGGAAGAGACCCTGCGGGCGAACTTGACCACGGCCTTTCTCTGCTCCAGAGCCGTCATTCCCACCCTGATCGAGAAGAGGGCCGGAAAAATCATCAATGTCGCGACGACGCAGACGCCGAGACCCAATTTGACCGCTTACATGGTGGCCAAGGCCGGGATGGTCCATCTCACCAAGCAGCTCTCGAGGGAGCTGAAGGAGTTTAACGTTCAGGTCAACGCCATCCACCCGGGCGTCATGGATACGCGGATGCAGGAAGAGATCCGCAAGGCGGGGGCGAAAGCGATCGGAACCGACATGTTCGACCGGCTCAAGGAGGAAGGGCTTTTGCATTCGCCTGACGAACCGGCCAAGCTCGTTCTCTTTTTGGGTTCCAAGGCCGGAGACGGAATCACCGGCGAATTTCTTTCCTTTGACGACAAAGAGGTGAAGTTCCTGCTGGCGCAGGGATAAAGCCGCCAGGAGCTCGGCGCATGGGGCACGGGGTAACGACCGGACTACTGAATTCGGCGGCTCGTTACTCCCTGCTTCGTGCTCCCTGCCCTGGGCGTTCTTGGCTTTCATTATGTTATCCGGACTATCGAAAATTTTTAAGCGTGACCGTCGGGATTTTGAGACCTTTCATCTCGAGGTCTCCTCTTATTCTTCCCTTGACTGCAAAATCTGTCCCCGGGCCGTCTTTGCCGAAAAATGGCTTTTTCAAAATATGGCCCTGGAAACCTATGAGAAGATCGCCCGGAATTTTCCGCAGGCGAAATGGGTGGTCTTTCAGGGTTGGGGGGACCCCCTCGAAAACGAGAATTTTCCAGCCATGCTGCGGATGGCCCGGCAAGCGGAATGCCGGGTCGGGGTGAACACCCAGGGGGTTTATCTGACCCCGGAAATATCCCGGCAGATGGTGGACGAAAAGGTCGAGTTCCTCAATGTCAACCTGGAGGAAATCCCGCCGGCCCCGGAAGAAGGTTTGCGGACGAGCCCCGAACTCGGCCAAATTTTGGAGCAGGTGCAGCAACTTATCCGGCTGAAAAGGAGCCTGAAACTCGGAAGGCCCCTGGTAAACTTGTCATTTCTCATGACCCGCCTGAACATGAGCAGCCTCCCTCAGGCCATCCCCGCCGCCGCGAAATTGGGCGCCGATGAAGTCATTCTCAAGAACCTGGACTACCTCCCGGAAGACCGCTGGAATATTCTTCGCACCTTTTACCACGAGTCGCCCACGCCCGCTTTCCAGGAAGCCCTCGAAGAGATCCGCCGGTTGGGAAAGGAGCACAAAATTTCGGTCCGCAGTTCTGCCTTGAAAGCGGAGGAGATCCCGGTCTGCGAGGCGGAGCCGCACCACAGTCTTTTCTTTTCCGTGGACGGTTTTATCGCCCCCTGCATGTTTCTCCGCCTGCCGAAAAAGGGAAAGATCCCCCGCATCTTCATGCACAAGGAATACACGGTGGAACCGAAGACCTTCGGGAACATCAATGCCGAAGATCTCCCGTCCATCTGGAATAAAGAAGACTATCGATCCTTCCGCAAGGTTTTCGAAGACCGGCTCGGCGCCCGGAGAAATGCAGCCTCGATTTTCGACGCCGTCGCCAGCCGGGGTTCCGCGCCCCAGGAAGACGTCGAGCCCCCTCCCCTTTCCGAATCCTGCCGGACCTGCTACAAGGCGTACGGAATATGAACGGGTCCGTGGGAGTGGGAGCGTGAGCAAAAAGGGTTTTCCTATCACCGGTGGGACCTACGGCGCCGGTCTCGGAATAGAGTCCTCTGCCGCAGGAATCTCCCTCGATCTCGCCCTGACCTCGCGCTGCCCCCTGTCCTGCCGTTACTGCACTGTCGAAAAGAAGCGGGCTCGGGAGTTGGGTGCGGAGGAGTGGGCGGAAATCATCGGTTCCTTTGCCAGGCTGCGAACCATCGAAGCGATCAGCCTGGAAGGCGGGGAGCCGTTCTCAAGGGGAGATCTGACTCAAATCCTCGCCTCGGCCCTGCAACATGCCCGCCGGGTTAAGATCGTAACTGGAGGCGGCGTTCTTTCCTGCTTGCCGGCTTCTCTGGTTTCCGATCCGCGATTCTCTTTCGAGGTCAGCCTGGACGGGCCGCCAACCATTCACAATTTCCTCCGCGACCAAAGCTACGACCGGGCCATTCGGTTTCTTGGAGAATGCCTCCGGGCCGGGATCCGGGTTCGCTTCCGCACCGTGATCTCCAGGCATAATATGACTTTTTACGAACCCTGGCTCGAGGAATTAGATCGAACGTGCGAAGGCGGAAAAGAAAAAATCGGTTTCTTTTTCGATACGATCATTCCGCCCCGGTCCCTTTCCGGGCCGAGCGGTTCAATGGGCCGCGCTCCCCTTAGAGATTTCCCCGTCCACTTCCTGGTGCCTTCGCCTCTCGAAGTGCGGGGCTTGTTCGCCAGGGTCAAAGGCCGCATGTTTCGGAACCTCTTTTTTCAACAGGACGAACCCATCCGCGGTTGTCGCCCCGTTGAATCCCCCTTTCTTTCCTTTGATCCCGCAGGGGTTTACTCCCTTTGCTGCGAAAGCCCCGGCGGGCTGGGCTCGATCGCCGCCCAGTCCCCCGAGGTTTGCCTGTCCCGGCTGGATCAAGCCTTCCAAGACCTCCCCTGCCATGCCTGCCCCTGCTATGGTGCTGAAATCTGCTTAGGATGCTGGAGCGGCCAGAAATGCGGGATGGTCGGCCATTGGGCGTTCACCCACTGCCGCGAACTTGCCGATATAGCGGGCAAAAGGTCTTTTCCCCCGCGACCGCCCCGCCACTCCCAGGGGCCCCTTCCCTAAAGGAGAATGAAGTTGCTCCGCTACGCCAATTTCAAATTTTGTCCGCAATGCGGGAAAACCGCCTTATCTGAGCCCAGAAAAAATGCCCTGCGCTGCGATGGCTGCGGGTTCGTCTATTTCCACAATTGCGCGGCAGCGGCCGCCGCCGTCATCGAGACGGGAAAAGGTATCATCCTGACCGTGCGGGCCGAGGAGCCGAAAAAAGGGGGGTATGATCTGCCGGGCGGTTTCGTGGATTACGGGGAATCCTTGGAGCAAGCGTTGATGCGGGAGGTTCGGGAAGAACTGGACCTGGAAATCCGAAATTTCCGATACCTCGGATCTTTTCCCAATATTTATTCCTATCAGGGAGTGACCTATTTCACGACGGATGCGATCTTCGCGGTGCAAACCCCGAACCTTGATCGCCTGAAGGCCAATCCGGAAATTCAAGAGTTTGTGATTATCGAGGCGAAGGAAATTGAGCTGGATCGAATCGGTTTTGAATCCATAAAGGAAGGGATAAAGAGATATTTAAAATACCTTCAAGGCCCTTGAAGGGCTGAATTTTGCCGTCCTTTCCGCGTTCACATCGCCAGGTAGGATTTTTTGAGGTAGTCATTGCCGAGAAGACTTTCCGTCTTGCCTTCCAGGACAATCCGGCCGTTTTCCAGAAC
>Ga0113563_10003268_pt1 | contig 10058 bp, 9 predicted proteins | sample Mud3Dept3metaG_FD_80117 | JGI IMG/M metagenome (GOLD analysis project Ga0113563, IMG submission 80117) | Freshwater wetland microbial communities from Ohio, USA, analyzing the effect of biotic and abiotic controls - Mud 3 Core 4 Depth 3... | ecosystem: Environmental > Aquatic > Freshwater >...
CCACGCGGCGCTCGCGGCCGGATCCGTCAGCGGCGCGCCGGAAATGGCGGCCCGAGCAGCCACACGTCATCGATCGAGTGGATCTTGCCGGTGGTCGCGGCGCCGAGGTGGAGCTGGAGGTTGATCGGCTCGTGCGAGTTGGCGGTGAGCGTGAGCTCGCAGCGCACGGGATCGAATCGCCCGGTCACCTCGAGCTTCCAGTCGAGCTTGTCACCGACCATCACGAGCGTGCCGCGCAGCGGAGGCTTGCCGGTCGGCTCGCCGGCGAGCTCGATCCTGACCCGCCACGGCGTCCAGGTCTGGAAGTCGGGCTGATCGGCGTCGAGGTTGCCGTAGCGCCGGGCTGCGAGCTCGAGCTTCGGCTGGAACGGGCAGCTCGCGGTCACCGCGCCGCCGCGGTTCGCCACCGCGACCGGGGAGGGCGCTCCGCACGCGCCGAGGACGAGCATGCCGAGGATGAACCACATGCGGCGATCGTGCACGATCCTGCGCATCGCCGAAACCACGCGCGCACTCGTTGTCTGCTCACACGATCGGCGGTGACGCGGTGATCGTGCCGACGGCGTACTCGCCGTCGTAGCCGTGATCGTCGGGCCGCTCGTACAATCGAATGCCGCGCTCGAGCTGTCCCGCCATCGCCAGGAACGGTGACTCGACGCCGGGCTCGCCCTCGGAGGTGCAGCACCACGCCGTGCCACCTGCGTGGCGAATGTCGAGCGAGACGAGCCGTGGATGCCGCGCGCGAAGGTGCCATCCCATCCACGGTGCGTTCGTCCGTGCATGCAAGTTGCCGCACAGCGCGAGGACCACGGCGATCGGATCCGCATCGATGGCCGCGAGCAACCGAGCCGCCATTCCGGCGTCCCGTTGTTCGGCCGTGCCGAATTCCCCATCGAAGCAGATCACGCGGGCATGCAACGTCCGAGCATGCTCGAGCAGCGCGATCATGGCCGCGCTGCTGCGGCCATCGCGCCACCCCCAGAATCCTGCTGGTGTCGCAACGAGCGCCCCGTGATCGCCGGTTGTGAGAAAGCCGTCGATGGCTACTTGCAGGGCATCTGGCCACTCGATTCCCAGCGCGACCGGACCACCGCGAGCCGCGGCCGCCTCGAGGGCCGCCGCGACCAGTGCCGGTGCCTCGGCGGTGCCATGAAGCTCCCCGAACAACACCAGCGTGCGGTCGCGGATCGAGTCGAACACTGCTGGCCGAATCCTGGTCGTCCGCCTCAGTACAGCTTGTGGAGGTGCGTGCCGCGGTAGTAGTGGCCGAGGATATCCTTGTGAGACTTGCCCGCGGTCGCCATGCCGATCGCGCCGGTCTGGCACATGCCGACGCCGTGGCCGAAGCCGGCGCCGTGGAACACGAACGTGTCGCCCTCGCGCTCGACCTTGAACAGCGTCGACTTGAGGCCGCCGAGCAGGCGCCGGATCTTGAGATCGCCGGCCACCTCGATGCTGCCCTTGTCGCCCTTGATCACGAGCACGCCGATCCGACCGGACACGCCGCGCTGCTTCGCGGTCAGCGACTTGACGCGCCCGACCTCGGGGAACTCGCTGGCGATCCGGGCCGTGAGATCGTCGGTGCGGAACTTCTCGGTCCACCGGAACCGGCCCTGACCGAGCTTGCCCTTGGCGCACCACGCGTCACCGCCGCCGTCGAGGAAGGCGTCGATGTTCGCGTCGGTGACCCGCGTCATCCCGCCCTTGGGATCGTCGACGCGGCCGCGCAGCGACGGATCCGGTTCGCCGCCCCAGATCGCGTCGTTGTCCTCGCTGTGCCCACCACATGACGCGCTGTAGCGAATGTCGACCAGCCCGCCGCCATCGCGCAGCAGCACGATCCCGCGGGTCTTCTCGATGGCGCGGGTGGTGCGCGGGTCTTCCTTGCCGGCGCCGGCGTAGACCTGGCACTGCTGCGTCGAGCACAGCAGGAACGGATCGGTGAGGTTGCGGCGCCCGATCTTCTGCAGCAGCTCGGTGCGCGCGGCGATCGCCTGGGCTTCGAGCGCGGCGGCCGGCGCATCCGGATACATCTCGGAGGGCACGAGCCCGGCGAGCAGCTTGTCCTCGGACACCGCGTTCGCGGCGACCAGCGAGCCGTCCTGATCGAGCGTCACGTACACGGCTCCCCAGTAGCGACGGTCCTCGCTGCCGGTCGCGAGCTGCGAGCCGCCGGTCCCGGTGGGCACGTCGGCGACGGTCAGGGTCTCGGCGGACTTCTTGGGCGTGAACCACAGCACCGACGGATTGCGGATCACCGTCGAGCCGCTGCGGGCCACGATCATCCCGGCGGGCCGGCGGACCAGCTCCTGGTGGACCTGGGTGCGGATCCCGTAGCGCTTGCCGTGGTCGGCGGCGCGCGCGGCGCCCTTGCCGGCCGCGACCGGATCGATCGCGATCCGGATCTCGCGCGTGTCGATCACCTCGCCATCGACCCCGAACAGCGTGCCGATCTCGAACGATCGCGGATCGAAGCCGCGCTCCTTCCAGCGCGCGACCGCGGTCGTCACGCCGGTCGCGTCGTCGGGCTGCAGGGTCTCGACCACGGTCCAGTCCTGGATCACCGCGGGCCTGGCGGCCTCGGCGGTGATCGTCCAGGCGTCGCCGCCGTCGGCCTCGATCGCCGAGCCGCCGTTGCCATCGGGCCGCACCACGATGCCGCCCCGGGCACGCAGCTTGACCTCGCGTCGCTTGTCCATGATCTCCACGGTGACGAGCGGCACGCCGTCATCGGTGAACGTGAACCGCGTCGAGTACAGGATCCGGAGCTTGTCGGTCGCCGAGGTCTCGTCCGCGTGGGCGTGGCCGGGCAGCAAGGCGAGCGGGAGCAGGACGAGCAGCGCGGCGCGGGACATGACCGAGGCTAGGCATCGCCGTCGAGGCGTGCAACAAATCGGCATGAATCAGGTTCCCGCCGACCTGCCGGGCGACGTGCTGGCCCGCTGCAAGGCCCTGCCGAGGAAGCCCGCGCCGGTCGTCCTGACCGGCGCGCGGGTCGTGCTCCGTCCGCTCGACCTCGAGCGCGACATCGAGCCGCTCCACGCGGTGTCGTCGGGCGCGCCGTTCACGCTCGGCGACCGCCACGCCGCGGCCTACGATCCCGAGCCGGTGATCTGGCGGTGGATGCGGGGCACCACGAACCGCACCGCCTCCGAGCTGCATGCTTACCTCGCCCCGCAACACGCCAACCCCGACATGCGGATGCTGGTGGTCTGCGATCGTCCGACCGCCACCCCCGTCGGCGTGGCCTGCTACATGGCGAATCGCCCCGAGGATCTCAAGGTCGAGCTGGGCCACATCTGGTACGGCCCGATCGCCCAGCGCACCGGCGCCGCCCGGGAGGCCACGCACCTCATGCTCGGCCACGCGTTCGGGCTCGGCTATCGCCGCATCGAGTGGAAGTGCGATGCGCTGAACGAGCGCTCGCGGCGTGCGGCGCTGTCGTACGGCTTCACCTTCGAGGGCGTGCAGCAGGCGCACATGATCATCAAGGGGCGCAACCGCGACACCGCGTGGTTCCGCATGCTCGACTCCGAGTGGCCCGCGATCCAGGCGCGGCTCGAGAGTCCCGGGAATCCCGGGGGGGCCGGGGGTTCATGATGCCGCCGCCGCTCGTCAAGCAAGCAGCCGCCATCGAGCTTCTGCCGGGCAAGACCCTGCGGCTCGCCGTCGTGGCGGACACCCACAGCGCCCCGCACCCGGCCGCCGCCGGCCAGCTCAAGGCGCTCGCGCCCGACGCGATCCTGCACGCCGGCGATATCGGCGATCTCGACGTGCTCGACGGCCTCGCCGAGATCGCACCGCTGTTCGCGATCCGCGGCAACATCGATACCCGCGCCGACCAGCTCCCCGACGTGCTGACCCTCGCGCTCACCGATGGCGGTCACCCGGTGCTGCGGATCTTGGTCGTCCACATCGGCGTCTACGGCCCGAAGCTGCGGTCGGAGATCGTCCGGCTCGCGCAGCAGCAGCAGGCGTCGCTCGTCATCTGCGGCCACTCGCACGTGCCGTTCGTCGGCGTCGATCGCGGCCTCACCATCTTCAACCCTGGCTCGGTCGGGCCGCGCCGCTTCACGCTGCCGATCGTGTTCGGCACGATCGACATCGGTGGCGGCAAGCTCCGGTTCGGCCACATCAATGCCGAGACCGGCGCGGCATGGTCGCCCTAGATCCGGGTGCGGACGATGTAGCGCAGGTTGAAGAAGTTGATCGCGAAGTGGGCGGCGATCGGCGCGCCGAGGTTGTTCGTCCACACGGCGAGCCAGCCGAACGCGATGCCGAGCACCAGCGCCGAGAGGGTCCACGGCACGAACCGGCGCCCCGGGCCGACGTGGAGCATCGCGAACACGATCCCCTGGATCCAGACTCCCAGCCACGGCAGCAGGGCGCCGCGGAACAGCAGCTCCTCCCCGATCGAGGACGCGAGGGCCACGATGAGGATCTCTCGCCCCGTCAGCGGACCGAGCAGGTCGCGAAAGCTCGCGTGGAGATCGCGTGCCCACTGGAACCGCCGGGTCGCGAGACGGGTCAGCCCGACCACGCCAGCGCCAACTCCAAGACCGATGGCCGGACCCGCCACGAGCAGCCACGGCTCGCCGATCTCGAGCCGGTAGAGGTCCGGGTTGCCACGGGCCGCCGCGATCACCAGCGCCACGAGGGCCATGGCGCCGTACAGGCCGATCACCAGGCTCGCGCGCGAGAGCGGCGGCGCGGGGCTGGGATGGCTCGACGAGTACGGCACCGAGCGCAGTATGGCGGATCGCGTCCTTCCCTCGCCGGGCAAATCTCCCGGGCAAATGTCCCGTGGCCAGCGCGAGACCCGGCTACAGGCTTGACAGCCGAGCCTCCGGGCGCTACCTAACTCGTCCGTTATTTCACAACTGTATTCGCGCGGATGGCGGAATTGGTAGACGCGCTAGCTTGAGGTGCTAGTGGGTAACACCGTGGGGGTTCGAGTCCCCCTTCGCGCACGGAGCTCGTTGGTTTCCTCACCAACACCAGTGGGCGGCGTCGTTGACGCCGCTCACTTCGTTTGGCTCATCGTTGGCTCACCATGCATCGCGGCGTCGCCGAGCCTGTTCAGGCGCTGATCCTCACCGCGCTGGAGGACAAGATCTCGCAGCTCGCGGAGCCTTCGGAGCTGCTGGCGCTCGCGAGCGAGATCGATCAGCTCGGGATGCAGCTGGCGCACGAGATCACTCGCCTGGCCTCGCGGCCCGAGCTCGCCGCGCCGCTGGGGCCGGTGCTGGTCAGGGTGCCGAGCGTCTACGCTCGCACGCTGCTCCGCGCGGCGGAGCGGTTTGACGATCTTGGCAGCCCGAAGCGCAGCACCTACGTGCTGATCGAGGCGCTGCGCAAGACGTTCGAGCCAGCGACGATCAACACGGTCGCTCAGGCGCTGAGGTTCGTCCTCGAAGCGCACGGCCAGCCTGCCGCGGCCGAGCGGGTTCGCGAGCTCGTGACGATGCTGGACGAGCGCCCGAGTCGCCGCGACGCGCGCGAACGGTTCCTCGCCGCGATCGACGAGCTGCGTGATCTCGTCGATTGGGGCGCCCTCGACGACGAGCTCGGGCTCGACTGAACCGGGTCAGGGCGCCAGGATCCGGCCGGGCGCGTTGTTCGTGCCGGTCTCGGTGTGGCAGGTCGCGCACGAGCCCACGGGCTGCCGCGTGACCATGGTGCGCTCGCGTCCCTCGAACTGCAGCGTGGCCCGGATCGGCATCGTCATCGCGGCAGGCGAGTAGAAGTTGCCGGCGTCGTTCGTCATGAGGTTCAGGGTCTGGCCGGTCGCGTCGGTGATCGTCACGGCCACGCCGGGGACGCCGTAGCAGTCGGCCGGCTCGGTGAACGAGCCGTGCACGGTGCCGGCGATCACGAACCGCGGACCCTCGCCGGCGGCATGGCAGCCGATGCAGTCGGAGCCCGGGTGCATCGACGGGGACTCGGCATTGCCGCCGGCCCACCGCAACCCCGACACGCACAGGTCACTCGCCACCGCGCCGCCGCCCTCTTCGCCCTCGGATTCCGTACAGCCGGTGACCCACGCGATCGCGAGCACCAGGGCCAGCTGCTTCATGGAGGATCAGATGAGCAAGCCAAGTGCCACACGATCACGGTGGAGGAACGCGACCTTGCATGGGCCACGCGCGGCCGCCGTACACCGCTTGCGCAGCGGCCGTACAGCGCGCCGACGCCTACTGTCCCCAGGACTTCGTGCCGTGGCAGCCGCCGGGCAGTCCCGAGCAAGCCTTGGTCGCCGGCGTGTACGTCCCGGTCGGCATCTTGATTTCCTTGAGCCCGTTGACGTGCAGCGCGGGGGCGATGATGCCCAGGTTGGAGTTCACGACCGTCTGATGGCACCCGTTGCACTTCATGTTCTCGCCGTTGACGTGCGTGTCGTGCCGGCCCGACATGTTCTGGCCGTTGCTCGGGTGACAGGACGCGCAGTTCAACACCGTGGTCGACGTCCAGGTTGCCGTGCCCGCGCTCGTCCGGCCGGTGCCATGGCAGTACAGGTTCGAGCACACGGCCGTGCCGGTGTTGAACGTGGCCGACGGGTTGAGGCTCGAGTACCGGACCTCCGCCTGGACGACCGCTCCGGTGCCGTCGACGTGACCGGGGGTCAGGGCAGTCGACGGGTTGGTGTGGCAGTACGTGCAATTCCACGCCGCGTGCGTCGCGGTGGCGGCGACGTGCTTGGTGTGCGCCCCGACGTGTTTGTCGGTGACCGCGGTCTGGGCCTCGACGCCTTGCGGAGGCGCGCCCGTGCCGCCCGAGGTGCCGTGACAGAACGTGCAGCTCGTCTGCCAGCTCGCGTGGCAGCCCTGGCACGACGGCCCGCCGCTGGTGCCGCCGGTGAGCGCGGTCCCGTGGCAGCCCGAGACGGCGCACGTCGACGAGCCCTTGCGATCGAAGTCGTAGCCATGCATCTCGCGCGCGTTGTAGCCGGCCGGATGGACGGCCGTGACCTGGAGCGCGCCGTCGATGTGCTGGTTGGGGATCGTGAAGGTGCCGCCGGCGCCGGCGTCCGCGTGGCATGTCTGGCAGTTCGCATCCTGCGGGTGCGGGGACGGTGGCGGGTTGCCGTGGCACGAGGTGCACTGCGCCTGGGTGCCATCGACCTTCGTCCACAGTGGCGTGGTCGCGTTGCCGCCCGCGGCGAGCGTCGAGCCGTGGCAGTACGACGTGCACGAGCTGCCATTCCACGCCGAGCCGGTCGCGAGGTTCGAGAAGATCAGCTCCGCCGGGAGCCCCGTGTCGATGTGCCCGACCGCGCCCACGCTCGCCGGCACCTTGTGGCAGTCACCGCACGCGATGTCCTTGTGCCAGTTCGCGGTCGTGACGTGGGCCTGGTGCGCGCCGACGCCACGGGTCGTGGTGGCGGTGTTGCCGACGGAGTCCTTCGGCGGCGCGTTGTTGGTCCCGCCGTGACACGAGTTGCAGGCCTGGTTGGTGCTGAGGTCGACGTTGCCATCGACGTGCTTCAGCGGATCGCTGAACACCGTCGGCGTGCCGGCCCCGACGTTGGGGTGGCACTGGCCGCAGTCGGCCACCTGCGGGTGCGGCAACGGAGGTGGGTTGCCGTGACACGACGTGCACTTGGCCTGCGAGCCATCGACCGTGGTCCACAGCGGCGCGGTCGCGGTCCCGCCAGCGCCGGTCGCGCCATTGGTCAGGGTCGCGCCGTGGCAGTAGTTGTTCGAGCACCGCGAGCCATTGAACGCGGTGGTGATGCCGGCGCGCAGGCTGAACGTCAGCTCGGCCGGCAGCGCCGTGTCGATGTGGCCGATCGAGGTGACGGTGCCGGGGATCTTGTGGCAGTCGACGCACGCGACTGGCTTGTACCGGTTCGTCGTCGCGAGGTGGTTCTGGTGCGCGCCGACGCCACGCGTGGTGGTCGCGGTGTTGTTCTGCGTGTCCTTCGGCGGTGCGTCGTTCGTGCCGCCGTGACACGAGTTGCAGGCCTGGTCGCCGGTGACGTCGAGGTTGCCGTCGATGTGGCGCGCCGGAAAGGTGATCACGAGCCCGGCGCCGGCGGTCATCGTGTCGTGGCACTTGCCGCAATCGGAGTCGACCGGGTGCGGTGCCGGCGGCGGTGTGCCGTGGCACGAGCCGCACTGGCCCTGGACCCCGTTGACGTTGGTCCACACCGGGTTCTTCGACGTGCCGCCGCCGAGCGTCGAGCCGTGGCAGTACGTGTTCGTGCAGGTCGAGCCGTTCCACACCGCACCACCGGCGAGGGCACCGAACGTGAGCTCCGCCGGTGGGCCGCTGTCGACGTGGCCGATCGCTCCGACGGCGCCGGGCACCTTGTGGCACGCCTCGCACGGGATGTCCTTGCGCCACGTCGAGGCCGCGAGGTGGTTCTGGTGGGCGCCGACCGTGCGCAGGTCGGTGGTCGTGCCGCCGTTGGTGTCCTTCGGCGGCGCGGCATTGCCGTTCGCGCCGTGGCACGCGTCGCACGCCTGGTCGTTGATCAGGTCGACCTTGCCGTCGAGGTGGAGCGCGGGATACGTGATCGTCGTGTTGTTGCCCGCGGTCATCGTCGGGTGACACGAGGCGCAGTTGTTATCGACCGGGTGAGGCGGAGGCGGTGGGTTGCCGTGACACGAGCCGCACTGGCTCTGCGAGCCGTCGACCTGGGTCCAGATCGGCTGTGTCTTCGCGCCGCCCTTGAGCGGTCCGGTGCCGCCGCCGTGGCAGTACGTGTTCGAGCACGCCGTGCCGTTGTACGTGCTGCTCGCGCCGGCCATCGGACCGAACACGAGCTCGGCGGGGAGCGCGCTGTCGATGTGCCCCTGGTCGTTCACGCCGGCCGGCACCGCGTGACACTCGATACAGTTGATCGTGGCGTGCCACGCCGAGGTCGTCGTCAGGTGCTGCGCGTGGGCGCCGACGCCGCGCGCGGTCGTCGCGGTGTTGTTCGTCGTGTCCTTCGGCGGCGCCGACTGACCGTTCGCGCCGTGGCAGCTATCGCAGGCCGCCGCGTTGACCACGTCGAGGTGGCCGTCGATGTGGAGCTCGGGATACGCGATCACCAGGCCGCCGCCAGGGTTCATCGTCGGGTGGCACTGGCCGCAGTCGGGGTTCGTCGGGTGAGGCGCCGGCGGGGGCGCGCCGTGGCAGGAGCCGCACTGCGACTGCGAGCTGTCGACCAGGGTCCACTTCGGCTCGGTCGCAGCACCGCCCGCGGACACACCGGTCGCGCCGTCGACGGTGTTGGTCAACGTCGCGCCATGGCAGTACGTGTTCGTGCAGGTCTGGGTGTCGCGATTCCACACGCCGCCAGCCCCCATGCCGCCGAACACCAGCTCGGCGGGGAGCTCGGTATCGATGTGGCCGGGCGCGCCGATCTGGTCGGGGACCTGGTGGCACGAGCCACACTCGACACGCTTGTGCCACTGCGAGCCGCCGAGGTGCTGGGCGTGCGCCCCGACGCCGATCGCGCTGGAATCGGTGCGGCCGAGGGTGTCGCGAGGCGGCGCGGCCGTGCCGCCGGCGCCGTGGCACGCGCCCGAGCAGGCCGAGGACGGCCCGCCGGTGGCGTTCGGATCGATCGGATCCGGGTCGTGGCTGCCGAGATCGCACGCCGCGACCGCGAGGATCAGGACCACCCACAGGCTTGCTCGTCCTACCACCTCACGTGAGACAGCAAGCACGGTGCCAGGGCGGTTCGACATGATCTTGGGGGGCTCCGTTTGGATCGCGAGCGGGCACTGTGCAGGTTTGGTACACATCGCCCACGCTTGGTACAGGTCAGCGATAGCGCCACTGGACCCGGGCGAATGCGGTCAACGAGAACACGCGAGGCCAGCCGATCGTGCCCATGACCGAGCTCGTGTGGACGTCCCGGAGCCCGATGTGGGTGTCGAGCAGCACCAGCCACTCGCGCGCCACGCGGTAGCTCCCGAGCACGCCGCCTTGCCCACCCCCCGTGGTCGACGTGCTGAAGCAAGCGAACACGTCGAGCGAGTCCGTGCACGGCTTGGCGCTCGCCGCATCGCGGAACCGTTCGAGCATCAGGTCGGCGGTGAGCTCGGCGCGGGAGTCGAGGAACG
>Ga0113563_10003269_pt1 | contig 10056 bp, 3 predicted proteins | sample Mud3Dept3metaG_FD_80117 | JGI IMG/M metagenome (GOLD analysis project Ga0113563, IMG submission 80117) | Freshwater wetland microbial communities from Ohio, USA, analyzing the effect of biotic and abiotic controls - Mud 3 Core 4 Depth 3... | ecosystem: Environmental > Aquatic > Freshwater >...
ATGAGGAGGCTGCTGTGAGAAAGCTGGGTATTGGTTCCTTGAAGCGCGTAGGCGCGCTCGTCTTCAGCATCGCGACCATCGTGGGTTGCGGTGACAACGGCGTACTCCCTCCACCAGATGCGCCGGATATCGACGCACCTCCGCCGCGGCCGGCGGTTCTCACCATGTCCCCGATGACCAACGACTTCGGCTCGGTGGTCACCAACACCACCAGTGGCGCGGCGTCGTTCACGGTCACCAACACCGGCGAGGCAACCAGCGGTTCGATCACCCCGGTGATCACCGGCGCGGCCGCAGCTGACTACACCGCCACCAACGGCTGCACCACGCTCGCCGGCGCCGGCACGTGCATCGTCACCGTCACGTTCCACCCGACCACGGCAGGCCCTAAGAACGCGAACCTCGTCGTCTCCGGCAGCCCCGGCGGCTCGGCGATGGCGACCCTGATCGGAACCGGTCAGACCCCCGGTACCCTCACAATCATGCCGTCGACCCTCTCCTTCGGCAACCAGGTGACCGGAACCCCGACGGCCTCCCAGACCTTCACGGTCAGGAACACCGGCACTGTCGCGACCTCCGCGCTCACGGTGACCAAGGCCGGCACGGACCCCGCGGACTTCGTCAAGGGCACCGACACCTGCAACACGATGACCCTGGTGGGCGGCGCGATGTGCACCATCGCCGTCACGTTCAACCCGAGCACGGCCGGCGCCAAGGCCGCTTCGTTCGTGATCAGCGCCGCCACCGGCGGCTCGGTCAACGGGTCGGTCACCGGCACGGGCCTCGCGCCCGCGCGCCTGGTCGTCACCCCGGGCTTCCAGGACTTCGGTACGGTCACCACCGGTCTGTCCAGCGGCAACATCAACTTCACGGTCACCAACGACGGTGACGTCGCGACGACCGCGATCACCGACTCGTTCACCGGCACGAACCCCACCGAGTTCTCGAAGTTGTCGACCACCTGTCCGACGACCACGCCCTTCCTCGTGCCCGGCGCGACCTGCACGATCGTCGTCCGCTTCACGCCGTTGACGGCGAGCGCGACTCCGAAGAGCGCGACCCTCGCGGTCACCGCGACCACCGGTGGCACGGCGAACGCCTCGTTGATCGGCCTCGCGGTGGCGCCGGGCAACCTCACGATCAGCCCGACCCCGTTCGCGTTCGCGGACACCACGGTCGGCCAGACCAGCATCACCCAGCTCTTCACCGTCCTGAACAGCGGCGGCACCGCGACCGGCGCGCTCGGCACCGCGCTGGCCGGCGTCGACCCGTCGCAGTTCACCATCGTCACCAGCTCGAACGGTTGCCAGGGCGTTGTCCTCGCTCCGGCGGGCACCTGTACGATCGTGCTCAGCTTCGCCCCGACCTCCGGCGGCGCCAAGTCGGCGACCCTGGCCGTCAACCACACCGGTGGCTCGGCGACCGCCGCGCTGAGCGGCATCGGCATCGCGCCGGCTCTGTTCACGCTGACGCCCGCGTCGCGCGACTACGGCTCGGTCGTCACGACGCTGACGAGCCCGCCGCAGAACTTCGTCCTCCGGAACATCGGCGGCCAGCTCTCGGGTGTGCCGAGCTTCGCGCTCAACGGCGCCAACGCGAGCGAGTTCTCGCTCAACGCGACCGGCTGCCCGGCGGCGCTCGCTGCCGCCGGATCGCTCGGTGACAGCTGCACCGTGCAGGTGAGCTTCACGCCGGCGACGCAGGGGGCCAAGACGGCCAGCCTCGACGTGACCGGTACCGGTGGACCGGTCAGCGCGGGGCTCTCGGGTAACGGCATCTCGAACGCCGCGCTCTCCGTGAACCCGTCGATCATCAACTTCCCGTTGACCCTGATCGGCAACTCGGCAACGGCCATCGCCTTCACCGTGACCAACAACGGCTCGGTCGACACCGGCGCCCTGACGATCACGGTCGTCGGCGCAGCGCTGACCGACTACTCGCAGACGAACAACTGCACCGACGGTGCGGGTCCGGGCGTCGACTTCCTCACCCCGAACGCATCGTGCATCGTCACCGTGACCTTCTCCCCGACCCTCCCGGGCCCCCGCTCGGCGACCGTCCAGGTCGTGGGTGCACCCGGTGGCACTGTGGGCACGGCAGTCAACGGCAACGCACTGCCGAAGCTCGAGATCCTCACCCCGATCCCGGTCATCTACCCGATCAACGCCTTCGGATTCATGAACTCGATCGTGGATCCGATCACCGTGTTCCGCCAGGAAGTCGACATCACGCTGCGGAACAACGACACGGTCGCGCGCGACATCACGGAACTGGCGACGTTTGGCGCGGACTTCCTGACGGTGAGCGATACCTGCGGGGCCGCTCTCGCGGGTGGTGCGACCTGCGTCTACCGGGTCGGCTACAAGCCGGAGACGGTCGGCACGCACAACGGCGACGTCGTGTTCACGTCGTCCATCCCGGGCACGTTCAATACGGCGCGCCAGAACCTCACGGGCATGGCGAATGCGAACACCCTGACGATCTCGGATCTCGATGCGTCGCCGACGTCGCACGACTTCGGAAACCGCGCGGTGGGCAGCTCCTCGGCCGCGCGGATGTTCCGCGTCACCAACCTGAGCCACGAGCCGACGGGCGTCCTCACGATCGACCTGACGTCGGGCTCTGGTTTCCAGATCGAGCTCAACGGCTGCTCGGGTGTCTCGCTCGGGGACAACTTGAGCTGCGACATCTTCGTGGTGTTCACTCCGACGGCGCAGACGTCGCAGATGGCGACGCTCACCGTTCGTACCAGCCAGGGATCGCCGGTCCTCGGTGGCACGGTGATGGCGATCGTGAACGGAACCGGGACGGCTCCGACGCCGCTCGCGAGCCCGACGATGGTCGACTGGGGCACGCTGTTCGCGGGCGATATCGCCGTGGCGAACACCGATGAGGTGGTGGTGATCACGAACCCGAACGACGTCCCGACGAACCTGACCTTCACGCTGACGGACGATCCGCTGGCGGGAACGCAGTTCTCGCTGGTCGCTGCGGCAACCAACCCCTGCGGCGCGACGCTCGCAGCGGGAGCCAGCTGTAACCGTGGCATCCGCCTCACGCCGGCTCTTCCGGTGGGCTCGCGCACGGGGAACCTCAACGTCGTTTCGAGCATCGGTGGCGTCAGCGTCAACGTGTCGCTTGCAGGTGCCGTGCGCTCGACGATCTCGCTGGTCGCGAACCCGGCGCCGTTCACCGATATTGTTACGGGCACCACGGCCAACCAGACGATCACGGTCCGTAACGACAGCCCGCAGACCGTCACCGGCTTCACGGTGATCACGACGGGTGGCCCGTACTTCATCCTCAGCCAGACGTGCGGCACGCTGAACGCGTCCGGTACTGCTGGCGATACGTGCACGTTCACCCTGAGCTTCCAACCGACCGTCGCCGGCTCGCAGCCGACCACGTTGCTGGTGACCGCGACCAACGGTTCGGCCGCCGCGGACGTCGCGGCGACTGCGATCACCGTGGCAAACGTCGTGTTGACGCCCGGATCGTTCTCGTTCGGGTCCGAGATCGTTGGCCAGACCGGTGTGAGCCGGGTGTTCACGTTCACGAACCTCGGCCAGCAGCCGAGCGGCGCGTTCACCGCGACGCTCACCCAGACCATGGCGAACTTCAGCATCCAGGGCAGCGCGGCGTGCCCGGCCCTGACGCTGAACCAGACGTGCAACATCACCGTACGGCTCAACCCGGTGATTGCGGGTACGGTGCTGGCTACCCTCGCAGGCATGCCGGTGCCCGGCTCGGCGGTGACCCCGCCGACGGCGGCGCTCGACGGAGTTGGTGTCGCCGCAGGCGGCGTGTCGATCACGCCGAGCGCGGTCACGTTCATGGACACCACCGCGGGTGGCCCGTTCCTTTCGTCGAACACGTTCACGGTCCAGAACACGTCAGCGACGGTAGCGGCGACCCTGACGTTTGCTACCGGCAGCGCGGACTTCACGGTCCTCGCCACGGGCACCTGCCCGGTTCCCACGGGCTCCCTGGCCGCTGGCGCGAGCTGCACGGTGGTCGTGCAGTTCACTCCGGCGTCGTCGGTTACGCCGTTCAAGGCCGCCACGCTGACGGTCAACGGGCCGACGGTCGCGCAGCTAACCGGTCGCGCCCTGACGGTGGCGAACGTGACGTCGAACATCGGCGGCACGTACTCGAACTCGACGCCGATCAGCTACAGCAATGCGCCGTTCGCCACCCCGCAGCCGTCGCCCATCGTCGTCGCTGGCGTCGTCGGCAATGTCTCGGGCGTCCGGGTCAGGCTGATTGGCTTCAACGCCAACTACGAGGGGGTTGTTGATGTGGTGCTCGAATCGCCCAGTGGCGCTCGGCTCAAGCTGATGTCGGACGTCGGTCGTTTCAGCTTCGTTGCGGCGAACCAGAACGCCACGTTCGTGGTCGCTGACGACGGGGCGACGCAGTTCCCCTTCAACACCGCCGCGCTGTCGTCCGGTACGTTCCTGCCCACCGACAACGCCGTGTTCACGGATCTCGTGGCCGGCGCATCCCCAGCGCCGGTTGGAGCGGCCACCCTGGCGTCCACCTTCGGCGGGACGCCTGCGAACGGCACGTGGAGCCTGTTCGTGTCCGGATACAACGGCGAGCCGTGCTGTGGCACGACGGCAGCGTTCACCGGCGGCTGGCAGCTCGAGGTCAACTCGCTGTCGGACTTCGGGTCGCAGACGATCGCGACCACGAGCGGACCGCGGACGATCCAGCTCACCAACAACGGCCAGACGCCAGCGGTCGCGCTGACTGGAACCGTCGGTGGGCTGAACGGCGATCAGTTCGTGATCACGGATAGCTGTAACGGTGTGGCACTGACGCCGGGTATGAGCTGCAACCTGACGGTGCGGTTCGCGCCGACGACGACGGGTGCCAAGACCGCGACCGTGACCTACACGGGACCGGCGACGATCCCGGTGGCGCTGTCCGGGCTCGGGGTCAACCCGGCGCTGCTCTCGATCTCTCCGAGCGTTACGCAGAACCAGGTGGCGCGTCCGATCGGTGACGCCGATACCATCGCCACCGTGTTCACGGTCTCGAACGCGGTCGGACAGAACACGACGACCGCGATCACGTTCGCGCCGGTCAACCCGTTGAACTACACGCTCTCGCAGGCGGATAGCACGTGTCAGCTCGACGGTTCGCAGACGCTCGCCCCTGGCACGAGCTGCGACGTCGGCGTGTTCTTCAACCCGACGCAGCTCGGTACCCAGAACGGTGGCTTCTCGGCCACCGCCACGGGTGGCGGCGGCATGGTGTCCGGTCTGATGAGCGGTGACGGACAGCAAGCGCTGATCAACGTCACGGCAACTCCGGTCGCGTACACACCCGCTGCGGCCGGCACGGTCGGCTCGCAGCAGACGATCACGTTCCGCAACCGCTCGGACGTCCCGACCACCCTGGTCCAGACGACGCTGACCAACACGGCGGGCGGCGACTTCTCGATCGTCAGCGACACCTGCGGTGGCCAGAGCATCGCGGCGAACACGGATTGCACGATCGTGGCTCAGTTCGTTCCGAGTGGTACGACCGGGGCTCGCGCGGCGACCCTGCAGATCCAGGCGGTCGTGACGGGCACGACGACCACGGCGTCGGTGACGCTGCAGTCCAGCGTCCCCTGACCGTCGTCGACTGAACCGGTAACGGCTCGCGCCGTCGAGGCTGACGCCTCGACGGCGCTTTGTATTTTCGGAGCGCGATCCAGATCCGGACGTTGGTGAACGGTGGTAACCACGACGCCGGGGGTTTTATGACGATCGCTTACCGTGGCTTGTGGATCTCGCTCGCCGTCCTGGCCGGCTGCGCGGACGACGAGGGCACCGTCCTGCTCGACGTCGATAGCATCAGCGTGTCGACGCTCGAGGACACGCCGATCGCCGGGCGCGTTCCCGTGCAGGCGAACCGCGCGGTCTCCGGGCGGATCGTGACCCCGCCGTCGCACGGGACGCTCACGACCGGCGCCGATGGGTTCTTCGAGTACGCGCCGGCGGCCAACTACAGCGGCCCCGATCTGATCGCGCTCGAGTTCCTCGCGGCCGGCAAGACCGCGACCGGAACCGTGAACATCACGGTGACCCCCGTGGACGACGCGCCGATCGCGGTCGCGGATAGCTTCGCCGCAGGCTTCGCGACGTCGATCGACATCTCGCACGCGACGCTGCTCGCCAACGACACGGACATCGACAGCTCGACCCTGACGGTGTCAGCGGTCACCGCGGGCTCGAACGGCTCGGTCACCATGGGTGGCTCGAGCGTCACCTTCCAGCCGGCGCCCTCGTTCGAGGGCGTCGCGACGTTCACCTATCGCGTGTCGGACGGGACGTCGACGGCGGAGGCCAACGTGACCGTCACCGTCGGCGTCAACCAGCCGCCCGTCGCCGCGAACGACACCTCCACGACGAACGAGGACGCCCCGGTCACGATCGCGGCCGCGACGCTGCTCGCCAATGACACCGACGCGGACCAGAACACGCTCGCGATCTCGAACGTCTCGAACGCGACGAGCGGCTCCGTGTCGCTCGCGAATGGCGTCGTGACGTTCACCCCGGCGCCGAACTTCAACGGCCTGGCCACCTTCGACTACGTCGCCAGCGATGGCGCCGCAGGCGACACGGCGACCGTGTCTGTCCAGGTCCAGCCGGTCGCCGACGCTCCGGTGGCGACCGCCGACGCGGCCACCACGCCCGAAGATCAGGTGCTGACGATCGCAGGCGCGACGCTGACCGCCAACGACACCGACGCCGACGGCAACGTCCTGACGGTGACTGCGGTGAGCAACGCCTCGAATGGCGCGGTAGCGCTCGCGGGCGGCTCGATCGCCTTCACGCCGGCGGCCAACTTCTCCGGCATCGCGGGCTTCGACTACACCGTGTCGGACGGCACCCAGACCCGGATCGCCCACGTCACGGTCACGGTGACGCCGGTCAACGATCCACCGATCGCCGGCGCCGACGTCGCGACCGGCAGCGAAGACGTGCCGGTGGTCCTGCCGTTCGCGACCCTGCTCGCGAACGACACGGACGCCGAGGGCGACGTCCTGACGCTCGTCACGGTCGGCAACCCCAGCAACGGCGCGGTCACGATCATCACGGGCGGCGTCGAGTTCACGGCGCCGCTGAACTACAACGGGCCGGCGTCGTTCGAGTACACGATCTCCGACGGCGCGCAGAGCTCGGTCGGCACGGTGACGCTGACGATCCTGCCGGTCAACGACGCACCGATGGCGGTCGGCGATGCCGCGACCACGAACGAGGACACGGCGATCGCGCTGTCGCCCCTGGTCAACGACCTCGACGTCGAGGGCAGCGCGCTGTCCGTCGTCGGCGTCGGCACGCCGGGCCATGGCACCGCGACCTTCGTGAACAACGTCGTCACGTACACGCCGGCGGCCAACTACTTCGGTCCGGACTCGTTCACGTACACCGCGAGCGACAGCGGCGGCGCGACCGGCGTCGGCACGATCTCGATCACGGTGGTGCCGCAGCCGGATCCCCCGACGGCCACCAACGACAGCGTCTCGGTGCCCGAGGACACGGCGACCCTGCTCGCGGTGCTCGCCAACGACTTCGACGTCGACGGCGAGACCGTGACGCTGGTCAGCGCGGGGACCGCGACCCACGGCACCACGGCCGTGGTCGGTGATCGGGTCCTCTACACCCCCGCGCTCGACTACTTCGGCCCCGACACGTTCACCTACGTGATCGCGGATCCGGGCGGCACGCAGGCGACCGGGATCGTCTCGATCACGGTGACGCCGGTCAACGATCCGCCGGTGGCGCTCGCCGACTTCTACGACGCGAACGACGAGGTCACGCTCACCGTTCCCGCCGCGACGGGGCTGCTCGCGAACGACCTCGACGACAGCCCGATGACGGTCCAGCTGGCATCCAACCCGACCTACGGCACGCTCGTGCTGGCCCAGGACGGCAGCTTCTCGTACACGCCCAATGCGTGCGTCGATGAGGACACGTTCACCTATGTGGCGACCGATGGCACGTTGACCTCGGCGGTCACGACGGTGACGATGTCGATCAACCACGCGCCGTTCGCGTGGAGCGATTTCTACTCCATCGTCCAGGGCACGACCCTGACCACGGAAGTGGTGTGCCCGATCTACCCTGCGCCCGGTGTGCCCGGTGTGCTGTGTAATGACGAGGACGTCGACTTCGATCCGCTGACCGCGACGTTGACCGTGTCGCCGGCGTTCGCGCAGACCTTCGCGTTCCAGGCCGATGGCTCGTTCACCTACACGCCGGTCGCGATGTTCACGGGCTACGACTCGTTCCGCTACGTGGTGTCGGACGGGCAGCTGACGCGGGAGACGGTCGTCACCCTCTACGTGTACGGCAACATCGCCACGCCGGTGCTGTCGAGCGTGCACTCCCAGGCGCTGGAGGTCGAGCGTGACACGGAGACCGGGAGCTCTCCGGAGGTCGGGACCGCCCCGGAGGTCGGGACCGCGGCCGGACAATCCGGCCCCAAGTGCTGCGTCACACAAGGTCCTCCGCCGCTGATCTACGAGTGCCAGACCAAGTTCTGAACCTCGTCGACGATCGGGGAGCTCGAGTCCGACTCAGGGCGGAGCCGCGGAATTCCACAGAATATTGACAGCCCACATGGTTGGGCGTCTGATCGCGCGGTGTCGACCTCGTGGGCTGGGATGATCGTCGTTTCCGCGTTCATGATGGCGGGATGTGACCGCGTCTTCGACCTCGAGCTCCGTCCGTTCGACGCGGCGATCGATCAGGCTCTGCCGGTCGACGCGTCGTATGCGGTCTCTGACATCGCCCTGGCCCGGCCGGTCGCCATCTCGGAGACAACCCAGATCACCGCAGTCATCCGTGGTGCGCCAAGCTCGTCGATCGTCTACTTCGTGACGGCCGCCCGCGGGTCGCTCGCCATGCCCGACGGGCTTGCGGTCCTTGGACCGAGTGGAGAGACGACGATCACCGCGATGTACACGGCACCCGCCACCCAGGGCGCCGAGACGGTGACCGTGATGGTCGACGGCAAGGTCGCTCAGTCCGAGTTCAACGTCCTGGACCTCGCGATGGCTGGCAACGATGCGAACCTCACGGGCGCCATCTCCTTTGCAGCGGACACGCTCTACATCGCACCGATCGTGGTCTCGGTGGCCGGGGCGCTCCGCGAGGTCGGTCTTCGATCCACTGCGACGGGCCAGGTCCGGATCGCCATGTATACGAACGCCACGCCGCGCGTCCTCCTGTTCGAGACCGCGCCGCAGTCGCTGACGGCGACGCGCACCGTGGTCGCCGCGCCGCCCGTAGAGATCCCGGTCGGCACGTACTGGATCGGCGCGATCTTCGAGGCGACCACGATGGTACGCGCCGCGAGCAACGCCCAGGGACGAGTCGTCATGACCGGCCACCCGTTCACCTCCGGAACGATGCCTTCGCCGCTGACCAACTTCACGGAGAGTAGCGGCACCGAGTATGCGTTCTTTCTCAAGCTCGCGTACGCGCCGTAGTGGCGCGCGGCGTCGTTCGCGTTCGGTTACTCTGATCGGCCTGTGAGCGGGGCAGAGGACAAGCGCCACGTCGGCGTGCTCGGCGCGACGCTCGTCGGCATCGGTGGGATCATCGGTGGCGGCCTGCTGATCCTCGTCGGGACCGCGTTCGGCCAGGCGGGGCCGGCCGCGATCCTCGCGTTCGCGCTCAACGGCATCGTCGCGTGGTTGACCGCGATGAGCGTCAGCGAGATCTCGACGACGTTTCCCGAGTCGGGCGGCGCGTACACGTTCGCGAAGAAGATCCTGTCGGTGCGTGCGGCGTTCGCCGTCGGCTGGGTGCTGTGGTTCGCGTACATCGTCGCGGGCGTGCTGTACGCGCTCGGGTTCGCCGCGTTCACGGTGATCCTCGCCAAGGGGATGTGCGACGCGCTCGGGCTCGACAGCGCGTGGCTCGACGGGCGCATGGTCGTGCTGTTCCTCGCGACCGTCGCGACGGTGATCTACTCGATCGGGCTCGTGCGCAAGGCGGCCGGCGGCGGGCAGTGGGTGACGATCGGCAAGGTCGTGCTGTTCGTGATGCTGAG
>Ga0113563_10003270_pt1 | contig 10055 bp, 9 predicted proteins | sample Mud3Dept3metaG_FD_80117 | JGI IMG/M metagenome (GOLD analysis project Ga0113563, IMG submission 80117) | Freshwater wetland microbial communities from Ohio, USA, analyzing the effect of biotic and abiotic controls - Mud 3 Core 4 Depth 3... | ecosystem: Environmental > Aquatic > Freshwater >...
CCCGCCGACAATTGAAAAACCCTTTTTTATCAAGTGTTCCGATTCCTTCCACAACTGCGCCTTCGTCGTCGCTCCCAATATTGCGGTGATAACTGTCTCTCCACCCTGTTCGCTGGCGCACACGAAACAATGTTTTGCTGCGCGCGTATAGCCAGTCTTGCCACCAAGCACAGAATCATCCGACCACAGGAGCTTATTGCTGTTCTTAACAAATATTTCTCTTCCCTCCTCCGTGGAGATGCGGCTCACCTTCGTACTGACGATTTCCTTTATGAGAGGATATCTGAGGGCATGCCTCAACATCCTCGCGAGATCGTACACGGTGATGTACTGGCCTTCCATCGGCAATCCGGTGGCATTGACGAACTTAGTATCGGACATTCCAAGTGCAAGGACTTTCTCGTTCATAAGTTCTACAAACCTCTCCTCGCTACCCGCTACCCCCTCCGCAAGGGCATATGCAGCATCATTGGCGGACTTGATCAAAACGGCGTTCAGGAGGGTTTCCACGGTAACCCTCTCGCCCACCCTGAATCTCGCCTTCACGGGTGAGCATCTTGCGGCCTTCTCGCTTATGACGACTGTGTCGTTGGGATCTGCTCTGTCAAGGGCAACCATTGCCGTCATAAGTTTGGTAGTGCTCGCGGGCAACAGCCTGAGATCCGGGTTCTTCCCATACAGGATCCGCCCCGTAGATGCCTCCATCACAATGGCAGCACGTGAGCGTATCTCGTCGGCATAAACGACAACAGAAAGTAGACAGTAGAAAGCAGACATAAAAAGAATTGTTAGGGCGAATAGTCTTTTCTCGCGAACTTGAAAGTTGAACCTTGCAATTTTCAATTTTTTCCCCATTCTTACCTCACCTTTAGAGATTTCCCACGATGTCAATTCTGGGTCATTTGTCTCCAAAAGCCCTGGCCTATTTCTAAACCAGACTTATGAGTTAACCCCCACTTAGTATTTATTGTATCGAATCGGTATAAGTCTCTTTTTAATTATACCGCTGGCTCACGAAGGTTTCCAGTTGTATTCTGCACAATTATATTACGACCAAAAGCTGATGGTAGGAGGAAGGACATGACACTCCATATTTCTGTTGGAAGGTCTCATCACTGCAGTCTGGAAGGCTCAGGATCGATAATCGGAAACCGGAAACATGGGGAGTCATGCGGAGGGATTAAAACACCGTACACCATTTGCACACCGTTATTATGTAAAGTGGGCTGCTGCAACTTATTGAATTTAAAAGAGGGACATAATGCCGAAGGCGGGACTCGAACCCGCACGGCCTTGCGACCACCAGACCCTGAACCTGGCGCGTCTGCCAGTTCCGCCACTTCGGCAAAAAATCATAGGGGCTTACTGGTCGAAACCCCTATGCTCATCATTATAGTCTCTTACAGAATATGCCGTTATTTCGCGATCTTTTCTATTATGGTCTTGGCATCCAAAGCGCCGGGCACTATCTTGCCGTCAGGGAAAATCATTGCTGGCGTGCCCGAAATCCCGAGTTTTTGGGCAAGCTTGATGTTCTCATCAATAACAGTTGTCTCGCATTTCGGCTTAGGCAGCGGTTTCTTCTCAAACGCGTCTTCCAAAAGCGCGAGGGATTTCTCGCATACAATGGCCTTTGCCTTGTCATACGCATCCTTGTGCATGGGTAAGGGGTACATTTTGATATAAAAGGCGATATCCTTCCGCTCTGCAACAACCTTCTTCATCTCCTGATGAAGTTTTCCGCAGTAGGGTCAGTCGGGATCATCAAAGACCACAACCTTGTACTTGGCGTCCTTTTCCCCCATCACAAGGGCATCATCAAGGGGAATCTGCGAGACATCCACCTTGGTGAGCTCGGTGAACCTGTCCTGGGTGAGATTTGTCCTTTCCTTGATGGAGATAATCGAACCTGATACAAGGTACTTCTTGGAAAAATCAACATAGACCAATCCCTTTTTACCGCCCGCGTCAATATCCACTTCCCACATACCCTTAATAGGACTCATGAGGACCTCTAGGACCTTCGCTCCCTGTCCTATGTCTTTCAGTAAGGTGGCAGCCTCTTCTTTAGTTAAGGTATGACATTTTGAACAATCCTGGCCTTTTTCACTGAAGCCATAGGAATACGATACGGGTAAGAGCAGAAGGGCCATTACCGCAAAGAACAACAGTTTTCGCATTTACGTACCTCCGAAAATTTTTCTATATTACCATAAAAAGCCCTTTCTGCACAAGAAAAAATACGCGTTATTAGATATAATAAAAAGTTGGGCGGGCATCACAAAAGGGCTCAAAAGACCTAATTAATCAGACGCTTGATTTCCTGTCGTCGGAGTGGGGGATTAATGAAATTCTGGAAAAAGATAATCGTTTTTTTGTCCGTAATTGGCCCTGGCATCATCACTGCCAACATCGACAATGACGCAGGCGGCATCACCACTTACTCTGTGGCAGGCGCACGTTTTGGTTACGGACTTCTCTGGACCCTCCTTCCCACCACGGTCGCGCTTGTCGTGATACAGGAAATGATCGCCCGTCTTGGTGTGGTAACAGGGAAAGGGCTCTCCTATCTTATTCGCGAAAGCTACGGGGTCAAAACAGCTTTTTTTATGATGGTTGGTCTCCTTGTCGCGAACTTTGGAACTACTGTTGCCAATTTTGCGGGCTGGGCAGCCAGCATGGAGATCCTAGGGTTAAGTAAATACTTAATGGTACCCTTAGGTGCCATATCTATTTGGCTACTGGTTACCAAGGGAAGTTACCGGTTTGTGGAAGGGGTACTCCTGGTCGCATGTCTTGTGTACATAGGGTATATTGTCTCAGGCATTATGGCCAAGCCGGACTGGAATAGTATCGCGAAAAACACCTTTTCACCAAGATTGCAATGGAATTCAGAATATATCATGCTAAGCATCGCAATAATAGGAACTACCATAACCCCCTGGATGCAATTCTATCTCCAGTCTTCCATTGTGGAGAAGGGGATAACACCAGAGAATTACAAGGTTTCAAGGCTCGATGTGATTACCGGGTGTTTAATAACCGACATTATCAGTTTTTTCATAATTGTAACGTGCGGCGCCCTTTTGTTTCCCCATGGAATAAGAATAGATGAGGCGACAGAGGCTGCAATAGCGCTGAAACCCCTTGCAGGGGACTATGCATCTCTTATCTTTGCCCTGAGTCTCGCCAATGCCTCTCTGCTCGGTGCAATCATAGTGCCTATTTCAACAGCGTACTATATTTGTGAAGCCATGGGCTGGGAGGCAGGGGTCAACAAGACCTTCAAGGAAGCTCCGCAGTTTATGTGGATATATACCCTGATGATCGTACTGTCAGCTCTGCTCATTTTGATACCAGGGGCCCCCCTCGTCCTTTTGATGGTACTTTCCTCTTTGGTAAATGGATTACTTCTTCCCTTTGTCTTGATTTATGCCCTGTCTCTTATAAACAATAAAGAACTTATGGGGAAATATGCCAATCCAAAGAGCTATAATTATATAGCGTGGGGAACAGTGGCCGTGATAACCTGTTTGACAGTATTGCTGATTCTCACCATGATATTTCCCCTGGGAGGAAAGGCTTAGATGGTTAAGACAATTGAATGGAGGGGCGACAAGGTCATAATGCTCGACCAGAGCAGGCTTCCCTCAGAGGTACGGTTTATTGAGTGCACGGATTATGCAATGGTTGCGGAGGGTATCAGGAAGCTCCAGATAAGGGGGGCGCCCGCCATAGGAATCGCGGCGGCCATGGGCATTGCGCTGGGAGCAAAAGCCCTCAAGGCCGATACCTATGACCACTTCATAAAAATGCTCGACCCTGTATGCAGTGCCATGCTTTCCACACGGCCCACCGCAGTGAATATACAATGGGCCGTGAAACGGATAAAGGACATGCTCGCAAGAGAAAAGGACCGTCCGGTTCCCGCGCTTAAGGAGCTGCTCGTGGAAGAGGCAAAAAGGATACTCCAGGAGGACATTGCGGTGAACAGGTCGATCGGGAGGTTTGGAGCAGAACTGATAAAGGACGGGGATACCATTCTCACACACTGTAATGCAGGCGCCCTGGCAACCGGGGGATACGGCACGGCCACTGCCCCTATGCTGTATGCAAAGGAGCAGGGAAAAAGGATACAGGTAGTTGCGGACGAGACGAGGCCGGTGCTCCAGGGCGCAAGGCTCACCGCATGGGAGCTGATGCAGGAAGGTATCCCGGTCACTCTCATTACTGACAACTCCGCAGGTTCGCTCATGAGGAAAGGGAACATAGACCTTATTATCGTCGGTACGGACAGGACCGTGAGGAACGGTGACGTGGCAAACAAGATAGGGACATACCCTCTGGCAGTGCTCGCAAAGGAACACGGCATACCCTTTTATGTGGCAGCGCCTACCAGCAGTATTGACCTGTCGATCCCCACGGGAGACGAAATACCTATCGAGGAGCGTGACCCTTCTGAGGTCACCCATATCTATGGAAGGGTCTCGTATTGTGAGGATAGTGCAGAGGATGAATCCTGCAAGAATGAGAGGGGCCAAAAAAGCAAAAACGCCCCCCGTGTAGCCTGGGGAGCTGTCCGGATCGCCCCGGAGGGTGTTGCGGTGAGGAACATGGCATTTGATGTTACCCCGAGCAGGTATATAACTGCTATAATTACGGAGATAGGTATTTTTAGCCCGCAAGATATTAAGATGATGGATCGCCACTAATGTTTACGGATACATTTTCACTCTACACAGAGGAACTGGGCCTTGTGGAAAAGAACCTGAGGACCATATTCACCAGCGATGCTTCTCTCCTTCCGCTGATAGGAGGACATATCCTGGGTGGTGGCGGCAAAAGGCTCAGACCCCTCTTCCTCCTCCTGAGTGCTGATCTGGCCCACTACAAAGGTGAAAAGAGGATCGTCCTTGCGAGTATTGTCGAGGCCATCCACACCGCGTCACTCCTGCACGACGATGTAGTGGACAGCGCAGAATTGAGGAGGGGCAAGCAGACGGGGCACATGATATGGGGTAACCAGATAGTGATTCTGGTGGGCGATTTCCTCTATTCCAATGCCCTGAGACTCGCAGTGCTCCAGAAGGACCAAGGGATCATGGAGGCCCTTTCCGAGGCGACAACCAGGATGACCGAGGGCGAGATTCTTCAGCTCACCAGGGTGGCTGACCCCGATATCACCGAGGAAGAGTACTACAGGATCATATCCGCGAAAACAGGGGCCCTCATTTCTGCAGCATGTAGAATAGGCGGTATTCTCGGCGGGCTCCCCCCTGAAAAAGAGGATGCCCTTGGCCGCTTTGGCATGAAGACGGGCATCGTATTTCAGATGGTGGATGATATACTCGATTACATGGCAGATGAGAAAGGGCTTGGGAAGAAACTCGGGAAGGACCTGCTGGAAGGCAAAATCACCCTCCCACTTATCTACCTCCTCGGCGTGGCCTCTGGGGAAGAAAAGGCAGAGATAAAGGGTATCACTAAGAATGGGGTATCGGGAGAGAAAGAGTTGAAAAGGATTCTTCACCTTTTCGAAAAATATCGCGTGATAGATGAATCCCTCAGAATTGCACAGGGCCTTGTTTCCGAGGCAAAAAAAGAGCTTGAAGTATTTGCCCCCTCACCGGAGAGGGATGCCTTGCGGGCGATGTCTGATCATGCACTTGCGAGGGACAGATAATGGATCCCCTTGTCGAACTTGCCAAGAGGGCAGTGGAGGAATTCATCTCGAAGAGAAAGGCTATCCGACCTCCTGACCACCTCACCCCCTTAATGTCCGAAAAGGCCGGGGTTTTTGTCTGTCTGAAAAAGGAGGGCCAATTGAGGGGGTGCATCGGCACCTTTTTGCCGTGTTGCGGGAATGTTGCGGAAGAGACCATAAAAAATGCGATTTGTGCTGCGACAGAGGATCCCCGTTTCTCCCTGGTCACAAAAGAAGAACTCCCTTTCATTACCTATTCTGTCGATGTCCTCTCGCCACCAGAAAAAATCTCTGACCCCAAGGAACTGGACCCCAAAAAGTACGGGGTCATTGTGGTCAAGGGGGGAATGAAGGGTCTCCTCCTCCCTGATTTGGAGGGAGTGGAAACGGTGGAGGAACAGGTGAGGATTGCGAAGATGAAGGCAGGGATTGACCTGGCGGAAAGCGCCGATATCTACCGGTTCAGGGTGAGGAGATACCATTAAATGAATATGCCTTTCAGGGGAAATCTCAGGGATTACAGCCTGCCAAGGGTACTTATTGAGCTTAACAGAAGCAGGGAAACAGGAACCCTTTCCATAACCACCTCCCGTTTCACAAAAAAAATATATATCAAAGAAGGAAATGTGATATTTGCCTCTTCCACCTTCGAGGACGACAGACTTGGGGAGATGCTCATTAAGGCGGGCAAGATAACCATGGAGCAATATGACAAATCCGTCGAGCTTCTGAAATCAACGGGCAAACGTCAGGGCGCTATTCTCGTTGAACTGGGATATATCACACCCAAGGATCTCTTCTGGGGTGTCAAGTACCAGGTAAAGGAGATTATCTACAGCCTCTTTCAACTCGACGAGGGGGAGTACGAGTTCGCTGAGAATATTCCTCCCGATGAGGTGATCACGCTCAAGATAAGCACGAACAATCTCATTTACGAGGGCGTAAATAAGATCAATAATTTGACAAGGATCAGGAGGGACATGCCGGCTGCCCATACGGTATTTACCCTCAATGAAGACCCCTCAGGAATCTTTAGGGGAATCGACCTGAGTCCGCAGGACGCGAGAATCCTTTCTCTTGTGGACGGAACAAGGAGTATAAATCAGGTAATAGAGCAGTCACGCATGAATTCCTTTGATGTGATGAGGACTCTCTATGTCCTCTGGTCAACGGGGTTCATCACACAAAAGGAAACTCCTGAATATGGTCTCGACGCGCAGGAAACCATTAATGTCGAGGAGATACTCATATCCATGACTGAAGAAGAAGAGAATTTAAAGAACAAGGTAGAGGAACTGTATGAAAAACTCCCTCACATGAGCCCTGCCGAAATGCTCCAGGCTGATGAAAAAACGGGCAGTGAGGAGATAAAGAAGACATACCAAAGGATGGCAAAGGAATTTAGTCCCGACAGGGTGCTTGCTTCAGATGATGCAACCTTAAAAAATAAAATCACCGTTATCTTTGATACCATCACCCAGGCATACAACTCGCTGAAAGACGAAAAAAGAAGGATGGAGTTTTTCACTGCCCTGGGAAAGATACCAAGAAAAGAGGAGGATACCGAAACAGTACTCCTTGAGGAGCAGTTCAGGAGGGGAGTTGAAGAATTCAAGAACGGCAACTTCTGGGCAGCTGCCGAGCTCTTCAAATGGGTAACAAAGAATAATGCGAAGAATCCAAAGGCATGGAGTTACCTTTCCCTCACCCTCAGTAAGATGCCGCACAGGATGAAAGATGCCGAGGAGGCGCTCCTCGAGTGCATCAAGCTTGAACCTTACAATGGAGAACACTTTGCAAACCTTGGTATCCTCTACCTTAAGGAAGGTCTTAAGAAAAAGGCAGAACGCCAGTTTGAAAAGGCCCTGAAGTTGGACCCTGTAAATGCCAAGGCAAAGAAAGGTCTTGAGCAGGTACAATAGCCATTTTCCCCTATCCCGCTGATTCAAGTAACCATTCCCCAGTGCATTCCTTCTGATCAATACTTAGTAGGCGTTTCTGAGCTATCCTGGCTCATTTCCTCACTTTATGACCACAAGATCATCATAACTGTATGATCTGCAAAAAATGCATAAAAAAAAGCAAAAAAAGTATAGAAATCCATCCTCTGATACTGAGATACTTATTTTGGGAGAAGGAAACGTTATGGGATATTCCCACTATGCCTTGTTCTGGCTTAAACAGGCTCCCTGCAAAGTCTCTGGAGCAAGGCTGGCCATCGCTGAATTGACATGAAAAACAGTGACTGACCAATATGCAATATGACTGTAACACCGTATCAACGATTACAAGAAAGTTGCCGAATTCGCCCTATTTCCACCCAAACCTCCCCTGGCGGATTCGGCAACCCCATTATTTTTGTGCCTAAGGGAAGGAATGACATGGCGCTCAGGAAGCCTAAATCTTGAAGCACAAAAGGGGGGGTGAAGGCCCATGGAAGACATCAATGAACGATTGCTCAAATTTTTCACCCAGCACCATAAGCCCGGGATAATAGGTCTTGTGGGGAGCAATGATACCATTGGTCAGGCAATAAGAGAGGCCCAGAAGCCAGTGACAGGGAACAAAAAACCGTCCCCCTGGTCTCATTGCTTTCTACTTGGTGAACTTAGGCCTGACCGAAGGGGGCCGGGAAATACCAGGTGTGACAGTCCCTATCTTTTTGAGAGCGACCTCAAGATAAAGCTTTTTAAACCCCAGCTGAGGAACGGGGCACAGGAAAACTGGATCGGAAAGTGGTGCGGTCCAACAGTCGAAAATGCCGCGCTTATAGATTTTGGGCTTTCAGAAGGCGAGAAGGACGATGTCCTCGCCACGGCGTTACAACTTGTTGATGAACAGGTGCTCTATCCCATTCAGGAGCTCCTCGGGACATGGTGGGCGATTATCGCAAGGAGACAATGGCTGGAAAATCCCTTCAACGACCCTCACGCCATGTATTGCAGCTCCTTTGTGAGACATTGCTATCAAGAGGCGGGAAGAGATTTCCTCGGCACCGAAATGAGTGTTTCGAATACGACTCCGGAAGACATCGCACGTGCGGGGACAGAGACTGGCGCAATAAGAACATATACACCGTAGAGCCTGGTTCGTTCTGAAGTATGAGCTTGCTCCCTTTGTCGTATCTCTTCGTCCCCCTGCCTGATATGCCGGCGAGACCGATTGCAACTTGATTAGGGAACACGCTGATGCATAATACTAAATCTGCAATGTTGGTATATGAACAGGCAACCTTTATTCCATCATTTATTTGCATTGAAATGAGGGAGCCATGGCTTCTTCCTATGACAGAACAGGATTTGCTATAATAAAGGAGCTTGCAAAGAGAGCGGCTTCACGTACGATGAGCAACAGAGAGAAGCAACCCCTTATCTCTGGTAACAATATATCCTTGTGTTCCGGGCATTGTCCTCGCCTGAGCGCCCTGCAGCAAGCATTCGGCATTATCCCTTTTCCATTTCTCTTGCCAGACGCTTCACGCTTGTCGTACCCTTTATGCGAATCCGGAAAAACAACTTGCCATGACAGATGAACCGCACCAGGGGGAGATGAACGTGGCCAGGGATTCCCTGGAAAAGATTGGTAGACTCGCATCCTTTCCTGAACTGAACCCAAACCCCATCATTGAGGTGGATTTGACGGGAGTTGTTCATTACATGAACCCCGCAGCCATGAAACTCTTTCATGATGTGCCTGCAAAGGGACCCCTTCACCCTTTCCTTGCGGATTTTGAGTCTCTGGTTACTGTATTTACCCGCGAAGGGAAGAGTTCCCATTTCCGTGAAGTGAAGACAGATAATGTCTGGTATGAGCAGGTACTGTATTTTGCTCGGGACAATAATGTCATACGCATCTATAGCCACGATATCACTGCGCGGAAGCAGGTGGAGGAGGCGCTGCGAAGTGCGATGGAAAAACTGGAGATGCGTGTTCAGGAACGAACTGCTGAACTGATAATAGTCAATACAGAACTGGAGGAAGAGATTGCTGAACGCAGGAAGGCAGAAGAGGGCTTAACCCTGTTTAAACACCTGATGAACCAATCAAGCGATGCCCTGTTCATTGTAGAACCTAAAACAGGTAATATCCTGGAAATTAACCATGCAGCGTGCCGCAGTCTGGGATATGAGAGGGATGAATTACTCGCAAAGAAACTAAGTGATTTTTCCGAGGCGTTCCGCAATTCCTCTTCCTGGCAGGAGCACATCAATGAAGTCCGGGAAACGCAGAGCATTCTTGTGGAGGACAGGTTAAGGCGCAGGGATAAAACCACCTTCCCTGTGGAAATCAGTGTGAAACATGTGGAACACGAAAAAAAGAACTATCTCGTAGCAGTGGTCCGTAATATCAC
>Ga0113563_10003273_pt1 | contig 10054 bp, 11 predicted proteins | sample Mud3Dept3metaG_FD_80117 | JGI IMG/M metagenome (GOLD analysis project Ga0113563, IMG submission 80117) | Freshwater wetland microbial communities from Ohio, USA, analyzing the effect of biotic and abiotic controls - Mud 3 Core 4 Depth 3... | ecosystem: Environmental > Aquatic > Freshwater >...
AGTTGACTATTAAAAGGAATGCAAATAAAATTGAAATTGCTTTTTTCATGATAATATGTTTTTTGGGTTTATACTAAAAACAACAACTTGACCAATTATCTGCCTCTATGTATTATGAAAATATCTAAGAAATCAATTTCTACGATTTTGCCTAACCAAATCTTAAACAAAGTTCTACTATATAAATGACAAAGTCAATTATATTTTTACCCGCTTTGCACACCGGGTGCGTTAATGTATGTTTACTTTATTCTCAGTCCCTTAGTCTCATTCCTATAAAGTAAATACAAGAGGTTCCAAAATAAAAAGCCCCCGGAGGCTGATTTCCGAGGGCTGGTAAAGGGAATATTATTTTACAATCCAATCTGTATAAGCTCTTACTCCACCACCAATAAAAAATTTATTCATTTCATTGTTCATAGCCTCCATTTTCTCACTTGCCACTTTGTAGGCCTCTGAACTTGTGGTATCATTTTCCGTTGGGTAATATTTATCTCTTACGGCAACAGATTCATAAACGTCCATAGTTCCCATCTGATTCTTTTTGTCCCCTCTATCACCCCATAATACATATGTTTTTACACCAGGAAAGCATTTTTCAAATTCTGGTATATATTTTTTCAAATAAAAATCCAGAAACTGATTAAATGTTACATCAGGATTAAGAGTATATGTATAAGTATTTACACAGACCACAGCACCTTTCTTTACGGTTTGGGCAGTAACTTGAGCAACAGAAAAGCCTAATAAAAGGCACAGCAACAATAATGTTCTTGTTTTCATAATAGGAAGATATTGGTTCATAAAAAAAAGTTGGTTATAATTGGCTGCAATATCAATTTCTACGATCCTGATTAACCAAATCTTAAACAAAGTTCTGCTATCCAAATGACAAAGTCAAGTTTATTTTTACCCTCTGTGCACAGGTATTTCCATGGTTAAAAGGAAAAATAAAAAATATGGTAAATCTGCATTAAAGAATCCGTCCATGTTTGCAGACTTATATTAAGTTAAATCAGAGTATTATTATCCATTGTAGAGGTAAAATACACCCCTTTAAATACAGCACTTTGCGTTAATTGAACTTGAAAAACTGCAGAACTGCAAAACTGCAAAACTGCAAAACCGCATAACAGTTAAAACATTATTTAAACCACTCATCTGAAAAATTCACCAGATATACTCTGTCGGTAGAACGGGTAAGAGCAGTATACAGCCATCTGAGATAATCAATCGTAATTTCATTCCTGTTGAACATTCCCTGATCGATAAATACCCTCTCCCACTGTCCGCCCTGAGCTTTGTGGCATGTGACCGCATATGCAAACTTGATCTGCAGAGCATTAAAATAAGGGTCCTCCCTGACAGCTTCATATTGCTTTCTGCGTGTTTTCAGATGAATATAATCGGACTGAATCTTCCTGAACAGTTCGCTGTTTTTCTCAGATGGCAGAGCGGGAGTATCAAGATGCAGAACATCAAGCATTACCTTCGATTCCAGCTCAAGATCATAATCAGGGAACCACAGCAGCATTTCAGCATAATGGAAGTCATATTTCTCTTCATATTTCCTTATTTTTCTTACCTCTGCAATGTCGCCATTGGCTATAAAGCCAATCTTTTCATCCTCGTTTATAATGAAATAATTGTTTTTAACGACCATGACCATATCACCGGGGCTTATCTCTTCCTCCCTGAAAAATATCCTGTTTCGGATTCCCTGGTTATAGCGGTTAGCCTGTTTATTGGAATTAACAACTATGATGGTGCCATTCAGGCCACAGCTCCCATAGGCAGCGGAAATTTCATCTATCAGATCTTCACCGCTTAATCGTCTGATATCATTGAAATTGGTACAATCAATCGAGGGACGGGCAAGGTCATTTTCTCCGACCTGGCCTCTGATCCTGGTTGCATTCATCAGGACTCCGGATGTCTCGCTCTGACGGAGAACCTGCTTCAATTCAGCAGTTATAAGTCCAAATCCATATTCCTTAAGAATTTCTGTATCGAGGGCTGGGCTCACGCCGGAACCAACAGGTGGCAACTGGGCTGTATCCCCTACAATTATGAGTTTGCAGTCAGTTCCGGAGTATACATATTCAATAAGATCATCCAGGACTTTGCCGCTTCCGAAGATGGATGCTTCATTTGAAGTGTTTGAGATCATAGAGGCTTCATCCACAATGAAAAAAGTATCCTTACTGAGATTTCTGTCAAGAACAAAAGTGCCTATCCCCTCTTTGACAGATTTCTGTCTGTAAATCTTTTTATGGATGGTAAAAGCCTGATTGCCGGCATACGAAGCAAGGACTTTTGCAGCTCTCCCTGTAGGAGCAAGCAGAACCGTTCGAATTCTTAAGAGATCGAGAGTTTTAACAATTGAGCTTATTATGCTTGTCTTACCTGTGCCGGCATACCCGGTAAGCAGGAAAATGACGTCGGTATTATCTTCACAGATATAGGATGCAATTTTCATCAATGCGTCAGATTGATCTTCGGTCGGAGTGTTCCCGAGATTCTTGCAGAGGTTATTATATATTATTGTTTCGCGCATTACTTATTAAGATCACTAATCATGGCGGCTTGGATATTTTTTTTACTTTTGTTTGTAAACTTAAACATTCCGGATTAATATATGAACTCCTCTGTGTAACTCTGTATATTTCACCCGCCACAGCCTTGGCGAAGGCGGATTCTGTGGTCCTCTGTGTAACTAAAAACAAGAACTTTCACAAAGAGACACAGAGAAGGCACAGAGATCCACAGAGAATAATCCTTGATTAAATGCCTTTTCTGGAACTCTTTGATGAAACTCTTGATATAAACTCAACTGAAAATTATGAGTTATCGGTTCAGGCAAGTCCCGATGAACTGTCATTCTGTATCCTTGATACTTTAAGGAACAAATTTGTGCTTCTGAGATCATATGAATCTGAAGACAAAGCAAAGTTTGATCCGGTCAGTCTGAGTGAAATTATTAATAAGGATGATTTCCTGACAAGGCACTTCAGGAAAATAAATATAATAACCCCCTCTTCCAAATCAACACTGGTTCCAGGGCCGTTATTCGATGGCTCGAAGAAAGATGATTATTTCAGATTTAATCAGATCGTTCCGGAAGGTGAAAAGATCATGGTCAATAAGCTTCGGGACCCTGATATTTTTTTACTTTTTTCATTACCTGAAGGAATTACGAATACACTGAGTTCTTTTTTCCCCGGAAGCAGATTTATGCACCAATTGAAGCCGCTGTTTCATTATATCAGTTTCAACCGGAGATCTATCGGTATCAGTAATGTTCATGTTCATCTGGAAGGAGATTACCTGAACATGGTCATCTTCGACCAGAATACGTTAAAATTCTGCAATACATTCCATTACAACACAATATCTGATATTCAGTATTATGTCCTGTATGTTCTCAGTCGGATGAATATCAGACAGGAGGAGACCATCTATTTTAGCGGAAGGACTCTGAAAAAGAAAGAGATCCTCAGCAGTTTTTCAAATTACCTGAGTGCAATAAGGTTTGCTGTACCTGAAGGCAATTATACATTTAGCTATGTTTTCAATGAGACTGAACTTCATAAATTTCTGACTATTTTCAGTGCAGTGAATTGCGAATAATCGGAGGTAAATATAAGGGAAGGATTATTAATCCTGTATCCGGACTGAAAGCAAGGCCGACGACCGATTTTGCCAGGGAGGGTCTTTTTGATATCCTTAATAACCGTGTCGATTTTGAGTCGATAAGTGTACTTGATCTGTTTTCCGGGACGGGTAGCATTGGTTTTGAATTTGCATCGAGGGGAGCTGAGGCAGTTCATCTTGTTGAAAGAGACCAGAAGCATATTGCCGGGATCAGAAGTGCAACAGCAATGATCGGGTTCACCAATATCAAGCCGATCCATATAGATGTAAAAGCCTATTTAAGGACCTGCAAATTCAAATATGACATAGTATTTGCCGATCCGCCTTATGATCTTGAATGGCTAAAAAGCATTCCGGATCTTGTCATTCAGGCAGACATTTTAAAGGACGATGGATTTTTTATATTGGAACATCCAAGATCGATGAATTTCAGGGATCATGAAATGTTCTTTGAACACCGTAATTACGGGAGTGTGAATTTCAGTTTTTTCTCTCCCGCAAAGGGCTAATTTTAAACATTTTAATACAACGTCGTCGGTTTTACAAGTATTAAGAAATCAATATATTTCCGGTAATAATTTTGCATAATTAAAAAAACACTTAATTTTGCATCGCATTTGAATTTTGGTGCGGTAGTTCAGCTGGTTAGAATATCGGCCTGTCACGCCGAGGGTCGCGGGTTCGAGTCCCGTCCGCACCGCAAACAAAAACAAAAAGCCATGCGAAAGCGTGGCTTTAGTATTTTAGGCCGTGAGCGTGGCCATGATAATGGCATAAGCGAAAGGACTAAAATACGTCAAATGCTGCAGCACAGCATTTTTGTTTTTGTTTGACCAGATAACCTCAGGATGAAAGGGTCCGATTGATCCGCCGGCTGGCGGAGAGATCAGTCCCGTCCGCACCGCCCCTACACTCTCAAAACCCCTTGATTATCAAGGGGTTTTGTCTTTCCTGCCACAAAATCCGCCACAAAATCCGCAAAATCTGCCACAAACTTTTCCCCTCAACGTCTGGAATTTCTTCTGATAGTAAACATACAAAGAAGTACTTTGTTAGGATCTCTATATCAATTATATAAGAGCAATTTACTAAATATATTATAATTTTTTATAAAAATTTTTCGTAAAGACATTTTAGCCATCAAAATTTCCTTTCCGGAATATTTTTTTTAGGCAACTTTTATGGATATTTCAACATTGCTGGGTATTTATAATTGTAACCGGGTCAAAGCATATTTTGATTAAAGAACTCCTCTCTGTAGCACCTCTGTCCCAGGATAGCAGGGGTATACCGGGTCTAGGGATCCCCGGGATACGTCTATATATCTGTATATGTGCACACCATATATTAAAATACAGTTATTCTTACAGTATCTGAAAAAGCAATTAAAATCATGCTTCCTTCGACTTGGATGTTATTTCATTTCCTCATGGTACTTTATTAAAAGTGACTTCATATGCACAACAGGTCAGGTGGTAAAACTGAATCACATATATACATATGAGGATAATGAACAAATTGATATTGTACGTCTCTCAGATATCCATTTTGAACGAGGCTATTTATACTGTAGTTTGTTTTTCTTTTTAAATAATCAGATAGTTACTGTTCGACATACTCTGGTGAAAGGAACGAAAGCTATCTGGATGCTTCTTGATAACAGGGAGTTTGATGAGAGAATGTCCATCAGGTTGTGGAATGAAGTTAATGAAGAGGTAGAACTTCTGGAGTTTGATTTCTGATACCAATCTGTAAAAGCCAGTATTCCTGACCACATTAAGTCAGTAAATTACACGTCCTTATCATTAGATCATTCGATTAACATCGGCTTTAAGTGGTTAATCTTTTCCGGAGAGTAGAGTTCAGTGTCTCCGGCTACGGTACTGAAATACTCTCTATCCATTTGATAATGATTTCTGCCCCTTTTACAACTGTTGATTTCCCGTGTGAGCCGCCTTTGATTATTACATAATTCTTATTCTTACCTTTCCATGCATAATAGATCTCATCACACCCTGCTTTATCTACAATCATATCATTTTCACCATATAATAGTAGTAGCGGATAATCTGCCTTTTGTACATTTTCGCCCATTGTATCCATCGTATTTTTTGATTCTGCCATACAACTCATGCTGAAGTATTTTACAAGCAACGGGTCATTGATTCTGGCCTCCGATTCTTTTCTGTCTGCGTCATTTTCTATTATTGACGGATCACCTGCCATGTTAACTACCGGGACGTGGGGAGCAAAAATGTAGTATCCGATATATTTTAAATAATCACCAAAACCGGGACTCATTCCCTTTGCCGATTTTAGTTTGTATGGCGGGTTCACAAGAATAAGACCATCTGTTTTCTGCAATTCCTCTGCAACTTTAAGTGCAATTGCACACGACATACTATGCCCGAACAAGATAGTTTTACGATTACTCTCCTTGTAATATTTGTCACCTTTAATGATCTCCGCATAATCCCCAATAAAATCCGAAAGCTGGGAATTGTCTCCTCTTTTACCCTCCGAATATCCTGTGCCGCGCGGATGAATTACTACTACTCGGTTTTCACTATTGCTTAATAATTCAATGATGTCTTTTTCACTTTTGTGATTTATGCCGGTTATTCCTGAGATAATATAAATTGTATTCTTAAAATCGCTAACGGGCACATATTCATAAACAAAGATTTTTAGCCCATCTTGTACCGTGATAAAGTTACTTTCCTCATTCTCTGCAGGTATGGGACGATCAGGGTTCTTCATTCCGGTACAATAGTTTAACAATATAAATATTGAAAGCAAAACTGTTATTAATTGGAGAGATCCTTTTTAAATTACGCCATACATTTATTAGATATTTCCAATTCATTTTTCAGAGTTTTGATTATTTTATGACTAACGGGTTCAACATATATAAGTCTTAACATCTATTACTGCGTCATTGATTTTTTACGAAAAACCGTAATTAATATGCCGATTAATAATGTCAATATTACCCAAATCCAAAAATGAGGCTGAGGCACGTTTTTTTGCATGATCAGTGTTGGCATAAAGGGAATAAATGCATTTGCAAGACCATGGGAGTAAAGTCCTGAAAATGGTTTGTTTCCTGAGATTTTTCGAATCCATGAAAGAATGAAGGAATATCCAACCATAAGGAAAATAAAACCTCCGAAATTCATATAAGATTGACTTGAACCTGTAATGAACCATAAAGGAAGATGCCAAAAGGCATGTATGATCCCTAAAATAATGTTTGCGAACCATATTCCGAATTTACTTTCAAGAATAGGAAGGGCATAACCCCTCCATCCAAATTCTTCCTGACCTCCACCCAGAAGGATCATAATTAATAAATAAGGAACAAATAACCACACTGAGGGTAGTAACATTGGCAATCGTTCTTCCCCGAATAATTCAGGTGAAAACCAGGCAATAAATGAACTGCCTCCGAAAATAAATATTGGAAGAATGACAACTTTCCATCCTAAACGGAAATCAAGAAAACTTCGAAGATATTTTTTCGAAGAACCCTTGCCTTTTCCCTTATGCAAAGCAAAAAGTGCTCCTGCAAGCGGACCATAGACACCTATCATAATTACAGGAATTGTCAGGATTGATAATAATTTATCTGAGACAGGAATGATCCTGAAGCTGGCGAGGATGAGAGGTGTCCAGATTATCCACGACCAAATAAACGTTATTAAAAAGAATCGGAAAGGGAAACGAACATTATTATTCATAATTTCTTTAATTAATTTTTTTATTTGTATTTTTTGAATCACATGAATTTTAACGAACAGGTGTCAGGTAAAATAAAAGACTCCCGTTTATACTTACATTAAAGAATTTGTAATCAGTATCTATTGTTTTAAGCCAATAGAATTGAGGTCCTAACCGAATACCCCATCTCTTAGCTACGAACCATTCCTTATCAATACTCATATTTAGTCCAAATCCATTTCCTCCATCATCTCCAAAAGATTGCGACCATTCTTTTGCTAATGAAACCATACTATAAGCTGCCAGAACAGATATTTTAATATCAACTTGTGTACGATAACTAAAACCAGGTCCGAATGCATCAAGATTTATATAATTATAATCTCCGAATTTTTGCTTATTTAAGCCTCCAAATTCCCCAATCTGTATAGCAAACTTATCAGTAATACCCCAACCAATTGCATGATTTTTAGTTACTACAGAAAAACCATTACTGTTAATATTTGAATACTCTGTTGTATATCCAGGACCAATACTAAATTTTGCAAACAATCCTTTTTGTGCATTGACATTAGATACTGAAATAAATAAAAAGCAATACAGCATAAATATTTTGCCACAAATACCAAAACACATCTTTGATTTTTCCTTCATTATAAATTGCATAAACTCATGGTATTAAGTTAAATTTTTCTTGTTATTTCAATTAAATCATGTGGCGACTATTCAGGTCAAATGGTTACAGTGGTGTCTTTGGTTATCTGTCTTCATTTTTAAAAGAGTGGTTAAATAATTGTTTTAGCGGGCTTATAAAGTAGATCCATTTTGGATATGTCCTGCTAATGGTAATAAGATTGTCTTTTTATTTAATAACTTCTCACACTTGTAAAATATGGCATCGCCCTGCTAGCTTCCCTCATGAGATCATCAACCAATTTGGCTGGACTTCCTAATGAGGATGAAAGTCTATGGTCATAGTTCCATATCATTTTAGCTGATCTGCTATCATGAATTGACAAAGAAGCAACGGCTTCATTTGTCGTACCCCACTCTCCAATAAGGACTGCCATAGCAATTGCAGCCCCCTCCGACATTGGTTTCGAGAAAGAATAATTTGATGTCAGGATACCATCAACGCCAAGAATATTGCACATATCATTTGGTGTCAGGACTTTTCCATTATAAAATCCGGCATTCGATAGCTTTGCATTGGTAGTTTCAACATCCTGGATATCAACTAAGATAGTTCCCTGCATTTTTCTTTTAAGCATCCAGCTATACATTTCTCTCTGGAAATTGACTGATTCAGTTTTCTGCTGTTCAATCAAAGCGTTACCATCAACTTTTTTTCTTGCAGCTATAGATACTTTTGGAGGTATTATGGCTATGATCTTATGACTACCTACAAGGTATCTAGCATCAGGAGTATAAAATACCTTAGCGCAACTCTGTAATAAAAATGCTGCGACGATTAATAGAACTAATGATTTTTTCATAATTATTTGATTTAAGTTATTTTGATTTTGTTGTCTACTGAGAAATGCTTTCATTTTGTTTGAGTTAATATTTAGTTCTTTAAATAAAAATCTACACAAAATATTAAGCTATCCTTCCATCGAATTAACCGAAATTAGTTTCAGGTTTAAATCCCTTATTTGATTTAAAACCCCATGTAAATGAGCTTCGTCCTTTATTTTTCCGATAATGATGGAATTGTCTCCTTCATAACAAATTTCCATTCCTTCAAAGCTGTTCTTCCATTTTTTATCAAGATGTCCCTGAATTTTTATTTTAGTTTTACCTTTCATACTTTTATTTATTTAATTCTTAGTCAAAGGTCGGGTACCCCTGTCAAAAAAAAATCACCCGAAGGGGTGATTTGAGAGGATGATTTTTATAATCTAATTTTTTCTAATATATCTTAGGAATCAATCTTTTTGTTCGCTTTTGATAGTCAAGATATTTTTGTCCCATCTGCGCAACCATAAACTCTTCCTCAATATATATTCGATTGAGATATCCTAACGAAACCGGAATTATCATGAGTAAAACAGATATCCAATTTGATAAACAGGTAGAAATCCCAAGAAAAATAATAAGCTGTCCAAGATAACCAGGATGCCTTATGATTTTATATAATCCTGTCTCAATCAACTCATGGTTTTCAATCTTGGTCACGGTATAAGTGAATTGTTGTTTAAGGGTCAATATTGAGGTCACTCTAATTATTAATCCAATTAATGCCAAAATAGATCCAGTTACGAAAAAGGTGTTCCAATGATAAATCCGTCCCATTTTAGTTGAAGCCATAATAAAAGAAAGCCAAAAGCCTATTGAGATTGAAATGGTGAGAAACCAAATACTCCTTTTGTCTCCGGATTTGGAAACATTTCTCTTACTTTTTAGTCTCTTGCTCATGAAGATCTCAAATAATCCATATAGAGCTGAAAAGGCAATAATTAAAATCAATTTTGTATTCATTGTTGTTAAGTGAGTTTAAGTTTTGGTCAATTATAATCCCATTGGAATTGTCTTGAGTTATGGATTGGTCAGAGTACCTAAAAATTCATTAACAGATGTTAATTTACTCATTTTCCCGATCACTGTATTTTTTCAGGATAAATCAGGTTGTCTGTCATTTCGCAGGATTGGCTGTAATAATGATTTTCACAGGGCAATA
>Ga0113563_10003274_pt1 | contig 10053 bp, 9 predicted proteins | sample Mud3Dept3metaG_FD_80117 | JGI IMG/M metagenome (GOLD analysis project Ga0113563, IMG submission 80117) | Freshwater wetland microbial communities from Ohio, USA, analyzing the effect of biotic and abiotic controls - Mud 3 Core 4 Depth 3... | ecosystem: Environmental > Aquatic > Freshwater >...
ACGGTGTGCGAGGAGGCCAAGTGCCCGAACATCGGTGAGTGCTGGAACGCCGGCACCGCCACGCTGATGCTGATGGGCGAGGTCTGCACGCGCGCCTGCCGTTTCTGCGCGGTGGACACCGGCAACCCGCGCGGCTGGCTCGACGCGGACCAGCCCGCCAACGCGGCGCGCACGGTGCAGCTCATGGGCCTGCGCTACGTGGTGCTCACCTCCGTCAATCGCGACGACCTCGAGGACGGCGGTGCGGGCCACTTCGCGGCGTGCGTGCGCGAGATCAAGCGGCTGTGCCCCGAGACCGCGGTCGAGGCGCTCACGCCCGACTTCCAGGGCGTGCTCGACGACGTCGAGACGGTCGTGGACAGCGGCCTCGACGTCTTCGCGCAGAATGTCGAGACCGTGCGACGCCTCACGCACCCGGTGCGTGACCCGCGCGCCTCGTACGAACAGACGCTCGCGGTGCTCGGGCACGCGAAGCAGCACCGCCCGGGCGTGCTCACCAAGACCAGCCTGATGCTCGGCCTGGGCGAGACCGAGCACGAGATCCTCGCCACGATGGACGAACTGCGCGCCATCGGCGTGGACATCCTCACGCTCGGCCAGTACCTGCGCCCGACCGTGAACCACCTGGCCGTCGAGCGCTTCGTGACGCCCGAGGAGTTCGCGGGTTACCGCAAGGCGGCGCTGGAGCGCGGCTTCATCGAGTGCGTCGCGGGCCCGCTGGTGCGCTCGAGCTATCGGGCCGAGCAGGCGCTCGCCCGCAACAACGCTGGGCTCGGCGCGGGCGGCGTCGCCACGCGCTGACTCCGCGGCGATCATGGAGGCGCCCGTCCTGCGCTGGCTCGGCCGCGTCGACTACGAGCCGACGTGGCGCGCGATGCAGCGGCTGGTGGATGCGCGCGGGCCCGACACGACCGACGAGATCTGGTTTCTCGAGCACCCGCCGGTCTTCACGCTGGGCATGAATTCGAGGCCCGAGCACCTGCTCGGCACGGGCGACATCCCCGTGGTGCAGATCGACCGCGGCGGGCAGGTGACGTATCACGGCCCGGGACAGCTGGTGGTCTATCCGCTGCTCGACCTCGGCCGGGCGCAGCTCGGCGTGCGCACGCTGGTGGAAGGCATCGAGCGTGCCATTATCGCCACCGTGGCGGCGTGGGGCATCGAGGCGCACGGCCGCCGCGACGCGCCCGGCGTGTATGTCGGGCCGCGCAAGCTCGCGAGCGTGGGGCTGCGCATCCGCCGCGGTTGTTCCTACCACGGGCTCGCGCTGAACGTGGCGATGGACCTCGAGCCGTTCCGCCGCATCAATCCCTGCGGTTACGCCGGGCTCGAGATGACCCAGGTGAGCGAGCTGGGCGGGCCGGCGGACCTCGGCGTCGTGGCTGACACGCTGGCGCCGCAGCTGCTCGCGGCGCTGGGTTTCAGGCCGGCGGATCAGAGCGCGACCAGCACCTGGCGGCAGGACGTCAGTTCCAGATAGACCGCGTCGAGCTGCGCCTTGCTCTCCGCGCGCACCGTGATCGTGAGCCCGAGGTACTTGCCGCCGCTGCTCGGGCGCTCCTCGATCCGCGAGGCATCGAGCGCGCCGAAATGCCGCGTGACGATGCCGACGGCGAGGCTGCGGAACTCGTCGCTCGCCTCGCCCATGATCTTGATGGGGAAGTCGGTCGGGAACTCGAGCAGGGTGTCGCCGGCCATGGCTCAGAGGGCGGGCGTTGCCGCAACGTCGTCGAGATGGCGCTGCAGGCGGTGGTACATCTCGGTCCACAGCGGTCCGGGGCGGCCCGTGCCGACGGGCCTGCCGTCCACGTCCGTCACTGGCAATACGCCGCGGCCGGCGGAGGCGACCCACACCTCGTCGGCGTTCTTCAGGACGCGCGCCTCGACCTCGCAGATCTCGGTCGGCAGCCAGCCGCGCGCCAGCTCGAGCACGGCGTCGCGCGAAGTGCCGGGGAGGATGCGGTGATCGTTCGGTGGCGTGACCAGCGTGCCGCCGACGCACAGGAACACGGTGCTGGACGATCCCTCGGTCAGCAACCCGTCGCGCACCAGCAGCGCCTCGTCGGCGCCGCGGTCGGCGGCTTCCTGTCGCAGCAGCACGTTGCCGAGCAGCGCGACCGACTTGATGTCGCAGCGTGCCCAGCGGATGTCCTCGAGCGTCACCGCGCGCAGGCCGCCCTCGAGCGTGGCGGTGGCCGGCACCGGGTAGTCGCTCGCGAAGGCGAACACCGTGGGCGTGGCGGACTGCGGAAACAGGTGGTTGCGGCCGAACTCGGCGCCGCGCGTCACCTGCAGGTAGACGAGCAGCTCGCGGCCGCCGGCCGCCGTCGCTACCTGCTCGACGATGGCCGCCCAGCCCCCGAGGTCGTGCGGATCCGGCAGGCGAATGGCGGCGAGACTGTCATCGAGACGCCGCAGGTGTTCGCGCAGGCGGAATGGGCGGCCCCGGTGCACGGGGATCACCTCGTAGACGCCGTCCGCGAACAGGAAGCCGCGGTCGAGTGGCGAGATGCGCGCCTCGGCGAGTGCCAGCAGCTCCCCGTTCAGGTAGCAGGTGGGATGGGGCGCGGCCATCTCAGTTGAACCAGAGCCGTACCGTATCCGCCGTGCGGCGGAAGAAGCCGCCGGCCGGGACGTCCGTGGCAGGATAGAGCTCGTGCGTGGCGATCGTGGCGCCGTCCACGACGATGCTCGCCTTGCCGACCGGCGCGCGGGCGGACAGTGGCGCCACCAGTCGCTCGGGCAGTTCGAACTCTGCCTTGACGCTGCCGGTATGTCCCCGCTGTCCGGTCACGTACAGGTCGCGTTGGAGTGCCAGGCCAACTTCCGGACTGCTGCCTTTCCAGACCCGCGCCGTGGTGAGTGGCTCGCCCGCCGCGTACAGGCGCTTCGTCTCGAAGAAGTTGAAACCGTAGTTGATCAGCGCCATGTTCGCATCCTCGCGCGCGCGCATCGACTCGGCGCCGAGCACCGCTGACACGAGCCGCATGTTCTCGCGCTTCGCGGACACGATCAGGCAGTACCCGGCGGTCTCGGTGTGACCGGTCTTGATGCCGTCCACGGACGGCTCGCGCCACAGCAGGCCGTTGCGGTTCTGCTGCGTGATGCCGTTCCAGGCGAACTCCTTCTGCGAATACCAGCGGTAGTAATCGGGGAACTCGCGAATCAGCGCGCTCGACAGGAGCGCGGCGTCGCGTGCGGTCATGTAGTGCTCCGGGTCGGGCATCCCGGCGGAGTTGGTGAAGTGCGAGCCGGTCATGCCGAGCTCTTTCGCATAGGCGTTCATCATCTGCACGAACGTGGGTTCGGTGCCCGCGACGTGCTCGGCGAGCGCCACCGTCGCGTCGTTGCCCGACTGCACGATCATGCCCTGGATGAGATTCTCGACCGACACCTGCTTGCCGACCTCGACGAACATCCGCGAGCCTTCCTGTTTCCAGGCGTGCTCGCTGATGGTGACCATGTCGTCGAGCTTGATGCGGCCTTCCTTGAGCGCGCGGAACACGCCGTAGGCCGTCATCACCTTGGTGAGGCTCGCGGGCTCCTGGCGCGCATCGGGCTCGAGGGCCGCGAGCACGCGGCCGCTGTCGTGGTCCATCACGATGTAGCTGCGCGCGCTGACCGCCGGCGGTGGCGGGATCGGCGACGGCTGCGCCGTCTCGGCGATGGGTGGCGCGGCGGCCGGCGTCTCGGCCGCCTCCTTCGAGCAGCCGGCGAGCGCGAAAACGAGGACGGTGAAGGTGCTGGCGAGCGTGGCGTTGAGTCGTGTCATTTCCGGTAGTGCTGAATGTGATGTCGGGATGAGCCGCGGGCGCGGTTCACTCGGCGGATGAAACGGAGGTGAACGGTTTCGGGCCGGACGGTTCGGTGTCCGGCAGCGCAGTCGGCCGTGACGGCCACGCGGCGGCCAGCGCCTCGGCCAGGTCGTTCACGGCGCTGGCGTACAGCTGGCTGCGGTTGTAGCGGGTGATGGCGTAGAAATTCGTGAATCCGACGCGGAACTCCGGGCCGTCTACGCCGGCCAGCCGGATCAGCACGGCCCGCGCGCTCGCCGGCAGCGTCGTATCGAATTTCACGCCCCGCGCGCGCAGCGAACCGACCGTCTCCGCAAGGTCGAGCTTGCCGAACTCCAGGCCGGCGAGGTCGGCACCCGCGACGTCCGCACGGACCATGACCGGTTCGCCGGCACGCCAGCCGTGCGACGTCAGGTAGTTCGCCACGCTCGCGAACACGTCGGGCCAGCTGCCCCAGAGATCGCGATGGCCGTTGCCGTCGCCGTCCACGGCCCAGGTGCGGAAGCTGGTGGGCATGAACTGCGGGATGCCCATCGCGCCCGCGTAGGAACCGACAGGCGCCAGCGGATCGAGCGCCTCTTCGCGCGACATGAGCAGGAACTGCTCGAGCTCGCTGCGGAAGAACTTGCTGCGCGGTGGGTAGTCGAACGCCAGCGTGGCGAGCGCGTCGATCACGCGGTGTCGGCCGATGATCTCGCCGTACAGCGTCTCGACGCCCGTGATGGCCAGCAGGTACTCGGCCGGGACGCCGGCGCGAGCGGCCTCCCGCAGGCCCTCGGCCTGCAGCCGCGCGGTCTCGACGCCGCGTGCCACCCGCCGCTCGGTGAGGAACAGCGCGCGGTACTCGTGCCAGGGCCTGGTCTTCTCGGCCGGCCGCGACATCGCTTCGATGATCGACGGGCGAGCCTCGACGCGGACGAACACCCGTCCCAGTTCATCGGGCGCGAACCCGTGGCGGTCGGCCATTTCCTGGATGAACGACTGTACTTCCACCCGCTGCTCGTCGAGCGCGAGCGACGCGGTCGGCAATGCGGCGAGCAGGGTGGCAGCGCAGGCGTACAGCTTTGCGTGGGGCATCCGTTGCCTTGTGTGCTGGGGGCTGGTCACGTCGCGACCAGCTTGCGGCGGGAGTGGACCGACATGAGGATACCGAAGCCGGCCATGAGGGTCACCATCGAGGTGCCGCCGTAGCTCACCAGCGGCAGCGGTACGCCGACGACGGGGAGCAGGCCCGCGACCATGCCGCTGTTGACGAAGATGTACACGGCGAACGTCAGCGTGAGCGCACCCGCGATCAGGCGGGAGAAGGTGTCCTGGCCCTGCACGGCGATGTACATGCCGCGCCCGAGCACGAACAGGTACAGCACCATCAGCACGCCCAGGCCGACCAGGCCCCACTCCTCGCCGATCACCGCGAAGATGAAGTCGGTGGAGCGCTCGGGCAGGAACTCGAGGTGCGCCTGGCTGCCGTTCATGTAGCCCTTGCCGAATACGCCGCCGGAGCCGATCGCGATCTGCGACTGGATGGTGTGATAGCCGGCGCCGAGCGGATCGTCCTGCGGGTTGAGGAACGTGAGCACGCGCTGGCGCTGGTAGTCGTGGAGGAAGTGCCAGAGGACCGGCACGGCGCCTGCGAGCAGCGCGCCGAGGCCGAGGATGTAGCGCAGCTGCAGGCCGGCGAGCAGCACCACGAGCCCGCCACCCGCGGCGACCAGCAGCGAGGTACCGAGGTCGGGCTGCTCGGCGATGAGCAGCACCGGCACCAGGATCGCGACCGCGAGCACCAGCAAGGTCGTGAAGTCCGGCGGCAGCGGGCGGTCGTGCAGGTACCAGGCGCAGGCCAGCGGCAGCGCGATCTTCATGATCTCGGAGGGCTGGAAGCGGATGAAGCCGAGGTCGAGCCAGCGCTGCGCGCCCATCGCGATGTCCCCGACCAGCGCGACGGCGACCAGCAGCAGCACGCCGACGGCGTACAGCCACGGCGCGACGGCACGCAGGACGCGCGGCGGCACCTGCGCGACCGCGAGCATCACGCCGAGGCCGAGCCCGACCCGCGCCGCCTGGCGCAGGAACACGCCCACGTCCTCCCCGGCGGCGCTGAACAGCACGACCAGGCCCGCGACGCACACGGCCAGCACCGAGAGCAGCAGCGGGCCGTCGAGGTGCAGCGCCTCGAGCACGCGGCCCGACAGGGTGAGCGTGCGCTGCGCACGGCTCGAGTAGCCGGGGCCTGCGATGTCGATCCTCATTCCTCGCCCTCCGGAGCCGGCGCGGCTTCGGCGGCCTGCGCGGCCGCGCCCTGCGGCGCGTGCGGCAGCAGGTAGGCGTCGAAGATCTTGCGCGCGATTGGCGCCGCCGTGCCGCTGCCGCTCTTGCCGTTTTCGACCACCACGGCGACGGCAAGTTGCGGGTCGTCGGCCGGGGCGAACGAGACGAACAGCGCGTGGTCGCGCAGTCGCTCGGCGACGTCGGCCTCGTTGTACTTCTCGTTCTGGCCGACCGTGAACACCTGCGCGGTGCCGGTCTTGCCGGCAATCCTGTAGGGTGCGCCGAGCTGCGCCCGCCGCGCGGTGCCCCACGGGTCGTTGGTCACGCCGACCATGCCGCCGATGATCACGTCCCAGTACCCGGGGTCGGTCACCTGCACCGCCGGCAGCGGGTGCGGCGGGATCTCGCGCACCTCGCCGGTGCGCGCGTCGCGGATCGCCTTCACCAGCCGCGGCCTGAAGCGCTCGCCGCGCATGGCGACGGCGGCCGTGGCGTGCGCGAGCTGCAGCGGGGTCGTCAGCATGTAGCCCTGGCCGATGCCGGCGATCACGGTTTCGCCGGGGAACCAGACCTGCGCCGCCTTCTGCTTGAACGCCTGCCGCTTCCAGGCAGTGGACGGCAGGATGCCCGCGCGTTCGCCCGCGATGTCCACCCCGGTCTTCTCGCCGAGACCGAACTGCGCGAGGAAATCGTGCATGCCGTCGATGCCCATCTCGGCCGACACGCCGTAGAAGTACACGTCGCACGAGACCGCGATCGCCGTGTGCATGTCGACGCTGCCGTGGCCGCCTTTCTTCCAGTCGCGGTAGCGATGGCTCGAGCCCGGCAGCTGGAACGCGCCGCGGCAAAGGCGTCGCTCCTCCGGGGGGATCACGCCGAGTTCGAGGGCCGCGAGCGCGACGAGAGGCTTGATGGTGGAGCCCGGCGGGTAGACACCGCGCAGCGCGCGGTCGTAGAGCGGCACGTCGATGTCCGTCGAAAGTGCCGCGTACTCGGCGTAGCTCAGGCCGCGCGCGAAGCCGTTCGGGTCGAAGGTCGGGGTGCTGACGAACGCGAGGATGTCGCCGTTGCGCGGGTCGATCGCCACCACGGCGGCGCGATGGCCGGCGAGCGCATCCTCGGCGACCTGCTGCAGGTGCGCGTCCACGGCCAGGTAGAGGTCGTTGCCGGCGATCGGCGCCCGGCGCGTGAGCTCGGGCGTGCTCATGCCCACGCGCTCCACGCGGCGGCCCTGGGCGTTCACCAGCAGCTGCTGGTAGCCTGTTTCGCCGTGCAGCTCGTCCTCGAAAGCGCGCTCGACGCCGAGCTTGCCGATCAGCGTGGTGCCGGCGTAGTTGGCCGTGTCGATGCGCTCCTGGTCGGCCTCGCTGATGGAGCCCACGTAGCCGATGGCGTGCACACCGGTGCCCTGCTTGGGGTAGTGGCGCGTGAGGCGCGGGCGTACCTCGACGCCGGGGAAGTCGGGCCGATGCACCGCGAAGCGGGCCAGCTCCTCCTCGCTGAGCTGCAGGCGGATCGGCACCGCCTCGAAGCTGCGGCGGGCCCTGATCAGGCGGCGCACGCGATCGAGGTCGTCCGCAGCGAGCAGGTCGAGCTGCACGAGGCGCGCGAGCGTGTCGTCGACGTCCGGCGTCTGCTCGCGGACGAGCTCCAGCTGGTAGGCCGGGCGGTTGAGCGCGAGCGGCTCGCCGTTGCGGTCGAGGATCAGCCCGCGGCTGGGCGGTAGCGGCTCGATGCGGATGCGGTTGCCCTGCGAGAGGTCGCTGAAGTACTCGTGCTTGACGACCTGCAGGTAGAACAGCCGCGCGAACAACGCCGCGATCAGCAGCAGGATCACCACGGCCGCAGCCAGCACGCGGCGGCCGAACAGGCGCTGCTCGGCCCAGTGATCCTTCAGTCGGACGGAGCCTGCCATCGCGCGTGCCGTCAGCGCGAGCGGCGCGTCAACGTATCGCCCGCCGCGACGATCAGCGGCCAAAGCAGCGCGCCCGACAGCACCGGCAGCCAGCGGTTCCAGCCGGTGTAGCCATGGCCGGTGAGGCCGTCGGTCCAGAAGATCACGAACTGGTACACGGCCAGCAGCAGCATCACCGCGCCGGCCTGGTGCAGGATCGGGAACATGCGCATGCGCAGCTGCGCGCGATGCGTCAGAAACGCGACCAGCACGAAGCCGAGCGCGTGCTGGCCCAGCGTCATGCCGCGCAGCACGTCGAGGAACAGGCCCGCGAGCCAGGCGTAGCCGAGGCCGGCGATCCGCGGGCTGGTCAGGATCCAGTAGATGACTGCGAGCAGGGCGAGGTCGGGGCGCGCCGGGCCGAGCCACTCGGGCAGCGGCACGACGGCCAGCACTAGGCCTGCGGCGACGCTGACCCAGTACAGCAGGCGGCGCGTGAAATTCGTCGGCCTCACTGCGGTTGCTCCGACGGAGCCTCGGTCGAGGCCGGTGTGTCGGCGGCCGGCTCCTGCGGGGCGGCAGGCGCGGTGAACCACACCAGCAGCACTTCCCGGTTGCGATCGAGTTGCGACGTCGGTCGCGCGTCGACCAGCGCGAACGTGGCGGCCGCCGTGCGATCGACCCGCGTGACCTCTGCCACCGGGTAGCCGCGCGGGAACACGCCGCCGATGCCCGTCGAGATCAGCAGGTCGCCGGCCTTGAGGTCCGACTCGACGGTGACGAACGGCAACGACAGCCGCCCGGAGTCGCCGGTGCCGACCGCGATCGTGCGCAGGCCGCTGCGGTTCGACTGCACGGGGATGGCGTGCTCGGCATCGGTGATGAGGATCACCTCGGCGGTCTCGGCGTGCACCTGCGAGACCTGCCCGAAGATGCCCTCGGCATCGAGCACGGCCTGGCCCTTGAACACGCCGTCGCGCGCCCCCTTGTCGAGGAGCACGCGATGACGGAACGGGTCGAGGTCGACGTTCATGATCGACGCCACCAGCACCCGGTCGGCGATCCCGGCGGAGTTCTCGCGCATGTCACGCAGGCGCCGGTTCTCGTCCTCGAGCGCAGCGAAGCGCTGCAGCTGCAGGTTGGCGAGGCGCAGGCGGGCCGTGAGTTCCAGGTTCGCCTCGCGCAGCCGGCCGCGATCGGCGAACGAGCCGGTGAGCCAGTTCCAGGCGCGGAACGGCAGGTCCACGGCGACCTGCACCGGGTAGGCGGCGGCCGACAGCCACTCGCGAACCCGCTCGAGCTGGTGGTAGCGCGTGTCGGCCACCATCAGCGCGACGGACGCCAGCGCCAGCGTCAGGAACGTGGCGCCGAGCGGCGGGCCGCGGCCGATGATCGGGCGCGAATCGTGGCTCAGTTCGACCACGGCGGCGGGGCGGGGAGGACGCCCGCGATCAATCGAGCCCGAACAGGCCCGGGCCGTGCTCGTCGATCAGTTCCAGCATCTTGCCGCCGCCACGCGCCACGCAGGTGAGCGGGTCCTCGGCGACGACCACCGGCAGGCCGGTCTCCTCCATGAGCAGCTTGTCGATGTCCCGGAGCAGCGCGCCGCCGCCGGTGAGGACGATGCCGCGCTCGGCGACGTCGGAGCCGAGTTCCGGCGGGGTCTGCTCGAGCGCGGCCTTCACGGCGCCGACGATGCCCTGCAGCGGTTCCTGCAGCGCCTCGAGGATCTCGTTGGAGTTGAGGGTAAAGCTGCGCGGCACGCCTTCGGAGAGGTTGCGGCCCTTCACCGAGATCTCGCGCACCTGCTGGCCGGGGTACGCCGAGCCGATCTCGATCTTGATGCGCTCGGCCGTGGCCTCGCCGATCAGGATGCCGTAGTTGCGCCGCACGTAGTTGATGATCGCCTCGTCGAAGCGGTCGCCGCCGATGCGCACGGAGGCCGCGTAGACGATGCCGTTCAGCGAGATGACCGCCACCTCGGAGGTGCCGCCGCCGATGTCGAGCACCATCGAGCCGCGCGCCTCGTGCACCGGCATGCCGGCGCCGACCGCGGCGGCCATCGGTTCCTCGATCAGGCGCACCCAGCGGGCGCCG
>Ga0113563_10003275_pt1 | contig 10053 bp, 8 predicted proteins | sample Mud3Dept3metaG_FD_80117 | JGI IMG/M metagenome (GOLD analysis project Ga0113563, IMG submission 80117) | Freshwater wetland microbial communities from Ohio, USA, analyzing the effect of biotic and abiotic controls - Mud 3 Core 4 Depth 3... | ecosystem: Environmental > Aquatic > Freshwater >...
CGCAGCCACTTGCGCTCGCCCGACGAGATGAACTGATCGAACACCACCTGGGCGCCGTTGGCGAAGTCGCCGAACTGCGCCTCCCACATGGTCAGCGCATTGGGCTCGGCGAGCGAATAGCCATATTCGAAGCCGAGCACCGCCTCTTCCGACAGCACCGAGTCGATGACCACGAAATCGCCCTGGTCCGGCGCGAGATGCTGCAACGGCACGTAAGTGCCCTGGTCCCAGGCTTCGCGCCCCTGGTCGTGCAGCACGGCGTGGCGGTGGAAAAAGGTGCCGCGCCCCGAGTCCTGGCCGCTCAGCCGCACCGAGTAGCCCTCGGTGAGCAGCGTTGCATAGGCCAGCGTCTCCGCCATGCCCCAGTCCAGCGGCAGCTTGCCTTCCGCCATCAGCCGGCGGTCCTGCAGGATTTTGTCGACCCGCGGATGCAGCTTCATGCTCGCCGGAACTTCACAGACCTTGCGCGCGAGCGCCTGCAGCCGCTCCAGCGGCAGCCGGGTATCGTCGTTCTCGTTCCACTTGGTGCCCTTGTACGGACTCCAGTCGGTTTCGAACGGCGGCTTGTAGTTGGACAGGATGGTCTTGTTGGTGTGATAACCGCGATCGAGAGCATCGCGGAACTCGTTGACCATCCGGTCGGCTTCGGCATCGGTCAGCACACCTGCGGCAACCAGCTGATCGGCATAGACCTTGCGCGATGTCGGATGGCTGTGGATGCGCCGGTACATCAGCGGCTGCGTCACCATCGGCTCATCCTGCTCGTTGTGGCCGAGGCGGCGGTAGCAGACGAGATCGATCACCACGTCCTTCCTGAACTTCATCCGGTAATCGAGGGCGATTTCCGTGACAAAGGCGATGGCCTCGGGGTCGTCGCCATTGACATGAAAAATCGGCACCTCGAGCATTTTCACCACGTCGGAGCAATACAACGACGAGCGTGAATCGCGCGGGTCGGAAGTGGTGAAGCCGATCTGGTTGTTGATGATGATATGCACGGTACCGCCGGTGCCAAAGCCGCGGGTTTCCGCGAAGTTGAGCACCTCCTGGATCACACCCTGTCCGGCAAACGCAGCGTCACCGTGAATCAGCACCGGCATCACCTGCGCCCCGGTATGATCCTTGCGGCGATGCTGACGCGCACGCACCGAACCTTCGACCACCGGGTTGACGATCTCGAGGTGGGACGGGTTGAAAGCAACCGTGACATGCATCGGTCCGCCCGGCGTCATCACATTCGATGAAAAACCGTCGTGGTACTTGACGTCCCCGGCCAGCACGTCCGACTTCTGCTTGCCCTCGAACGACGAGAACAGGTCAGCCGGCATTTTCCCCAGCGTATTGACCAGCACATTGAGCCGGCCGCGGTGCGCCATGCCGATCACCGTCTCCTGCACGCCGGCGGCACCCGCACGCTGCAGCAGATGGTCAAGCATCGGTATCAACCCCTCACCGCCCTCCAGCGAAAAGCGGGTCTGGCCGACATACTTGGAATTGAGATATTTCTCCAGCGTCTCGGCCGCCGTCAGCCGGTCAAGCAGGTGCTTCTTGTAGGCCGCATCGTAATTCGGCCGGCCGCGCGTGGGCTCCAGCCGTTCCGACATCCAGCGTTTCTGCGGAATGTCGGACATGTACATATATTCCACGCCGATGGTGCGGCAGTAGGTGTCACGCAGCGCCTGCAGTATGTCGCGCAGCGGCGCCTTGGCCGGCCCGTGCAGCGTGCCGGTGTCGAACACCGTGTCCATGTCCTGCCCGGTGAGGCCGTAGAACGCCGGGTCGAGTTCGGCGATCGGCGGTGTTTCGACAATACGCTTCAGCGGATCAATATCGGCGATGCGGTTGCCCTGGAAACGGTAAGCCGAGATCAGCTGCATCACCGAAAACTGCTTCTGCAGGTTCTGCGAAGCGGCGCCGCCGCTGCCGCCGGGACGGCGGTTGCGGACAAGGTCGATGAAGCGCTGCTGCACCTCCGAATGCACGACGTCGGCCGGACCATCGTCGAGCCTCTGCAACTCGTCGAAATAACCCCGCCAGCGCGGCTCGACCGACTGCGGATCTTTCAGGTACTGTTCATACAGACCCTCGACGAACGGCGCATTGGCGCCGAACAGCAGCGAGGTACCGCGGGATTCGTTCATCATCTCTGCACCTGATGGATATGCAGCCGGGCAGGCGCCACCGGCGGCGGCGCCTGCGGCCTACTTGCGTTTGCCGACCGGCACAAACTCGCGTTGCGTGGAACCGGTGAACAGCTGCCGCGGACGGCCGATTTTCTGGTCGGGATCGGCGATCAGTTCCTTCCACTGCGCGATCCAGCCCACGGTGCGCGCGAGCGCAAAAATCGCCGTAAACATGCTGACCGGAATGCCCAGCGCCTTGTAGACAATGCCGGAATAGAAATCGACATTCGGATACAGCTTGCGACTGATGAAATAATCGTCTTCCAGCGCGATCTTCTCCAGCGCCATCGCCAGCTTGATCAGCCTGTTGTCCTTCATGTCGAGTTCTTCCAGCACTTCGTGGCAGGTACGCTGGATGATCTTGGCGCGCGGGTCGTAGTTCTTGTAGACGCGGTGGCCGAAGCCCATCAGCATCGCGTGGCCGTCCTTCTCCTTGACGCGCTTGATGAACGCCGGAATGTTTTTCACATCACCGATTTCGTCGAGCATTTTCAGCACCGCCTCGTTGGCACCGCCGTGCGCCGGGCCCCACAGGCTGGCAATGCCGGCCAAGATGCAGGCAAACGGGTTGGCGCCGGTCGAGCCGGCGAGCCGCACCGTCGAGGTCGACGCATTCTGCTCATGGTCGGCATGCAGGATCAGGATGCGGTCCATCGCGCGCGAAATCACCGGGTTCGGCTTGTACTCTTCGCACGGCGTACCGAACATCATGTAGAGGAAGTTTTCGGTATAGGACAGTGAATTTTTCGGATACATGAACGGCTGGCCGGTGTTGTACTTGTAGGCCATCGCCGTGATCGTCGGCAGCTTGGCGATCAGGCGAAACGCCGAAATCTCGCGGCTGCGCTCGTCATGGATATCGATCGAATCATGGTAGAACGCCGACAGCGCACCGACCACGCCGCACAGCACCGCCATCGGATGCGCGTCGCGGCGGAAGCCGCGGAAGAAGTATGTCATCTGGTCATGCACCATCGTATGCTTGGTGACGATGCCGTCGAATTCCTGCTTCTGCGCCTGGTTCGGCAGTTCGCCGTTGAGGATCAGATAGGCGACTTCCAGAAAGTCGCACTTCTCGGCCAGTTGTTCGATCGGATAGCCGCGATAGAGCAGGATGCCCTGGTCACCGTCGATATACGTGATGTTGGAGCGACAGCTCGCCGTCGACATGAACCCGGGGTCGTAGGTGAACTTGCCGGTCTTCGCATACAGGCTGCGAACGTCGATCACCTCGGGGCCGATCGTGCCGCCGATCATCGGAAAATCCACCGACGGGCTGCCATCGCTGAAGGACAGGGTTGCGAGCTTTTCAGTCATAACGATCTCCGTATTGTCGATTACTTAGATGTTCCAACGTAAATTATGAGTCTGTCCACTACGTGCCTCTACACCTGCCGCAGGCGCCCGATCAAGAAATCGTAGCGCCCCGGCACCTCCTCCTGCTCCATCACCCAGGCCAGCAGCCGGATATCCGCTTCGTCCAGCAGCTCCCTGAACGTCTGCATCTGCTCGGTGCTCAGCCCGGCGAGTTCCCGGTCCAGAAACCGGTTCAGCAGCAAATCCAGTTCCAGCAACCCCCGCCGGCATTGCCAGCGGATGCGATCGAGCTCGGCCATATCACCCCGGCCCTAGGCCGTCGCCTCCGCACCCGATCGGCATCTCCGATCCCTCATACCGTCCGCTTCACCAGCAGATCCTTGATTTTGCCGATGGCACGGGTCGGATTCAGCCCCTTCGGACAGACATCGACGCAGTTCATGATCGAGTGGCAGCGGAACAGCCGGTACGGGTCCTCGAGATTGTCCAGGCGCTCGTTGGTCGCCTGGTCCCGGGTATCGGCAATGAAGCGGTAGGCCTGGAGCAGCCCCGCGGGCCCGACGAACTTGTCCGGATTCCACCAGAACGACGGGCAGGACGTCGAGCAGCAGGCGCAGAGGATGCATTCGTACAGACCGTTCAGTTCCTCGCGGTCCTCCGGCGACTGCAGACGCTCGTTCTCGGGGCGCGGCGTGTCGTTGATCACGTACGGGGTCACCGAATGGTACTGCTTGAAGAACTGCGACATGTCGACGATGAGGTCGCGGATCACCGGCAGGCCGGGCAACGGGCGGATCACCACCGGCTCCTTCAGGTCGGCGACCTTGGTGATGCACGCCAGACCGTTCTTGCCGTTGATGTTCATCGCATCCGACCCGCACACACCTTCCCTGCAGGAGCGGCGGAACGCAAAAGTATCGTCCACCGCCTTCAGGCGGATGAGGGCATCGAGCAGCATGCGGTCGGTCGGTTCCAGCGCGATGTCGTAGTCCTGCATGTGCGGCTTGGCGTCGACGTCGGGGTTGTAGCGGTAAATGGATAGGCGCATCTGCGTTCCTTGATTCCTGTTCCCTGATTCTCAGTAAACCCTGGCCTTGGGCTCGAACGACTCCACCGTCAGCGGCTTGAGGTTGACGCCACGGTATTCAAGCCGGTTGCCTTCCTTGTACCAGAACGTGTGTTTCATCCAGTTGGCATCGTCGCGGTTGGGGAAATCGCTGCGGTCGTGCGCACCGCGCGACTCCTGCCGGGCATGTGCCGAGACCATCGTCGATACCGCCACCTCGACGAGATTCTCCAGCTCGAGCGCCTCGACGCGCGCGGTATTGAACACCTTGCTCTTGTCCTTGACGTAGAGCCTCTCCGCCCGCTGCGCGACTTCGTTCATTTTTCTGACGCCTTCGGCGAGGCTGTCGGGAAAGCGAAACACCCCGCAATGCAGCTGCATCGTCCGGCGCAGTTCCGCGCCCACTTCGGCGACGCTTTCACCGGACTGCGCCGTGTCGAGCCTGGACAGCCGCTCCAGCGGGCGATCCGCCGCGTCCTTCGGCAACGTCTGATGGGCGATGCTGTCGCTCGCGAGGTCCCTCACCACCTGCTCGCCGGACGCCTTGCCGAACACCAGCAGGTCGAGCAGCGAATTGGTACCCAGCCGGTTAGCACCATGCACCGAGACGCAGGCGCATTCGCCTGCCGCATAAAGACCCCTGACGATCGCACCGCCATCGTGACCGGCCAGCACCTGCCCGTGAATGTTGGTGGGTATCCCGCCCATCATGTAGTGGCAGGTCGGCACCACCGGAATCGGTTCCTTGACCGGATCGACATTGGCGAACTTCTTGGCAATTTCGCGGATGCCCGGGAGACGCTTGTCGATGACGTCGGCACCGAGGTGATCGAGCTTGAGCAGGATATGGTCCGCATCCTTGCCCGCACCCCGGCCTTCCTTGATCTCGGTCGCCATCGCGCGCGAAACTACGTCACGGCTGGCCAGGTCCTTCACCGTCGGCGCATAGCGTTCCATGAAGCGCTCGCCGTTCTTGTTCAGCAGAAAGCCGCCCTCGCCGCGCACACCCTCGGTGATCAGTACGCCGGCACCGGCCACACCGGTCGGGTGGAACTGCCAGAACTCCATGTCCTCGAGAGCAATACCCGCGCGTGCCGCCATGCCCAGGCCGTCGCCGGTGTTGATGAAGGCATTGGTGCTCGCCGCATAAATGCGCCCCGCGCCGCCGGTCGCCAGCAGCGTGGCTTTGGCCTGAAGGATCATCACCTCGCCGGTTTCCATCTCCATCGCGACCACGCCGAGCACATCACCGGCCTGGTTGCGGATCAGATCCAGCGCCATCCACTCGACGAAAAACTGGGTGTTGGCGCGAACGTTGCGCTGGTACAGCGTATGCAGCATCGCATGGCCGGTACGGTCCGCCGCCGCGCAGGCGCGCTTGACCGCGCGTTCGCCGTAGTTGCTGGTGTGGCCGCCGAACGGCCGCTGATAAATCTTGCCGTTGTCGAGGCGGTCGAACGGCATGCCGAAATGCTCGAGCTCGATGACCACTTCATTCGCCTTGCGGCACATGAATTCGATCGCGTCCTGGTCGCCGAGATAGTCGGAACCCTTGACGGTGTCATACATGTGCCAGTGCCAGTTGTCCTCTTCCTCGTTGCCGAGTGAAGCCGACACCCCGCCCTGCGCCGCCACCGTGTGCGAGCGCGTCGGGAATACCTTGGACAGTACGGCCACCCGCAGGTTGGCCTCTGCCAGCTGCAGCGCGGCGCGCAGACCGGACCCGCCGGCGCCGACCACCACCGCATCGAATTGTCTTGTTGTAATTGCCATTGCTCATTTGCCCCAGAGAATCTGCACTGCCCACGCCCCGTAGGCGATCAGCGCGAGGATCACGACCACGTACAGCGTCAGCCGCACGCCAGTGTCCTTGATGTAATCCATGAACATGTTGCGCACGCCGATCCAGGCGTGGAACAGCAGCGCAACGACGAACAGCACCGTCGCATAACGCATCAGCGGCAGCTGCCACAGCGCATGCCAGTGCCCGTAGTCGAAGTTTGGCAACAGCACCAGCGCCAGCAGCACCAGCAGCGTATAGACCAGCATGATCACCGCGGTCACGCGCTGCGCGAGCCAGTCGCGCAGACCGTAATGGGCGCCGACCACTTCGCGCCTCACCATAACGCCACCCCCGCCACCAGCGTCAGCACGATACCGGCCGCCAGGACAACGATGCTGGTGAGTCGTGCCATTTCCAGTTCGGTGCCGATATCGAGGTCGAGGAACAGGTGGCGCAGCCCGGCAAACAGGTGGTGCAGATAGCCCCACAGCAGGCCGAGCAGCACCAGCTTCATCAGCGGATGGGTCACCACAGCGCGGAATTCGGCAAAAGTGGCCGGGGACTCGAGGCTCGCCTGGAACAGCCACAGCAACAATGGCAGCAGCAGAAACAGTAGGGCACCGCTGATGCGGTGCATGATGGAAATAATGCCCGGGATGGGGAGCCGGATCTGCATCAGATTCAGATGCTTGGGCCTGGGTTTGGCGACTGTCGACGACACACGCTCTCCTTGATTGCAAATAAAGCTCAACGTCCGGCGCACCGGCAGGAAGCCCGGACACAACTGCAACGGTGATGTTTCATGCCCGCCGGAACAACCGCAATGCTGCACTGCACGTGCGACATCAGTTGAGAGTTTTTGGTACTGCCCAACACAGCGGATAACTGCCAATAAGCGCATGAAATACTACCAGCTTTCCTGCACTCAAGAAACGCAAAAATGTGCTGCCCAATCGTCAAAACTGTTCAGCTGAGCACGCAGCGTTGACGCACGCGTAAACTCTTTGTCAATTGCATTCCACATGCCGTCATGCAATATCGGCACGCGGTAGCGCGGCCGGATCCATCGTGCGCAGCAGCCGGCAAGACGCCGACGATCGCGCGCCGTGCAGCCACTGTCCATGACATGCGCATGATTTCGCGTACGCCGGCGACGTGTTGACCGTAATTCCCCGCGTTCGCTATCATCGGCGGGTTAATCGAAGCGCGTTACGCCGCCGAAATCCCGCCCCGCAACGCCGCCGCCTTCCCCAAAAACCAAGCAAATTCAGGAGCTTCCAGATGAAACAACCCATGCGCGTGGCAGTGACCGGCGCCGCCGGCCAGATCGGCTACAGCCTGCTCTTCCGCATTGCCAGTGGCGAAATGCTCGGCAAGGACCAGCCGGTGATTCTGCAGATGCTGGAAATCCCGGATGAGCGCGCGCAGAAGGCGCTGAAGGGGGTGATGATGGAACTCGACGACTGCGCATTCCCGCTGCTGCACGGCATGGTGCCGGCCGCCGATCCGATGGTTGCCTTTGCCGATGCCGATGTCGCACTGCTGGTCGGCGCGCGCCCTCGCGGCCCCGGCATGGAGCGCAAGGACCTGCTCGAAGCCAACGGCAAGATTTTCGCGCCGCAGGGCAAGGCGTTGTCAGAAGTCGCCAAACGCAGCGTCAAGGTGCTGGTCGTCGGCAATCCCGCGAATACCAACTGCCTGATCGCGATGAACAACGCGCCCAAACTGAAACCCGAAAATTTCTCGGCGATGATGCGCCTCGACCACAACCGCGCGCTGACGCAGGTCGCGCAGAAAATCGGCAGGCCGGTAACCGACATCAAGAAAATGATCGTCTGGGGCAACCACTCGGCGACCCAGTATCCGGACATTTTCCAGGCGACCGCCGGCGGCAAGAAAGTCTGGCCGATGATCCGCGACAAGGCCTGGCTGGAGAACACGTTCATTCCGACGATCCAGAAACGCGGCGCGGCGATCATCGACGCGCGCGGCCTGTCCTCGGCGGCCAGCGCGGCCAACGCGGCGATCGACCATGTCCGCGACTGGGTGCACGGCACGAAGGCCGGCAACTGGGTCAGCATGGGTATTCCCTCGGATGGCAGCTATGACATTCCGGCCGGCATGATTTACGGCTTTCCGACCACCTGCAAGGACGGCAAGTACACCATCGTCCAGGGGTTGAAACAAAGCACTTTCAGCCAGGCCCGCATGCAGGCCACGCTGAAGGAACTGCAGGAAGAACGCGATTCCATTCGCGGGCTGCTCGGCTGACCGGCTGCGCATGCCGACAACAAAGCGGACCCTGCTTTTACGCAGCGTCCGCTTTTTTTATCCGCAACCGAAGGATCCCCGATGAGCGAGCAAACCAGCCCTTCCGGTTTCAAGCCGAAAAAATCCGTGGCACTGTCCGGCGTGCCTGCCGGCAGCACTGCACTGTGCACGGTCGGGCGCAGCGGCAACGACCTGCACTACCGCGGCTACGATATTCTCGACATCGCCGAAGCCTGCGAATTCGAGGAAATTGCCTACCTGCTGGTGCACGGCAAGCTGCCCAACGCCGCCGAGCTGCGCGCCTACAAGACCAAACTCACAGCGCTGCGCGGCCTCCCCGCCGTCGTGCGCAACGTGCTCGAGCAGTTGCCCGCCGCCGCCCACCCGATGGATGTCATGCGCACCGGCTGCTCGGCGCTTGGCGCAGCACTCCCCGAGCGCGAGGACCACAACCTGCCCGGGGCGCGCGACATCGCCGACCGGTTGATGGCCTCGTTCGGCTCGATGCTGCTCTACTGGTACCACTACAGCCACAACGGCCGGCGCATCGAGGTCGAGACCGATGATGATTCCATCGGCGGCCACTTCCTGCACCTGCTGCACGGCCACCCTGCACCGGCATCATGGGTGCGCGCGATGCACACCTCGCTGAACCTCTACGCGGAACACGAGTACAACGCTTCGACCTTCGCCGCCCGGGTCATCGCCGGCACCGGCTCCGACATCCATTCCGCGATTACCGGCGGCATCGGCGCACTGCGCGGCCCCAAGCACGGCGGCGCCAATGAAGTCGGCTTCGAGGTGATGAACCGCTACGCCACGCCGGACGATGCCGAGAGCGACGTCGTCACTCGCATCGCCAACAAGGAAGTGGTGATCGGCTTCGGCCATCCGGTCTATACGATTGCCGACCCGCGCAACAAGATCATCAAGGAAGTCGCCCGGCAGCTGTCGACGGAAGCCGGCGACCTGAAGATGTTCGACATCGCAGAACGCATCGAGACGGTGATGATGCGCGAGAAAACAATGTTCGCGAACCTCGACTGGTATTCCGCGGTGTCCTATCACCGCATGGGCGTGCCGACGCCGATGTTCACGCCGCTGTTCATCATTTCGCGCACCAGCGGCTGGTCGGCGCATGTCATCGAGCAGCGCATCGACAACAAGATCATCCGCCCGACCGCGGTTTACACCGGGCCGGAAAACCGCAGCTTCGTGCCTTTGAAGGACAGGAAGTAAGCGGTGAGTAGTATGCGGTAAGCGGAACCTCTGGAAACGAGCAAGTCCCGCTTACTGCTAACTGCTAACCACTTACCGCTTACCTTTTACCAGTAACCAATCACACCTCCAAACCCATGAGCAGCCACATCTCCAACGTCCGCCCCAAACCCGACCAGGTCATCACCGACATCGCCGATTACGCCGCGAAAGCG
>Ga0113563_10003277_pt1 | contig 10047 bp, 5 predicted proteins | sample Mud3Dept3metaG_FD_80117 | JGI IMG/M metagenome (GOLD analysis project Ga0113563, IMG submission 80117) | Freshwater wetland microbial communities from Ohio, USA, analyzing the effect of biotic and abiotic controls - Mud 3 Core 4 Depth 3... | ecosystem: Environmental > Aquatic > Freshwater >...
ACCACGTCGTGTTTTCCGACAGCGGCCCCGGTGGCGGCGGGCCGGGCGCGCAGAGCCCGGCGGACGAATGGGACCGGTATTACAGCCTCAACTACACCGATCCCAATGCGAAGCCCGTCCTGCTCACGACGACCGACGGCCTCATCGAAGACGCGACGTCGACGATCCTCTCGCCCGATGGCCGGATGTTTTACTACTGCACAAATGCGGGCGACATCGAACGGCGCCACATCTGGGCCGTGCCCGTGTCCGGAGGCCAGCCGCGTCAGGCGACGACCGGCAACGGCATCGAGACCCACCCTGCGCCGCTTGCCTCAGGCGCGCTCGCGACGCTGAGCGCGACCTGGAACATGCCGCAGTCGCTCGGAATCTGGTCATCGCCGGCCTCGCAAAAGGTCATCTTCCCGGCGGCACGCCCCGGTTTTCCCACCGCGGCGCACGTCGAGCCTGAACTCGTCATCACGCACCCGGAAGACCGCGCGTTCGAGATCAAGAACCAGCTGTTCCTGCCGCGGAACATCCGGCCCGGCGAGAGGCACCCGGCCATGATCTTCGTGCACGGCGGCCCGGTCCGCCAAATGCTGCTCGGCTATCACTACCGTTACGTGTACCACCAGTTTTACGGCATCAACCAGTGGCTCGCGTCGCGGGGATACGTCGTGCTCTCCATCAACTTCAGGGGTGGTGTCGGGTACGGGCGCTCGTTCCGGAGCGCACCCGGGACCAACCTGCGCGGCAACTCCGAGTACCAGGACGTCCTGGCCGGCGCGAAGTACCTGCAGTCCCGTCCTGACGTGGATCCCAAGCGCATCGGTATCTACGGGCTGTCCTACGGCGGTCTCCTCACCGCCCAGGCCCTTGCGCGCAATTCGGACATCTTTGCTGCCGGTGTGGATTACGCCGGAGTGCACTTGTACGGCAGCTCGCTGGACCCGACGACGGTGGCCTTCCAATCGTCGGCGATTTCGCAGATCGACAAATGGAAGTCGCCCGTGCTCATTATCCACGGGGACGACGACCGTAACGTGTTTTTCGCCCAGACGGTCGGGCTCGTGCAGTTGCTGCGGCAGCGGGATGTGTACTATGAACTCATCGTCCAGCCGGACGACGTGCACGATTCCCTGCTCCACAGCCGCTGGCTGGAGTGGCTCGGGCGGATGGACTTGTTCCTGCAGAAGTTCCTCGGGGGCGGCAATTCCGGCCCCGCGTTGTCACCGATGATGCCGGCAGGGAAATGAAGAGGCTGAAAGCGCACGGGCTGTTTAGTGAGCGCGGGCTTCAGAGGCTGTCCAACGGTTGCATCACGGCGTGACCAGGCCCGAAGGGCCGTCAGTACATAGGCCCGGCCGTCAGGCCGGGATAGGGATGGAGCCTGGTTGAGCGCCGAAGGCGCGGCACAGAATTCCCGGAAAAATATGGGATGTGCCGGTCCTTCGGGCCTCACTTGTGGCCGCGCCCTAACCACGCGCTGACGCGCGGGGCTATTCCCTGCCGGCGCTTCGCGCCTCGGCCTGCCGTGTGTCAACCCTTGGACAGCCTCGTCAGCCCGCGCGCATTAAAACCGGTAATCCTCCAGCCCGCATCCGCACAACCGCATCCGGCCTCACCCTCAGGGTTGTCCGTCCGGACCTGCATCACGACCGATGATGCCGGTGTGACCGGCGCCGACGCTATTTCCCGGCTTTCACTCCTGAGATGGTCTTGCGCGAGTGGGCTCCTTTCGCCACGTGGAGCAGGGAACCGTCCTGCCCGGGCAACCACACTTCCGCCAGCATGTATTCCGTCATGTATTCCGTGTAGGACGGTTCGAAATTCCCGACCATGTTAAAGATGATCTGCGGCTCGGCGGCGGGCTTGTCCGATTGCGGCAGCGTCTTGAGGACCGTGATCGCGACTTCGCTGCCGTTCGGTTCCCGGCGGAGGGTGATCTGTTCGTCCCCCTTCCGGTCGATCCTGTAATCGCCGGCGGGGAATTTCTTGCCACCCGCCTGGAACTCGAAGGGTATCTTGAACGATCCCTGGGCAAAGCAGACATGGGTGCCTGCCGCGAGGGTGAACACCAGGGCGGCGGCGCGCAGAACGATGGCACGTTTCATGTTACTCGATCCCTTCTGCGGTGAGGGGGAAATCAGCGTCCGCGGCGGTCGGCACGCCGTTCTTCATCGCATCTTCCATTGCCCTAACGAACATGTCGATTTCCTCGAGAGTCGTGTAGACGTTCGGGGAGACCCGGAGGGCCTGATATTCGTAGACCTGGTTGGGGGGAGCTCCGCCGACCAGCGGTACGACTACGATCTTGTATTTGTTCATCAGGAATCGCGCCAGGGATCGGACGTCGATCCCTTCGATATTCACGGCCGCGACCGCCCATATCTCGGCGGGCTCGCCGATGTTCGAGAGGATCCTGATCCGGGGGTGAACTTTAAGGGCATTCGCCCAGCGCAGGGTCAGGTAGCGTAAACGCGCGGCCTTGCGCTCGGCCCCGATGGCCTGATGAAAGGCCAGAGCTTCGCCGAGGCCGGCACGGATGGCCCAAGGGTGCGTGCCGATGGCTTCGAACTTGCGGATGTCGTTATCCTGCTGCTCCGGCGCGGCCTGCAGCGGCCAGAATTTCGGGATCATTTCCCGGCGCACATACAGGCAGCCGTTCCCGATCGGCGCCAGGAGCCATTTGTGCAGGCTGACGCCGTAGGCGTCGCATTCGAGGTCCCGCAGTTTGAACGGGAACTGGCCCAGCGCATGCGCGCCGTCGACGATCGTGACGATCCCTCTCGAGCGGGCCAGTCGCGAGAGCCTCTGCACCGGGAACATCTGCGCCGTGAGGTTGGTCACGTGACAGAAATGGAACACTCTGGTCTGCGGCGAAATCGCCTTCTCGAACCGTTGATACAGATCGTCCTGCGTCGCGGGCACCGGAAACTGAAGGCGGGTCACCTTGATGCGTTCGCGCCGCATGCGCTGGTCCCAGGTTGTCAGCATGCGGGGGTAATCCTGCTCGGTGGTAATCACCTCGTCGCCCGCCTTGAGGTCGATCCCGTTCTGGGCGATCTGGAGGGACTCGCTGGCGCCGCGCGTCAGGGCCATCTCCTCGGGCTCGCAGCCGAATTCGGCCGCCATCCGGATGCGGATCGTCTGCACGTTCGCCGCCACCTGCGCCTGATAGTGGACGGGCAGCATATTGATCATGTCCATGTAGCGCCAGACCGCTTCGAGCGCGACCCGCGGCGTCGGAGAGGTGAAGCCGTTGTTGAGGTTGATGAGCGTGCGGTCGAGCTTGAAGGCCAGCTGGATCTCCCGCCAGAAGAACTCATCTTTCGCGACCTCCGCCGGCGTCCGGTCCGCGATCGATTGGGCGGCGGCCGTGACGCGTTCGAGCGCTCCGGCTTTCCACGCATATGCGCCGGTCCCCAGGACTCCGGCCGAACGCAGGAACGAACGTCGACTCCACATTCCGGATCTCATTTCTGGCCTCCTTAGAGTTCAGGTTTGCGGCGATTGTAGACCACGAAACGAAAGGGCGTCAAGAACGGGGTGACTGTTCAGCCGTCTCGGAACAGTTACGGGTCTGCAAATAAAGCCACGAATTTCACGAATTCTCACGAAGAATTTTCTCCCTTGATGCGAGCCATGCGATGCGGCTCTCGTGATGATTCGTGGAGTTCGTGGCAGTTTTCTTCAGGCTGGCTAAACAATTACAGAACGGGGGGAGAGCACATCTGCGAATCCGAGAATATTGTGACACCCATCGATCGGATCATCAGGCAGGAATTGCAACCACGAAATACACGAAAGCCTTTCGTCTTGTTCCTGCATTTCGCGGGTTGCCGCTTTTGCAGTTTTGTCACTGTAAAATCCAAGATCCAATCTTGACTGATTTTGATAGTATGAGGAGGCGGACGAAGAGGACCGGCTACTCCTGGAGGATGCATGATGCACGGGCAGAAAAATGCGATTAGGATCTTTCTTTTGTCAACGCTTGGAACGGTTTTCTCTTTCGCGGGAATTCGCGGAGAGGCATCGCGGCCGGCGGCGCCGGATTATCTGTACAAAACCACGTTCGTCCGGGCAGCCCCGGGAAAGCTCCTGGACCTGGTCGCGCTCTACAAGGACCGGATGGCCGTCGTTGAGGCGGCGGGAGATGAGCGCCCTCTCTGGTGGCGTCACACGCAGGGAGACCACTGGGACCTGATGCTTCTCTTCCCCATGGCGAGCTATGCGGAATATTATTCCAGCGAGAGGGTTTCCCGGCGCGAGAAGGCCGCAACCGCTTCCTCCCTTTCCCAAAGTGAATTCCAGGAAAGACTCAATGCGTGTTCCGCCTGGAAGGAAGACGTGCTCGTCATGGGGCCTCCGCTCGCTTCCATGCGGAAGGCCTCAGAAGGCGCGGGCTACTACCACATCGAGATTTTTGTCGCCCTCCCCGGAAAGCAGGCGGAACTGTACAGGGAGCGCGAGATGGAGAACGCCTATCAGATCGGCATGGGGCGGCCGGGAACCCTGGTGTTTGTCCGTGATCAGGGAGCTGCCTGGGACATGTTCAGCCTCGGATTCTATCGCGATCTGCAGCACTGGGCCGGAAGCGGGGAAGTCTCAAGAGAAAGGCGTGATGCGGCCGCGCGCCAGGCCGGGTTCAGGGACGCCGACGCGATCGGGCCCTATATGCGGACGCTGATCGATCTGCACCAGGACACGATGGGGGTGGCGATCAAGTAACACCGGCGAATAGGGGACGTCCAGAATTCTGCAGTGCCCTTGCCTCCGCGATCAATTTGCGTGAAGAGCTCGCCGGCACAGCACGAGCCGGTTTAACTGTCGATCGTGCGATTTAACAAAGAATTGACAACGCCCTCTGCGGGCATAAGCATTAAGGTGACATGACCGGGAAGAAGACTGTCCTCCTGGCGGGACATCGGCTTGGAAGTTTCGGCTCGCAGTCCCATGCCCGATCCCGGTAGAGGTTCGCGGAGTGGGCTTTTCAGCGCTGCAACCAGGAACAGTGCATAAAAAGTTTCCAGTGACGGCACAAGTTGACATGATGGCCTCCTGTCGGAAGCCGGAGGGCAGGCGCGACGGGATGGTTCCAACCCAATACGGCACCTCGTTTCTTCCTGTCTTTTTTTGTATATGTCGCGCCTGCTTTCATGGACAATTCCATCCTGCGGGTCGGCGTTCCCCGCCCAGGCAGGCAGGCGAATGTCCGCGCACGAATGAACTGATTGGCGTTATGGAAAGCGGGGTTGAGATTTGAACATCACGGAAATTTTCATCCGGCGCCCGGTGATGACCACGCTGGTGATGCTGGCAATCCTCATATTCGGTGTGGTCGGATATCGTACCCTCCCCGTCAGCGACCTTCCCAACGTCGACTTCCCGACCATCATGGTGAATGCCGGCCTTCCCGGCGCCAGTCCCGAGATGATGGCCGCATCGGTCGCAACCCCGCTCGAACGCCAGTTCTCGACTATTCCGGGAGTTGATTCGATGTCGTCGTCGAGCTCGCTCGGCTCGTCCAGCATCACGATTCAGTTCTCGCTGGCCCGCGATATCGACGGCGCGGCACAGGATGTGCAGACGGCAATCGCCACGGCCCAGCGGATGCTGCCGTCGGGAATGCCGAGCCCGCCTACCTTCCGCAAGGTCAATCCGGCGGACATGCCCATCCTGATGATCTCGCTCAACTCGCCGACTTTGCCGCTTTCGGAGGTGGACGATTACGCCGAGAACATCATCGCGCAGCGCATCTCCATGGTCACGGGGGTTGCGCAGGTGAATGTCTTCGGCAGCGCGAAGTACGCCGTGCGCGCGCAACTGGACCCGACCATCCTGGCCAGCCGCGGCATCTCCATTAACGAGGTCAGCGCCGCGATAAGCGCGCACAACGTCAACATGCCGAGCGGAACGCTCTGGGGTCCGCGGCAGGCCTACACCGTGCAAGCCACGGGGCAGCTCACCAGCGCCGAAGCCTACCGGCCGCTGGTCGTCGCTTACCGCAACGGCGCGCCCGTGCGCCTGCAGGAACTGGGCCGGGTGATCGACAGCGTGCAGAACGACAAGGCGGCTGCATGGTACAACGACAAGCGCTCCGTCACCCTGGCGGTGCAGCGGCAGCCGGGCACGAATACGGTGGTAGTCGTCGACTCGATCAAGGCGCTGCTGCCCACATTCCGATCCTTCCTGCCCCCTTCCGTGAATATGGACATCCTGATCGACCGATCGGAATCGATCCGAGAATCGGTCGATGATGTTAAATTCACTCTTCTGCTCACCGTCATCCTGGTCGTTCTGGTCATTTTTATCTTTTTGCGCAACGTCACGGCGACACTGATCCCCAGCCTGGCGCTGCCGATGTCGATTATCGGCACCTTTGCCGCCATGGCACTGCTGGATTTCACGCTCGACAACCTGTCCCTGATGGCTCTGACACTGTCGGTGGCATTCGTCGCCGACGATGCGATCGTGATGCTGGAGAACATCTTCCGGCACCTTGAAATGGGAAAGTCGCGCTGGCAGGCGGCGCTCGACGGCGCCAGGCAGGTCGGTTTCACGATTCTCTCGATGACCCTGTCGCTGGCGGCGGTGTTCATACCGGTCCTGTTCATGAGCGGCATCATGGGGAGGCTGTTCCACGAGTTCGCCGTCGTCATCAGCGTGGCGATTCTGATCTCCGGTTTCGTCGCCCTGAGTCTCACGCCGATGCTTGCCAGCAGGATGATCAAATCGGAACACGGGCGGCGGCACAATTGGCTGTACCGCATCACCGAGCGCGGATTCGACGCGACCCGCGACGCATACGCCTGGAGCCTGCGGGCCGTCATGCGCCACCGCTTCCTGACCTTGCTGGTCGCCGTCGGCACGCTGGCGGCGACGATTTACCTGTACGGATTCGTACCCAAGGGCTTCATTCCCAGCCAGGATACCGACACGATTTCCGGGTCCACCGAGGCGCCGCAGGACATCTCGTTCCAAGGCATGGCCAAAATGCAGCAGCAGGTCGCCGCCGTCATCGGCTCCGACCCCAATGTGGCTGCGTACTCTTCCAATGTCGGGTCGGGCATGGGCGGCAGCGGCAATGCCGGCCGGCTCAACATCCGGTTGCGGCCCCGCGCCGAGCGCAACCTGACCCCGGAACAGGTGATCGAGGGCCTGCGGCCGAAGCTGAACGCCATTCCGGGAATCCGGACGTACCTGCAGAACCCGCCCCTGGTGCGCATCGGCGGCATGATGAGCCGCAGCCTGTACCAGTTCACGTTGCAGGGCCCCGAGATTGCGGAACTGTACCGGGTCGGTGCGGATTTTGAGGGTCGGATGCGCACCCTGCCGATGCTGGTGGACGTAACCAGCGACCTCCAGCTCAACAATCCGCAGGTTACCGTCAAGATCGACCGCGAGATGGCTTCGCGGCTGAGCGTGACCGCGGAGGCGATTGAATCGGCGCTCTACAACGCCTACGGTTCGCGCCAGGTCTCCACAATCTATACGGCGGCCGATGCCTATTACGTCATTCTCGAATTGCTCCCCGAGTACCAGAGGGACCCGAATGCACTGGGCCTCCTCTACGTCAAATCGTCCTCCGGCAGGCTGGTGCCGCTGAACCAGGTCGCCAGCCTGGCGTCCGGGGTCGGCCCGCTCAGCGTCGCGCACTATGGACTGTTGCCTGCCGTCACCCTCTCGTTCAACCTGCAGCCCGGCGTTTCGCTGGGGCAGGCCGTGGATGCGATCCAGCAAGTCGCCGGCGAGTCCCTGCCGGCCGGCATCAACACCACGTTCCTCGGTACGGCCGCGGCATACCAGGCGTCGCTGCAGGGCATGGGCGTGCTGCTGGTCCTGGCCATCTTCGTGATCTACATGGTGCTCGGCATTCTGTACGAGAGCTTCATCCATCCCGTGACGATTCTCTCGGGATTGCCATCAGCCGGACTGGGCGCTCTGGCCACCCTTCTTCTTTTCAAACAGGAGCTGAACATCTACTCGTTCGTCGGCATCATCATGCTGATCGGCATCGTCAAGAAAAACGCGATCATGATGATTGACTTCGCACTCGAAGCACAGCGGCAGCAGGGGAGTTCGCCGGGGGACGCCATCTACCAGGCCTGCCTCGTGCGGTTCCGCCCCATCATGATGACCACTATGGCGGCGTTGATGGGCACGCTGCCGATCGCATTGGGCATGGGCGCCGGCTCGGAAGCCAGGCGCCCGCTCGGGCTCGCGGTGGTGGGAGGCCTGGTGGTTTCCCAGTTGTTAACGCTTTACATCACACCGGTCGTCTATGTCTGGCTGGAGAGAGCGCGCGAAAAGGTGCACAACATGCGGACGGCAGGAGTGGCCGTCGCGCAAGAATCGGGTGCCGGCAAGTAACGGCCGCTTGCCGGACAATGGTCTTTCGGCCCAGGAAGGTTCCTGCTGGTATGCTTCTGAATATTGCTGACAAATCCCGCCCGGCGTATGCCTTGATAACCTGCGCGGGCGCTAGCTTTTTTCTTTACTCCTTGTTGGTCTCAGGGTGCGGAGGCAGTGAAGCTCCCGTGAGTGCCGGGAAAAAGGGTTTGGCCGGCGGCGCCGTTCCCGTAACGGCGGCGGCAGCCTACCGGAAGGAAGTGCCCGTCGACATCGAAGCCGTCGGCAACGTGGAGTCCTATCTGACGGTTGCAGTCAAGGCCCAGGTGAGCGGTGAAATCAACCAGGTTTTCTTCCACGAAGGCGATTTCGTCAAGAAGGATGACCAGCTCTTTACCATTGACTCACGCACCTACCAAGGCCTGGTGAACCAGGTCCAGGCGAACCTGGCGCGGGACCAGGCAGTGCTGGCCCAATATGAATCGAACCTGGCGCGGGACCAGGCGCAGGAAAAATACGCCCAGGCCACAGTGGCGCGATACACCAGCCTGTTCGAACGCGACCTTGTCACCAAGGAAATGATAGAGCAGGCGCGCGCCAACGCCGATGCGCTCGCGGCATCGGTGCGGGCCGACACGGCGGCCATCCAGAGCGCCCGCGCGGCCATCGCAGCAACCAACGCGGCCCTGGAAAACGCGAAGGTGATGCTGGAGTACACCGTCATCCGCTCGCCGATCAACGGCCGTACAGGCAGCCTGGAAGCCAAGCAGGGAAACGTGGTGAGCCCGAACGCGGTCCTGATGACGATCAACCAGATCGAGCCCATCTATGTGACCTTCTCGGTCCCGGAGGCTCGATTGAAGGAAATACGCAAGTCCCAGACGGTAATGGCGACCACTCAGGACGACCCGTCTGCGCCTCAATCCGGGCAAGTGACCTTCATCGACAACACGGTCGACCCTACTACGGGAATGATCCGCATCAAGGGAACGTTTCCAAATTCGAAGCACAGTTTGTGGCCCGGCCAGTTCGTGCGCGTGACACTGAGACTCGCTACCCTGCCCAACGCGCTCGTGGTGCCGAAACAGGCGGTGCAGACCGGGCAGGAAGGCCAGTACGTTTTCGTGGTGAAGGCGGACCAGACGGTGGAGTCCCGCGCGGTAGTTGCCGGACAGCAGGTCCAGGAAGAGGTGGTCATTCAGAGCGGGCTTGCCGATGGCGAAACCGTGGTCGTCGAAGGCCAACTCCGCCTGGCACCCGGCAGCCGGGTCCGGGTAACCGCGAAATAAAAATTGGAAATTGGGTCGGACCAGCGGAAGGCCAAGTTTCCCAAGTATATGAGGGCAAGACTCGCCTCCACGAACCCGTTAATCTCGATTTTAGGCCCGTTTTGTTGCGGCTAAGCGGCTTCGGACCTTCACCCGTGATGCAGTGCAGCTCTTAAATGCGAAAACGAGTGTCGAAATTCGAGTCTGAGCCCGGCTTTGGTGCTTGATATTGCGGCATCAGTTTGAACCCATTCGGATTGCTTCGGTCCGACCCCTATCCTCACTATCTGCCCAGCTCCCTGCCTATGTCCTCAATGGCATCCACTACCATTCCCGTTCCCACCGCGATCATGAGGATATCCGAGGCCACGCGCACAAAGCGGTGTCTCGATGGCACAGGCCCCAATTGCACAAGGACCTCCGGCGGAAGATCATAAAAGATGAC
>Ga0113563_10003279_pt1 | contig 10043 bp, 9 predicted proteins | sample Mud3Dept3metaG_FD_80117 | JGI IMG/M metagenome (GOLD analysis project Ga0113563, IMG submission 80117) | Freshwater wetland microbial communities from Ohio, USA, analyzing the effect of biotic and abiotic controls - Mud 3 Core 4 Depth 3... | ecosystem: Environmental > Aquatic > Freshwater >...
GCGTCGGCGCACCCCCGAACCCCAGGCGGTGTCGCGGCCCGGGCATAATCGGCAGCACGAACCTGATCTCGCAGTGGGCGCCGTCCGGCGCCCACTGCGGCGTCTGGCATGGGCGGACCAGGCGGGGTATGGTCGTGCGGGGCCGTCATGAGAACGCCGCAGGTTCCGGATTGGGTGCAGGACGCGGTCTTCTACCAGATCTTCCCGGATCGGTTCGCGCGGAGCGCCCGCCTGCCCAAACCTGCGAACCTGGAGCCTTGGGATCATCCCCCCACCAGGCTGGGCTTCAAGGGCGGGGACCTACTGGGCATCGTCGAGCGGCTCGACTACCTGAGCGACCTCGGCGTCAACGCAATCTATCTCAACCCGATCTTCCAGTCGCCAGCGAACCACCGGTACCACACTTACGACTACCACCAGGTCGACCCGCTGCTGGGCGGCAACGCCGCGTTCAAGGAGCTCCTGCACGCCTGCCACGATCGCGGGATTCGCGTGGTCTTGGACGGGGTCTTCAACCACGCCGGCAGGGGGTTCTTCCCGTTTCACCACATCTTGGAAAACGGGCCGTTCTCGCCGTACCGCGACTGGTTTCACATCGGCGGCTATCCCCTGCGAGCCTACGACAGCAGCCCCCGGCGCCGGCCGAACTACGCTTCCTGGTGGGGGCTGCCCGAGCTTCCCAAGTTCAACACCGGGACGCCCGCGGTGCGCGAGTTCCTGCTGCGTGTCGCGGAGCACTGGGTGCGCGAGGGCATCGACGGCTGGCGGCTCGATGTGCCGACGGAAATCGACGATGAGCGCTTCTGGCGAGCGCTGCGGCAGCGAGTCAAGGCCGTCAACCCCGACGCCTACCTCGTCGGCGAGATCTGGGTGCCGGCCCGGGAGTGGCTGCGAGGTGACCGCTTCGACGCCGTCATGAACTACCCCCTCAGCCGCGCCTGCCTCGGCTTCTTCGGGGGCCCCTCGCTCGACACCGGCGCCCGACCGGGCGGACACCGCCTGCGGATCCTCAGCGCCCGAGCCTTCGCTGACCACATCGACGCGATGCTGGCGTGGTATCCCTGGCCCGTGACCCTGGCCCAGCTGAATCTGCTGGCCAGCCACGACACGCCGCGCCCGCTGACCCTGCTCCGTGGGTCCCGGGACCGGTACAAGCTGGCCCTCCTCTACCTGATGACGTGTCCGGGCGCGCCGTGCATCCTCTACGGCGACGAGGTGGGGCTGACCGGCGGTCCCGACCCCGGCTGCCGCGCCGGCATGCCGTGGGACACGTCACGGTGGGACTCGGACCTGCGCGCGTTCGTGCGCTCCCTGATCGCCATGCGACACCGCCACCCGGCGCTCCGTCGCGGCGCCTACACGCGCCTCTACGCCCACCAGGGCGTCTACGCCTTCGCACGACAGCACCAGGACGAGACACTGGTCGTCGTCCTCAACAGCAGCGACGACGCAGTCGAAGTCCGGGTGCCGGTCCGCGGCTGCCTGGGCGACGGCACGACGCTCCGGCCGATCATCGGCGGGGAAGGTGCGACCGTCAGCGCGGGGCGGATCGTCCGGGTCCGGCTCGCGCCGGTGGCCGGAGTCGTGTGGCGGGCCGAGCCGGACGAGTCAACCGCCGACGGCACGCGCTGATCGAACGGTAGTGAATTCTCCGGATACGCGGCGGCTGACCGCGCCGGTTTCGCGGGATCAGTGTTTGCCGGTGCGCTCCTGGAGCGAGCGCAGGCGGATCTCGAGGGCGGTCTTTTCCATCGCCAGTCCCGCCTCGAGCATGAGCAGCTCGAGCCCGTCGACCGAGCCGATCGGCCCGTCGGCGACCGGGTTGTCGCCGTAGAGCAGGCCGACGACCTGGTTGTTGACGAGCATCGGGACGACGACGACCTCGAACGGCGCCTCGCCGCCGAGGTGCTGGATGAGCTGGTCGTCCCAGTGGCCGTAGCCCATCTGGCCGTGGTACGTCTCGCGCCGCTCAACGACGTCGGCAAGCACCGACGGCTCGTCGAGCGGGATCCGGATGCTGCGCACCGAGTCGTCGCCGGACCTCCCGTCCACCTCGACCCCGACCTGCCCCATGCCGCGGATGCCGTCGCGGCCGAGCGAGAAGAACACCGCGCGCCGGACCAGGGTGACGGCGAAGTTGAGGAGCCGCGACGTCAGCTCGCCGGTGAACGTCGGCGAGCGCAGCTCCGCCATCAGCGACTTGAGCGTGGCAAGCGTCGGCGCCCGGCCGTCGTCGGGGATCACTGCGCGCGCCGGAGCGACGTCCGCGGGGGCTTCCGAGCCGAACTCGAACTCGACCGCCTCGGCGTCCTTCTGCGCCGCCCGCTGGCTCGCCGAGTACGCCAGCTGCTCGGCGGTTAGCCCGCCCTCCATGAGGAGGTCGCGCGCGTCGACCGCGACCTCGCCGCGCTCGGGGATCTCGAGCGCGTCGAACTTGAAAAAACCGCCGCGCCAGTCGAGCAGCTCGTGGACGACCTTCTCGGTCTGGCCGCGCAGGATCTCCTCGAGCTGCGCGCCGCTCATCGCGCCCATCTCGATCAGGATCGCGCCGAGACGCTTCTCCTCGCGCGAGCGGTGCTGGCGCTTGAGCGCCTCCATCAGCGTGTCCTCGTCGACGAGGTGGCGGCAGACCAGGATGTTGCCGAACGCCTCGCGCGCCGAGTTCGAGGCCGCGTAGATGATCTTGCCGTCCTTGAAGACCAGCAGCCCCTCGCCGTCGCGCCGGGTCAGCACGAGCTTCCCGGTCTTGCCGCTGACCGCGAGCATCTGCAGGATCTCGGCGAGCGCGAGGTCCTCGAGCCTGCCGACGAAGCTCATCGGCCCGGCCGCTCCGGCCGCAGACGGCGATTGCCCGACCCCAAGGCCACGTTCACTCGCTCCCGTGAGAGCGGGCCAGCATGTGCCCGCCTGTCAACGATTATAGGGTGCGGAGCGCGTGCCGCGCTCACCCGTGCGGGACGACGCCGCGTTCGCGCAACGACACCCAGGCGGCGCGGCCGACGACGACGTGGTCGAGCAGGCGGATGCGCAGCAGCGCGCCCGCCTCGGCGAGCCGGCGCGTCAGCTCCTCGTCGTCCGCGCTCGGCGACGGGTCGCCCGAGGGGTGGGTGTGCCAGACGATCACCGCGTGCGCGTCGTCGGCGATCGCCGCCTTGAACACCGTCGCCGGCTCGACCGCCGCCTGGTCGCGCAGGCCGACGTGGAGGACCCGATCGCGCAGCACCCGGTGACGGGCGTCGAGCGTCAGGCAGCCGAACACCTCGACGCCGCGGTCGAGGTGCTCGTGCTGCACCCACGCCGCGACCGCCTCGGGCCGGTCGTAGACCGGCTGCGCGGCGAGGTCGCGCCGTGCCAGCCGCCGGCCGAGCTCAAGCGCCGCTGCGAGCACGAGGCCCTTCGCCGGCCCGACGCCCGGGCGGCGGAGGAGCTGCTCCACGTCGAGTGCCGCGAGCCGGTGCAGACCGCCGGCGTCGTCGAGCCACGCCTGCGCGAGCTCGAGCACCCCCTCGCCGGCGCGGCCGGTGCGCAGCAGCACGGCGATCAGCTCGGCGTCGGAGAGCGCACGGGCGCCGCGCGCGATCAGCTTCTCGCGCGGCCGGTCGGCCGCGGGCAGCTCGACGACGCGCGTCACCGCGGCCCGCCGACCCGCGCCGCGAGCCGGGGCAGCACCTCGCCGGCCGGGCCGCGGAGGGCGATCGCCGCGATGAAGGCCAGCGCGCTCGGCTCCGGGTTGACCTCGATCACCGTGCCGCCGTGGCGGGCCGTGACCTCGAGCAGCCCGGCGGCCGGGTAGACGAGCGCCGAGGTGCCGACGACGACCAGCACCTGGGCCTGCTCGGCCGCCTCCCAGGCGCGGGCGAGCACGTCCTGCGGCAGCATCTCGCCGAACCAGACGACGCCGGGGCGCTCGAGCGCGCCGCACGCGGTGCAGCGCGGCGGCAGCTCGGGCAGCGGCACCGTGCGCTCGACCCGCTCGCGGCCGCACCCGGCGCAGCGGACCCGCCAGATGTTGCCGTGCAGCTCGAGCACGCCGCGCGCGCCGGCCGCCTGGTGCAGGCCGTCGACGTTCTGGGTGACCAGCGTGTAGTCGGGAAACCGGTCCTGCCAGCCTGCCAGCACGTCGTGAGCCGGGTTGGGCCTGATCGGCAACAGGTTGCGCCGCCGCTGCTCGTAGAAGCGCCACACGCGCTCGGGATCGTCGAGGAACGCCTCGGGCGTGGCGACCTGCTCGACCGGCTGGCCTTCCCACAGCCCGCCGCCGCCACGGAACGTCGGCACGCCGCTCTCCGCCGAGACTCCGGCGCCGGTCAGCACCGCTACCCGCGTCGCGCCCCGCAGCAGCGCCGCCGCCCGGTCAAGCGCCTGCTCGGCCATACCCGGCATTCTACCGCCGGCGCCGACGCGAGTCGGCGCGGCTTGCGTTATGATTCGAGCAAGCTGCGGAGGTTCGCACATGCCTGACACCGTTCTCGTGAGGTCTCGCGGCCCGGTCGTCGAGGTCGTGCTCAACCGCCCGGACAGCCGGAACGCGCTCGACCGCGAGATCCTGCGCGAGCTGCTCGCCGCGCTGACGCGCGTCGTCGAGGAGCCCGACGGCCGCGTCGTCGTCCTGCACGGCGCCGGCGTCGGCTTCTGCGCCGGGGCCGACGTGCGCCTGATGGAGCGCCTCGCCGAGGGTGGCGAGTTCAAGGTGGCGTTCCTCGCGGCCGTTGACACGTTCCAGCAGATCGTCTACCTGCTGGCGACCGCGCCGCGGGTGACGATCGCCGCGATCCACGGGTTCGCGCTGGGTGCCGGCCTCGACCTCGCGCTCGCCTGCGACCTGCGCGTCGCCGCCTCGGGGACGCAGATGGCGACCAGCTACGTGCGCTACGGCCTGGTCCCGGACGGCGGCGGCACCTGGGCGCTGCCCCGCCTGATCGGGCTCGGGCCGGCGATGGCGCTGCTGCTGTCGGGCGATCCGGTCGACACCGAGGGTGCCTACCGCCTCGGTCTGATCCACCGCCGGGCCCGCTCCGGTCGCCACGTCGGCGACGCGCTCGCGTGGGCCGAGGAGCTCGCCGGCCGTCCGCACGCCGCGCAGATCGCGATCAAGCGGCTCGCCCGGGTCGACCCTCGCCTGACGCTGTCGGCTGCGCTCAAGGAAGAGCGGGAGGCGCAGCGGCGCCTGCTCGAAGAGGGGCATGTCGCCCGCTTCCCGCCGCCGGGCTCGAGCTGAGTCCCGCGACTGCCGGCTAGAGCCCGAGCACGAGGCCCCAGAGCGCGAACGCCACGAACGCGGCGGCCGTCGTGACCAGCACGCAGGCGCCGGCGAGATCGAGGTCGCCGCCGAGTTCGGCGGCCACCGGGTACGAGGCGATCGCGGTCGGCGTCGCGAGCAGCAGCACGCCGACGCCGATCTCGGCGGCCGACGCACCCAGCCCGACCAGCGCCCACCAGCCGAGCAGCGGCAGGACGACGAGCTTGAGCCCGGTGGCCGTCGCCGTCTGCCGCCAGACGCCGTGCCAACGCCTGATCTCGAGCTGGGCGCCGAGCGCGAGCAGCGCGGCCGGCAGCGCGAAGTCGGCAAGCACGCGCAACGTCGCCGCGAGCCAGCCCCATGGCCGCCAGCCGGCGGCGGAGAGCGCCAGGCCGAGCAGCGCAGAGATCACCAGCGGGTTGACGACGACACGCAGCATCAGGCGACCGGCCGCCTCGTGCTGCTTGCGGTAAAGCTCGAGCACGGAGATGGCCACGAGGTTCATGAGCGGGATCAACAGCGCCGCGGTCACCGCGGCGCGCTGGAGTCCCGCCTGACCGAGCGCCGCGAGCACCACCGGGAAGCCGACATAGGCGTAGTTGCCCCGCGCCGCCGCCTGGGCGAGCACGCCACGTTGCGTCGCCGGCAACCGGAGCAGGTGCGCGGCAAGCAGCGCGAACGCGGTGACATGGAGCGACGCCACGGCGGTGACGATCGCGACGCGCGAGGAGAAGCTGACCTCGAGCGACGCCGTGCCGATCTCGATGATCAGGAACGCCGGCAGCGCGAGGTTGGCGACCAGCCGGTTGAGGCCGCCCGCGGAGAGTCCGTTGACCAGGCCGAAGCGGCGCGCGGCGACGCCGAACGCGATGATGAGGAACACCGGGACCAGGCCGGACAGGATCGCCATCCTGCGGGAGTCTAGCGCGCCCGCTGCCCGCGCTTGAGCGCCCTGCCGACGCCCCGTATGCTTGAGAAGGTCCGGAGGGGTGCCCGAGCGGTCTAAGGGAGCGGTCTTGAAAACCGCCGAGGCGCAAGTCTCCAGGAGTTCGAATCTCCTCCCCTCCGCCATCGCGCGACAGCTCACAGCCGACAGTCACCAGTGGCGGCCGGCCGCTGGCCGGTCGCTGACTCATCCTCTCGTCACACCGGCCGCCCGGCGGGCGGCCGCGACCTTCTCATCGGTTTTCAGCTTCCGAAGGGCCTATACTGCGCGGAGCCGGGCCGGCCTGCCGCGCGACGCCGGCCCGGCCCACCGGAGCCGATCATGGACGACGTCATCCTCAACTCGATTCGCGCCGTCGACCCGGACACCGCCGCGCTCGTGGCACGCGAGGACGAGCGCCAGCGCCAGGTGCTGCGCATGATCCCCTCCGAAAACTACGCTTCGGCGGCGGTGCGCGCCGCGATGGCGACCTCGTTCGCCAACAAGTACGGCGAGGGGTACCCCGGGCGGCGCTACTACCAGGGCCAGGCCAACACCGACGCGCTCGAGCGCGAGGCGATCCGCCGCGCGTGCGCGCTGTTCGGCTACCCCTACGCGAACGTCCAGGCGCTTTCCGGCGCGCCCGCCAACCTCGCGGTCTATTCGGCGTTCATGAAGCCGCACGCCGGCAAAATCATGACGCTGCGGCTCGACCACGGCGGCCACCTCACGCACGGCTCGCCGGTCAGCGTCACCGGGCAGTGGTTCGAGGTCGTCCACTACGGCTGCAACGGCGACGACGTCATCGACATGGAAGAGGTGCGGCGAATCGCACTCGAGGCGAAGCCGAACATCCTGGTCTGCGGCTACACCGCCTACCCGCGCACGATCGACTTCGCGGCGTTCGCCGAGATCGCCCACGAGGTCGGGGCGATCTGCCTGGCCGACATCGCCCACATCGCCGGCCTGGTCGCCGGCGGCGCCCACCCGTCGCCGTGGCCGCACGCCGACGTCGTCAGCTTCACGACCCACAAGTCGCTGCGCGGGCCGCGCGGCGCGATCATCCTGAGCAAGACCCCCGAGCACGCCGAGGCGATCGACAAGGCGGTGTTCCCCGGCCTCCAGGGCGGCCCGCACTTCAACACGATCGCCGCGATCTCCGTCGCGCTGGCCGAGGCTGCGACCCCGGCGTTCCGCGCCTACTCCCAGCGCGTCGTCGCCAACGCCCGGGTGCTCGCGGCCGAGCTGCAGCGGCGCGGCCACCGGGTCTGCTCGGGCGGCACCGACAACCACCTGCTCCTGGTCGACGTCCGCCGCACCCTCGGTCTGCCCGGCAAGCGCGCCGCCGTCGGCCTCGAGGAGGTCGGCATCGTCCTCAACTTCAACACCATTCCGAACGCCTCCGACCAGCAGAAGCCGCTCGCCCCCGACGGCATCCGCCTCGGCACGCCGAGCCTGACCACGCGCGGGATGGCGGAGCGCGAGATGGAGCGGGTCGCCGAGTTCATCGACCGCGGACTGCGCCTGCTCAAACCGGGCAAGCTCGAGAAGGGCGACGACCCGTGGGCTGACCCGGCTGGACGCGACGCCCTGGTCGCCGACGTACGGTCGTTCGCGAGCGCCTTCCCGACGTTCCGCTACTGACCCGGCGGCCCGGGCGAGCCGCTCGGTTCTCTCCCCCTCCCGATCTGCTAGCATCCCTTCCAGCAACCAACAGCTGCTTCACGGGAACGGGAGGAGGAAGCGATGACCAAGAGAACTCTGCTTGCCGGCGTCGCCGTCTTCGTCGCCTGGGAGATCCTGGACTTCGTGATCCACGGCCTCATCCTCCAGCCGACCTACGCAACGGTGCCCGGGCTGTTCCGTCCGCCGGCGGAAATGAAGGTCGTCCTCATGGCGATCGTCGCCCTCATCGCCGCGTTCGCCTTCGCCGCCGCGTACGCCTGGTTCGTCAACCCGAAGAGCGCGATGACCGGCCTCAAGTACGGCCTGGTGGTCGGCTTCGGCGGCGGCGTCTCGATGGGGTACGGCAGCTTCTCGGCAATGCCGATACCGTACGTGATGGCGTTGGCGTGGTTCCTCGGCACCTGGATCGAGTTCGCGGTCGCCGGCCTGATCGTCGGCGCGATCGAGAAGTGACGCCGAGGCGGCGGCCGCGCCGCTACTCGGCGAGCGGGACGAGCGCGCCGTCGATGAGTTCCCAGCGATAGGTGACGTGCTCGGTCGGGCAGCACATGTCGTCGGCGTCGCCGTGCTGGACCAGCTTGACCTCGACCACGCCGTCGCGGACCGCCAGGCCGTCGACGCGGACCCGGTCGCCGAGGTTGACGCCGGTCAGGAAGCGCGGCCTGCCGCGCCGGTTGCGCATCACCGCGAGGTCGACGAACGTCGCGGCGCCGCCAGTCTGGGTCACCAGCACCGCCGCCGCCTCGTCGACGCCGTCGCTGTCGAGGTCGCCGACCGCCCACCACTCCGACAGCCTGACGCTCATGCGCAACCTGGAGCCGGGGCCCGCCTGGGTGACGAACTGCCCGTCGGTGAGCGTCACCACGCCGCCGGCCACCCACTCCGACCCGTACTGCGCATTTGCCAGCGCCTCGCGCGTCAACGCCCTGGGCGCGCCGATCTCGCAGCCCGCCAGCGTCGCAGCCAGCAGCGCCGCGCCCGCCACCCTCGCGATTCGTCCGCTCACCTCGCCAGACCCCCGACTATCGATGCTAGCAGGTGACGACCGCCGGCCCCGCGCGCTCAACCGCGCCGCGGCGCGCGCGGCCGCGGGCAGTGCGGCAGCAGCTCGAACGAGCCCTGGTAGCCGGGTGGCGGCGTCTCGGCGCAGTCCGCCGGGTCGCAGCAGGTGTGACAGACGCGCTTCAACGACCGGTAGCCGAGCAGCTCGATCGCCGGCGCGAGAAAGTGGTCGCGCAGCGGCTCCTCGAGGAGCAGGCCGGTCGACAGGTACTTCTTGTTGTCGTCGGGAAACACGGTGACGACGACGGCGTCGTGCCCGAGCCGCTCCTGCGCGACGACCGCGCCGAGGAAGTTCGCGCCCGACGAGATGCCGACCCCGAGGCCGAGCCCGGCGGCGAGTTTCTGCGCCATGACGATCGCGTCGCCGTCGTCGACGGCGACGACGTCGTCGAGGAACGCGAGGTCGACGATCGGCGGGATGAACTCGTCCGAGATCCCCTGGATGCGGTGCTTGCCGACCTTGCAGCCGGTCGACAGCGTCGGCGAGTTGGCCGGCTCGAGCGGGTGCACGCGGACCGCGGGCCGGTTCGACTTGAGGAAGCGGCCCACCCCCATGACCGTGCCGCCGGTGCCGACCCCGGCGACGAACGCGTCCGGCGACAGGTAGTGGAACTGCAGCTGCCACCAGATCTCCGGCCCGGTCGTGGCGGCGTGCGCCGCGACGTTGTCGTCGTTGGAGAACTGCCGGGGCAGGAACGCGCCCGGCTCGCTCGCCGCCAGCTGTTCGGCGAGCGCGATGCTGCCGAGGAAGCCGCCCTCGGCGGCGCTGACCAGCCGGATGTCGGCGCCGAGGCTGCGGATCAGGGCGATCCGCTCCTGGCTCATCCAGTCGGGCATGAAGATCGTCACCGGGTGGCCGAGCGCGCGGCCGATCGCTGCGAAGGCGATGCCGGTGTTGCCGCTGGTCGCCTCGACGATCCGGCCGCCGGGCACGAGCACGCCGCGCTCGCGCGCCGCACGCACGATGTGGAGCGCCATCCGGTCCTTGATGCTGCCGGTGAGGTTGAGGTTCTCCGCTTTCGCCCAGATCGTCCGCTCGCGGCCGCCGAGCCGGAACTCGATGCCGAGCAGCGGCGTGTTGCCGATCAGGTGCGAGATGCCGGCGAGGCGCCGCTGCAGGGTGTCGGCGCC
>Ga0113563_10003282_pt1 | contig 10039 bp, 12 predicted proteins | sample Mud3Dept3metaG_FD_80117 | JGI IMG/M metagenome (GOLD analysis project Ga0113563, IMG submission 80117) | Freshwater wetland microbial communities from Ohio, USA, analyzing the effect of biotic and abiotic controls - Mud 3 Core 4 Depth 3... | ecosystem: Environmental > Aquatic > Freshwater >...
GAGCGCGCCCGCGCGCCAGGCCGGCAGCAGGGCGCGGAAGCCCTCGCAGCCGCGGATGCGGTGCTCGTCGCCCAACTCGGGGGCGGCGGTGCTTCCGGCTTCGGTGCTCCCGGCGGCCAGCCGGCGTCCGACACGGGCGACGGCGGCGCGCGCGGTCTCGGGATCGATCCGCTCGTCGCGCACGGCGGCGACGGCTTCCTCGAAGAGGTCTTCGGGCTTCATGACGCATCTCCCATCAGAACGGCGAGCTCCTTGCGGAGCCGCGCGCGGGTGCGGTGGAGCAGGACGGCGACGACCCCTTGCGAGACGCCCATGAGCACGGCGATCTCGACGTTGCCCAGGCCCTCGAAATAGCGCAGGGCGAAGACCTCGGCGGCACGGGGGGAGAGGCGGGCGAGAGCGAGGCGGAGCGCGCGCCGGAGCTCGGCGCTCCTCTGCGCGCGCTCGGGATCGCCCTCGGGATGGGTGCGCGGCAGCTCGCCGGCGGTTTCGAGCGGCACCCAGCCCGCGCGCTGCCGGGAGCGGACGACGTCGAGCGCGGCGTGGACGGCGGCACGGTGGAGGTAGCCGCCGACCGCCTCGCCCAGCGGCTGGCTCGCCGGCCGGCGCGACAGGCGCAGGAAGACGGTCTGCAGCACGTCCTCGGCGTCCGTGGCGCTGCCGGTCACGCGCCAGGCCGCGGCGAGCACGCGCTCGGCGTGCTCGGCGTAGCAGCGCTCGAGCCAGGCCTGGGGCGAGTCGGCGCCCGCTGGTGCGGACCCGGAAGGGGGCCCGGCTGCGGCGCGCGCTGCGGGTCGGGAGTCGGGAACTGGCGTCACCTTGGGGGGTCCCTCCGGCGTTTCGGGCTCCACTCCCTACCACGCCGGCCCGGGGCGGTTGTTACACCCCGGGCTCCCCCACGACCTCAGCCGCCCAGCATGTCGGGCGGCTTCTCGATCTCGCCCGGAGCGGTCAGCACCCGGTGAAACGACCAGATCATCAGCCCCCACACGAAGCCGAGGGAGCAGACCAGGAACACCCAGCCGAGCGGCGTCATCGCGTCCTCCCTCAGTCGTCCGGCGGCCGCGTGCCGTCGAGGTCGAGCCCGGCCGCGCGCCAGCGCCTCTCGCCCACGCGCACCATGACCACCAGCATCACGATCACGGCGAGGATCAGTCCGACCGCGCCCTGGCGCAGCGGCTCGTCCGCCACCGACTTCAGCCACGACGGCAGGTTCTGCCAGCAGAAGGCGACGAACACGACCAGCAGGTAGGTCGGGGTCACGTACTTCATGATGAAGCGGTAGAAGTGGGGGATGTGGAGCTGCGCCCCCAGATGCGCCTCTTCGATGCCGCGTTTGACGCCGAACACCCAGCTGAAGCAGATGATCTGGACCATCGCCAGCACGAAGATCAGGAAGGTCCCCACCCAGTCGTCGATGGTCGACCAGAAGATGCCGCCCTTGCTGTAGTACATGACCAGGAACGAGCCGCCGACGCAGATCGCGACCATCAGCGTGGTCGCGTGCTTGCGGCTCCAGCCCAGCGCCTCCTGGAAGAAGGCGAGCGAAGGCTGGTACATCGAGATCGAGCTGGTGATCGCGGCCAGGAAGAGCATGAAGAACCAGACCGCGCCGATGAAGTTGCCGAACACGCCCATGTGGGCGAACACGACCGGCAGGGTGTTGAAGCCGAGCCCGAAGGTGCCGCCCTGGACCGCCACGATCATGTTCGTCGTGCCCAGGAAGACGAACGCCGCGGTGAGCGTGATCAGGCCGCCGAAGCCGACCTCGAAGACCTCGTTGGTCGCGGAAGCGGTCAGCCCCGAGAGCACGACGTCGTCGTTCTTGCGCAGGTAGGCGGCGTAGTTGATGATCACGCCGAAGCCGACCGAGAGGGTGAAGAAGATCTGGCCGGCCGCCGCGAGCCAGGTCTGGGGATTCGCCAGCGCCTCGAAGTTCGGGTTCCACATGTAGCCGAGGCCGTTGATCACGTTCTGCTCGGGGAACGCCGGATCGGGCGTGCCCAGGGTCAGCACGCGGCCGAGCACGATCAGCGCGCAGACCGCCATCGCCGGCATCGCCCAGGAGCAGAACTTCTCGATCCCCTTCGAGATGCCGCGGAAGACCAGCCAGATGTTGACCCCGAAGGTGATCACCCAGAAGATGAAGGTCTCGAACGTGCCGCCGGTCATGATGCCGTTCTCGGCGCGGCCGGTCAGCTCGCTGTAGAACTGCGCCGCGCTCGTCGTCTGCTCGGCGATCGGCGCCGCGGCGTCGACCCCGATGCCGCCGGTCAGGTAGTGCCAGAAGTAACCCAGGCACCAGGCCTCGATGTAGGTGTAGTAGAAGGAGACCGCGAGCGGCACGAGCACGCCCAGGACGCCCAGGTAGCGCGCCACCGCGCCCTTGCCGAACACGCCCAGGATCGCCGGCGCGGAGCGGAACCCCTTGCGCCCCCCGTACTTGCCCATCGTCCACTCGGCCCAGCCGATGGGGATGCCCAGGAACAGCAGGGCGCAGAAGTACGGGATCATGAACGCGCCGCCACCGTTGGCCGCCGCCTGCCCCGGGAAGCGCAGGAAGTTGCCGAGGCCGACCGCGGAGCCGGCCACGGCGAGGATCACGCCGACGCGCGTGCCCCACTGCTGTTGATGGTCGGACGAGCTCGACAAGCGATGGTCCTCCCCGGATCCGGTGCTGTCTGCAGTCGGCGGATGGTACCACCGGCTGCGCCCGGCCCTCGGGCCCCGGTCCTCGGGCCCCGGTCCTCGGGCCCCGGTCCTCGGCCGCAGGGGAGGCGGACTCCGTTCGCGCCCCGACTCCGGAAATTTTCGCTGAGAGCGAAAAGCGCGCGCTTCGGCCACCGCGCGCGCCGATATAGAATCCCGCCGCTCTCCGGCTCCGGCTCGTGCCCAGGGCGCCTCCCGAGGCGGCCCCGGTCGGGTTCCGGGTTGCCGGTTCCGTCGTCCAGAGATCCCCGCAGCGACGGGTCCCCCCGGCGCGGCCCGCAAAGAATGGAGGAGTTATGTCGCACTGGTTCCACCGGCTCCGCTCGCGCCTCGCGCCGGCGCTCGTCGCCCTGACGGGCGCGCTCGTGGGCGCCGTCCCGGCCTCGGCCAGCGAGGCCGAGCTGGTCCTGCCCGACCTCAGCCAGGTCAAGTTCTTCGGCGTGCCCGGCGACACCCTGTTGCTGTTCGGGCTCGCCGTCTGCGTGCTCGGCATGGTGTTCGGCCTCGTCATGTACACGAAGCTCAAGAACCTGCCCGTGCACCGCTCGATGCGCGAGATCTCGGAGCTGATCTACGAGACGTGCAAGACCTACCTGGTGACCCAGGGCAAGTTCATCCTCCTGCTCTGGGCGTTCATCGCCACGATCATCTTCTATTACTTCGGATTCCTGCGGCACTTCTCGATGGACCGGGTCTTCATCATCCTCGCCTTCTCCCTGGTCGGCATCGCGGGCAGCTACGGGGTCGCCTGGTTCGGCATCCGCATCAACACCTTCGCCAACTCGCGCTCGGCGTTCGCCTCCCTGCGCGGCAAGCCGTTCCCGACCTACGAGATCCCGCTCATGGCCGGCATGTCGATCGGCACGCTGCTGATCGCCACCGAGCTGGTGATCATGCTCGCCATCCTGCTCTTCGTGCCGGGCGACTACGCCGGCCCGTGCTTCATCGGCTTCGCGATCGGCGAGTCGCTGGGCGCCGCGGCCCTGAGGATCGCGGGCGGCATCTTCACCAAGATCGCCGACATCGGCTCCGACCTGATGAAGATCGTCTTCAACATCAAGGAGGACGACGCGCGCAACCCGGGCGTGATCGCCGACTGCACGGGCGACAACGCGGGCGACTCGGTCGGCCCCACAGCGGACGGCTTCGAGACCTACGGCGTCACCGGCGTCGCGCTGATCACCTTCATCCTGCTCGCGGTCCAGGACGCGGCGACCCAGGTCCAGCTGCTGGTCTGGATCTTCGCCATGCGCATCATGATGATCGTCACCTCGATCGCCTCCTACTGGCTCAACGAGGCGTGGGCGCGCGCCCGCTACAGGGACTCCGAGGAGATGCACTTCGAGGCGCCGCTCACCTCGCTGGTCTGGGTCACCTCGCTGGTCTCGGTGGCGATCACCTACGGCGTATCGCACGAGATGATCGGCGGCCTGGGCGACGGCTCGCTGTGGTGGAAGCTGGCGACCATCATCACCTGCGGCACGCTCGCCGGCGCGATCATCCCCGAGTTGGTCAAGGTCTTCACCTCGACCAAGTCCGCGCACGTCGAGGAGATCGTCACCGCCTCGCGCGAGGGCGGCGCCTCGCTCAACATCCTGTCCGGCCTGGTGGCCGGGAACTTCTCGGCCTACTGGATGGGCGGCGCGATCGCCACCCTGATGGCGGTCGCCTTCTGGTTCTCGACCCAGGGCCTGTCGGGCCTGATGATCGCGCCCGCCATCTTCGCCTTCGGCCTGGTCGCCTTCGGCTTCCTGGGCATGGGACCGGTGACGATCGCAGTCGATTCCTACGGCCCGGTCACCGACAACGCGCAGTCGATCTACGAGCTGTCGACCATCGAGCAGCTGCCCGGCATCAGCGAGGAGCTCAAGAAGGACTTCGGCTTCGAACCGCAGTTCGAGCGCGCCAAGCACAACCTGGAGGCGAACGACGGCGCCGGCAATACCTTCAAGGCGACCGCGAAGCCCGTTCTCATCGGCACCGCGGTGGTGGGCGCGACGACCCTGATCTTCTCGATCATCGTGCTGCTCACCAACGGCCTGACCAGCGGCATCGAGAACCTGTCGATCCTCCACGCCCCGTTCCTGCTCGGCCTGGTCTCCGGCGGCGCGGTCATCTACTGGTTCACCGGCGCCTCGATCCAGGCGGTCTCGACCGGCTCCTACCGCGCGGTCGAGTTCATCAAGAAGAACATCAAGCTCCACACCGACGCGCCCAAGGCCTCGGTCGAGGACTCCAAGAAGGTGGTCGAGATCTGCACCCAGTACGCGCAGAGGGGGATGTTCAACATCTTCCTGACCGTCTTCTTCTCGACCCTCGCCTTCGCCTGCCTCGAGCCCTACTTCTTCATCGGCTACCTGATCTCGATCGCCCTGTTCGGCCTCTATCAGGCGATCTTCATGGCCAACGCGGGCGGCGCCTGGGACAACGCCAAGAAGGTGGTCGAGGTCGACCTCAAGGAGAAGGGCACGGCGCTCCACGCCGCCACCGTGGTCGGCGATACCGTGGGCGACCCGTTCAAGGACACCAGCTCGGTGGCGATGAACCCGGTGATCAAGTTCACCACCCTGTTCGGACTGCTCGCGGTCGAGCTGGCGATCGAGATGGAGAAGAACACCACCACGATCATGGCGGCGGTCTTCTTCGCGATCTCGCTCGTCTTCGTCTGGCGCTCCTTCTACGCGATGAGGATCCCCAAGGAGATCTGAGCCGGGCGCGCGACCTCAAGCCCGTTCCCGTCGCACCGGCGGGAACGGGGAGATCGCCGGCTCAGCCCGCCGCATCTTTGAGCTCGATGCTCAGGATGCAGATCTCCCTCGCGCCGACGTTCTCCAGAGTGTGGGGCCCGAGTGGCGGCGACCAGACGACCTCGGGCGGCGTGGTGAAGGCGCCCCGGCTGTCGAGCACGATCGCGCCGTTCTCGTCGCGCCGCACGAAGTCGCTCCAGGCCAGGACGTGGAGCACGCCCGGCCAGCGATGGGTGTGGAGCGGCACCGTCTCGCCGGCGCCAATGCGCGTGTCGAGCACGCGCACGCGCTCGTTGTCGAGCACGACCCGGTGGTACGCGGGCGCTGCCACCACTGCGTCGAGCTCCGCGGGCCAGGGCCACGGGACGGCCGGGCGGGATCCGCTCATACGCGCTGCCTCCTCTCCCCGGCCAGCGGCCTCACGTCCACTCCCGTTCGAGGAACTCCGTCGCCGCGGTGAGGTCGACAGCCTCGGCGAAGGCGATCATCTCGGGCACGCGCGCCACGGCGTCGAGCGGCATGCGCACGCCGGGCGGGAAGACCGGGGCCAGGCGGTGATAGCGGCCGCCGAGGAGCTTGCCGCACTGGTAGTCGGCGATCCCGGAGACGCCCTCGAGCATGACCTCGACCAGCGGCCGCGCCCACTGCGCGTAGCCCCAGTCGAGGCGCTGTCCGCGCACGTAGCTGAGCGAGGCGCCGGTGCCCACCGAGAGCACGACCAGCTCGTCGAGGCGCGGACGCGGCTCCGCGTTGCGCTGGTCCTGGGTCTGGACCACCGCGATCAGGCTCGGGTTGTTGGCGTAGACGCCGCCGTCGATGTAGCCGTCGAAGGTCGGGAAGTAGGTCGGCGCGGCGGTGGCCGCGGTGCCCACGCGCCAGGCGAGCGCGTCGCGGTCGCTGTCGGCGCCGGGGAAGTTGTGGAAGACCTTCGGCTTCCAGGTCCGGCGCGCCTCGAGGTCGGCGGCCGCCAGCCGGCCGGCCGCGACCTCGCGCTCTAGGTCCTCGCGGTTGTCGAGGTCGAAGGTGGGCACGACCACCCGGCGGCCGAGCTCGCCCAGGGTGGTCGTCTCGCCGAACGCGGCCCTGAGCTCGCGCTGCAGGCGCCGGCTGTCGTAGTCGGCGCCCACGATCTTGCCCACGTCGATCAGGTCGTCGAGGAACGAGTCGTCGAAGATCGCCCGCCCCCGGGTCTCGTAGAGCGAGCGCAGGGTGGCGAGCGACAGCCCGCGCGCGAGGCCGAGCGCGATCAGCGCCCCGGTCGAGGCGCCGGCGAGCACCTGCGCGCGCGCCAGCCAGCCGGCGAGCGCGGGCACCGCCGACAGGCGCTCGAGCAGCACGATGCTGACCACGCCACGGATGCCGCCGCCGTCCAGGGCCAGGATGCGGGTCTTCGCCATGCTCCGCCTCTCCTCCTCTTACCGTTGCCGCGGGGCGGCCGAGCGTGACGGGGGAGGCGAAATCGTCACTCCCCCGGCGGGTACTTCGCGGCCAGCTTCGCCACCGTCGTCATGCTCCGGAAGGTGGCGCGCACGCCGCACTTCTTCTCGAACAGCGCGTTCGAGAAATCGGACTCGCCCTGCCCCGTGCGGCAGAGCCAGTAGACCTCTCGGCCATGGACGTGGAACCGGTCGTTGGCGGACTCGAGGCGGGAGAGCTCCGCGCGCGCCGTCGCGCTCGGGGCTGCGGCCAGGAAGCCGACGCAAAACGCCCCCGCGCGCGCGTGCTCGGCGGCCTCGAACGGGCGCCGGAGCGCGATCTCCGCCACCTCCCGGTCGCTGCGCAGGAAGGTGGCGACGTCGAAGCCGAGATGGGCCGCGAGGTGCTTCTCGATCCGCTTCGCGAGCGCCGCCTCGCTCCCCGGCCGGCTCTCGAAGATGACGTTGCCGCTGGCGATGAACGTCTCGACCGAGGAGAGCCCCAGCTCCGCGAAGAGCCGCCGGAGCTCGTCCATCCGGACCGTGCGCCCGCCGACGTTGATGGCGCGCAGGAAGGCGAGGGTGCGCGGCACGGCGGGCGCGGCGCTAGCTCAGACGCACTTCCTGGCGCGCTTCTCCACTGTGCCCGCGAGCTTGCCGTCCGCCTGGTCGTCCTTGAGCTCCTCGAGCGCCGAGACCTTCCAGACCGTGCCCGCCTGGCGCAGGCGATCGTAGGAGCGCAGCGTGGACTCCACTCCGGCCATGAAGACCTCGAGGCTGCCCGGCCGCGCTTCGGGGTGACGGATCAGGTAGGCCGCCTGACCGAGCTGCAGCTGCATCTTGAGCTCGGCCGGCACCTCGTCGAGCTCGTTGCCGGCGCCGAGCGGCGTCGAGCAGTAGCTGACCACCACGTCCGGGACCTCGCCGAGCCAGTTGACCAGCCACTCGCGCGCCTCCCGGGACTCGAACGACATCGGGTCGGCTTCGACCTGGTCGATCAGCCGCAGGGCCTTCTCGCGCTCCTCCTGCGTCGAGGGCCCGCGCCCGCCCTGGGCCCAGGCGCCGGCCGCGGCGACGAGGGCGACGACCAGCACGGCGATCACGTTCCGAACGATCTTGCGCATCTCGATCCGCTCCTTGTCGAAGCCGACTCACGGCACTCCAGCGACGGCTGGTCCCCCGCCGTCCGTCGCTGCTGCGCCCGCGCCTGCCGGTCTTCGATCGCGCGCCAGCCTCTCACAAACCCGAGCCGAGGGGGTAAGCCCCCCTGGAGGACGCATCGAGCCCGCCTGCCGTGGCCGTCCGGCCGCCTCCCCAGGGTGCGGCACCGTCCTTGCCCGTGGGCCCTCAAGGAGGATCTCCATGCGCGCAACGACCGTGGGCGTCGCCGTGACGGCTGTCGCGGCGGCCCTGACGCTGTCTGCCGCGAGCCCGGCCCAGGAGCGCCGGTTCGAGCTCTCGTTCGTGATCGAGCCGGGAGGCTCCTACTCGGACTACCGGGGCTTCGAGTTCGAGTGGGGCTTCGGCGCCGCCCTGGGCTGGGCGCTCTCCGAGGCCTGGGCGACGGAGGTGCGCTGGCTCGGGCGCGACAGCGACTCGGGCCACTCCGAGCTGGATCACCAGACCTGGCAGCTCGGCCTGCGCCGTTTCTTCGAGACCGGCTCGTCCTGGCGCCCGTTCGTGGTCTTCGGCGCCCACCTCCAGTCGGCCGAGATCGAGCGCCAGGTGGTCTGCTTCGATCCGGTCCGGGCTCCCTGTCCGCCGCTGCGCGAATCGACCGACGAGTACGGCGGGTTCGCCGGCGGCGGCGCGGACTGGCGGCTCTCGCGCAGCGCCCGGCTCCGGCTCGAGGGACGCCTGATCGCCTACGACGCGGAGGCGACCGGCGACCTCGAGCAGACGGCCGACTTGACCGGCGGCCTCGTCTTCACTTTCTGAGCCGGCGCCCTGCGGAGGCAGCGCTCAGCGCAGCCGCGCGGCCGCCGCGAGCCCCGCCACCGCAGCGGGCACGACGAGCACGACGAGCGACGCCGGGATCACGGCCGCGGCGGGGAGGAACCCCGGCCGGAACAGGAGGAACGCGGCCACCGCGCCCAGCGCGGAGGCGACCAGCTGTACCCCGCCGAAGCGCGCGTTGACCTCGTACCAGAGCGCTTCGTCGCCGAGCGTCGAGCGGGTCCGGAAGCCGTAGACGGGGTTGGGCTTCACCTTGCGCAGCGCGAGCGGCAGGGCGATCAGCGCGAACAGGGCCTGGCAGGCGAGCACGGTGACGAGGGCTTTCTCGTGGACGGTCATGTACGGGTCTCCGTGGCCAGGCGGCGGCGCCCTCAGATCTCCCGCCGCGGCGCCGCGGTCGCCGCGTCGCCGGTGTTGGGCGTGCCGGAGCGCTCGACGACCAGCATCCGGACCTCCTCGCGCGCCACCGGCCGGTGCTCGACGCCGCGCGGCACGACGAACAGCTCGCCGGGCCCGAGCGCGACGCTGCGCTCGCGCATCTCGATCACCAGGCGCCCGGAGAGGACGAGGAAGAGGTCGTCGGTGTCGTCGTGCCGGTGCCAGACGAACTCCCCGAGCGCCTTGGCGACCATCAGGTCGTGCCCGTTGAACTGAGCGACGACGCGCGGCTGCCAGTGCCCTTCGAAGCTCGCCAGCTTCTGCGCGAGGTTGACTGGTTCCATCGCTCCGCCCTCCCGGCCGCCGGCACCCTGCGCCGGAGCCCCGCCCGGGGAGAGCCTACCGCGCGCCTTCGCGCCGCGAGCTACGCGAGAAGCGGCCAGCCGATCGCGACGGTCACCGGCACCGAGACCATCGCTACCGCCAACGCCCGGTGGAGCCGCCGCAACCGCCGCACCTCGTCCAGAAGCTGGGGCGCGTGCCGCCCGAGGAGCGTCGCCGCCGCGTCGAGGTCGAGCGCCGGGAGGAAGCCGGTGGCACCCGACAACATGCCCTGGACGAAGGACTCGGGCCAGTTCCGAAGCTCGATCCCGAGCCGCGAGGCCTTGCGTCGAAGCCTCGCGGCCGACACGGCCCAGGCCGCCCCGAGCGCGAGGATCACGAGGAGCTCGAGCAGCACGATCCCAATGAGGATCAGGATTCCGGTCTCCAGCCGGGACGGCGTCATGGGCGACGCACGAGGTAGCCGACGCCCACCATCAAGCAGGCCGCCCA
>Ga0113563_10003283_pt1 | contig 10039 bp, 10 predicted proteins | sample Mud3Dept3metaG_FD_80117 | JGI IMG/M metagenome (GOLD analysis project Ga0113563, IMG submission 80117) | Freshwater wetland microbial communities from Ohio, USA, analyzing the effect of biotic and abiotic controls - Mud 3 Core 4 Depth 3... | ecosystem: Environmental > Aquatic > Freshwater >...
CCTGAACTTGACTCCACCTTTTATAGGCGGAGCTGACATAAAATTGGACTGCCATCATCAAGATGATAGCCGGCAGCATGAAACACAGATAACTTGAGTTAAACATTGGAAAAAACATTATTTACCTCATCTGGTACTATTTACCTAAAAGCAGATTGACTGCTGCGTCCAGTTGCGGGTCACGATTGGCCTGTCGGTCTGCATCAGTGATATTAACAACAATGTCAGGGGTTAGACCTTTTTTATTGATCTGACGCTCGTTCGGTGTAAGCCAGCGCGCAATGGTCACTCTAACTTCACCCTGGTTGTTAACCAACTGTTCGACGGTTTGAACAGAGCCTTTTCCATAAGTGGTAACACCTACTAGTTTTCCTCGACCGCGATCCTGGATGGCTCCTGATACAATCTCTGAGGCAGAAGCGCTGCCCTCATTGACTAATACGACCAAAGGTATATTCGTCGCCAGACCGCCTGGTTCAGCTTTATACGTCTGGCGTGAACCATCGCCGTATTGTTCATACAAGATTACGCCATCTGGAATAAACTCAGAGGCAACGTCTATCGCAGTCTTTAAATACCCACCGCCGTTATAACGCAGATCTACTACTAATCCCTTCGGATTTTGAGCCATCAAGCTCGTCAGGGCTTTACGTAGATCGTTACCCGTACTATCGCCGAAGGTATACAGGCGGATATAACCGATCTGGTTATCTACCATTTTACTCTCGATAGTTGGTGTAACAATCGAGGCGCGTGTCACAACAACATCAAAGGGTTGGTCAACGCCTTCACGGCGGATGGTCAACGTTACCTTGGATCCTTCGGGACCCAGCACTTTCTTACGCACCATATCACCGTCAATGCCGGTCATATCCTGACCGTCAATGGCAATGACTTGATCGCCTGGTTTTAGACCGGCTTTTTCGGCGGGTGAATCTGGCATTGGGCTGATAATTTTAAGGTAATCCCCAGAAATATCCACCCAGGCGCCGATCCCTTCATAAGCCTCGCCATTCAATTGGGCATTAAACTTCTGCATCAGGTCTGGGTCCAGATAGGATGTATGTTCGTCCCCAAGTGCATTCAACATCCCTGAGATCGCTCCACGCATCAATGCTACATCATCTACCGGCTGATCCACATAACTCTTGTGTACTAAATCCCAGGCTTGCCAGAATGGCAGGAACAATGTATTACGGTCTACCGGTTTCGGACTTGAGCCCGAATCCGGGACGACGCCAGTAACCAGCGCCTGGGTTCTAGCGCCTATATTTAGAAATAAAGCGCTTGCCTCGGCCGGGTCGATCCGACCAGCGACGAAACCACCGAAAAACGCCACACAGAGCAATACCAGAACCATTAAGCTAAGTAAAACACCATAAAGGCGATTTGATTTCATTATCGTTCTCCTTCTCTTAACATTGTAAATGTTGCAGGTCAAATTTGTATTAGAAATATATAATAATTACAAGAGAAGGGATTGAAGATAAGTCTGGAAGGTTTGGGGATTGCTCACCATCTCGGTATAATCCAGGATAGCCGATCCATCCATCGGATATAGGGGATGACAGGAGGATGGAAGCGCTCCACCAGGCGCTTCTACTACCGCAGATATGAACGGTGCTACCAAATCAACGTGTTTTAAATCGAATGCGATTTCCTCAGTGGTGAGGATCACCTGCTTGGCGACTTGAGCCAGTTCCAAATCGACGCCCTTATTCGTACCAATGATTGCATTCCCTTCTGGATCGGCGCGAAGAGCATGAATTACTGCCACGTCCGGGCGGATCGCCGGAAACGCCATCAATTCCTCCCCATTATATGGGTCGGTCACTGTTCGAACGTCTGGGCGTAGTCTAGGTAAATCAGTCCCTAACCAACCTCGACCGGGCATAAAACCAATCCCAGCCATTTGAGCGCGCAATCCAAATGCCAGGCTAGCTTCGGTTTCTTCAATGACTTCAATTTCGCCACGATTAGCAAAATAACTGAACATTGGCGCAAAGCCGAAGATTTCCAGGCCAAAATAGCAGCTGCGCACGCGCTTAATCATCCTGGCGCCAACCAGCAAATCACTTTCTAAACCAGCCGTGAATGCCAGCAGCGTTAATTCACAGGGTTCACCTGTATTCAGGTAGTGTAATATCAGAGCCCGTGTGAAAGCCATTGGACGCCTGTAAAGGGTCATACCACCTACCGCAAGCATAGACCCACTTGCCACTAGCGACGTAGCTTGCGCCATAGTCATCCTTTTATCCATCAGGTTTATCCTCTTGTGAGTCTGGCGTGGGTTCATCCCGATTTGGTTCATGTTTAAACTGCTTTACCAGCTCTGAAAGATCCTTCAGTGCAGTGTCTTCGATCTCCCAGGGATTTCGGGCTTGTTTCGCAGCTTTTCGCATTAATTCAATCTGCCCGGTTGTTCCCTTTCCCCGCACCATCGCGTAGATCGCCAGATTGATCAGGATTACGCCGAGAATCGTGAGCACTATAACTAATGCAGCCCTACCTGTATCAATATTAACTTGCATTTATATGATCTCCCATAATTCAGGCATTTCTTCTGGTAAATCAAATAAACTCGTCAAGCTGAGGTCTACGACCGGATCAGTCTGACCATTAAGGTTAATCAACACGGTCCGAAAACCCAATCCTTTTGCTGCACGCAAATTCACGAGCGAGTCGTCAAAAAGGACACAGCTTTGAGCAATCTGCTCACCGGCAAACGCTAGAGCATACTGATAAGCCTGGATTTCTGGCTTACAGGTAAAATGGGTCGCCCGGATATCAATAGTTCCAGCAAAACAATCCTCCAGCCCCAGAACTGACAAGACCCGTTGAGCGTGTTCTGCATCCGCATTCGTAAAAATCCACCGGCGCTGCGGCAAGCTGAGCAATATCTTACGTAGTTCTGGCTGTGGTTGAAGATATTCCTCTAACGGCAAATCGTGCACGAAAGCCAGATAATCGTCGGGATCGACGGAGTGGTGGATTTGTAGTCCGCGCAAGGTGGTGCCGTAAGTTTCATAATATTGCTTACGCATAGCAGGTACTTTTTCACTCGGAAGTCTGAGACGCTCCAGCATGTACAGGCTCATACGCTGGCGAATCATTTCCCATAAACCAGTGCTATTCGGATACAACGTATCATCAAGATCGAAGAACAAAGACGTATAACGCATAAAGTAATTATAATTGAAGCATGACAATCCACATCCTCCCCCCAGAAGTTGCCTCGCAGATTGCCGCCGGTGAGGTTATTGAAAGACCAGCTTCTGTCGTTAAGGAACTGGTAGAAAATTCCCTGGATGCAGGCGCCGAACATATCTCGGTTGAAGTAAAGGAAGCTGGGCGGCGTTTGGTTGAGGTGGCCGACAATGGTGGTGGTATCCCAATTGATGAACTCGAACTGGCGGTAGAAAGGCATGCGACCAGCAAACTGGACCACGCCTCGGACCTCTTCCAAATAAAAACGCTCGGATTTCGGGGAGAAGCGTTGGCCTCGATCGGATCCGTTTCTCACATGTCGATTACCTCGCGCACTTCAAGTATGGAAGCCGGGGCACGACTGCGCGTCGACGCGGGGCGTGCTGATCAAATCCAATCGGTAGGTACTCCAATTGGAACCGTCGTACGAGTAGAAGACCTGTTTTTTAACGTCCCCGCCCGACTAAAATTCTTAAAACACGATACGACCGAAAGGCGCCAGATTGATAACCTGGTTACCCGTTATGCATTGGCTTATCCAAAAGTACGGTTCAGCTTGCGCCAAGAGGACCATCTTGCTCTACAAACCAGCGGTAATGGCAACCGGCGCGAAATCCTGGCTGTGTTATACGGCGCAGACGTAGCCCGACAGATGCTGACGGTCATCGCAGAAGACGAAAATATCCAAATTGAAGGCTTTATCAGCCCAACATCATTAACCCGGTCTAACCGGCGTGACATCACCTTTTTCGTGAACGGACGACCGGTTTTCGACGCCGCGCTGACTGCTGCCTTGCTGAAGGCTTATCATACCCTACTAATGGTAGGCCGATACCCACAAGCGATCTTGTTTGTAAATGTCCCACCAGAAACATTAGATGTAAATGTACATCCGACTAAAGCGGAAGTGCGTTTTCGCGACGCAGAAAGGATTTTCAGCGCGGTCCAGCATGCCGCGCGCCGCGCTCTGCTGGTGCACACACCAATCCCTGGCATCAGTGAAACGCTTCGTTGGGCGCCATCATCGACCCCTCGAGATATCGACCCTGGATGGCAAATCAGTAATTCAGTGGACCAGCCGTCATCAATCATTCCTATAGGCGCCACTCCTCCCACAGAGATGAGGCAACCGGGTGAAGTTTCACAGGAGCCAGAACAGATAACTTCCACTACGGCTGTAACAGGTGGAATGCGGACGCCCATCTTGCGTCTCATTGGCCAACTGGCGACAACCTATCTGGCTGCCGAAGGCCCAGATGGCCTCTACCTGATCGACCAGCATGCAGCGCACGAGCGGGTGTTATTCGAGCGTTTCATGGCGCTGCGCAACCGACCAATGCCCGCCCAAAACCTACTCCAACCAGCGACAGTAGACCTGCCGCCAGCAGGGGCGCGTTTATTAAGCGAACAACTGCCGATTTTAGGCCGGTTAGGTTTTCAAGTAGAACCTTTCGGTCCAAATACATTTCTAGTGCGAGCCATTCCAAACATTCTGACCGGCAGCGATCCAGCCGCCGCGGTGCGAGTTTTAGTGGAGGATTTCGAGGAAGATGAAACACCACTTCAGTCCGAAGTGGAGGCACGCATCATTGCCCGCATTTGCAAACGCGCGGCAGTTAAAGCCGGAAAGGTCCTCTCCAATGAAGAGCAACGTACCCTGTTGGAGAATTTAGAAAATTGCCAATCACCACGGACGTGTCCACATGGTCGACCCACGATGATTCATCTTTCTGTCGATTTATTAGAACGCCAGTTTGGACGCCGTGGAGCCAGGTAATGAGGTATTTGCTATAATCAAAACCAGTAACCTTCAAAAATCGACGCTTCATTCAGGAGAGCGTAACATGCCTATCTATCTATTAGATGATAGCCTCGCCGTAGACATTTACTATGAATGCGACGACAGCGAATTTGAAGATAATATCTGCATATCTATCTATGAAGATTGTCCTGAAGCGGAGAAAATCTTTCGCGTTGGACTGACCAATATTTATCTCACCCGCCAGCAAGCCCGGCAGGTTGCCGAAGCCCTCCTGAAGGCTGCTGAGGCAAGCTGCAATGATCCGGCAGAGATGCTAAAGTAATGAGCATTCTCCAGCTTCGACCCGCCCCGGCATAGATAAGATGCTAACTTTTAAGAACAGACTGAACAATTAACGGGACAATCTCTGCCAGGTCTTCATGGAAAACAACATCCGCCCTCACATCCAGATATGTATGCGATCGGTTGATAATGATTAAATGGGCGCCATTTTCCAGGGCGCGCATCGGCAGTCCAGCCGCCGGCAATACCTCCAAAGAAGACCCAGCCACAATCATTAGATCGCAAGATTTGCTCGCTGTTTGCGCACTTAACCAGGTGCGTACAGGCAATTGCTCCCCGAACAGGATCATGTCCGGTTTTAAAATCCTACCACAGTCAGGGCAATAAGGGACTGCTCCATTCAACAGATAAGATTCTACGAAATGATCCGCCGGATACTGCCGGTAGCAGCCAATACAGGTTAAAGTCCGTAAGCTGCCATGCATCTCCAATACATGTTGGGAGCCAGCTTTTTGGTGTAAACCATCAATATTTTGTGTAACGATTGTTTGGATATACCCGGCGTTCTGTAATTGCGCCAGGCCCAAATGCGCAGGGTTGGCCTTAGCAAGACTGATCTTTTGAGCAAGCGGGCGCATCCATTCAAAAAAAACTTCGGGGTGATAACGGAAAGAAAGCAGCGACGCGACTTCCATCGGATTGGCGTGTTCCCATAGTCCACTGTTTGTTGAGCGAAAGTCAGGAATTCCTGAGGGTGTTGATATGCCTGCACCGCTTAAAACAACACCCTGCTTACTTCCACGGATGATATCTGTTGCGCAATGTAAAGCAAGTTCAAAAGAATCAGCGTTTTCAATCATCGATTCGGTTTATAAAATCAACCAGCTGGTCTCGAGAAGTTTAATTTCAGTCTAGCACAAAGCCCGGGGATAGACAAGAGTCGCTAACCTATTTTGAGCTATAATCGCGAAATCATGCTGGATAAAATCATCGAAACGCTTACTCTTAATTGCCAGGTGTCCCCAAATTTACCGCTATTGGTGGCCGTTTCTGGCGGTCCAGATAGCTTGTACCTGTTCGATTGCCTCTTGCGGCTGGGTTATTTCGTGATCCTCGCCCATATGGACCACCAGCTTCGACCTGAATCGGCAAGGGAGGCTGAAGCGCTTGCAGAGATGGCAAGGCAGACGAATATTCCAGCGTGCTTTGGTAAAGCTGATGTAGCTGAGTTCGCAAATACATACCGGATTTCCATCGAAGAGGCCGCCCGGACAATCCGGTATAAATTCTTGTTTGACCAGGCTTTGCACCATGATGCCCAAGCTGTCGTCACCGGCCATACTGCCAACGATCAGGTAGAAACGGTATTAATGCATTTGTTGCGTGGCAGCGGATCTAATGGACTGTGCGGGATGGCCTATCGTTCGCTTCCAAACTACTGGAGCGGCTCGATTCCCCTGGTTCGGCCGTTGTTAGGAACCTGGCGAAAGGATATCCTCGAATATCTGCAAGAACGCCGGTTAGTTCCCTTCGAGGACGCCACCAATCAAGATATGCGGTTTTATCGCAACCGTATTCGTCATGAACTGATTCCGCTCCTGGAGAGTTATAATCCAGGATTTTGCCATCGCTTATGGCAGACAGCGAGGATTATCCGCGAAGATCGCGTTGTTCTCGAGCCAGTCCTCGACAGCGCCTGGAAGACCTGCCTTTCTGAAGATGGCCGAATGGGTTTATTGCTCGATTTGGACGCCTTACGTGGCCAACCCACAGCTATCCAGCGATATTTATTGCAGCGCTCCGCCAGGCAGCTTCGTCCAGAGCTGGACAATCTGGACACAGCCTCATTGGAACGGGCTTGCACTTTTATTCGCCAGCCGCCAATAAGCAAGCATGCCGTCTGGATTGGAGGCTTGAATTTACAGATCATTACCGATAAACTTCTGATTACCGGAGGGGAAACCCTCTTACCCGGCGAATTGGGATTGTTGCCTCAATTCACCGGAAATAATCCCCTTCAAGTAAATCTACAAGGTAGGACTGCTATCGCAGAAAATTGGTTTTTAGAAGCTGAAATCCTCACCGGTATTCAACCTGCTCTGTCAAAGGCGGAACAAAATGCCGACCCATTCCAGGCATGGATCGACCTTAATTCAATATACAACGATTTGCATATTCGCAAACGTCAAGCCGGCGACTTCATTCTGCCGCTCGGATTGAAAGGTCACAAAATCAAAATTTCTGACTTGATGATCAATTTGAAAGTTCCCCGCCAGGCTCGCAAAAATTGGCCGATCATCACTTCGGGCGATCAAATCGTTTGGATTCCGGGTCTACGCCTGGCCGAGCCTTTTAAGTTAAACAGGGACAGTCAATCAGCAGTTTTCCTTCGATTGGTTACGGTATAGAATTTAATCCGGTATAATGCGCCCATGCGAAAATTTGTCTTTGCCGTCGTTTTAATGCTGGCAATAATATTTATACTTGCCAGAACAGCAGAGATCGACAGCATCGTTAATACCGTGAGACATGCTGATTGGCGTTTTCTCTCCCTGGCTGTGATTGTAATGGGAATCTGGTTAGGCAATAATGCCCTGGCTTACTGGGCTCTCTATCGGACTCTGGATATGGATGAGAAATTGTCTCACCTTACTTTGACCGTGGCTGCCGCTAATTTTGTCAACATCGTTGCGCCGTCAGGAGGAATGGGAGGAATCGCTGTACTCATTTCAGAGGCGCGGCGTAAAGGTATTTCTCAAGCGCGAGTGACTGTTGCCGGCGGGGTAATCACGCTTTTGGATTATATTGGTTTTTTAATTATGTTAGGTCTCGGGCTGATTGTTCTGATCCGCCGGTCATCGCTTTCATCAACCGAAGTGATCGCCTCGGTCATCATGGTAACTTTAGCCTTGGTGCTTGGATCGTTATTATTTATCGGGATGCGTTCGGCAACAGCATTAGGTAATACCTTAGCCGCGATAACGCGTTTTTTGAATCGTATACTCCGACCATTCCTTCATCGCGAATATATTGCTGAACATCGGGCGCATGAATTTGCTCATGAGGCGGCTGGTGGGCTATATCGGTTACGGCACCGTCCTAAACGCCTGCTGCTGCCCGGGGTGCTGGCGTTCGCCGGCAAGGTTTTACTGGCGATTATTTTTATGCTAACTTTCCTGGCTTTCAAGGTACCTTTCTCTGCAGGTACGATCGTAGCCGGGTGGAGCATCAGTTACCTCTTTACGATTGTATCTCCCACTCCAGCTGGAATCGGATTAGTAGAAGGTGTTCTCCCATTATCATTGGTGACATTAAATGTTGACCTGGGGGCCGCGACCGTCATTACACTGGTTTATCGAGGTATCACTTTTTGGCTGCCGCTTTGCGTAGGGATGTTGGCGTTCCGCTGGCTGGTCCGTGAAGGAAAAGCCGAAGCGTTAGCCTGATTTATGGTTTTTCGAAATCCTCCGAAGATAAGCGAACTTCCCCCTGTTTCTCCGGATATTTTCCAATTTTATCTTTATAAAATTGCCTGATTACCTCAAAATCCATTTCGATGGTCCCAGTAGGAATTAACAGGGGTCCGATTTCGAGTATACGGGTTGGATAACTGATCGAGACTAATTGGATTGGAACATTTGCACCCAACGCCATGTAGTAGAAGCCCGTTTTCCAGTGGCCGCTTCTACTGCGCGTTCCCTCCGGAGTGACTGCAATCTTCAATTCTTGTCTGGATTGAAACTGATCTACAATTTGGTCAACCAGATTTTTTCGCAACTGCCGGTTGACCGGAATACCGCCTAACCATTTCATTAAGCCCCCAAAAGGTCGTCGGAACAAGCTGTCCTTCCCGAGCCAATGTATATTTACTCCTGTCCGACCTTTGATCAGCAACATGTAGAAAAAATCCCAGTTCGTCGTATGTGGCGCGCCGATAATAATATATTTGGGTAATGCCGGAAAACTGCCGATGATCCGCCATCTGGCAAGACGTAAGACGGCTTGAGATAAAGCTTGCAAAGGGGTAAAACTGGGTATGGTCGTTTGGGTCAGTTCCATATTTCTCCTTATCAACACCGATATTATCTCAGCACATACTTTTACAAATCTTTAAGGACTGGGTACATAACCCAAGATTGTCCCAGGAACCTGACTTGTTACGACGAGGAATCCCTGGCTGCCTAAAGTAGTCATCCCCTGCCAGTTGCGCGGCCCGCGCGCAGACAATTCCAATTGAATGGGGGGAGTAGCAGCCAGGTTGAGCCCTGTCGAAGTAACCTGGTATGCAACCAATCGCTCGGTATAATCGAACACCTGGTGAGTAACACCTTCTCCATAAAGCAGCGCCAGCGGATCGAGGCCGGTTAGCGCGCCCGGATCGCCTGGAGCAAACTTGTTCAGAACCCAGGCGCGTCCATTTGCATCGGGGCCGGCTGAATCAGTCACTATATATTCAATCCCAGCTATCGGCAACGTGACCAGGCTATTCAAGTTGGCATCGAAGCGCTGCACAACAGGGTTAGGGTTTGTCCCTAAGCCATTAAGCTCTGGGATTGCAAGCAGCGTGTTGTCGCTCACCAGCAAGCTCCGGTAGAGCCTACTTGAACTAGCTGTCGGGGCTGGGATTTCGATAATCTTTCCGAGGTCCAACGTAATCGAAGCCAGTCCCGCGGCGATGTTCCCAGCTATCAAATAGCTGCGTGGGCCGCTGCCGGGATCGGCTTGAACCAACAGGTAAATTTTATCTCCTATGATGGCTGCCGCCTGATAACCCTGGAAACCAGTTAA
>Ga0113563_10003284_pt1 | contig 10038 bp, 10 predicted proteins | sample Mud3Dept3metaG_FD_80117 | JGI IMG/M metagenome (GOLD analysis project Ga0113563, IMG submission 80117) | Freshwater wetland microbial communities from Ohio, USA, analyzing the effect of biotic and abiotic controls - Mud 3 Core 4 Depth 3... | ecosystem: Environmental > Aquatic > Freshwater >...
GAGGTGAAGCAAGCTTAGCGACACGAGGTGATCTAATTCAAGGGTAGCCGGAAGCTATCCTGAAAAACCGATTCAAGGAGGAAACCATGCCAATAGTTGTCAACTCAAACATCGCTGCATTAAACGCTCAGAGAAACGTCGGAATAAGCAACTCTAAACTGTCTAAATCGCTCGAAAGGCTCTCGTCAGGCTTGCGGATCAACGGCGCTGCTGATGACGCAGCCGGCCTTGCCATTGCCACCAAGTTCCAGGCCCAGGTGCGAGGCATTGCACAGGCCGTGAGGAACGCAAATAACGCCATATCTCTTGTGCAGACCGCGGAAGGTGGCATCAACACGTTGACCAACATCCTGCAGAGGCTGAGAGAGCTTGCTGTCCAGGCATCGTCTGACGACAACACAGCGTCTGACCGCGCAAACCTGACCCAGGAAGCAGAATACCTGGTTTCGGAGTTCACGCGTTCAGCAAGTTCGTCAGAATTCAACACCATGACCCTTCTCGACGGCTCCTTCACGGGCAAGTACTTCCAGGTCGGTGCAAACTATGCGCAGAGGGTCACCTTTACCATCACTGATGCGCGCGGCCGGTCCGTGGGCGGCCGTGCCGAGTACACCGGCGACATAGCAGACGGTGTGACCGAGGCCGTGAACGAGAACTTCGGCGCAGGCGAGATCAAGATCAATAACGTGGACGTGGCACCCACAAACGAGGCGGATGACCAGTATTCGGTGCTCGATGTCTCCAGCGATGAAGTCACTGCAAGCGCAGCCACACTGGCCGACGTCACGCTTTACATCAACGACACGGCGATCAGCCTTGCGGACATGAGTGCCATGGACGCTAGTCTCGTCGTGGCGGCAGTCAGAGATGCCATCGTTGACGCGGGCATCACGAATGTGACTGCGAGGAGTACGGACGCCAGTGCGTGGGTACTTGAGGCTACGGGCGGAGTAAACCTGAAATTAGCGATCGAGAACGGCGCCGGCGACGACGCGTCTGACATTCTGGTAGACCTCGGTCTCGGTGCGGTCTCTACCATGTGGGGTTCGGGCGATGCAACGACTGCCGTCACAAACTATAACGGCGAGTCGAGCGCCATTGCCAAGGCAGTTGCGATTAACGCAATAAAAGGCACCTCAGGCGTGCTTGCCACCGCCCAGGCAAACGAAGTGACCGGCACTGCTGCAATTACCGCGGTAACCCTGGCTTCAGGCGACGTGTACATCAATGGATATGACATCGGCGCGGGCACGATACTGGGTAACGACAGCACCGGTGCGCTGGTCACGGGAATCAACAGCCAGAGCACGAACACGGGCGTGACAGCAAGCGTCGATACGGACGGCATGCTCGTGCTGACGGCAGCAGACGGCCGGAACATTTCAGTCACCACCAGGACCGCTGCCATAGCAGGGAACCTGGGGCTTTCCGGCACGGCTACGGGCACCACGTACGTCTACCGTTCCGAAGTCCAGCTGAACGACGATGAATCATTCGAGATCACCAGTGCTTCGAGCGTGGAGGACCTGACCGGAACTACCGCCACGTCCGCTTCAGCAACGTCAGACGTGGCCACGTACAACGTGGCGACAATAGAAATCGACACGCAGGCGAATGCCCAGGCAGCGCTTTTGACTGTTGATGCGGCTATGGATGACCTGAATGCCATCCGGGCCCAGATCGGTGGTGTGCAGAACAGGCTACAGTTCACCGTGTCGAACCTGGAAATAGCTTCCGAGAACATGAGTGCATCGGAAAGCCGGATCAAGGACGCGGACTTTGCGGCTGAAGTAGCGACATTCACGAGGAACCAGATACTGGTACAGGCAGGTGTGGCAATGCTGGCCCAGGCGAACACGATACCGCAGATTGCTCTGCAGCTGTTGCGGTAAAACTGGTGGAGGGGGGTTGGTCGCGAGACCCTCCCCCCTCATCATGGATGAGAGGCCAGTGACATGAAGGCGACGCCGACAGCAGAAATCATGGTGGCACAGGTCCAGGTGGCAGATCACCTGGCAAAACGCAGTGCCGTACAGCACCAGGATGAAAAGCAGCCTGTGGCGGTAAAGACCCAAGCGGTTCCTGTAAAGGTGAGTGTTGATGAAGCGAAACAGGCGGTGGCTGAGGTGAATGACATCCTCAAGTCGATGAACCATCACCTTCAATTCTCTGTCGATGACAGGACGAACACGATCATTGTCAAGCTGATCGACGGCGAAACGGGTGAGGTGCTCCGACAGATACCGCAGGAAGAGATTGTGCGACTCAGGGCGTATTACAGGGACCAGCAGGGGTTGCTGGTGAATATGGCTGTGTAAGCAAAGGGTGGTTCGACTACCCCGTTTTCATCCTGTACTGGAAAAGAAAACGGGGTAGTCTACCCTTCTTCCGGCACACTTCGTCTGGCACAAGCTATGCAAGACTTTGGGTACCGGAAGAAGACAAAGAGGACAAAGAAGACACAGAAGATAAACTTTTTCGCACCCTTGACGATAGGGGTTGAGAAAGGCGAGAGGGGACTGGAGGCACCATGGCGATCACATCAAGCGGCCTGATATCGGGGCTCAAAACGGACGAGCTGATAACACAGCTCATGAACGCCGAGAGACAGCCCATCAAGAAGCTCCAGGAGCGACAGACCCAGTACCAGTTGAAAATGGCTGCTGTGCTTGAGCTCAAGACCAAGCTTGGCAGCTTCAAATCGGCGATCGAGGCGCTTAACAGTGCCACGAAATTCAATACCAAGGTGGCTTCGGTCACAGACACTGCCGACGGAGACGCCCTGCTATCCGCTACCACGACAAGCGACGCGTCAACGGGCTCATACTCGATCCAGGTGCTTCAGTTGGCACAGGCCCATATCGTGGCAGCGCAGGGGTGGGAGGACCAGAACACCACTGCTATTGCGTCGGCTGGTGGCTCATTCAAATTCAAGGTGGGAAGCGCAGGTGCGGTGAAATCGATCGGAGTCACGGACAGCATGACTCTGCAGCGGTTGAGAGATGCCATAAACACGGCTGACGCCGGAGTAAGCGCCTCCATTGTGAATGACGGGACAGGAACCAACCCGTACCGCCTTGTCCTCACCGCCGAGTCGACAGGCTCCGACAACACAATCTACATTACCCAGAACGACACAGACCTCGATTTTGACAACAAGCAGATAGAAACAGCCTACGCTCATACCACGAACGATTATTCCGGGAACGTCTATTCCAACAGTGGGGTATTCTACACGGGCACCGACAACAACAGTTACATGGTCAAGATCACCACGGCAGGTGCAACCACCGGGGCGCTCACCGACAGGGCCAAGTATAAGTATTCGACGGATGGAGGCATCACCTGGTCGGACGAGATCACGGTGAGCACTGGAGGCGCAGACGCCACGGCCGATATCGTCATAGATGCAACAAACAAGACCCTGTACAGGGATGGCGGAGCCATCACCCTGGCTGAAGGCACTTACACCGGCGCAGGCCTTGCCACTGAAGTGGAGTCGAAACTCGGGGCGGGCTATTCGGTCAGCTATGATTCTGCCACCCGCAAATTCACCATTACCAACTCTACGGGTGGTGCCGTCACGTTCAATTGGTCGAACGCGGGTGCGACTGCTGCAGGCGTTCTGGGCTACGACACTGTCGACTCGACCGTGGCCGACGCATCGACGGATGTGAGTGACTTCGATGCGGGGGGATTTATCGATGACATGGGGGTGGCCAATAGCACCAATGGCCGCGTCAAGATTGCCTTTGGTACAGCCGGCGCCCTTGCACTTGACGACAGATTCAGCATCGACGTGTTTAATCCGGAGATGCAGACTGCACAGGATGCGGTGATTAAGATCGGGAACTCCACCATCGTAAAAAGCTCGAATACCGTTGAAGATGCCATAGAAGGTGTCACCATGAACCTGCTCAAGGCGGATGCCTCATCCACGGTCACGCTTTCGGTTACACGGGATGCTTCTGAAGCCGAAACGAGCATCAGCGAGTTTGTCGATGCGTACAACACCCTCAACGAGTTCCTCGAGGCGCAACTAAGCTACAACTCGGAAACAAAGACAGCCAACCCCTTACTGGGCGACTCAACCGTGCTTGAAATACGAAACAAGATCTCACGTGCCGTCAGCGGGTGGATCCCGGGCCTCGGCACGTCGAGCTACACGACCCTCTCTCAAATCGGCATCTCGTCAAACCGTGAGACCGGCGAACTGACCATCGATGAATCTGCTGTTGCGGCGGCCCTTAACAGCAACCCTGACGCCGTGGCCAAGCTCTTCGTAGGGACAGCGACAGCGACCAACGGTGGCGTCTCTTTCGTAGGCAAGGGCTCCGACACACAACCGGGAACGTATAATGTCTACGTGGCTACCGCGCCTGAAAAGGCGACGCTCCTGGGAGCCCAGACGATAGACGTCTCGGGGATAACGGCAGATGAGACGCTGACCTTCATGTTCTCGGATGACAAGACAGAGTCCATACCCACCTATACCACCTTTTCCGTCAGTTTGAGTGCCGGCGCCACGGCAAACGGTATAGTCAACAGCTTGAACAGCGCGTTTGCCACGAATGATGTTAACTTGACGGCCACCAACGAAGGCGGCCAGATACAGATCACGTCGACCGAGTATGGCGCAGACCAGTTTATCAGAGTAACGTCAGACAAGGGGAATGTAGCGGGGCAGATCGGTTTCAACAGCGACGGGTCGTCTGCGGATGAAGGGGTTGACATTGTCGGCAGCATCAACAATCACCGAGCCGACGGAGTCGGGAATCAACTGACCGCAACCTCCGGCTTTGCCGAAGATGGTCTTGTGATAGCCATAGACTCTTCGGATACGGGGGGTCTCGGAACGATCACCATCTCATCCGGGATAGCCGACCGTTTGCCCACGAGCCTCGGCACCTACACTGCGACAACCACGGGTATCCTTGATTCGAAAGAATCGTCCATGCAGGATTCGATCGATACACTGCAAGCACAGATCGACAGGATCGAGGAACGTCTGACCGAGAAGGAAGAGAGCCTGAGGCTCAAGTTTGCCCGGCTGGAGACCCTGCTCGGTCAGTACAACACCACGAGCGATTACCTGAGCAGCCAGCTCGCCAACCTTGCGAAGATTACATCCACGAGCAAGTAGCCATGAGAAAGACCGGGCGACGGTGAAGACAAGCTTCAGCAAGCAGTACAGAGAGGTCCACCTTTCTTCGATGAACGGCCAGGAGGCCGTGGTCATGCTCTATGACGGGGCCATAGGGTTCATGAAACAGGCGCTCGCTGAGCTTGGTCAAAACAACCTGGCTGCCAAAGTGCGGCTTGTGGAAAAGGTCTCGAAGATCATCGAATACCTGCAGTCCTGCCTTGATGCGGAGAAGGGCGGGGAAATTGCGGAAAACCTTAACCGGCTTTACGAATACATGATGGTCAGGCTTACGGAGGCAAACCTGCACAACGATGTGGCAAAGATGGAAGAGATAATCAAACTGCTGGGCACGGTGAGGGAGGGCTGGGCTGGCATCTGTGAGGCAGCAAGGAAAACGGATGTACAGGAGCCAGCTGAACCGGAGAAAGCGGGCGCGTGTCCCAAGACCATCACGGTAAGTGTCTGAACGGAAGGGGGTCGATTTGCAGCCGGAAACGAGACAATTGTGCGACGAACTCCTGGGTATGGCAGAGAGGGAGAGGGCAGCCCTCGGGGCCGGCAACCTAGACGAACTGGAGCGCTGCCTTGCCAGAAAATCGCACGTCCTTGATGAGTTAACCAGCATGGGCTCCAGGACGGAGCAATACGCACTTCTTGCCGGGGAGTTGTTTGAGGTGCTTGAACAGGTGCGCAACGCCCACAGTGAGGTGAGGGACGGCGTCAGGAACATGCTCGGTGCCTGCGAAGAGGAGATCGTGGGCATCGAAAGGGGACGAAAGGCCCACCGGGCGTACCACCGCAGCCGCACGAGCGGAACTGGACCCGGCGGCCGAAAGGCAGGTAGCCGCAGAGGCGGGCTAAGGGAACGGCGTCGCGTGTTGTAAATTTGTCAGATTCCGGGGCCGACAGGTCAAGAAGGCGGACATCTCGGAAGAGCGCCGCTGAATGAAGGAAAGGGCGCAGGCCTCCCAAGAGTAAGGCTTGCAGGTGGTCTCGCAATACTTTGTTCTTTCGGTACAGGAGTTGCACCTGATAGATGGAACGAATGCGATAGATTGAAGCATTCTTCAAAGGCCGGGAGGAAGGGATGGAAGAGAGAAGGATCAAAACCTTTATTGAGCTGACACGCCAGACGCTGGATGAGGAGAGCATTGGTGAAAAGGATTTCAGGCAGCGCAGCCGCCGCCTGACCGGCGACAGGCGCACTGATGAAAAAAGAAGAAGGGATCATCTGACGAGGAAACAGTAGGTCCAACCATTAAGTTTCGGCCGTTTCGCCAAAAAGAAACCAACGAAACAAAGGATACGAAGAAAGCTGTATCTACCACCCTCAGAACCCCTGAGAACCTGCATAAAACCTTAAGTTTGCCTTTGCCTGTCCGATAAGATTTAGAAGGAGAATTCCGTGAATCTGTCTGACTACCAGATCCTTACTGTGATCAAGACGTACATCAGAAACATGCGGGGTAAAGTCGATTCTGACGAACCCCCGCAGGACGAGAAACACGTCGTTGACGATGGAAGCGCCTCAGGGGAGGGCATGAAAAAGATCGTCTTCGACCGCATCGATGAGATAGTGACCGAGAAGATAAAGAAACATGAAGCCCAATAGCGAAGCCCTTCAGATCATGGTCGTGGAAGACAGCAAGCCATTGCGCGAGATGCTGGTCCACGTGTTGAAGGACGACGGTAACGTGGTGGAGTCTGCCAGGGACGGCAAGGAAGCCATGGAGAAGTATTACAGCGGGGCTTACGATCTCATTATCACAGATTTGAATATGCCCGAAATGACGGGGATTGAGCTCATCAAAAGAATACGCGAGATGGACGAGTTGGTTGAGTTCATCATCATCACCGCCTACGCTTCACTCGAGACCGCAATTGAGGCGATCAAGGCCGGTGCCTACGACTACATCATAAAGCCCTTCAAGCTGGAGGAGCTCAAGGTGGCTGTCAGGAATGTAGGGGATAAGATAAGCCTGAAAAAGAAGAACAAGGTCCTGATGGAGAAACTCAGAGGTTTTTATGAGGAGATAGACCGGTACAAGTATACAAAGGTAACTTCGTATACTGAGAAGATCATCAAGGAGATAGAAAACCTCAACCGGTTGAAGAAGGAAGGGCTTCTGAAGAACGAAGAGTTCGACGACTTCAAGAAAAGGATTTTTGAGAAAATATTATGATGCTCGAGGGATCCAGCGTACTTATTGTGGACGACAGCGTTGAGACGCTGGAGTTGCTCTCTGACTGCCTCAGCCTGAACGACTGCAAAGTAATGAAGGCGGAGACAGGAGGCGCGGCCCTCGACATCATGAACCACCGAGCTGTGGATATCGCCATTGTCGACATTAACCTGCCTGACATGAATGGCATCTCAGTGCTCGATGTGATCAAGACGCAGGACCCCACGATAGCCGTGGTGATGATCACCGGCTTCCCGGAGCCGAACTTTGTGGTTAATGCGATGAAGAAGGGGGCCTCTGATTTTCTGATAAAGCCCTTTGAGCTCGACAAGCTGATGATGGTCATGATGCGTGTCTCCAGAGAGAGGCAGTTACTCGTTGAGAAAAAGAGCATCCTTGACCGCCTGGAGGACAAGAAGAAGATCGAACTTTTGAACAGGCGCCTTCAGAAAAAGATCGAAGAGCTGACCATCATGTTTCACATTTCCAACAAGCTGAATGCTTTGAGCATCATGGACGATGTGTATGAAAAGATGGTACAGATCGTGCGGGAAATTCTCGACGTGCCTTCCTGTGGCTACTATCTCGCAGACCGGGAGAAGAAGCACCTCGTGCTCCTCGTTGAGAACAGGGACGAGGGGAGTCCGGCCAACAACCGCAAGATCGCCCTTTCAAAGGATTTTTTCGCCAGGAGCACCCTGTCGAAGGGCTATGTGCATAAGGACAGCAAGCTCTTCCTGCCGCTCATCATAAAGGAGGAGTGCATCGGGTTCATGAGTGTGGGCGGAAGAAGGGGCAATGGCAACAAGTTCTCTGAAGACGAGATATTCCTTCTCAAACTGATTACGGAGAAGGTTTCCACGAAGATAGAGAACAGGATGCTATACGAGAGTCTCTTCAACAGCATTCTACACACTCTGGAATCACTCATCATCGCCATCAACCGACGTGACTCGTATACCGAAGGCCACTGCGGGCGGGTAACATCGATGACCCAAGCGCTCGCGGACGCAATGGGCATGAGCGATTACGAGAAGCATATGCTCAGAATTGTGGGTCCGGTGCACGACCTGGGCAAGATAGGCATCCCGGACGCCATTCTTCTCAAGCCGGACCGGCTTACATCGGAGGAGTACGAAGTCATGAAGGGACACTCCATTTACGGTGAGGAGATCTTAAAGGGTTTTGAAATACTGGCGGAGGAGGCACGCATCATCAGACATCACCATGAACGATTCGACGGCAAGGGATACCCGGATGCCCTGGCTGCAACTGATATCCCGAGTTGCTGCCGCGTGATTGCAGTGTGCGATGCGTGGGACGCGATGACCACCGACAGGCCTTACAAGAGGGCGCTCACGAGAAAAGATGCCTTGCTTGAGATCAAGAGGTGCGGGGGTTCGCAGTTTCACCCGGATGTAGCATCCAGCTTCCTTTCAATGCGGGAGGTCCAGGCATGACCGCGAGCAGTGAAAGACGGGAGTTCTTCAGGATCAGGGACCGGCTCGACATCGAGTTCAGGGGCGTAGATGAGGCAGAGTACGTTCGGTTGGAACAGATCGTGAAGTATAACCCGACCCAGGTCGTCCTCGATCCCAAGGTAAACGGCAACAAGAAAAGCAAGGCGCGAGAAAAGCCGGAAGAAGAGGCCTTGCTTGCGTTCCTGGGGATGCTCGACCGTAAGCTCTCCATGATCGTCGATCTGTTGACGAAAGCGCGTGTTGATGAAATGTACACGAGGCGATACGTGGAACTGGAAATCAGCGGTTCAGGCTTCTCCTTTGTCTCCGATGTGCCGCTCGACGAGGCCGGATATGCTGAATTCCGACTGGTACTCCCGGTATTCCCGTATCCGAAGATCCCGGTGCTTTGTCGTGTGGTCAGAAGCGTCAAGCGCGAACGGAACTGCCACGTCGACTGGGAGATAGCGTGTAAATTCCTTACAATTAACGACTCTGATCGTGACTTGCTCATTCAATACATCTTTGCCAGGGAACGGGAGCAGATACGGTCAAGAAAGGGCCTTGGGGATCGATAAGCCATGGATCTAGCCACGATACTAGGATTGCTCTTGGGCGTTGGGGCGCTGCTCGGCTCCTTTCTTATGGAAGGTGGTCACTTATCAGCCCTTATCCAGATTCCGGCAATGACGCTCGTCATCGTCGGCACATTCGGTGCCACGGTCATAACAACGTCATTGAAGCAGGTCAAGGCGCTGCCCGAGCTCATCAAGATAGTCACCTTCGAAAAGAGGCTCAACCCGCAACAGCTCATCGAGCTCATTTACGAGCTTGCGCAGAAAGCCCGGAAAAACGGCTTGCTGAGCCTGGAAAAGGACCTGTCCAGCATCAGGGAACCCTTCCTCAGGAAAGCATTACAGCTTGCCATAGACGGGTTTGAAGTGAATAAGATAAAAGAGATCCTCGAAATTGAGATGTCCTACGTGGAGGAGCGGCACAAGTCGGGCGCGGCATTCTTCCAGAAGCTCGGTGGTTATTCCCCTACGCTCGGCATCATGGGAACAGTCCTTGGCCTCATCCACGCCCTTTCCAACATCGAGAGCAGTTCAAACATCGCCTCGTCGATCGCCGGCGCGTTTATCGCAACCCTCTGGGGCGTGGCGCTCGCGAACCTTATATACCTTCCCATCTCGGACAAGCTGAAGGCCAAGCACCAGGACGAAACATTGTGCCTCGAGATCATAACAGA
>Ga0113563_10003285_pt1 | contig 10037 bp, 9 predicted proteins | sample Mud3Dept3metaG_FD_80117 | JGI IMG/M metagenome (GOLD analysis project Ga0113563, IMG submission 80117) | Freshwater wetland microbial communities from Ohio, USA, analyzing the effect of biotic and abiotic controls - Mud 3 Core 4 Depth 3... | ecosystem: Environmental > Aquatic > Freshwater >...
AAGCGCCCGAGCGCCTTCTGCGAGCGGGCGTAGTCGTCGACGAAGCTGCGGTAGTCCTCGACCCGGCCGGGATCGAGCTCGACCCAGAACTGGATCCAGTTGAACTCGGCGCTGTCGAGGATCGCCAGGTAGTCGTTCTGCGGAAACTCCCCCCAGCCGTCGGTGTCGCCGCTCTGCGCCAGGCCGATCCCCTCGTTGCGGATCAGGTCGAAGGGGACGAAGAACTCGCGCACCTCGCCCATCGCGTTGTTGATCACGTCGTAGTACTGCGGCGTCGGCCGGTAGCGGTCGAGGACGCCGACCACGGTGTAGGACTCGCTGCCCAGGCGGACCCGCTCGCCGACGCTGTTGCGGCCGCCGAACAGCTTCTGGTTGGAGGCCTGCGACAGCACCACGACCCGCTCCTGCGCCTCGTCGGCGGCGCGGTTCCAGCCGTTGCCGTGGCGGAAGGGCACGTCGAACATCGGGAAGAAGTCGGCGTGGCAGAGCTGGACCAGCGCCGGGTAGGGGCGCAGCGTCTCGCTCTCCGGGAAGACGAAGGTCTGCGCGGAGGCGACGCCGCTGCGGTGGCGCGGCAGGTCGCTCGCCATCAGCCCGTGCATGTCGCGGTAGGCGATGTGCTTGGGCGGGTCGCCCGGGCGGATGTCGAAGAACTCGCTGTTGGGATCCCAGTTGTCCACGCGCACGTTGTAGAGCCGGTCGCTCTTGGCCGGGATCGGGTCCTGCGCCACGACCTGGCGCACGGAGAGCAGCGCGGTCGGGATGGCAACGCCCAGCGCGATGGCGCCGACCGTGAGCGCGGTGAGCCCGGGGGTCGCCAGCGCGCTCTTGGCGGCGAGGCGGAGGTAGTAGAGGAACATCGCAGGTTCTCCCGCTCAGCCGGCGGCCGGGGTGCGCGCGGCGCCGGCGCCGGCCGCGCGCGCGGCGGCCACGGCGAGCTGGCGCGGCGCGATCGACGGCATCTCCTCGCGCAGGTCGATCAGGCGCCCGTCGAGGATGTGGATCTGGCGCGCCGCGTGGGCGGCGCAGCCCGGGTCGTGGGTGACCATGACGATCGTGGTGCCGGCGTCGTTGACCTCGTGGAGCAGGTTCATGATCTCGTGCGCGGTCGAGGAGTCGAGGTTGCCGGTCGGCTCGTCGGCGAGGATCAGGCGCGGCTCGCCGGCCAACGCACGCGCGATCGCGACGCGCTGCTGCTGGCCGCCGGAGAGCTGGGAGGGCAGGTGGCGGAGGCGCGCCGCCAGGCCGACCCGCTCGATCGCCGACTCGATCCGCCGCTTGCGCTCGCCCGCCGCCAGCCCGCGATAGCGCAGCGGCACGTCCACGTTGTCGTAGACGTCGAGGTCGGGAATCAGGTTGAAGCTCTGGAAGACGAAGCCGATCTTCTCGTTGCGGATGCGCGACTGCTCGCGGTCGGTCAGGCGCGAGACGTCCTTGCCGTCGAGCAGGTAGCTGCCCGACTCGAAGCCGTCGAGCAGGCCGGTGACGTTCAGGAAGGTCGTCTTGCCCGAGCCGGACGGGCCGGAGACGGCGACGAACTCGCCGTCCTCGACGGTCAGCGTGATGCGGTCGAGCGCGCGCGTCTCGACCAGGTCCGTGCGGTAGCTCTTGGTGACGTCGGTCATCTGCAGGGTGGGCATGGTCGGGGGTCCCTCTTCGGTCGGGGGTGTCAGTCGCGCAGCAGGACGGTCTCGGCGCCCTCGGCGGCGCCCAGGTCGGAGAGAACGATCTGATCGCCCTCGGCGAGCCCTTCCAGGATCTCGACTTCGGTGACGGAGACGGTGCCGACGACGATCGGGCGCCGGCGCGCGAGCCCGTCGGCGACGACGTAGACGGCGCGGCCGCCGCCGGCCTCGAGGAACGGCCCGCGCGGCACCTTGAGCACGGCGCTCTTCCGGTCGAGCAGCAGGCGCGCGCTGACGCGCTGGTTCTGGCGCAGGCCCGGCGGCGGGCCGCCGTCGAAGGCGATGCGGCCGGCGACCTGGGAGTTGCGCACCTCGGGCGCGACGCTGGTCAGCTTGCCCGGCACCTCGGCGGCGTCCACGCGCACCAGCGCCGCCACGCCCGGGGCGACGTCGTCGGCGTAGCTCTCGGGGATCGCGACCTCGACCTCGAGGTCGGCGAGATCGACGACGCCCACCAGCGGCTGGCCGCGCACGACCGCGTCGGCGTCCTCGACGCTGACCGTCGCCACCATGCCGTCGAACGGCGCGCGGATCGCGAGCTCGCCGATCTGGCGCTCGACGTCGGCGACCACCAGGCGCTGGCGGGCGGCGCGCGCGCGGGCGTCGCGCACCTGGTACTCGAGCATCTCGCGCTCGATGCCGACGCGCTGGCGCGCCTGCTCGAGCTCGAGCGAGCGGACCTCGAAGGTGTCGCGCGCCTTCTCGAGCTCGATCTTGTTGACCAGCCCCTCGGCGGCGAGCGTCTCGGCGCGCTTGACCTCGCGCTCGGCGGTGCGCAGCTCGACCTCGCCCAGGGCGACGCGCTGCTCGTTGGCGAGGTTCTGCTGGCGGGCCGCGAGCTCGAGCCGGCCGACGTCCGAGGCGAGCGCCTCCGAGGTGGCGCGCTCCTGCTGCAACCGGCTGTCGAGGTCGGGGCTGGCGACCTCGGCCAGGATGCCGCCGGCGCGCACCTGCATGCCCTCGCGCACGCGCACGGTGACGATGCCGGCAGCGGGGCTGAACAGAGTCGGCCGCGAGGCCGCGACCACGCGCCCCTGGGCGGCGACGTCGTGCACCAGCTCGCCGCGCGTGACGGTGGCGAGCCGCAGCCGGTCGAGGTCGACCGCCTGGTCGGAGGCGGCCCAGCGGCGCGCGAGCGGCAGCAGCAGGGCGATCAGCGCGAGCACCGCGACGCCGCCGGCCACGAACCAGACCGCGAGCGGCCGCCGCCGCCGCTCGATCGGCGTGTCCATGCTCGAGCTGTCGCGGATCCCGATTCCCGTTCCCGTTCTCACGCCGGGCGGAAAGAGCAACCGGCGCGCCAGCTTCGGAGCGCGCGTCCGATCCCATCGAATCAAGCGCTTGCGCGCGCCGCCCCTGTCCGCCCCGGACACTCGTCCGCCCGCGCCCGGACAGACGTCCGGAGGGGACAGCTGACTTCACAGCCGGAAGAGGGTCGCCCGAGGGGACAGCTGACTTCACAGCTGGAAGAGCTTCGCGAGGGGACAGCTGACTTCACAGCTGGACTAATACCCCAACGGCCAGCCCCTGCCGAGCTGTGAAGTCAGCTGTCCCCGTCTCCACCAGCCCGAGCTGTGAAGTCAGCTGTCCCCAACCAACGCCAGCCGAAGTCGCGTGCGGGTCAATCAAGGCCGGTGGCGCTCCAGGCCTCGGTGTCCCCCTGCACGAAGCCGTCGCGGAAGATCGGCGTCGGCGGATCGGCGGCGACGAGCTGGACGGCGCCGCCGTCGCAGTCGTCCAGGTCCCGGCTCGCCCCGCGCTGGTCCAACGGCGGACAGTGGGGGGGCAGGGCGAGGCCGAGCACGAGACTGTCCCCGGCGGGGAGGTGGGTGCTCGTCGGGCCGCCGTTGTCGGCCAGGTCGCCCAGGCGGGGATCGGGCACGTTCTGGAGGTCGGAGGGGTGGAAGAGCCGGCAACTGGCCCCGGGGGACTCGAGGTTCCCTCCCTCGGAGAGCATGCCGACCTGGTAGAGGTCCCCCCAGCACTCGCCGACCACGACGCTGTTCGCCAGGGTCAGCACCAGGTGGCCGACGTAGGTGGGGAGCCAGACGGCCATCTGCTCCTGGTCGCCCGTCCGGATCGTGCAGTGGTCGCAGACCACGTCGCCGTCGATCACCGCCAGGCCCGCGTCGCCGTTGCCCGAGATCGTCACGTTGGTCAGCGTCGCCGTCGCCTCGGCGATCACGACCCCGTCGGAGGCGTTGCCCCGAATCGAGCTGTCGCGCAACGTCAGCGTGGAGCCGAGGCTCGCCCGGAGGGCGCCTTCGACGTACGGGCCGTCCTGCAGGTTGTCGCGCAGCTCGCAGGCCTCGACCGTGAGGTCGACGCCGAAGGCGTGGAGCGCGGCGCCGCCGTGCTCGAGCTCCTGGATCCCCCCGGCCAGCGTGACCCCCGCGATCCGCATCGCGTCCGCGCCCGGGGCGTCCGAGTCGCGCAGGTCGAAGATCCGGCCGATTCCGCCGGCGTCGATCACCGTCATCGTCGCGCCGGGACCGAGGATCTCGACGTTGCCGAGGAGATCGAGATCGCCGGTCAGCCCCTCGTCCTCGCCGGCGCCCGGGCGCGTCAGCAGATAGGTGCCGGCCGACAGGAGGATGCGGTCGTCCGTGGGCGCCGCCACCGAGGCGAGGACCGCCTCGCGCAGGGAGCAGTCCCACAGCTGGGGCGGCCCACCGAGCAGGCACCCGTCCGGATCCGGATCGTCGTAGCGGGTGACGGGGAAGTCGATCGCCAGCGCAACGGCCGGGATCGCGAGGGTGCACAGGCAGGCAGCGGTTCGAAGGGCTCGAGGGCTCATCGCAGTGGCGCGGAGCCGGGGAGGATGGACGACAGCGTCACCGACCCCGGACGCCCTCCTCGACGACAGGATACGCGCTTTCGCCGCGGGGAGCGGCCCGTTCGGGAGGTGCCAGCCGCTTGGCTGAGGTGCTTGGAGGTGCGAGCCGCTTGGCAACTGCTGTGAAGCCAGCTGTCCCCCCAGCCCGAGGTCAGGGAACGGCTGCGTCCCAGCCCAGGAGATCGCCGAGCTCGAAGCCGTCGAGGAAGGGCAAGAAGTCTGCGCCACCGCGGCGAAAGCTCGTGGCGTCGGCGCGGAAGGTGTGCTCGTCCCAGAGCGCGGAGGCGTTCGCCCACTCGCCGGACGCGGCGTTGTAGACCACGACGCCCCGGTAGGCGCCGCTCGCGGAGCCGGACGGCTGCCAGGTGACCCCGTTGATCGTGATCGGGTCTCCAACGGCGTTTTCGCAACCGAATAGGTACGGATCGGCGCCGGTGGACGCGAGGACCAGCTCCGCCCGGCTGTCGCCGTCGACGTCGGCGACGATCGGCATTTCGGTCGCTGTGAACGACGTGTGCGACAGCCCGAGCCGCACGCCGCCGCTCGCGCCGTCCATCACCCAGAGGAAGCACTCATCGCCGTAGACGACGTCGGAGACGTGGTCGCCTTCGAAGGCGAACGCCACCGAACCGGTGGTCGACGACGAGTAATCGTGCGTCTCCGTCTGCCAGGTCACGGCGGCGAGGGGATCCGGCTCGAGCACGGAGTACCGGTCCGACTTGGCGACGCCGATCTCCGGAGCGAGGTCGTGGTCGAAGTCCGCGAGCACGGGCGGACCGCCGGCGCCCGTGCCGGGCGCCGTCAACGGCCCGTGGAGAGTCATGCCGGTCGTCCCTTCGAGCACGAGCACGTCGCCCGACGAGACGAGGACGACCTCCGGCCAGCCGTTGCCGTCGACGTCGGCCACCGCCGCGAAGCCGTCCGCCAGGCCGGCGCGATCCCAGAAGATCGAGCCGTCGCCGCGGTAGGCGGTTCGCCCGGCGGCGAGCTCGAGCCCGGGCTGGCCATCGAGATCGGCCAGCACGGAGACGGCGGTGAACGGATGGGTTCCGCCGCTGCCGGAGATACCGGTGAAGCGGAGCGTGATGGCGTCGTCGGTCGTGTCGTAGACGGTCGAGCCGAAGGCGATCGCGAGCGTTCCGTCCGCGTCCATGTCGCCGAGCGCCAGTGCCCCCGCGCTGCCGAACCGGGTGTCCGACGCCCCCGGCAGAGGCTGGTCGCTCGTGCGCAGCACGGTCATCGAGCCGGCCACCGGCGGCGAGCTGGTCGAGCCGACGAGGACGACGTAGCCCTCGCCGGTCACCGCGACGATCTGCGTCGTCCCGTTGCGCAGCACATCGCCGAGCGCGACCGCGATGCCGGCGAAGCCCGACGAGTCGGGGGAGGCCTTGTCGAGCGAATACTGCTCGGCGCCGGTGCGGCCGTCGAGAACGCGCAGGACTCCCGTGTGGCAGGCGCTCGGAGTCGTCCCCGATTGCCCGCAGGGCACTCCCTGACCGGTAACGATGTGGACGGAGTTGCCGGAGATCAAGACCAGGCTCGGGTCGTCTTGTCGGTTGACCACGCCATCGCCGTTGGTGTCGAAGAGGCGTGCCGACGCCGGCGCGTTCCAGACGTCGGTCGACGAGGAGAACGAGGTCGCGACCGGACCCCACTGCCAGAGCGTCGTCACCGGCAGGGGCGGAGCGCTGGGCGGCGACTCGGCGGGGAGCGCGAAGGGAGCGGCGGCGAGCGAAACGAACGACAGGAAACGGGCCCATGCAGGTGTCCGCATCAGCGACTCCTCCATGGTTGGGCCTTCTGATCGGAGAGTAGGCCCGGCTCCCGTAGGGCACCCAACGCCGCAGGGTGGGCGCCGCCCACTCGTTGGGAGGGGAGCGTGCGGCCTCGCCGCCGGTCCCGCCTGGCGAGGTGCGGGCGAGGTGCCAGCCGATTCTCTGGGTTCTCTGTCAGCCCGGAGAGCGTCGAAAGGGGACAGCTCACTTCACAGCCAGGGGAGCGTCGCGAAGACCAGACCCTGGGGAGCTGTGAAGTCAGCTGTCCCCTCGGACCCCGGTGAACTGTGAAGTCAGCTGTCCCCTCGCGGTCCCGGCACGCCCGCGCTCCACCCTGCCAGGTCCCCGCTCTCGAAGTCGCCGAGGAAGACGAAGCTCTCGGACTCGAGGAAGACGCGCCGCTCGAGCTCGGCCGGGGTGGCGCAGGAGGAGGTCGCGTCGCAGCCGATGCCCAGCAGGTGGACCACGATCCGCTCGCCGAGCGCGGCGGAGAGGTCGTGCAGATCGTCGTCGGAGTCGAGCGGGTGCCCGATCTCGAAGAAGGTGCTGCCGCCGCCCGCGCCCCACACGCCCCAGCCGTCCGTCGTGCCGCCGTTCTGGTTGTCCGCGCCGATCGTCCGCCAGCACTCCGGGGTCTGGACCTCGAACAGGTCCCAGTAGATCGAGCCGCCGTCCTGCGACTCGACCTGGTGCGCATCGATCAGCGTGAGCGGGTCGCACAGCCTCCCGCCGTCCCGGAAGACCTGCTCGCCCAGCCAGAGCACGGCCGGGAACGGCGGCGAGCTGCCGTAGGGCAGGCGCACCGCGACGAACAGACTGTCGTCGTCGTTCATGAGCAGGAAGGTGACGTCGAACGTGCCGCCGCCCAGACCCGGCGGCAGGACCAGCGGCACCGTCCCCGCCCCGGCCCCGTCCCACTCGCCGGCGCTCTCGACGCCGTCGACGTTCGCGGTGCCGCGGTGGTGGTGGGTCGCCTGGGCCGAGAGCCTGGCGGGGCCGGCGAGCGACGCGAGCAGAAGGAGGCCGAGCCAGGGCCGTGCGCTTCGGCGGATCATGGGATCACCTCACCAGAAGGACGATCCGGATGCACGACCCGGACCCGGCGAGGCCGCCTGCAGGGGAACAGCTGACTTGGCGGAGAAAATAGAAGAGGGGACAGCTCACTTCACAGCTCACCGGCGTCTGGTCCTTGCGACGCTCTCCGAGCTGTGAAGTCAGCTGTCCCCTTCTCGACGCTCTCCCGGCTGAGCCGAGAAGGTGCCAGCCACTTGGCAAGTAGCGTCGCGTCAAGGAGTTGAAGAGGGTAGGGTGGCGAGTGCGGGATCCCCTGCCGAGAAGGTGCCGAGGAGAAGGTGCCGGCCGCTTGGCAAGTAGCTCTAGGATCCCGCCCACCTCGCGGTCCGGAGCGAAGAGAAGGAGAGGCACACGCCCGTGTACGACCTGATCGGCGACCTCCACGGCCACGCCGACGAGCTCGAGGCGTTGCTCGCCCGGCTCGGCTACCGCGCGACGCGCGGCGCCTTCCGCCACCCCGAGCGCACCGCGGTCTTCGTCGGCGACTTCCTCGACCGCGGCCCCAAGATCCGCGAGACCCTGCGCCTCGTCCGCCCGATGCTCGAGCAAGGCACCGCGCTCGCGGTGCTCGGCAACCACGAGTGGAACGCCTTCTGCTGGCACACGCGGGACCCCGACGTGCGCGGCGCCCACCTGCGCGTCCACGACGAGAAGAACCTGAGGCAGCACGAGGCGACCCTCGACCAGGTCCCCGCGCGGGAGCTCGCCGGTCACCTCGCGTTCCTGAAGACCCTGCCGATCGCCCTCTCGCTGCCCGGCGCCAACGTCGTCCACGCGGTCTGGGACGAGGTCGCCTTCGCGGTGATCGACGAAGCCCTCGAGCGCCACGGCGGGATCACCGACGCCTTCCTGGTCGAGGGCTCGAACGAGGAGTCGCTCCTCTTCGCCGCCCTCGAGATCGCGCTCAAGGGCAAGGAGATGGATCTGCCCGCCGGCGTCTCCTTCCGCGACAAGGACGACGTCCTCCGCCACAAGGTCCGCGTGCGCTGGTTCGAGCCGCCCGCGGGCCGCGACGTCGCGAGCTACGCCCTGCCGCGCTTCCGCGAGATCCCGCACCGAAAGCTCCCCGCCAAGGTCGTCGCCGAGGCCCGCCCCTACCCGGCCGAGGCCCCGCCCGTCTTCTTCGGTCACTACTGGTTGGACGACCCCGCGCCCGCACTGCTCGCCGCCAACGTCGTCTGCCTCGACTACTCGGTCGCCCGCGACGGCTTCCTCTGCGCCTACCGCCTCGACGGCGCCGGCCCGCTCGACCCCGCCCGGTTCGTCACCGTCAAGGCGGCCAGGTGACGTCGAAAAGGGGACAGCTGACTTCACAGCCTAGAGAAGGGGACAGCTCACTTCACAGCTCACCAGGGTCTGTGAAGGGGACAGCTCACTTCACACCTCACCGGCGTCTGGTCTTCGCGAAGCTCTACGAGCTGTGAAGTCAGCTGTCCCCTTTTCGCCGCTCTCCCGCTGTGAAGTGAGCTGTCCCCTTCTCGCCAGCTCCGGACCCCCGGATTCCGTCCTCTTCCGCGGGAGACCGGCGCACCGTGCGTCTCGAGTTGGTCACGTATCTGTTACCATAGCCGATGCCGGGGATCGAGCTCCGAGAGGCCCTCGACCCGGCCGGGAGGTCGCCGTTCGTGCGCTGGTTCGCCCGTCTCGACGCGCCGGCAGCCGCCCGGGTTACGACGGCGCTCTACCGTCTGGCGGACGGCAACGTGTCGAAGGTCAAGAGCGTGGGCGCCGGCATCGGCGAGCTGCGCATCGACTTCGGCCCGGGCCTGCGGGTCTATTTCGGCCGGGTCGGTTCGCAGCTCGTGATCCTGCTCGGCGGCGGCTCGAAGACCGGGCAGGCGGCGGACATCGAGCGGGCGAAGGCGCTCTGGGCGTGGCACCGCCGCTCGCGCCGCGAGCGCCGCGACGAGGAGAGATGACGATGCCCTTGACCCGCGACTTCCGCGCCACCGTCCAGGCTCGCGCCCGGCGCGACCCGCGCTTCCGCGAGGGCCTGCTCGCCGGCGCCCTCGCCGCCCACCTCGACGGCGAAGCCGCCGCCGGCCGCGCACTCCTGCGCGACCTGGTCAACGCCACGCTCGGCTTCGAGGCGCTCGCCCGCGCCACCGGGCGCCCGGCCAAGAGCCTGCATCGGATGCTCTCGCCCGCCGGCAACCCGACCAGCGAGAGCTTCTTCGAGATCGTCCGCGCGCTCGCCCGCGCCACGCGCATGAAGCTCGACGTGCGAGCCCGGACGAGACCGGCCCGGCGCCGTCCCCGCGCCGCCTGAGCGCGGGGCCGGAGCCGCCGAAGCGGCCGCCGCCGCTACAATCGAGCCGTGCCCAGCGTAGTCGCCGTCCGCGCCCTCGAGCCCTACCGGGTCTGGCTGCGCTTCTCGGATCGCACCGAGGGAGTCGCCGACCTCGCGGACCTCTTTGCCCGGGGCGGCGTCTTCGAGCCTCTGCGGGAGGCGGGCGAGTTCGCGAAGGTCCGGCTCGTCCGTAGCTTCGGCACCATCGAGTGGCCCGGCGGCGTCGACCTCGACCCCGACTCGCTCCACTCCCGCGTCCTGGCCGGCGCCAGCCGATAGCCCCCCTCTCCGGCCTCTCCGCTCAGCGCAACTGCTCGACGCTCACCCCGAGCGCCTCGGCGAGCCGCTTCAACGTCGAGCGCCGCGGGCGCGCCGCG
>Ga0113563_10003286_pt1 | contig 10035 bp, 5 predicted proteins | sample Mud3Dept3metaG_FD_80117 | JGI IMG/M metagenome (GOLD analysis project Ga0113563, IMG submission 80117) | Freshwater wetland microbial communities from Ohio, USA, analyzing the effect of biotic and abiotic controls - Mud 3 Core 4 Depth 3... | ecosystem: Environmental > Aquatic > Freshwater >...
CTGGCACTGTGCCCTGTCACCGCGGCGCATCGCCATCACCGGCGCGAGCGGCCTGATCGGGACGGCGCTTGGCGCCTTCCTCTCCACGGGCGGCCACGCGATCACGCGGCTCGTCCGCCGAACGCCGGCCGCGCCCGACGAAGCCCGCTGGTGGCCCGAGCCCGACGCGGGCTCGCGCGCGGCGCTCGAGGGCAGCGACGCGGTCGTGCACCTCGCGGCGGCCAACGTCGCGGGACGGCGCTGGGACGCGGCGTGGAAGCGCGAGCTGCGCGACAGCCGCGTGGCCGCCACGGCCTCGCTGTCGCGCACGCTCGCCAGCCTCGAGCGCAAGCCAGCCGTGCTGATCTGCGCGTCCGGGTCCGGCATCTACGGCCACCGCCCCGGGGAGACGCTCACCGAGCGGAGCACGCCAGGCGAGGGCTTCCTGGCGGACCTCGCGCAGGCGTGGGAAGCGGCCGCCGCTCCGGCGGCCGACGCGGGCATCCGCGTGGTGTTCCTCCGCATCGGGGTGGTGCTCACGCCGGCCGGCGGGGCACTCGCGCGCCTGCTCCCGGTGTTCAACCTGGGCGCGGGCGGCCCGGTCGGCGACGGCAGCGCCGTCATGAGCTGGGTGTCGCTCGACGACGTGCTGGGGGCGGTGCTGCACGGGCTGGCGCGGCCGGTTGCGGGTCCAATCAACCTCACCGCACCCGCGCCGGTCACGAGCACGGAGTTCGCGGCCACGCTCGGCCGCGTGCTGCGCCGGCCGGCGGTCGTCCCGGTGCCGCGCGCGGCGGTCGCGGCGCTCTACGGCGAGATGGGGACGTCACTGCTCTTCTCGAGCGCCCGCGTGCTGCCGGCGCGCCTGCAGGCGGACGGCTTCGTGCACCGGCACCCGGAGCTCGAAGGCGCGTTGCGACACGTGCTGGGAAGGCAGCCTGGTGCCTAGCGCCGAGCGGTGGGCGGACGCCTGACCCGGGCGTTCGGGGCTGGGCGCTCGGCGTTAATCACCTCTGGCGGCGCGTGATGACGTACACCGCCCAGATCTACGAGTTCACCGCGCAGTTGCCAGAGGCCGAGCGGTACAACCTGACCGCACAACTTCGCCGGGCGGCGACCTCGAACCCGTTGAACATCGCGGAGGGCTCGAGGCTGCAGCACCGACGCCGAGTTCGCGCGTTTTGTCGGGTACGCCTACCGCCGTTGAAGGAGGTCGTCACCGGCCTGGGACTGCGCCAGCGGCTCTACCCCGCACTGTCCGTACCACCAGTGACCGTCTTGATCGATGAAGGCAACCAGATCTCGCGGATGGCGCACAGCCTGATCCAGCGGGTCGGAACGAGCACCGAGCCGCGATCGTCGTGACGCTCGCGACTAACCGCTCGCGACTCACCGCTCATGGCTCACCGCTCATGACTCACCGCTCATGGCTCACCGCTCATGGCTCACAGCTCATGACTCACAACTCATGACTCAAAGCTGGGCTATCACGGGCGCAGCCCTTGGCTAGGCTGTTCCCGCGCTCGTCCGCGCCAGTCGCACCACGGCGTCGATCGCGGCCGCGAGGCTCGGCGGGACGCCCGGTGAGCCTGGCGCGTTGGCCGCTTCCACGATCTCGAGGGCGAGCCCCGGCTTCGAGCGCACGCGGATGGCGCGATCGATGACCACGCCGGGCTTCTCGCGGCGGCGGAATCCGAGGGGGCCGGCCGTGTTCCGGTACACGGCCGCGTAGCCGTTGTCCCACAGGTAGTGCTCGAGGTCGTCGGCCTCGAGTTCCGTGATGTGCTCGCGCTCGTTCTCCCCGGCGAGCATCGCCCGCGCCACGGCGGCATAGCTGCGGCCCGACTCGTCTCCGTCGGCGAGGAGGTGCCACCCGATGCCGAGATCGGTGGCGAGCCGCACGAGTGGTCGCACGCCGCACTGTGCGAACTCGATGCACCGCACGCCCTCGGCGGGGAACTCCACCCCCCGCAGGCGCGCCAGCTCCGGGAGCAGCCACGCCTCGGTCTCGCCTTCGACGAGGAGCCAGGCGCGCGCGAACATCGCCCCGGCCCGGTTGATGCGGACGTGGTAGGCGATGCGGCGCCGGTCTTCGAGCGTGAGGGCCGCGGCGTCGATGCGGTGGACGCGTACGCGATCCGGTGTCCGCACGAGCCGGCGGATGGAGGTGAGCGGCACGGAGGCCAGCAGCTCACCCGAGTTTGTCGTGGCGATCTTCTGCGCGGGCAGGGCGTCGATGAGCGACCACAGCGCGGAGAGCGCGGTGGGGTGGAGGTGGGCCTCGGCGTCCTCGATGGCGACGATCGGCTCGGCGTCCACGGCCATCGCGCCGCGGGCACTGGCCTCGAGCAGCGCGCCGACCAGCGCCAGCAAGGCCAGGGCCCGAACGCCCGCCCCTTCCTTCATCGCGTCGAGCGGCTCGGCCTCGGAGCGCCCGGGGCGCACGGGCGTGTCGGCCAGTTCCTCGATGATCCGCCGGCGCACGCCGTTGCCGGCAATCCGGCCGCCGTGGCGGTCGAGGTACTCGCGGGCGGCCTCGAGCCCCGCGCGCAACTCCGCGAGGTCGACCTCGTACCGGCCGGTGAGACGGTCGTAGACGAGGCGTGCCTGGTGCTCCGCCTGCTGCACGACCGGGTCGGCCGAGGGCGCGGCCGTGCGCAGGCGCAGGGCGGCCCGCGGGTCCTCTTCGAAGTAGCGGTTGGACCGCAGCCGGAGCAGCGGGCTGGCTCGGCGCAGCAGGGCGAGCCAGCCGGACGGCCCATGGCCGCCCCGGCGGGACGCAGCGCCCCCGAAGCTCCAGTGCCCGCGGACGATCCCGCCTCGCCCGTCGCGCCGCGCGCCGATATCCAACCGCAGCTCCCGCGCGCCGCGCCCCGTCATCGCGGCAGCGAGCGGTGACAGGGCGTGGCGGCTCCATTCCCGCGGGGCGGTTTCCTGGAAGGTGAGCGCGACGCGAAGACGGGACGCCGGCGGCGCTCCGGGCTCGTGGCGGTGGAAGTCCCGCGACTCGAAGGTGACGGTCTCGCCCTCGCCCCCGAGTGCGATCATCAACGCGTCGAGCAGGCTCGACTTGCCGGCATTGTTCTCCCCGATGAGGGCAGTCGTCTGGTCCAGCCAGAGGTCGAGCTGGCGAATGCCGCGGAAGTTCTCGATCTCGACACGGGACAGCAGCATGCGGCCGGGCGTCTGAGTGCCTGGAGTATAGAACCGCCGGGCTGGACTACACTACTTCGGCTAGCGCCCAGCGCCCAGCGGCTGGCGCCTGGCGCCTGGCGCCCAGCGGCTGGCGGCCGGGCCCGAAACCCGAGGCGGCATCGCACCCATGACCGCGTCCTCCTCTCCTCCTGTCGTCATCGTCGGAGCCGGTCTGTCGGGCCTCAACTGCGCACGCGAACTGGCCGGCGCCGGCGCTTCGGTGCTCGTCCTCGAGGCGGAGGACGGCGTGGGCGGCCGTGTCCGTACCGACGAGGTCGACGGGTTCCGGCTCGACCGTGGCTTCCAGGTGTTCTTCACCGCGTACCCGGCGGCGCGGCGGGTGCTCGACTACGACCGCCTGCGCCTGCGACGGTTCCGGCCGGGCGCGCTCGTCCGTGCCGACGGTGCGTTCCACCGGGTGCTCGACCCAATCCGCTCGCCGGCCGACGCGCTCGCCGGCCTGCTGGCACCGGTTGGCACCCTCGGCGACAAGCTGCGCGTCCTGACCCTCCGGCGGCGCGCACTCGCCACCCCCGTGGCGGAGATCTTCGAGGCACCGGAGCGCCCGATCCACGAGGAGCTGCGGAGACTGGGGTTCTCGGAGCGGATCGTCAGCCGCTTCTTCCGTCCCTTCCTCGGCGGCATCTTCCTCGACCCCGAACTCGCCACGAGCAGCCGCTTGCTGTATTTCGTGTACCGCATGCTGTCGGAGGGCGACACCACGCTGCCCGAGGGAGGCATGGGCCGGATCCCCGAGCAGCTCGCAGCGGCGCTGCCCCCGGGGACCGTCCAACTGAACACGCGAGTGGCGGGCCTTCGGCGGGAGGGGGAGCGCGTCACCGGCGTGACGCTGGCGGGCGGCGAGGCGCTCCCCGCACGCGCGGTCGTCGTGGCCACCAACGTCGCCGACGCCGCCAGCCTGACCGGAGCGCCGCACGTCCCCGCGCCACGGGGCGTGGCGTGCACGTATTTCGCGACCCGCCGAGCGCCGGTCGACGAGCCACTGCTCGTGCTCGACGGCGAGGCGCGCGGCCCCGTGCTCAACCTGTGCGTCCCGAGCGTGGTCGCGGCGGGGTATGCGCCGGAGGGCTGGCACCTGGTCTCGGCCACCGTCGTCGACGGGGCGGACCACCGCGGCCGCGCCTCCTGGAGTGAATCCGCCGACAGCGACGCGGGACTGGAGCAGGCCATCCGGGCGCAGATGTCCGACTGGTTCGGCACCACGGCGGTCGCCGAGTGGCGTGCGCTGCGCACCTACCGCATCCCGTGGGCCCAGTTCGACCAGTCGCCCGGCAGGCTCCAGCCTGGCGGCCGGCCGGTGGAGCGAGGGCCGGGCCTGTTCATGTGCGGCGACCACGTCGAGAACGCCTCGATCAACGGGGCGCTGCACGCCGGCGTGCGCGCGGGGGCGGCGGTGTTGGCGGAGGCGTCGGCGCAGCCGGCGGGTACCCACTGATGCGCGTCTGGACGGGTCGGCCGTGGCCCCTCGGCGCCACCTGGGACGGCGTCGGGGTCAACTTCGCCCTCTTCTCCGAGCACGCCACCGATGTCGAGCTGTGCCTGTTCGACTCGCCCTACGCCGGGCGCGAGTCGGTTCGGGTGCCGCTCACCGAGCGGACCGACCAGGTGTGGCACGGATACCTGCCCGACGCGCGGCCAGGTCAGTTGTACGGCTACCGCGTGTACGGCCCCTATGCCCCGGAGCGGGGGCACCGCTTCAACGACCGCAAGCTGCTGCTGGATCCGTACGCCAAGGCGGTGGGCCGGCGCGTGCGGTGGCACGAGTCGCTGTTCGGGTTCACGATGGGCGACCCGCAGGCCGACCTCTCGCGCGACGACCGCGACAGCGCGGCGTACGCGGCGCTCGGGGCCGTCGTCGATCCCGCCTTCACGTGGGGCGACGACCGGCCGCTGCGCACGCCCTGGCACGACACGGTGATCTACGAGATGCACGTGCGCGGCTTCACGCGCCGGCACCCCGAGATCCCCGAGGAGCTGCGCGGCACCTATCTGGGGCTCGTGACCGAGCCCGCGCTCGCCCACTTGCGGTCGCTTGGCGTCACCGCCGTCGAGTTGATGCCCGTGCACCACCACGTCGACGAGTGGCACCTCGTGCAGAAGGGGCTGACGAACTACTGGGGCTACAACACCCTCGCGTATTTCGCGCCCGACCTGCGCTACTCGGTGAGCCGCTCGCCGCTCGAGTCGGTTCGCGAGTTCAAGATGATGGTCCGGGCACTGCACGCGGCCGGCCTCGAGGTGATCCTCGACGTCGTCTACAACCACACGGCGGAGGGCAGCCACCTCGGGCCGACGCTCTCGCTGCGCGGCATCGACAACCTCTCCTACTACCGGCTGCAGCCCGAACAGCCGCGCTACTACCAGGACTTCACCGGCTGCGGCAACACCCTGAACATGCGCAGCCCGCGCGTGCTGCAGCTGATCATGGACAGCCTCCGCTACTGGGTGCTCGAGATGCACGTGGACGGCTTCCGCTTCGACCTGGCGAGCGCGCTCGCACGCGAGCTGCACGCGGTCGACAAGCTGGGCGCCTTCTTCGACATCATCGGGCAGGACCCGGTGCTCTCGCGCGTGAAGTTGATCGCCGAGCCGTGGGATCTCGGCGAGGGCGGTTACCAAGTGGGCAACTTCCCGGTGGGCTGGACGGAGTGGAACGCCAAGTACCGCGACTCGGTGCGCCGGTTCTGGCGTGGCGACGGCGGGCAGGCCTCGGAGCTGGCCACGCGGCTCTCGGGCAGCAGCGACCTGTACGAGCACTCCGGGCGGCGGCCGTACGCCAGCATCAACTTCGTCACGGCGCACGACGGCTTCACGCTGCACGACCTCGTCTCCTACGAGCGCAAGCACAACGAGGCCAACGGGGAGCAGAACCTCGACGGCGAGAACCACAACATCAGCGCGAACTTCGGCGTCGAGGGCCCAACCGACGACCCGAAGGTGAACGCGCGGCGGGAGCGCCAGAAGCGCAACTTCCTCGCGACACTGCTGCTCTCCCAGGGCGTCCCGATGCTCGCCTCGGGCGACGAGTTGAGCCACACGCACCTCGGTAACAACAACCCGTATTGCCAAGACAGCGAGACCACCTGGCTGTCGTGGACGCTCACGCCTGAGCAGCGGGCGTTTCTCGACTTCACGCGCCGGCTGATCGGCCTCCGCGCCAAGCACCCCGTGCTGCGGCGCCGCCGCTTCTTCCAAGGGCGGCCGATCCGCGGCGCCGAGGTGAAGGACCTGGCCTGGTTCGACCCGAGCGGGCAGGAGATGCCCGACGCGTCGTGGTCGGCGCCGCAGATTCGCTGCTTCGGGGTGCGGCTCGCCGGCGATGCCATCGAGGAGACGGGCGAGCGCGGCCAGCGGATCGTGGACGATACGCTGCTCGTGCTGCTCAACGCCGACGAGAAGCGCGTGGCCTTCTCGCTGCCGGCGATCGCCCCCGAGGCGCGCTGGGTGGCCGTGCTCGACACGGCGCACGAGCAGCGCGAGTCGCGGCGGCTGCTCGGCGGCGACGCGTATCCGCTCGAGGGCCGCTCGCTGGCCGTGCTGCGCCTGGGCCGGCCGCTGCCCGCCATCGCGGCCGCCGCGAACTCGACCCGCGAGGTCGCCCGCACGCCCTGACCCTGTCCCGCCGAGGCCGACGGGGCCCCCGTCCGGAGTCCACCATGCCCGCACCCTTGCCCAAGCCCGAGCACCCTCACCGCGTCGTCATCGAGCACGTGCGCCCCAAGGTGGACGACGGCCGGCACCCGGTGAAGCGCACGCCGGGGGAGCCGGTGCACGTGTCGGCCGACATCTTCGCCGACGGCCACGACCTGATTCGCGCCGACCTGCGCGTGCGCGAGGTGGACGCCACGGGGGCGCCGGTCGGCGAGTGGGCGGCCACGCCGATGGCGCTCGAGACCAACGACCTGTGGCACGGCCGATTCACGGCGTCGCACGTCGGGTGGTTCGAGTACACGGTCGATGCGTGGATCGATCGCTTCGGGTCGTGGCGGCGCGACCTGCAGAAGAAGGCCGAGGCGGGGCAGGACGTGGCGAGCGACCTGCTCGAGGGTGCGGGTCTCGTGCGGGCGGCGGCGGCGCGGATCACTGAGGGCGACAGGACGCGCGCGCCGAGGCGAGGCAAGCGGGCCGTGCCCGCGATCGGCCCACAGGCCGAGCAGGCGTGGATGATCGCGCAGGCGGACCTGCTCGAGGAGCCAAGCGACCAGTTGACGCGCGTGAGCGCCGCGCTCGACCCGGACCTCGCTGCCGCGATGGACCGCCACGCCGCCCGTGCGGCGGTCACGACGGCCGATCCGGCGCTGCGGGTGATGGTCGAGCCCGAGCGTGCCCGGTTCGGCGCCTGGTACGAGATGTTCCCCCGGTCGGCCGGTCCCGACCCGACACGCGGCGCCACCTGGGACGAGGCGGCGGCGCGCCTGCCGGCGATCGCCGAGATGGGCTTCGACGTGCTCTACCTGCCGCCGATCCACCCGATCGGCCGCACGCATCGCAAGGGGCCCAACAACAGCCTGCGCGCCGGCCCGAACGACGTCGGCAGCCCGTGGGCCATCGGGGGGCCCGAGGGCGGACACGACGCGATTGAGCCGGGCCTCGGCACCCTCGAGGACTTCGAGCGGTTCGTGGGGACCGCGCGCGACCTCGGGATCGACATCGCACTCGACCTCGCGTTCCAGTGTTCGCCGGATCACCCCTACGTGAAGACGCACCCGGAATGGTTCCGGCACCGGCCCGACGGCACCATCAAGTACGCCGAGAACCCGCCCAAGAAGTACCAGGACATCTACCCGTTCGACTTCGAAGGCGCGGAGTTCCAGGGTCTCTGGGACGAGCTGAAGCGGGTCATCACGTTCTGGGTGCGTCGCGGCGTCACGATCTTCCGGGTGGACAACCCGCACACCAAGCCGTTCTTCTTCTGGGAGTGGGCGCTCGCGGAGGTCCGGCGCGAGCACCCCGGCGTCGTCTTCTTGTCCGAAGCGTTCACCCGGCCCAAGGTGATGCGCCACCTCGCCAAGATCGGCTTCTCGCAGTCCTACACCTACTTCACCTGGCGCAACGCGAAGGCGGAGCTCGTCGAGTACTTCACCGAGCTGACGCAGACCGACGTGCGGGAGTACATGCGGCCGAATCTCTTCGCCAACACGCCCGACATCCTGCACGAGTACCTGCAGAAGGGCGGCCGTCCGGCTTTCGAGATCCGGCTGGTTCTCGCCGCCACGCTCGGCGCCACCTACGGCATCTACAGCGGGTTCGAGCTGTGCGAGAACCGCGCGGTGCCGGGCACCGAGGAGTACCTCGACTCGGAGAAGTACCAGCTCCGGCAGTGGGACTTTAACCGGCCGGGTAACATCACGCCGCTCGTCACGCGCGTCAACCGGATCCGTCGTGAGAACCCGGCCCTCCACGGCGACTGGAGCCTGCAGTTCCACGAGACCGACAACCCGCGCATCATCGCCTACAGCAAGCGGACGCCGGATCTCGACAACATCATCCTCACCGTGGTCAACGTGGACCCGGTGAGCACCCAGCAGGGCTGGGTCCGCGTGCCGGCCATCGACTGGACGCTGGACCTCGACGGCTACGTGGTCGAGGACCTGCTGAGCGGCGAGCGGTATCACTGGCGCAACGAGTGGAACTTCGTTCGGCTCGACCCGGCGCACCACCGGGCGGCGCACGTCCTGCGAGTGGCCACACCGGCCGGAGCGCACGCACGCGCACGGGAGGAGGACGAACTGGCCCGCATCGCGCAGGAACTGGATCGGCTGACGACGTAGATCTTGAGTTCTTGGTCTTGAGTTTTGAGTTCTGAGTCTTGAGTTCTGAGTTCTGAGTCTTGAGTCTTGAGTTTGTCCCCTTGCCGCCTCTGATTGCGCTCGACCGTCACCTCGGCGCGCTGCTCGGCGACGCGGGCTGGCGCGCGGCGCTCGCGGCCAGCGTCCGCCCCTTCGTCGAGGCCCAGCGCTGGTTCACGGGGAAGGCACGACGCGTGTCGGCCGTGGACCTTGCCGACTGGGGCCAGCTACCGGGATCGGCGCCGGGCTTCATCGTCCTGCTGGACGTGGCGTACGTCGACGGCGGTACGGAGCGGTTCTTCGTCCCGCTCGGGGCAGCACGCGGCGCTGCCGCCGAGCGTCTCCTGCGCGAGGCCCCGGCCGCAGTGGTGGCTCGCTCGACCCTCGAGGGCGACGGCGTTCTGCGGGTGCTGCACGGGCTGATCGAGGACGGTGCTGTCCCTGCGCTGCTGCGCGCGCTGACGACGGGCACGCCGGTGCCCCTCGCGCGCGGCACGATCGCGGCCGCGCCAACACGCGCGCTGGCCGATCTCCTCGGGGACATCGCCCCCGATGCGCTTTCCGCACGGCGCGTATCCGGCGAGCAGAGCAACAGCTCCTTCGTGTTCGGGGATCGCCTGATCATGAAGGTCGTTCGCCGGCTGCAGCCGGGCGTGAATCCGGACTTCGAGGTTGGACGACACCTGACCGAGCACAGCACCTACACCGGCGTGCCGCGACTCGCCGGTGGCCTCGAGTACGTGGGGGCGGACGGTCGGCCCACGACCCTGGCCGTGGCGCACGCGCTCGTGGCTGGCGGCCACGACGCCTGGGAGATGAGCGTCGCCCGTGCACACGCCTGGCTCAGTGATGTGGCACGCCAGGGTGCGAGCAGTGGCGCTCCCGCCGATTACACGGCCTGGGCAACGTTGCTCGGCCGGCGCACCGCGGAGTTGCACCTCGCCCTCGCGTCCGCGCACGGGAACCCGGCTTTCGTCCCCGAGCCGATCGGGCACGAGGGGCTCGTCCGGCTCGCGGGCGAGATGCGGGATCACGGCGCGGCGGCGCTCGA
>Ga0113563_10003287_pt1 | contig 10035 bp, 11 predicted proteins | sample Mud3Dept3metaG_FD_80117 | JGI IMG/M metagenome (GOLD analysis project Ga0113563, IMG submission 80117) | Freshwater wetland microbial communities from Ohio, USA, analyzing the effect of biotic and abiotic controls - Mud 3 Core 4 Depth 3... | ecosystem: Environmental > Aquatic > Freshwater >...
CCATCGTTCAATGGTAACGCAATTGATGGGTTTCACGGCTAATATACTTTGAAATTAATAATATTAATGGGAATACGGCAATTAAATAAGGCCCTCTTCTTTCATCGCTTTTTGAACGGCAGGACGCTCGGAAATTTTATCCGCATACCTTGCAAGTGCCGGCCAACGGGAAATATCAACATTAACATATTGACCCCAGCTTAGCATGACGAATAAATAGGCGTCGGCCACACTAAAATTATCACCGAGTAAAAAAGCTTGTGACGAAAGCTGTTCTGCAGGGGTTTCCAGGCGCGTTATCAGGTTATCAATCGCCATCTGTTTAACTGCTTCCGGGGCTACAGGATTAAACAGGGGTGAAAAGCTTTTATGGATCTCGGTTGAGATAAAGTTCAGCCATTGCTGCAATTTATAACGCTCGAATGTACCCGCTGGCGGGACTAATTTTTTATCAGGCGCCAGGTCGGCAAGATACTGGACAATGGCTGGGCCTTCGGTAAGCTTGTTGCCATCATCAAGTACAAGAACGGGGACGTAACCGTTAGGATTTAACTGACGGAAATCATCGCCGGTTTCGGTGCGCTTGCTTTCCAGATCAACTTTAACCAGTTCAAGCGGGAGTTCCGCTTCGCAGGCGATGATATGAGGTGATAGTGAACAGGCGCCTGGGCTGTAATAGAGTTTCATGATTTATTCCTCCGGGTTGTAATTAATAAATGCGGCTGAATCAATCTATTGTGGCTTCAATTTGTATGACAATATTGACTTCATCAGCCAGTTTTGGGGCATATTTGTCGACGCCAAAATCAGAACGTTTGATCGGTGCCGTTGCATTTGCGCCGCAAGTGTTCTTCATGCTAACCAGGTTCATTCCTCAATAAAAATGATCTACCGTCAAATGCACTGGTTTGGAAATGCCGTGCAGAGTCAGTATGCCATGTGCGGCAACGAGCTGGTCTTTGTTAAAGCTGAGCTTGTCCGATACAAACGTAATCTGGGGGTAGCGTTCAGCATCAAGAAAATCCTTGCCGCGTAAATGCTTTTCCAGTTCGGCAAGTCCGGTACTGATCGAGGCTGTTTCGATAGCGATTTGAATTCGTCCAGTTGCCGATTCAGGATCAAGCAGCACTTTGCCGCTAGTCTGGTTAAATCGGCCCCGTTGAATTGAAAATCCCAGATGATTGATCTCAAAGCTCGGATAGGTATGCATGGGATCAACGGTATAAGAATTGGCAGCCGTGGCGGAAAAGCTTAAGGTACTGCCAATAATCAGTGCAAGAAGACTTTTTATCATAATTTTTGCTGTAATATAAAGATGCCAAAGCCAATATTTCAATAAAATGCCGCTGACACCCCGGTTTGAGCCACAATCGCTAACCAGGGTTGCTCATGCCTGGGTTTACCTGAAGGCCGGTAATAATGATCAATCACTATAAATCCTGCTTCCTCCAGAAATAGCTTGCTGGTATCAAATTGCATGTAATGACCGTATCTTTGTCCTGACCAGCCCTCGCCATTGCCGAGAGGGTTGGATAAAAATAAGATGCCGCCGGGTCTTAATGCTGTGTATAAGTCATAAAGGACTTGTGGCAGTTCCTGGCTGGGAACATGAAACAGGGAGGCATTGGCAAAGATGCCATCGAAAGCATGCCTGGGCAAATCCAGGCTAAGAAACTTTTGATGAAGAATCTGACAACCCGTATACCTGCGAGCCATACTGCAAAATACCTCGCTGCCATCCAGGCCCACAGGCCTGTGACCCAATGACTGAAAATAGCCGACATCTCTTCCGGGCCCGCAGCCAAGATCCAGAATATCCAGCTTTTTATCCTTTGGAAACGGAGCTAAAAATGCGGCATAGTTTTGAGCCACGTCGTGGTCTTTTGTTCCATTCCAAAATGCTTCAGCATTCTGATTATAATGGTCCAGAGTAACAGTTTCGATCTCATTTAATTCTTCATTTTTTCGTTCCATAATAGCCCTTTATATCGCTATAACTGATGTTAGGAAAGCCAAATGAAAATATCACGAAGGCACGAAGAACACGAAACGTTATAGGTCTCTATGAACGATTAGTGCTTTAATCGCAGGATGTGCCGACGTTACGAGGCGCATCAGGTAACAATATCCCAGCTTGATGCGCTGCTTCTTAAGCCCAGCAAACATAAAATCCGAAAACCGACCCCGTTTATAAGCTATTTGTTCTTCATGCCTTCGTGGTAATAATTTTTCGGACGAAAGTTCCTTCTTGTAGTGATTACCTTGATCCTCTGGATTACTCGCCGGATTTTGAGTATTTATAGCTTCCTCATATTATCAAGAACATTGAAATCTTTATAAATAATCACAGGTTCAGCGTTTAAAAACACGTTTTCATTGAATTTATCTGAACAAATGGCGTTTAAAGTGACTTCTTCATACAGCCAATAATACCTGTCAGACTTAAAGATGCTATACCTGCAATTATATTTGCATTGTATCCATTGATTATCGAGAGAGCCAATTATGCGGGGAGCCTCGACCGATTTGGCGCCATTGTACGCAATGACTTCGTTACCTAAATTTACTATAAATCGATCAAATTTTATAGTTCCATCCGCTTGCTTTGAATAGCTTGCACGGCCGCCTTGAATATCATCACCCTGCTGATCTATAACGCATTGCTTATCAAAAATATAAAAAGCGGGCGGGAAAATTATTGGATATCTATCCGGAATTGTAGCCCTGAGCCTATCATGAGCTTCTGTTCTTTGGCTCTTATCCCATTGTTTGATCACTATTTGTAAAATTAACAGGCTCATTTTTTCGATCATTTCGCTTAAGGCATTACTTCAATAGGAGCCGTTAGAACCACGTTGATAACAAAGGCTCTTCAACCCGCCTGGTAACTAAATCAACCGAAGAGCTATTAGCACGATATCCCGGGGGTGTTATCTAAAATGCTCACTATTTCACTGACCATGGAGTCGTGATCAAGATAGTCCACGGACACGGGGTATATGCGGCCATTATCCTCCAGTTGCAGTGATGGGTAAGAACTCACGCCCAGACTTCTGGCTGTACTTATTTCATTCTGTAATTCCAGTTCAATTTCATCACTGGCAAGGCCATTTGCAAATCTATCTACGTCCAGTCCGACTTCTAATGCACAGTCAAGCAAAGCTGATTGCAGGGAGGGATTTTTAGCCTTTTGGTAATAAGCAGTTTGAATTGCGCTGATCATCTTATCTTCAAAGTCTGCTCCCTGTTGCCTAGCTGCTAAAATAGCCCTGCAGGCAGGATAAGTTGATCGGATGGGTGTGTTAATTATCCAGAAATTGTAATTAAACTGTATAGTTGGAACAGTTTGTTCAATTCGGCGCCAAGTTTGTTGTATGTTGTGTTGCAATTCAACAGGCATGGGTATTGTCGTATCGGGAGCCAATCCACCGATTATTTTTTTTATTTTGATAAAGTCAGGCAATTCTTTCTGTAAGGCAGTTAAACTGGAGTCAAAAGCATAACACCAGCTACACATTGGATCATGAATATAAAATAAAGTAGTGACCATTTGACATTACCCAACCCTTAGCCCAATTAGCGTTAAAATTACCGTTCGCAGAAAATTTTTGTTTCGATTGATTGATGATCAGAGCACGCTACCATAAAAACGCTCATGCTACCGGAGTTTGAATTATTATTCGCGCTTAGCATGATTTGTCTTTAAATTTAACTCAATTTGAATTAGAAGCCAATGATTTTCACTACAGTTCTGAACAGCCGGAGACATCATGAAAAAAATACACTATGCTGGTATTTCCAATCCATCCGGTGCTATCGCTCTGGATAATCACAAATTTATCGTTGCTGATGACGAGGATAATCTGTTGCGTATCTATGATAGAGACATAACGGCGCAGCCATTGCAAATCATTGCGCTCAAGGAAGTATTTGAAAGTGATATCGCCGATGGGGAGGATATGGAAATTGATCTGGAAGGCGCTACCTTACTAAATGGCACTTTTTTCTGGATAGGCTCCCATGGGACGGATCGCAAAGGAAATATTCGCTTGGCCCGGCATCGTTTACTGTCCATGCAAATTAAAGCGGGCAGTGATGGTCAGTACAGTGCTAGCCGAACCGGGTCTATTTATACCCAATTAATCGCAGATCTGATGCAGGATAAACGCTATGATAAATACCATTTAAGCAAGGCCAAAACACTTCCACCGAAAACGATGGGCGGATTAAGTATTGAAGGATTAGCTACCACGCCTGGAAACGGTTTATTGATCGGTTTTCGGAATCCCTTAATTGGGGGCAGCGTCAAAAATGGCAGGCTCAAGAAGGGACAAGCATTACTGGTTCCATTGCTTAATCCTTTCGAAGTGATTTCTGGCCAAGCTGCCAGGTTTGGCGATCCCATTGAACTAAACTTGGGAGGCTACGGTGTCAGGGATATCGTTTTACGAAAAAACCATAAATATCTTATCGTTGCGGGACCCTATCATGACAATGAAGTTACCGATGTACATTCGTTTGAAAAGACCAAACTCTACTCATGGTCCGGCAAGTCCGGAAAACTTAAAGGGCTGAAAAGATTCAATCTTAAAAATCTGAATATCGAATCAGCCTTTTTTTATCCTGATGACAATAATTATGTTCAATTGCTCAGTGACGACGGCAAGTCACGATCCACTATCAGTTTCCGCAGCGTAAGCTTGAAGCTATAGATTTTCGTTAGTAGCTGCCACCTGCAGAAACAACTAAATATGACACAAGGTGTTATCGTTTACATTGATGGCGAAGGCTTGGCCAAAACCTATAACGTATCGCCCGCTTTCCGGACGCAATGCAAATAAATGAAAATCCGATAATGAGCGTAACACACTAACGACTTCGCCAAATTTATCCTCCAATGCCTGAATCTGGTTATTGTAAATTTCAGTATCCCTGGTTACTTCCTTGATGCTGCAACTTAACACAGCACGCTCTCGTGCAAAAAGGTTACTGGATTTCGATTCCTGGCGTATAAACAGTATCGATGCCTGCGGGTTGCCCAGCAAATAGGCCGTATGGCAGGCCATCTCGCTGACGTAGATATAAAAGATTCCCGCATGATCACGCACAAAGGGGGCATAACTGATGTCAGGAACACCGTTTGCTGAAGCGGTCGAGAGTAATAGTGTTTGCTGAGATGCAATCAGCTCATGATAATGCTTGGTAATGTCTTCAAGCTCTTGTTTGCTTATTTCAGTCATCGGTAGCCACCGTCAAATCCAGGATAAGTAACGCGCATGAAATAAAATCATCAATGGAACATTGTGTGGAGCATGGGGCGAATAAATTCATTCTTTTAGATGCTAAAGTCATTTTATGCACGTTCCGAAGTTAAATAACAAAAAGTTTATTAACAAAATGAAAAATACTGGTTTCCCATTCAGGTTGGGACGATGAACAGGGCTTAACCTTAATCTGTCCCGCCTTAAGTGGGAAGCCTTTTTTTTGAAGGATTGTAATCACGAAAATCAATGTCGGGAAAAATGTTATCCATGATTTCCAATGCAGTCAAATAACGTTCGTTTATTCTGTTCTTGCGAATACAATCGTGTAAATAGTTAAATCTTGCAAGGTGGTCTGTTATGCGTTTATTGGCATAGTCGATAGTTGTACCGGATTTCATTATGAACGGCCAATCAGAGGCCTGCGCCAGTAAAATTGATCTTGCCGCCTGATTCAAAGCCCGTGTTTGCAATGGGCTGACAGCTAAACCCTGGAGATCGGATGCCAATTTTTCCATGTCTGCTTCGGCCTTGTGCAGAAAAGGATAGATCCAGTCATTGGTTTCATTGATCCAGTAACTGTAATAACCTTGATCGCCCCAGGTTGACGCCGAGGGTGTGGCTACCTGGTGGGATGACTGCTGCTTTAAATAATCACTGCAACTGATGGTCTGAACGCTGTTTGTATTCTCGCTTGCCAGGCGCAGCACCCGCTCCAGCCAATGCGGCCCTTCAAACCACCAATGACCAAAGAGTTCGGCATCGTAAGGGGCTACCATTATCGGCATTCTATCCATAGTGGCGCTAAGCGCATCAATCTGCTGTTGGCGTTTATTGATAAAATCCTGAGCGTGTAGATGAGCTTTCGCAAGCGCTTTTTTGGGATTATAGATTTCCTTGGGCATGTCATTGCCTGTCACGCGATGGTATTTGATTCCCGTATTGATACGGATTTCGCCATCGAGGATATAGGGAGCAATATAATCAAGCTCAAGATCGAAACCGATATCTCTGTAGTATTCGCGGTAATCGAAATCTCCCGGGTAGCCTTCGTGAGAACTCCAGACCTGTCTGGAGGATTCCGGATCCCGTGCGAATGCGAGGACACCATTACCGCAATCCATCGGTGCATAGACGCCATTACGGGGAGACTGGCTTGCATCCATGATACCATGGGTATCGACAAAAAAGTATTTGATACCGGCTTCGGCCAGCAGCGTTTCGAGACCGGGATAGTAAGCACATTCAGGCAGCCAAAAACCGGACGGTAAGAAACCCAGATTGGATGCAAACGTGTTAATACCCATGTTGATCTGATTGCGTACAGCTGTTTCGCTGACATTGAGCAATGGCAGAAAACCATGGGTTGCTGCACATGTTATCAATTCAAGAGTGCCCGCATTGTGATGCTTATTGAAAGCAGTCAATAAATCACAGTGATATTGATCCTGATAGGTGTTGAGGGTATTTTGAAAAAAACGGCGGTACAGTCGCGCCAATTTTTGAAATTCAGGTTGTTTCCGTGTTCTGATAATTTCCTTTTCGGCCAGTTCCAGTAATCTATGCAGATACTTCAGATAGCGGGATTGTAATAAATCATCGCGCAGCATGGAAATTAGGGGCGGTGACAGTGACAGTGTCAGCCGATAGTTCACACTATCTTTCTGTAGCCGGTCAAGTACACCGATTAAAGGAATGTAGCATTCGGTAATGGCTTCGAATAACCAGTTTTCTTCAAAAAAGCTCTCATGCTCCGGGTGTCGCACATAGGGCAGGTGTGCGTGGAGAATAATACCAAGGAATCCTTTTTTCATTGCGATTCCTAATTATTTCCTTGGCCGGAGGCGCCAAAATGCGTGAAAATGGAAATTTCTTGGCTTGCTGTGATGAACTGTGGCATGGACTTAAACACTGTCTGACTTTCCTTCAATTGATTCAGCATTAATTGATTCAGCATTAATTGATTCAGCATTGTCTTGCCAAGCGGTACATGGGTAATGTTGGAATGGGCGAACGGGGCAAGACTATTATCTGGAAAACGGTTGCCAATGGATGCGCGATAAGCTGTTTCATGAGCCCGCATTGATAAAAACACGTTTAGTTGAGATTGAGTGCTATCAATGGCTACATCGAACCAGGACTTTGTTTTGCTTATATCTGTATTTTTGTTTGCCTCTGGATAAATTCTTAAGGTCAGTTGATTTTCGGAATCTTTTTTTGGTGTGGTGTTCAGTTTGTCATCATCCAGATTCCAGTAGGCGTAAAGATGCTCAGGGTCGACTGGCAAGAGTACCAATTCCTGCGTGTTGTTTGATGCCTTGGGCGCGAAGTTCAATCTGATTTCTTCGCTGATCTCAAAAAGTTCTTTCGGCGAAAGCTTGTGTTGAGATGCAGGTTCCGGCTTCTTGATGGAAAAAGCTGGCGCAAACTCTCGATTAATTTCTTGGCTGATTTCAAGCATTTCTTCCGGCGAAAGCTTGATTTGGGGATTATATCTTGAATACGGAAATGTCATCACCAGCCTTAAACCGTTACTATTACTTAACCCAATGTTCCTCCATATAGTCATGTTAATGAATGGAGTGCTTATTTATCCTTTATGCATCTCTAAAGCTGATTTTGAAAAGCAATTATATATACAAGTATACGTGGTAAATTCAGTGCTATCATCCAATTTATTATAAAAAACGCTAAACTTTGTCGATTATTTTTGCAACGGTCCAAAGAAATCAAGCTCGATTGATTAGCTGAATTGCGTTATTGTGTTTCGTTTCTGGAGTGTGCCGGAAAAAAACTATCTTTATTAATTAGTCAAAACATAAACCAATGACAGTCCCGTTAAATATTATAGATATAACATCCTTTCTTGATGAAGATATAGGCTCCGGTGATATAACCGCCGCTATTATTCCTGAAGCTGCCCATGCACAAGCCGAAGTGGTTACGCGGGAGGACATGATGCTGTGTGGTCAGGCGTGGTTTGATGCGGTACTCAAGCATCTGGACGCTAACGTTAATATTATCTGGTTGGCAGCCGAAGGCGAGGCCGTTAAAAAAAATACGACTTTATGTAAACTCAGTGGATCAGCCAGAGGTTTGCTGACGGGTGAGCGTACTGCGCTGAATTTATTGCAACTTTTGTCCGCGACGGCAACAGTTTCCAGGCAGTATGCGGATGCGGTTGCTGGCACGGGTTGCAAAGTGCTGGATACCCGCAAAACCATTCCGGGGCTGAGAAATGCGCAAAAATACGCAGTCGTTTGCGGCGGTTGTTATAACCATCGGATTGGATTATACGATGGTGTGTTAATCAAGGAAAATCATATTATGGCGGCGGGCTCTATCTCCAGGGCAATTCAGGCGGCACGTAAACTAACCACGGTGGCGGTGGAAGTGGAGGTGGAGTCCATGAAGGAATTAATTGAAGCTATTGCGGCAAAGCCAGACCGGATTATGCTAGACAATTTTAGTCTTGAAGCTATGCGAGCGGCAGTGAAATTGAATGCAGGGGCTATAGAGCTTGAGGCTTCCGGCAATATTGATCTTGATAATATACGGTCAATTGCTGAAACGGGCGTTGATTATATTTCAATCGGAGCTTTAACCAAGAATGTTAAGGCTGTTGATTTATCGATGCGGATAAAATTGGTGACACGTGTGTAATTGCACTATATACCTTGAATTTCAAAAATAATTTGTGGGGGCGGCTAAAGCCAATTCTACAGATTTGAATCGAAATGAGACCCACAACTGGCGCTAGCTCAGAACCTAAACAGGTGACACACATGATTGAAAATCCTGAAGCATTATTTAAACAAATCAGTCACGGCGTTTATTTGATCGGGGTAAGTGATGGTGAGCGACAAAATGCGTTTACTGCGGCGTGGGTGATGCAGGTCTCCTTTAATCCACCATTATTGGCGATTAGCATTAATCCTGAGCATTATTCTTATCGGTTGTTGCAAGCGGGTGGAGTTTGCACGGTTAATATCCTGGGTCAGAATCAGTATGCCATAGCCGAGCATTTTGGCTGTTCAGCAAAGGATAAAATGGCAGGTTTCAAATGGCAAAAAGATAAAACGGGGGCGCCGATTTTATCGGATAGTTTGGCTTATTTTGATTGTCAGGTGAGTCATTACACCGATGCAGGCGATCATAAAATCGCTGTTTGCAAAGTCATTGCCGCGGCAAGACTTAATGAGGGGCGTCCACTATTGTATAGCCAGACGGGCGATATGGATGGCAGTAGCGAAATATACAAATAATTCTTATAGATCAGGTTAGCGTAGTGGGCGGGTTTAAAGGACTTGTTTGGTTTCATATGAGCATCAGACTCTGCAGAGGCGGCTTTAGCCGCCTTGGGGCGAATGAATTCGCTCTAAACCAGCGGAAACATTTTGTCGGGATTGAGTATGCCGTTAGGATCGAACTGGCGTTTAATGTTTCGCATCAGTTCCAATGAGATTGCATCCAGTTCTCTGTCAACAAAGTCTCTTTTCTCCAGTCCCACGCCATGCTCGCCGGTGAGTGTGCCGTTAAGAGCCAATACCAGGGAAAAGATTTCATACAGGCAGTGATGCGCTTTTTTGCCTTGCTCAGGTTCATCAGGATTCAGTAACAAATTAACATGAATATTGCCATTTCCTGCATGACCAAAATTAATGATGGGCAAGTCATATTTTTTCGATAGGCTATGAAGTCCTGCTATCAAGGCAGGCATTTCAGTGACCGGAACAACTACATCTTCATTGATTTTTTCGGGGCTACTTTGCGC
>Ga0113563_10003288_pt1 | contig 10035 bp, 8 predicted proteins | sample Mud3Dept3metaG_FD_80117 | JGI IMG/M metagenome (GOLD analysis project Ga0113563, IMG submission 80117) | Freshwater wetland microbial communities from Ohio, USA, analyzing the effect of biotic and abiotic controls - Mud 3 Core 4 Depth 3... | ecosystem: Environmental > Aquatic > Freshwater >...
CGCCTGCACGCGGAGCAGTTGTCGAACGTCGGGGGCAGCCAGGTCGCGGCACGCCACGAGGCGCTGTCCTGCGATCATCTCGAGTACGCGACTGACGTCGATGCCGCGGCGCTCGCGCGCGCGGGCACGGTCGCAGTGATGCTGCCCGTGGCGTTCTACGCGCTGGCCGAAACGCAACGGCCCCCGATCGAGGCCTTCCGGCACCATGGCGTGCCGCTCGCGATCGCGTCCGACTGCAATCCGGGCTCGGCACCTTGCGCATCCCTGCTGCTGGCGATGAACATGGCGCGCCGGCTGTTCGGACTGACCAGCGAAGAAGTGCTGCTCGGCGTCACGCGCCACGCCGCGCGCGCCGCGGGCCTCGCCGACCGACGCGGCACGGTGGCCGTCGGCCACGCCGCCGACTTCGCCGCCTGGTCCATCGACTCGCTGGACGAGCTCGGTTACTGGGCGGGCTTCAACCCCTGCAGCATGGTCGTGAAGGACGGCGCGATCGTGCTCGAGCGCAACGCGTGAGGACCGCCACATGACTCACGAGCCTGCCGCAAATCCCTGGACGGGCCGCGTGGATACCGCGGACGGCGAGCGCGGGCGGCGTTGGCACCAGGTGGTGCGACCGGTGCAGCAGGTGGACCGCCCCGGGGTCGCACTGCTCGGCTTTGCCAGCGACGCCGGCGTGGGCCGCAACCAGGGCCGGCCGGGCGCCGCCAAAGGCCCGCCGGCGCTGCGCCGCGCGCTTGCCAACCTCGCGTGGCACGGCGGGAACGACGCGCGTCTCTATGACGCCGGCGACGTCGAGTGCATGGACGACGCACTCGAGCACGCGCAGTCAGCCTACGCCGACCGCCTCGCCGGGCTGCTGCGCGCAGGTCATTTCGTCATCGGCATGGGAGGCGGGCACGAGATCGCGTGGGCGGCACACCTGGGCCTCGAGCGCGCCTTCTCCGCCGACCCGCGGTTCGAGCGCCTCGGCATCGTCAACTTCGACGCGCACCTCGACCTCAGGCGCCCGGATCCCGCCGGGCGCGGCAGCTCGGGCACGCCGTTCCTGCAGATCGCCGAAGCGCGAGCGGACCGAGGCCACGAGTTTCGCTACCTCTGCCTGGGCGCGAGCGAGGCGGCCAATACGCCAGCGCTGTTCGACCGGGCGCGAGCGCTCGGCGTCACGATCGTCACGGACCTGGAGGCCGCGCAGCCCGAGGCGCAATTGCAGCTGCAGCGATTCATCGAGGCATCTTCGGCCGTGTACCTCACGCTCTGCCTCGACGTGCTGCCGGCCGCCGTGGCACCGGGCGTGAGTGCGCCGTCCGGCCTCGGGGTGGCGCTGCATCGCGTGGTCGCCTTGCTCGAGGTCGCGCTCGCCACTTGCGGCCACGGGCGTCCCGGCAGCAAGCTGCTGCTGGCGGACATCGCCGAACTCAACCCGCGCTTCGATCCCGACGGCCGCACGGCGCGCACCGCGGCACGATTGGTCTACGAACTCGCCGCAATCCACCGTTAGGAACCCCCGTCATGCGATCCAGCTCCGCCACCCTGCCGACCCTCGCCCTGCTGCTCGCCGCGCTGGCCGCGAGCGGCTGCAGCCGCCAGCAGCCCGAGCCGGCGACGTCGGCCGCGCCGGCCGCCGCCGAGCAGACCGCCGCGACCGGGAAGCACCTGCCACCGGGCATCGACTGGTTCGCGGGCGACGTCGAGGCCGCCTTCGCAGAGGCGAAGTCGTCGGGCAAGCCGATCTTCCTGTACTGGGGCGCCGAGTGGTGCCCGCCCTGCGCGCAGATCAAGTCCACGATCTTCAACAAGCGCGAGTTCCAGGAGCGCAGCAGGCTGTTCGTCCCCGTGTACCTCGACGGCGACACGCCGAGCGCGCAGCGCCACGGCGAGCGCTTCGGCGTCGTCGGCTATCCGACGATGATCCTGTTCAGGCCCGACGGCACCGAGATCACGCGGCTTCCGGGCACCGTCGACATCGCGCGCTACGCGACCATCCTCGACGTCGCGCTCGCGGACGCGAAGCCGGTGGCCGAGATCCTGCAGGCCGCGGCCTCCGGCGGCGAGGTGACTGCGAACGACTGGCGACTGCTCGCGTACTACTCGTGGGCGACCGACAACGGCCGCATCCTGCCCGCGGCCGAACGGGTGGCGACGTTCCGGCGCCTGCACGAACGCTGCCCGCCCGAACTCGAGCCCGAGTGCGGACGCCTGTACTTCGAGTACCTCGGCGCGGTGTCGAGCGAGGCACCGGCCGGCAAGAGCCCGCTCAACGGACTCGAGCGCGCGGATGCCCGACGGCAGTTGCTGGCGCTGCTCGGCTCGCCGGCGGCGGCCAAGGCCAGCGTGGACAACCTGCTTTACGCGTCGACTGACGTGATCGGGCTGCTGTCCGATGCCGGCACGCCGGAACGCAGGGCGCTGACGGATGCGTGGCGCGGCGCGCTGGCCCGGCTCGGCAGCGGCCCGGATTCCGCGGAGCTGTCGAGCCTCGAGCAGCTGTACGTCGTTCGCGCAAAAATGATGCTCGCGCGACTCGATGCGCCCGACGCCGACCTGCCGGCGACGCTGCTCGACGAGGCGCGCCAGACCGTGGCGCGCATCGATGCCGCCACCACCGACAGCTACGCGCGGCAGGCCGCGGTCAATGGCGCGGCCAACCTGTACTGGGAAGCCGGGCTCGACGCAGAGGCCAACGCACTGCTCGTCGCGGAACTCGAGAAGTCCAAGTCCCCTTACTACTTCATGCTCAACCTCGCCGAGCTGGCGAAGAAGGCGGGCCGCGAGACGGAGGCCGTCGAGTGGCTCGCGAAGGCGTACGCGGGCGCCCAGGGCCCGGCGACGCGCTTCCAGTGGGGCTACAACTACCTCGTCGGCGTGCTCGAGATGACGCCGGAGGACACCGCGCGCGTGGAGCGCGTGGGGCTCGAGGTGATCGGCGAACTCGACGGTTCGCCCGACGCCTTCTACCAGCGCACCCGGATGCGTCTCGAGCAGCTGAGCACGAAGCTGCTCGAGTGGGGTCAGGCGCCGGAACGCTCACCCGTCGTCGAGAAGCTGCGCAAGCGCACGGGCGAGATCTGCAAGGGCCTCCCCGACGGCGACGAGGGGCGCCGGAACTGCGAGAACTTCCTCAAGCCGCCCGCGGCCGCCACGAAGACCGCGTGATCGAGTACTTCACCGCCGCGCGCTCGCCCTCGGGGCGCCCGGCGAGGACGTCCTCCGGGTACACGAAGTCGCACTCGTAGGCGAGCCCGCATTTCTCCATCACGCGCCGCGAGCCCCGGTTCGCGCGCAGCGTGCGGGCCGAGATCTTCGCCGCGCCCACGCGTTCGAAGCCGTGGGCGACCAGCGCCCGGCCGCCCTCGGTGGCATACCCCTGCCCCCAGGCCGCGCGGCGCAACCGGTACCCGAGTTCCTGCTCGCCGGCGTCGAAGCGGTCGGGCCGCAGGTGAAACCAGCCGACGAACTCGCCGCCGTCGCGGAGCTCGGCCGCCCAGTAGCCGAGCAGCGGCGAGGTCTCGTACAACGCCAGCCAGCGCGGCAGGATCTCCGACTCGTAGCGCTCGCGCGGCGTGGGCACACCGTAGGTGATGTAGCGCATCACCTCGGGGTCGGAGTCGAGCTCGACCAGTCGGTCGAGGTCGGCCGGGCCGAACCTGCGCAGCCTCAGGCGGGGCGTCTCTAGTAGGATGAAACCCTCCTCCTGCGCGCCCATCGTCCCGCTCATGACCGATCCCCTGTACGACTTCCGCAGCGACAACGTCGGCGGCGCCGCGCCCGAGATCCTCGAGGCGATCGTCGCCGCGAACGCGGGCACGGCTTCCCCTTACGGCGACGACGACTATACGCGACGCATGAACGCGCGTTTCGCGGGCGTGTTCGAGCACGAACTGCAGGTGTTCCCCGTGTCGAGCGGCACCGGATCGAACTCGATCGCGCTCGCGGCACTCGCCAACCCGTACGGCGCGATCTACTGCCACGAGTCCGCGCACATCAACACCTACGAGTGCGGCGCGCCCGAATTCTTCACCGGCGCGAAGCTGGTCGGACTGCCGGGGGCTGGCTTCAAGCTCGACCCTGCGGAACTCGACGAGGCACTGGCACTGGCCGGTCGCGGCAACCCGACGCGCGTGCAGCCCTTCGCGCTCAACATCACGCAGCCCACGGACTTCGGCACCCTCTATTCCATCGCCGAGACCGCCGCGCTGAGCGACGTGGCGCATCGCCACGGCCTGCGCGTGCACATGGACGGCGCGCGGTTCGCCAACGCGGTCGCGGCGCTCGGCCGCTCGCCGGCCGACCTCACGTGGCGCAGCGGCGTGGACGTGCTGTCGCTCGGCGCCACCAAGAACGGCGCCATCAACGCCGAGGCGGTGGTGGTCTTCGATCGTGCCCTGGCGCAGGACATCCCCTACCGCATGAAGCGCGGCGGCCAGGTGCTCTCCAAGGCGCGGTTCGTGTCGGCGCAGCTCGAGCGCTACCTGGCCGACGACCGCTGGCTGGAACGGGCCCGCCAGGCCAACGCGCACGCCGCCGCGCTGGCGGCACGATTGACGGAGGTCCCGGGCGTGACGCTGGTCGCAGCGGTCGAGATCAACATGCTGTTCCTGCGCATGCCCGATGCCGCCGTCGCGGCCGTCGACCGCGGCCCGTTCCGCTATTACAAGCTCGGCCGGGACGTGCGTTTCGTCTGCCGTCACGACCAGGAGGGCGAGGGAATGGACGCCCTGGTACGCTGCGTGCGCGAGGCTGTCTTGCCCTCGCGCTGACGTCGGCTACGATACGGGTTCGGAGCAGGAGGAAGCATGACTGCCACCGACCCCAGGACCCCCCGGGGCTTCCCGGCGAGCCCGCTCGCCGGCTTGCTACTGTCCTTGCTGGCGATGGGCTGGTTCGTCGTGGCCGACGCACAGGAGCTGCAGGTCATCGAGCTGCGGCATCGCCTGGCCGAGCAGGTCCTGCCTGCGCTTCAGCCGCTGGTCGAACCCGGCGGCGTGATCACCGGCACGAACTCGATGCTGTTCGTGCGCACCTCTCCTGCCAATCTCGAACAGATCAGGCAGGCGGTGGCCGCCCTCGACCGCAGGCCGCGGCAACTGCGCGTCACGGTCGGCCAGGGGACGGCCGAGGCCGTCGCCGATTCGGCCGTGCGCGGCTCGGCCAGCGTGGGCGGCGGCGACGTGCGGGTGGGCGTCAACCGTCCGCCGGTCGGCGAACCGGGCGTGACCGTCACCGCCCGCCACGCCACGCGGGACGCCGAGCTACGCAACGTCAGCAGCGTCACCACGCTGGAGGGCGCCGAGACGTTCATCGCCATCGGCCAGTCAGCCCCGGTCAGCACGACCCAGGTGACGACCGGCTGGGCAGGACCCAACGTCGTGCAGACCACCGAGTACCGCGACGCGAACACCGGCTTTTACGCCACGCCGCGCGTGAGCGGCGACCGGGTGACGCTCGACCTGTCACCGACGCAGCAACGCTTCACCGGCCCGCCGTCCGACCGGCGGGTTGCGACCGCGGGCGTCACGACGCAGGTCAGTGGCCGACTCGGCGAGTGGATCCGCGTGGGCGGCGCGAGCTCGACCGGTCGCAGCGAAACGGGCGGCCTGCTCGCCCGGGGCACGGGCAGCGACGCGGCGTCTTACTCGGTGTGGGTGAAGGTCGAGGAAGTGCCGTGAGCGCGCCGGCCCACCCGCAGCCCGCACCGCACGACGCCGGCCCCGAACCCGCGCGCGTCGCAGTGATCGGTTCGGGTCCGCTCGCGGCCGAGGTGGTTCGCAACCTGGGGCTGGTCGGCGTGCCCGCGGCCGTCCATCGCCCGGAGGATTACTGGCAGACACTGCGGCTGGCCGACCTGCAGGACTGCTACTGCGCCGTGGCGGCCGGCCTCGCCGTGCAGGACCGCCGCCGGGTCAATGCGCTGTGCCAGGTCGCGTCGGTGGATTTCGTCCGCGTCGCGACGGGCCCCGACGGCCTCACGGTCGAGACGTATCCCTTCGGGAGCGATCCCGGTTGCGCCTGCCTGGAATGCGACCCTCCGCCGGACGAGGCCGCCTGCGACGCCCCGGTGCCCGACCCGATCGCCGCGAGCATCGCCGGGGCGCTTGCAGCGGCCGCGGCGCTGCACTGTGCGGACCAGGGCGCGCGCCGCCTGTACGCGCCGGAGATCAACGAGGCGAGCACGCTGGTGCCGTTGCAGCGGCGCCCGGACTGTGGCGCATGCGCCCCGCCGTGGCGCGCGCCGCGCGTCGTCCGCACCCGCAATCGCTGGACCGGCCGCGATTTCCTCGCGGCCGATGCCCGGTCGCTCGCGGCCCAGGTCGTGCGACTGAGCGACCCCATCGTGACCGGATGCGAGTGCGCCGGCTGCGGGCCGCTCGCACCGCTCGAGGCACTCGTGAATCGCCCGGTCGCCGTGGCCGCGGCGCTGTCCGCCTGTCCGGGCTGCGGCGCCGACTCCGTGCGGATCGCGGCGCGCGACACGTTCAGCCTCGGCGAGCTGACGGAGCGGTTCGGTGATGGACCGGTGCCGGCCAAATTCGCGCTCGCCGAAATCGGCGGCACGGCCGTGTGCTTCGACCTCGAGGCGGCCGCGCGCGAACCGGTCGGCGCGGCTTGACTGCCGTCAGGGATTCGACGCCGGAGCCTGAGGCGCAGCCGGCGGACGGGCGGCATCAGGCGCGCCGGGCGACGTGACTGCGTAGGGCGGCGAGCCGACGATCTCGACGCGCTCGACGAAGTAGTCGGTCTCGCCGAAGCACGTCGTTGGCAGACCGCGATGCTCGGAGTAATGCAGCCGCACCTGCTGTCCCACCGCCTGGTGCAGCTGCTCGACGACCGCATCGTCGCGCACGCTGAAGTTCCAGATCTGCGGCGCCACGCCGCCCACGACGTACATCGCGAGCTCGCCCTCGTAGGTCTTGCAGATCCAGCCGCGCTTCGAGAACTTCTGCAGCACGCCGGCGCGCTCGCCTTCCGAGTAGCTCCACCAGAGCATGAACATCGTGTAGAGGACGATGAGCAGGATGGCGCCGAGCAGGCTGCCGAGCAGCCAGGACCTGAAGCTGCGCCGCGGCGGCCGGGCGGCCGGAGGCATCGGGGTGGGCATCGGGGTCGGCGTACTCATGGAATGTCCTTGCATCGATCCGGTGCACCCATGATACGCGCGACCTGGCGGGATGGACCTTCTCAGAGCAGCGAGTCGATCGGCAGCAGCCGCAGCAAGGTGACGCTGACCCGTCGCCCCACGCTCGCATCGGGCTCCCGCTCGAGCCGGCGGTCCTGGCCGTTCACACGGTCGTACCAGACCAGCCCCTCGCCGTCCTCCACGACCACGCGGTAGCTCAACTCGGGCGAGATGGTGCGCTCGAACTGACGGCGTACCTGTGCCGCGAGTTCCGGGCTGTCGACCAGCACGCCCATCTCGGTGTTCAGGAATGCTGACCGCGGGTCGAGGTTCATCGAACCGATGAACACCCAGCGCTGGTCGATGATCATCGCCTTGGTGTGCAGGCTGGCGCCCGAGGAGCCCGTGACGCTGATCTGGTCGCGTCCCTCCTCGCTGCCCGCCTTGCGCTTCATCTCGTAGAGTTCGACGCCGCCCTTGAGCAGCTCGCGGCGCTGCCGCGCGTAGCCGGTGTGGACGGCTGCCACGTCCGTCGCGGCCAGCGAGTTGGTCGCCACCGCGACGCGCACCCCGACCTCCACCCGCGCGATCAGCCGCTTCGCCCCCTCGGCGCGCGGCACGAAGTACGGCGACACGATCAACAGCTCGCCGGTGGCCGAGGACATCACGCTCGCGAGGCCGCTCAGCACGTTCGACGCCTCGAGGCCGGTCGCCTCGGCACCCACCTTGGCCGGGTCGTCCACCAGCAGCGTCACTGCGTCGACCCGCAGCGGGGGCGAACGATTGGCGAGCAGTTCGGCGCGCTTGCCTTCGTCGCGAAGCGCCGCGATGTAGGGCTCTTCGACGGCCTGCAGCGAGTAGTCGCGCGCGTCCTGGATCAGCCGCGGCAGCGCGTCCGGCGGCGGCTCGGGACCTTCGAACCTGGACACGGGCACGGCATTGCCGTCGTTCCAGTACTGGTCGAAGGCCCGGTTCACGTCGTCCACCACCGGCCCGACCAGCACGACGTCGAGGTCGCTGAAGTTCGAGTGCTGGGACGCGCCGAAATACTCGTCGCCGATGTTGCGACCACCGACGATCGCGATGCGGCTGTCGACGATCCAGGCCTTGTTGTGCATGCGCCGGTTGAGGCGGCCGGGGCGCGTCAGCCACTCGGCGGCGAGGCCGGCGGCACCCGAGCGGCTGTAGAACGGGTTGAAGATGCGCACCTCGACGTTCGGGTGCTGGTCGGCGACGCGGAACAGCTCATTCTTGGCGCGGGCATCGATGTCGTCCACCAGCACGCGCACCCGCACGCCGCGCTCGGCAGCCTTCATCAGCTCCGCGGCGAGCAGGCGCCCGGTCAGGTCGTCGTGCCAGATGTAGTACTGCACGTCGATGCTGCGCACCGCAGCCACCGCGGTGGCCGCCCGGTAAGCGAAGGCAAGCGCGTTCTGCTCGACCAGCCGCACGCCGGACTTGCCCGGGGCATGCTCGAGGTCGCGCATCACGGCGACCTCGGGCGCGACGTCCTCGGGCGGCGGCAGCGCGTAACCGGGCTCGACGCCGTGCAGCGACGGCGCCGTCGCGCAGTGCGTCAGCCAGGGCAGGACGAGCAGCAGCAGTAACTTGCGCATGGGGCGGCGATGATAGCCGGGTCAGCGCGCCGCCGCCGCGTCGACGAAACCGTCGATGCGCTCGATCAGGTAGCCGTGGAACGGGTTGCTGCGCTGGCGGGTCAATGCCCACATCGGCACGTTGAGCACGCCGTTCTCGCCACGGATCTCGATCCGTCCGAGCTGGACGTGGCGCGCCGATGCCCCGGCCGCGTAGCCGTACAACGGGTCGTCCGGCGGGAACGGCAGCGCGACGTGCGACAGCGAGAACGTCATCGTCGGCCAGGCGAGGTCGAGCGCGCGCTGTGCCACCCGATCGGACCCGGCCGGCGCGTGCTGCTCGACGACCTGCAGCGACTCGGGCGAGGCGTTGGTGATCACCGTCAGCGCATAGGGCCGCTGCGTGCGCGAGCGCAGCCGCTCGGTGAGCGGGCCCGGGTCGGTCACGAGCAGCGGCTGTATCGCCGCGTGACGGTTCACGTCGAACAGCACCAGCTCGTGGCCGTCGGGCGCCAGGCGGTCGAGCAACGTGTCGGTCACGGCCTCGGCCCTTACCGTAGCGTCGACCGTCGACAGGAAGGCCAGCACCGGCGGGAACCCGTGCAGCGGGCCGTCGCCGGCACGCCGCTCGATCCCTCGCGCGAGGGCGCGCGTGAGCCGGAACGTCTCGCCGGCCGCGTGGAAGCTGAACGACGTGTACTTGTACGGATCGAACTCGGTGCCGATCACTTCCCAGGCCGCGCGCTCGAAGCCGGGCACGGACGACAGTCCGGTCTTGAAGCGACCGACCACCGCCAGCTTCGAGACGCCGATCGCGGGCGAGATCAGCACGAGCCCCGCGGGCCGGGGCAGCGACGCGTCGTCGAGCGCCGCCAGCGCGTAGTCGACCGCCAGCGCCGCGCCGTTCGAGTAACCGACCAGCAGCAACGGCCGACCGGGTGCGCCGCGCGCACGCAGGTCGCGCGCGGCCAGCCGCACCGCCGCCTGCATGTCCTCGATCTCGAAGTCCAGCAGGCCGGACGGCGCCGTGCCGTGGCCTGGCAGCCGCAAGCCGACGACCTCCAGGCCTCGCCCTGCGAGGTGCTCGCCGATCGAGCGCAGGCTGTACGGCGAATCCGTCAGGCCATGCAGCAGGAGCACGGCGCCGCGTGACGCGTCGCCGCCGGCGGGTTCGAGCCGGAACGTGCGGTTCCAGTTCACGGGCCACACGCCCGGGTCGCTGCGACTGCCGGCGTGGTAGCGGTTGATGATGATCCGGTCGGCGGGCTGGACGACCCGGTAGACCCGCTCCTGCAGCTCGGCGAACAGCCGCTCCTCGAGGGC
>Ga0113563_10003289_pt1 | contig 10031 bp, 5 predicted proteins | sample Mud3Dept3metaG_FD_80117 | JGI IMG/M metagenome (GOLD analysis project Ga0113563, IMG submission 80117) | Freshwater wetland microbial communities from Ohio, USA, analyzing the effect of biotic and abiotic controls - Mud 3 Core 4 Depth 3... | ecosystem: Environmental > Aquatic > Freshwater >...
AATCTGACCGGATGATCTCACTCTTCTATCATGACGCATTGCCCGGAACATTGAAAAAGAGCAAAAGTGCTGAGACCAGAAAGTATTTCGAACCTCCTTCCGGAAGTATAAAGATAGAATTCAAACATAATGAAAAAAAGTTCAATGATTTTGATATTCAACCTCTTGTACCTCATATGTATTCACAGGAGGGCCCAGGAATTGCTGTCGGTGATGTAAACTCGGACGGGATGGATGATTTTTTTATCGGAGGATCAACAGGCTTTTCAGGCACAATTTTTATTCAGGAAAAGAAGGGAAGCTTCTTATCGCAAACCCTGCCCGGTAACAATAATTATGAGGACATGGGTGCATTGTTCTTTGATGCCGACGAAGATGGTGATAACGATCTGTACGTTGTTAGCGGTGGTTCAGGATTACCGCCAGGTAATCAATTTTATTCTGACAGACTGTATATCAATGATGGCAAGGGACAATTTGTGATGAATAAAAACGCGTTGCCCGATGAACGTGTATGCGGCTCTCAGGTAACTGCATCTGATTTTGATAAAGACGGAGATCTTGATTTATTCGTTTGCGGCAGGGTCAACCTGGAGAATTATCCTGTTCCGCCAAGAAGCTTTCTTCTGAGGAATGACAGTCGGGGAACCGAAATCCGTTTTACCGATATTACCGGGATTGCCTGCAGAGAGCTGGAAAATCCTGGGCTCATTGCTGCAGCTTTATGGACTGACTTTAATAGAGATGGATGGCCAGATCTTATACTTGCAGGAGAATGGATGCCTCTCACATTTTTTAAAAATAACAATGGGAAATTTATTAATGTAACATCCTCGACAGGTCTGGAAAAATACACAGGCTGGTGGAACAGCATCGCCGGATCAGATTTTGACAAAGATGGTGATATTGATTATGTTGCAGGTAACCTTGGATTAAATACTCATTATAAAGTCTCACAGGATCAGCCGATGCAGATCATCGCAAAAGACTTTGACAGAAACGGAACGCTTGATCCTGTCTGCAGCTATTATGTACAGGGCAAAAGTTATCCAATTTATCAGAGAAACGTTCTCCTTTCACAAATACCGTCCCTTCAGAATAAATTCAAAACCTACGAAGATTATGGAAAGGCTTCAATGGATGATATCTTTCCTCAAAATTCAAGAACCGGCGCTTATTTAAGGGATAGCAGATTTTTTGAAACTGCATTGATTGAAAACCTTGGCAATGGAGCTTTTAATATCCATTCATTGCCAATTGAGGCACAAACTGCCCCTGTATTTGGTATTCTGACAGATGATTATGATAATGATGGGAATTCGGATATTCTGCTTGTTGGAAATTCATATTCATCAAGTATTGCTGACGGGCAATATGATGCATTTTTTGGTCTTTGTCTGTCAGGAAACGGGAAGGGTGATTTCACGCCTGTTCCTGGAAGGGAGAGTGGCTTTTTTGCAGATGGGGATGCAAAAGCATTGGCAGAATTGTCGCTGAATAACGGAAATTCCCTTATACTTGTCGCAAGAAATTCAGACAGCCTGAAAGTGATAGGATCAACTGTAAAACCGGCTGGGATAATCAGGTTAAAAAAGGATGAAGTAAGTGCTGAGCTGACCTATGAAAATGGTGAGAAAGAATACAGGGAATTCTATTACGGAAGCGGGTATCTGTCCCAGTCATCGAGAATCTGTAAAATACCGGCCGGTGTTACTTCTGTCATGATATTCAGTTATAAGGGCGAATTCAGAACTATACCAATTAATTAACAGATTTTAATTCATAGAATAAGGCTGATGCAAATTAAAAAATTATAAAAAAATCAACCCGATGAACAACAAAATAAATTATTGCAGCTATATAATGGATTGCCTCTTCTGTTCCGGATTGATCATCCTGGTGCTGAGCTTTTCAGAATGCAAGTCGGGTAATAAACCGGCTTCGGCTTCCAGGGATAAGGACAAAATAGCGGTTCCGGCTCCAAATAATGATTTTTACCAGGAAATAGGAAAAGATATCGGATTGGATTTTGTTCACTCTATTGGTGATAATGAAATGGATAACATAGTGGAATCAGTTGGCGGGGGTGCCGCTTTTCTGGATTACGACCAGGACGGATTCATCGATTTGTATGTATGCAGTGGCACCTGGATTGAAGGTTTCAGCAAGGGGGAAAAACCGGAAAATCTTCCCGGAAATCACCTCTACCACAACCGCGGGAATGGCACTTTTGAAGATGTAACCACAAAAGCAGGAGAAATAAGCGGTTCCTGGTATAGCATGGGAATCTCCGTAGGTGATTACAACAATGATGGTTATCCCGATATTTACCTGAGTAATTATGGTCCTAATGTGCTTTTGAAAAATAATGGTAAAGGAGCTTTCACTGACGTTACTAAACTCGCCGGTATTGCCGGTGGGAATGAATGCAGCGTAGGTGCTGCCTGGTTTGACTATGATAATGATGGATTGCTGGATCTTTACGTAGGTAATTATCTCCGCTTCGATCCGGATTACAAATATTATTATGCACCTGATGGTTTTCCCGGTCCGATGGCTTATGATAGTGAGAAGGACGTTCTTTACCATAATATGGGAGACGGAACTTTCGAGGATGTAACAGAGGTCATGGGAATTGTCGACCAGGATGGCAGAGCAATGGGCGTTGGTGCAGCAGACTACGATGATGACGGATATGTTGACATCTATGTCTCAAATGATCATTCATTGAATTACCTGTGGCACAATGAAGGTGGCAGAAAGTTTATCGATAAAGGGACCATGTCGGGAACCGCATTCAGCCAGGCCGGAGAGGCAACAATAAGCATGGCGGTCGACTTTGCTGATTATAACGGGGATGGCCTTTTGGACCTGTTTGTTTCAGATGATTCGTACTGTTCACTTTACGAAAACATAGGTAATGGCGTTTTTGTTGATAAGGCAAATCCTTCCGGCATTTCGACGGCAGCCGCACAATTCGTAGGATGGTCATCTTCATTTGTTGACTATGATAATGATGGTGATGTGGATATTTTTAAAACCAACGGCGCATTGAAACATTTATATGGACATGAGGATCAATTATTTGAAAACGAAGGAAATGGAAAGTTCAGAGATATCTCCCTGGAACGGGGTGAATATTTTGAACAGGAATATGTAGGACGCGGAGCATGCCTTGGTGACTATGACAATGACGGAGATTTTGATATTTATATTGTAAACCTTAATGACCGTGGAATGTTTCTGCGGAATAATAAGGGAAATCAGAATAACTGGCTGATTATAAAATTAATAGGAACAATAAGCAATCGTGATGGAATCGGTGCCAGAGTTAAAGTTTTTACAGAAGGAAGAACACAGTTTGACCAGAAAAAAAGTACAACAGGGTACCTTTCCCAGAATGATTCAAGGATGCATTTTGGTTTGTTGAAAGATTCCCTTATAAAAAAACTCGAAATTAAATGGCCTTCGGGCAAACTCCAGGTACTGGAGAACTTAAAAGCAAACCAGATTCTTACAGTGAAAGAGCCTCAATAATCTGCCCGATGAAGCATGTAAAAGTTCTCATATTACTTTTCGTCATGCTGATGTTTGTTGTATCCGGCATTTTATTGGTTTCCTGTAAGGATAAGTCCATGAAGGGAATGATTGTTTTTACCCAGGTGCCGGAATATTCTCAATATAAGAATTATCAGACAGGTGATTCATGGCGATATGTCCCTCAGGCAAGGATTGTTGCACTTTATCCTGACAAACCCACCTCTTTCAGGTTACTGACCGGCGATTTCTATTCAGCCAGATCGCCGGAGATTTCCTATGATGGCAGGTTCATGATATTTGCCGGTCAGCTCAAACAGAATGGATTATGGCAGATATGGGAATTGGAATTTGAAAGTATGGAAAAAAGACAAGTGACATACTTTCAGGAGAGTTGTATCGATCCGGCATTTCTTCCCGGAGGAAGGATTGTTTTCAGTAAATCGATGGCTTTCGATTCAACAGGTGCAGGTCATGCGCTCCACACTTGTAATCTGGATGGCACTGATGTAAGGCGGATTACTTTTCATCCAAATGCTGATTTTACACCCACCGTCTTGTCGGATGGCCGGATACTGACCATCAGCAGTCAAATATACCCCGAAAAAGAATGTCCAATGCTCATGGTTCTTAGAACTGACGGAACTAAGTACGATCTGTACTATAAGGATGAAACAGATGAATTGATCTGCACGAGGCCTTGGGAAAGCGAAAGAGGTAATATTTATTTCATCCGGTCAAATCCGGTTAAGGGTGAAACAGGAAGCATATTTACGATTCACCGGAATCGGCCCCTTCATACCTGTATTAAACTGAACAATGAAATAAATGGCAGCTTTAATGCTGTTACTCCGCTTAAATCAGGAAAATTGCTGGTTTCATACCGTTCTTCTGACAATAACAAATACGCCCTTTATGAATTCGATACCGGAACTGGTCAATTGGGGAAACTAATATATGAAGATCCGAAATACAGCTCGATGGAAGCAGTAGTTGTTGAAGCCCATCAACAACCCCGGAATCTTCCGAGCGAAGTAGACCTGCAGGTTAAAACCGGATTGCTTATGTGTCAGGATATCAATATTATGGATGAACAATCGATGAATGCTGTACATTCACAAAAAAAAGCTTCTCAAATCGAAGTGCTGGGATTGGATGCTTCCCTTGGAATTATGAATGTTAAAGAAGATGGTTCTTTCTATCTGAAAGCAATGGCTGACAAACCTTTCAGGATCCGAACCCTTGATAAAAATGGGAAAGTCATCAGCGAACCCTGCACCTGGATATGGTTAAGACCAAATGAACGCAGAGGATGTATAGGTTGTCACGAAGATCGTGAGCTAGTTCCTGAGAACAGAATGCCCCTGGCTGTAAAAAAATCACCAGTTATTATTCCGAGGCATATTACTCTTGCCGGTGAAAAAGAGATTGAACTTGAATAAGCATGAAGAAAGTCTATAAAATAATACTTGTATTTGGGACCATTCTTCTTCTTGGATTAATTTCCTATTCTCCTCTTCATAAACTCGCCCGCAATCATGTTAATTATATCACCGCAACGGAAGATCATCCCATTTCCTGTAATTCCTGCCATATTTATAACCAGAAATCGGGGCCTGTGGCAAAGCTCATCAATGCCAGGTATTTATCACCCCTTAATCTGGCAGTCTCAAATGATGGAAAAAAACTTTATGTTGTTGCACAGGAGGCTAATTTACTTCTTGTTGTAGATGTCAACAGGATGAAGGTCATTAAAAAGATCAGGGTCGGAAACCAACCACACACAGTAATCCTCGACCGGGAAGAGCGTTTTGCTTATATCAGCAATCAATGGTCTGATAATGTGATGGTTATTAACCTGGCAGGATACAGGGTTACAGATACGCTGAACACAGGTAACGGGCCTGCAGGACTTGCTCTGAGTGCAGATGGAAAATCACTCTTTGTTGCTAATTCATATTCCTCTGATATCTCGGTTCTTGATCTTCAGACCGGAGAGGAAGTAAAACGATTAAATGCAGGTAATAATCCTGCAGGTGCTCAAATGTCCCCTGATGGCAAAACGGTATTGATAACAAGTCGCCGTGCATTGATTGCACCATATTCCAAACCATTGCTGACAGAACTGACAGTTATTAATGCCACAACCCGGAGAGTTACTGACCATATAAATATTGAGTCGGCATACATGATGGAGAATGTTGTCTTTACTCCATCCGGTGATCTGGCACTCGTGGCTCTGGTCAGGCCAAAGAACCTGATTCCCTCCATCCAGGTGGAGGGAGGCTGGATGATGACTAATGGAATTGGCATTATTGAGCAGATACCGGACGGAAGGGTTGTTCAGCTTTTACTGGATGAGCCAGATGCATACTACGCTGATCCCTCTGACATTGTTGTCACTCCTGATGGCAAAAAGGTTTTTGTATCAAATTCAGGAGTTGATTGTATTTCCGTGCTGGATATGGATTCCATTCGGTCCATCCTGTCCGAATCAACACCCGAAATGCTCAGGACCTTTGCCAATCATCTGGGAGTGAGCAGTCGTTTTGTGATAAAAAGAATTTATACAGGATCCAATCCAAAAGGCATTTCCCTCTCTCCTGACGGAAAAAAGTTATATGTAGCCGAGCATCTCCAGGACAGAATTGCAATTATCAATACTGAAAATCTTGAAATATCAGGGACAATTGATCTTGGCGGACCCCGCAGGATTACTGTGGCACGACAGGGTCGCAGGCTTCTCAACAATGCCGGTCACACGTTTCAAAACCAGTATTCCTGTTATACCTGCCATCCTGATGCACATGAGGACGGACTGGTGTACAATATGGCGTCGAGAGATATGGGGCGAAATGTAACCAATACTATGAGTCTTCGTGACATCGGGGAAATTCCTCCTTACAAATGGACTGGTAAGAATCATTCAATCTATAAGCAGGATGGTATAAGGTTTTCAACCGTACTGACAAGGACCGAACCTTTCAACCCTAAAGAGCTGGATGCACTGGTAGCATATATAATAACAGGTATTCCCAATCCGCCTAACATGATGTTCAATCCCTACGGGCGGCTGACTGAAGCACAATCGCGTGGTAAAATCATTTTCGAACGTACACATGATGCAAATGGAAATGAAATACCGGTATCAAACCGTTGTATAACATGTCACCCTGCTCCCTTTTACACGAACAAGAAAATGGCATATGTCGGGACTCTCAGCGAAACTGATGATTCGCTACTGTTCGACACACCGCAACTGAACAACATATTTGCTTCAGCACCATATCTTCATGACGGGAGGGCAGAAACCCTTGAAGAAATTTGGACAAAATATGGACAAAAGGATAAGCACGGGGTAGTCAACGACCTGACAAAAAATCAACTCAATGACCTTGTTGAGTACTTAAAATCACTCAGGGATCCTTTATATGAAAAAAGGATACCTGAAGTTAACCGTGCTGCATTTAAATTTAATTAAATCCGAAATCATGAAAAAGTTTTTGCAGCGAAATTCAGTCAGGTATTCAATTGGGGCAATCGTCCTTTTAGCAGCTTTTTTGACGGTAATTATTATATATAAGCATAATAAGATGCTGATTATCAGATCTGATAATTCTTCTGTGATTTCCGGTACTGACTCAAACAATCATGATATAGTTGCTAAAAGACAAGGTATCATTAATAAAGCCGGTGTAATGCCTGTTTACGGACATTGGCGCACATTTACTACTCGCGATGGTCTGCCTTCCGATAAAGCTTATACTGTACGTATTGATGGTAACCGTGTTCTTGCTGGAACACATGATGGTCTGGCAGTTTACGAAAATGATAAATGGAGAACTTATACAACAAAGGATGGTCTGGCCCATAACGGAGTTGTCTCAATTGATGTAAGCGAACTAACCGGTGATGTGTGGATCGGAACTCTGGGCGGTCTTAACCGATGGTCGGCAGGAAAATTTGAGACTTTCAACCAGTTTAACAGCGGTTTGCCGAATGACCTTGTGTACGCTGTTATCTGCGATGGCAATGATGTATGGGTAGCTACCGGTGGAGGTGCAGGACATTATAATACTATAACAAAAGAATGGGAAATATTCACAGAAAAGAATGCACCCATGCATGAGCCATGGACTTATGGGGTCTCAGCCGGTGATGGTAAGATATTTATTGCTGCCTGGGGTGGCGGAGTAATTGAGTACACAAATAAAACAAGGAAATTCAGGGATTATACTGATCCGGATGGCGAAATGGAAATTGACCTTCAACCGGACGATGGCCTGGTGCATGATATAACAACAGCAACCTCTTATGCAGATGGTATCTTATGGATTTCAACCTATTTCGGATTGAGCCGCTATGACGGTAAGAACTGGAATGGATATTTTGATCATGACAGCGGTCTAGCAAGCAATTTCATCAACTTCATCAGGGCTGAAGGTCCTGTGGTGTTCATCTGCTGTGATAATGGATTGAGCAGCTTCGACGGGGAGACCTGGGTCACCTATAAAAAAAATGACAATAGTACAGACGGGAAAGCTATAATTACAAAGGGGAAATCTGTCAGAGAAATGCCCTTATCCCCGTCTATATCACATAATTTCATTATTGGTGTGGATGCCCGGGATGAAGAACTTTGGGTTGCTACATCAAAGGGAGTATGTCGCGGAGAACTTTTAAAAAAGTAAGGAATATGAAACATCGTTCACATATTTTCATGGCTTTCTTTCTGATTTTACTTTTACCGTTTACGATACTGACAGGACAGGAAAAGCAACCTAACTATGGAAACACTCCTGATGAACTTGTTCCTTATGAGAAATATCAAAAAGCCTACAAGTATCATTTTCTTAAACCCATTGAATTCTATGGAGCCGGCCGTGAGATACCTCCACCCAAAGACCTGAAGGAGGTGAGAATCGGATTTCTTGGTCCGCTGAGCGGTTCAGTGATCGTATCTCTGGGTAAACAGATGTTGCAGGGAGCTACTATAGCCCTTGAAGAAGCAAACAGGAAAGGGGGCTATAATGGTATCCCTTTCAGGTTGATGGTACATAATGATGTCGGATTGTGGGGTGCCGCAGCAAACGAAGTGGTGAAAATGGACGATGAGAAAGTCTGGATCTGGCTGGGCTCAATTGATGATGTCGTATCTCATGTAGCCCTCAGAGCTACCTTCAAACTGGAAATTCCAATGGTTTGTACAGGAAACCCTGATCCTACTTTTACGGAAACAAACATCCCCTGGGCTATTCGTGTAATAAGTGATGACCGGCAGAGCGGATATGCTCTGGCTAATTATATTCACAGGAAAATGGGACATAAAAGGGTAGCAATGATCAGGGACAATAACCGGTACGGAAGAGTTGGAGTTATGGAATACGCTGACGCTGCTGTCAGACTGGGATATCCGTATGTCATCGAAGAGCGTTTCAACGATGGAGAAACTATATTCAGGGACCAACTGAAACGGATCAATGAAACCTCACCTGACGCTATTCTGATCTGGGGAAATGCAAAAGAATCTGCCCTGATAGTGAAGCAGATACGTGAACTTGGAATGAAACAGCCATTATTTGCCTCTGACAGGATTGTGAATCCTGAATTTCTTGAAATTGCCGGTGACAAGGCTGAAGGTATTGTGACTACCTGCCAGTATAATCCTGATGCAGATGATCCAAAATTAAAAGCATTTCAGATCAACTACCTGAAGAGATTTGGTAATGACCCGGATGTATTTGCTGCCCATGCCTATGACGGGATGAACATCATCATTGAATCGATACATAAAGCCGGACTGAACCGTGTTCTTATACGTGATGTGCTGACAGACCTGAAAACTTTTCAAAATTATCCGGGAATTACCGGTAAAATTGTCTTTGATGCCACCTGGAATGACATAGGTTCAATATGGATGGCTGAAGTTAGACAGGGAAAGTTTAAATTTTTCCCGACCATGCCATGAGATTATCTGAAGTATCATTTCAGGTTTGCCTGATTTTATTAATTCTTGTATTTGCAGAATTATATACACAGGCTGCCCGGTCTAGCGATGGATCGGAGCAGTCGGTGAAAATCGGATTACTGATAGCGGACAAGAAATCCGTTGCAGCTATTCATGGCGCAGAATTGGCGATAATGAGGGCAAACGATGAAGGAGGGTTTAACGGTCATCCCTTTCAGCTTGTTGTCCGGTCGACAGAAGGTCCCTGGGGAACAGGTTCCAGAGAGGCGGTAAATCTGATCTTTGAGGATAAAGTATGGGCACTTCTGGGTTCACACGGTGGACGAGATGCTCACCTGGTAGAGCAGGTTGCCACAAAAGCTACAGTTGTTTTCGTTTCTGCATGGGCAAGCGATCCGACACTTTCACAGGCTTTTGTACCATGGTTTTTTAATTGCGTGCCAAATGATCTCCAACAGGCTGATGCATTGATCGATGAAATCTTTGAAAGACGAAAATTAAATAAAGTGGCGGTCGTTTCCGGTAA
>Ga0113563_10003290_pt1 | contig 10031 bp, 6 predicted proteins | sample Mud3Dept3metaG_FD_80117 | JGI IMG/M metagenome (GOLD analysis project Ga0113563, IMG submission 80117) | Freshwater wetland microbial communities from Ohio, USA, analyzing the effect of biotic and abiotic controls - Mud 3 Core 4 Depth 3... | ecosystem: Environmental > Aquatic > Freshwater >...
CGCAGCTCGCCGGCGATCTGCCGACGTCCGAGCCGGCCTCGTCGACCCGCTCGCCACTCGAGGCGCTCGCCGACTCGCAGGCCCAGCTCGCGCTCGAGCGCGCGTTCGCCGCGCTGCCTCCCGCGTACCGCGAGGTCGCGCTGCTCGTCGGCGTCGAGGGCCTCGCGCCCACCGAGGTCGCCGAGATCCTCGGCCACACCCCCGAGGCGATCCGCCAGCGTCTCGCCCGCGCCCGTGCCCAGCTCGCCGAGGCGCTCGGTGAGCATGCCCCTGCCTCGTGGAGGACCCCATGACGACGGACGACGATGCCGCGAAGCTCGCCGAGATCAGCCGCGAGCTCCCCGCGATCGATCTCGACTCGATCAGCGCCGAGCGGATCGCGATGCGCGCGCGCCAGGATGTCGGCCGCGGGCCCTCGCCGCGCCGGTTCCTCGAGCCGGCGATCGCGACCGTGCTGGTCGGCAGCTACCTCGTGTGGGCGGTGCTGAAGATCGTCGAAGCGCTCGGCTGAGCGTCGCTCGCCGCGATCCGGACGAGCGGCGGATTCCGACGTGATTCAGCCGATCTCCGTGGCTCGAACCCTCCCGAGCCCGGCCGGCTCTCATCCAGCAGGTCAGGTCTTTACATCGTCTGTAGGACGGCGAGGGACCATGGTCGGCTGTGAGCAGTATGGGTAGGTTCAGTCATGGCGGGGTTCTTCTTTGGGCGGAAGGCCGAGCGCGAGCGTCTGATGTTGCTCGCGCGCGAGCCGGTCGCGCTGGTCTATGGCCTGCCAGGCATCGGCAAGAGCGAGCTCGTCTACCAGCTCGAGGGCGAGCTCCTCGCGTCGCTCCCGCTGCGGGTGACCCGCGTGATCGTCGAGCCCCATATGGAGGACGTCCTCCCCGGGTACCTGCTCGCGCGGATCTCCGATCGTGCCGGTGGCCTGTCCGAGCTCACCGAGCTCCTGGTTCGCGAGCCGCACCTCCTCGTGATCGACGACGCCCACCATGCGGCGAGTTCGGTGGCTGCCCTGGTCGACGCCATGATGCGCCGGACCGAGCCCGCGAGTCGCATCATCGTGACCTCGCGCGTCGCCCTGCCGGCGGTGACGAGCCCGATCATCGTCAAGCTCGGGCCGCTGAGCCTCGACGAGGCCCGGGCGCTGGCACTCCACATCGCCGAGCGACAAGGTGTTCGGCTCGCGGATCTCGACGCGGTGATCGCCCAGAGCGCGGGGAGTCCCTTCCTGCTCCGCCACCTGGTGGCGGGCCGACGCCGCGGGACCACGTCCGATGATCCCATCCAGGCGTCGATCGACCTGCTCGACACCGAGACGCGCCAATCGCTGATCCGCCTCGCGGCCGTCTCGGGCTGCTCGCAGTCGCGCCTCGCCGCCGCGCGACTGGTGCCCGACGATCGCGTGTTCGAATCACTGTCCGATCAGTTCCTCGTCGACGCGGGCCCGGACCGCCTCGTGGTTCATGGCCTCGTCCGCGAGCGTGTGATGGGCGGGGCCGATCCACGGCTGGTGTCCGACAGCCGCCGGACCGCCGCGCTGGTGCTGTGGGAGAGCTACGAGCTCCACAACCATCCGCTCGTCGCCGTCGAGTCGATCTGCCTTTCGGCGTCGTCCGGCGATCTCGATTCGGCGTTCGCGCGACTCCGTGCGGCGAGCCGATCGATCTCCAACGCCGGCCTCGATCACCTGCTGCTCCCCGTCCTCCAGCGGCTGGCGCTCGACGGCCATGCCGGCGCATCCCTGCTCGCGGCGAGGATCTTCCTGCGGATGGCGCAGATCGACGACGCCGCGCGAGCCCTCGCGGCGACCCCGCCGGGTCTCGAGGAGAGCGTGCCGCTGCTCGTCGCGCGGGCCACGATCGCCGAACGCGCCTGTCGGCTCGACGTCGCGACGGCCGACTTCGAGAACGCGCTGCAGATCGCCCCCACCGGACGGGCCCGCACGATGCTGCAGATGCGCCTCGCGATCGTGCGCGCCCTCGCGGGTGACGACGAGGAGGTCGCGCGCCTCACCGCCGAGATCGCCACCAACCTCCCCGCGCCCGGCGATGTCGATCTCGCTCGGCTCGGCTGGATGGGGGCCGTCATCCTCGCGCTGCAGCTCCGCTGGGCCGAGTGCCTCGCGGCGACCCAGGAAGGACGACGGGCCGCGCAGCGCGCGGGCGCAGTCGATCTCGACTACCTGCTGCTCCTGATCGAGCTGATGGCGACCAGCGAGCTCGGCGACGTGCTGGCCTCCGGCAAGCTCGCGGCCGACGTCGCTCAGAGCCAGCCGAACCAGTACCTGCGCCAGCGGATGACCTTGCTCTACGTGGGCGTGTCGGAGCTCGCGCAGGGTCACGTCGGTCGCGCCGTTGTCACCCTCGAGCGCGCGTTCCACGAGTACGACCTCCACCACGACACGCTCCTCGCCTTGCTCGCCGGCCACTACTGGGGGCGCGCGCTCTTGATCCATGGCGAGATGGCGAAGTCGGTCGACGTGCTCGCGAGGGTCGCGCAGCGCGCGCAGGACGCCGGGCTCCGTCCGCTGCTCGCGCCCGGTCAGCTCCACCTCGCGCGCGCGCTGGTCTCCGTCGGGCGGGTCGCCGAGGCGACCCAGATCGCCGAGCGCCTGGTCGATGGCCCGCAGGACCTGGTCGCCGGGGAGGCCCGGGCCTTGCTCGCCTACAAGCATGCCTTCCAGGGGGACCTCGACCGCGCGCGGATCGAGATCACCGCCGCGCTCGCCCAGGTCGGCGATCGCGAGCCGATCTGGGCGAACGTCATCCTCGATCATGCCTACATCGAGCTGCTCGGTGGTGACCCCGAGCGAGCGCGAGCGCTGGCGCTGTCGATCGTCGAGGACGCGCGCCGCATGAACCGCCCCTACTCGCGCGGTCGGGCCCTGTTCATCCTGGCCACGGCAGATCTCGCCGCGGGAATGATCGACACGGCGATCGTCACGCTGGCCGAGATCGACGCGCTCGCGGACGAGTACGGGATGAACTACCTGCGCGGGCGGACCGCGCTGCTGCGGAGTGCCACCTCGCACCACGGGGCGTCGATCCTCGAGCGTGTCCCCGCCGAGCACCAGCGCGGGTACCTCGGGATCCTCCGCGTGCTCGGGCTCCGCCCCGAGACCGTGATCGTGACCAGCCGCTCCGGGCGCGTCCACACCGATGCGCCGACCCTGCCCGCGATCGCCCTTCAGCACGACATCCTCGTCGATCTGACGAACGGCACGATCATCGGTCGCTCGGGACGGATCGTCGAAGGCCGCGGCGTCGCGGCCTCGATCCTCGTCAACCTGGCCGAGGCGACCGAGCCGGTGAGCGCCGAGCGGCTGCATCAGGTGGTGTGGGGAGGTCACGATTACCACCCGCTCCGTCACCGCAACACGCTCTACATCGCGCTCAATCGGACGCGGAAGCTGCTCGCGGAGCTCGGCGAGGCGCGCGAGGTGATCCGGCGGGACGGCGATGGCTGGATCATCTCTCCCGAGATCGATCTCGCGATCGCGCGTCGCGACCCCCGGGTCTCGACGGTGACCGAGTCTCGGTTCACGGGCTCGGTGCATGCACAGACGAAGTAGTCAGCTCGTCGCCGGCGCCGGTGATTCCGGGCGGCTAGCGTGGTGCTGAAGACCCAGGGACGTTCACGAGGGAGGATCACGATGCGTGCACCAGCGATCAAACAGGCCAACGAAGAGCTCTTCGACGAAGCCGCGCCCCGGCTCGACGGGATCAAGGTGTTCTCGGCGACCAAGTTCAGGGAACGCGAGGCGCTCGGCGACGTGATCACGATGTGGATCCAGCAGCACCCCGAGTACCGGCTGCTCGACAAGGTCGTGACCCAGTCATCGGACGCCGAGTTCCACTGCCTGACGATCACCGTGTTCTACATGGTGGCGAAGCGACCTACGTGAGCGTGAAGGGATGACGTCGGTCGACGGCGAGACAGACGAAGTACAGCGGGCGCGAAGACCCCGTTGACCCGCGATCGCGCAGAGTCATCGAGAGGCGCGCATCCCATGATCGGTACCCGGATTGGTCGCTACGAGCTCCTCCGTCCGCTGGCGACCGGTGGCATGGGGGAGGTGTACCTGGCGCGCGAGGAGACCTCCGATGCGGGGTTCGGCTCCCTCGTCGCGATCAAGGTCCTGCTCCAGCACCTCAGCTCCAACCAGGCGTTCGTCCGGATGTTCCTCGACGAGGCGCGCACCGTCGCGAAGCTTCGCCACGAGCACATCGTCCAGATCCGCGACATCGCCCAGCAAGCGGGCCAGTACTACATGGTCATGGAGTACATCCGCGGCCAGAACCTGCGCGAGTTGCTCGGAGATGCCTCGATCCCGGACCGCTCGTTGTTCTCGCCTCGGCTCGGCGCGCAGCTGTTCGCCGACCTCGCGAACGCGCTCTCGGTCGTCCACCGCCAGGGCCAGGTCCACCGCGACCTCTCGCCCAACAACATCATGATCAGCGATGCCGGCGTTCCCAAGCTGATCGACTTCGGCGTCGCGCGCGCGCTCGGAAATGCGTCGCTCACGACGCCGGGGACCCTGAAGGGCAAGTTCGGCTACATGGCTCCCGAGTACATCAAGAGCCAGGCCTACGACCACCGCGTCGATCTGTTCTCTCTCGGCGTCGTGATGTGGGAGACGTTCGCGCGGCGCCGCCTGTTCGAGGGGACGAACACGGCCGACCAGATGTACCGGGTGCTCGACGGGGAGATCCCGCGGCTCGACGCGCTCCTCACCGGCTTCCCCATGTCGCTCGCCGATCTGGTCGGGTGTGCGCTCCAGCGCGATCCCGAGCGCCGGATCCCGACCGCGTCCGCGCTCGCCGATGCACTCGCAGAGATCGCGCGCGCGCAACCGCCCGAGGGTGACGATCGAAACCTCCGGACCTGGCTCGAGCGGCGGCTCGCGCCGCAGATCGAGGAGCGGCGGCGCGCCGATCAAGAGCTGATGGCGCTGCCTCCGGGGGCCGTGCTGATCCCGGCCGGCGCGACGTCCGCGACCGAGGACCTCGAGGTCTCGGTCGCGACCACCCCCGTTCCCACGACCGTCCACAGCGGCTCCTCGCTGCGGCTCACCAATGGCGAGCTCGTCCCGGCGACCTCGCGCGAGCTCCCTCACCGGATCAAGCGCACGGTCGTGATCCTGACCGTCGTGGGACTCGTGCTCGCGTCGGTCGCGCTGGTGGCCCTGACGCGTGGCGCGGGAGATCCGCGCTCGGAGCACGCCGAGACCGCGACACTTCCGCCCAGTCCGCCACCTGCCGCCACGCGACCGGTGCCGTCGGTGTCCGAGACGCATCGTCAGCTCGGCCTCGACGCGATGGCGGCCCAGGACTATGCGAAGGCGATCTCCGAGTTCGCCGAGGCGATGCGCGGCGGCGCGAACAGCGACCTCGTCGAGTTGCTCGAGCTCGCGCGGCGCCTCCAGCGTGATCACCATGATCAGCGTGATCCGCGTGCGAAGTCGGTCCCCGCGCCGATGGCGACCGAGCCGGCCCCCGCCGAACCGAGGGATCCGCGAGCCCTGACGGGCGCTTCGGGCGCTGCACAGACGAAGTAAACAGGGGGTGAAGACGGGCCCGAAGCCCGCTCGTGCAGAGTGACGGTGGGGGAATCATGACCGTCGCTGGCACGATCATCGGTCGATACGAGCTGCTGCGCCTGCTGGCCGCGGGTGGGATGGGCGAGGTCTACCTCGCGCGCGTCAAATCGAGCGTCGAGGGCTTCGGGGCTCTGGTGGCGGTCAAGGTGCTGATCAGGAACCTGAGCTCGAACCAGAGCTTCGTGAAGATGTTCCTCGACGAGGCCCGGATCGTCGGCAAGCTCCACCACAAGAACATCGTCCAGATCCGCGATATCGCGGAGCAGGACGGCCTGTACTACATGGTCATGGAGTACATCCCCGGGCAGAACCTGCGGGAGCTCCTCGGCGACGTCTCGATCCTGGACCGTCCGCTGTTCGAGCCGCGGCTCGGGACGGAGCTGTTCGTGGACATCGCCGGTGCGCTGGCGGTGGCCCACGCGCAGTCGCTCGTCCACCGCGACATCTCGCCCAACAACATCATGATCAGCGATGAGGGCGTGCCCAAGCTGATCGACTTCGGCGTCGCGCGCGCGCTCAGCTCGGTCTCGCTGACGAGTCCCGGCACCCTCAAGGGCAAGTTCGGGTACATGGCTCCCGAGTACGTGCGCGCCCAGGCCTACGACCACCGCGTCGACCTGTTCTCGCTCGGCGTCGTGATGTGGGAGACGTTCGCCCGCCGCCGACTGTTCCGCGGGACGAGCGCGGCCGAGCAGCTCCACCAGCTCCTCGAGAGCGTGGTGCCGCGCCTCGACGAGGTCATCCCCGGCTTCCCGGCCGACCTCGCGACGATCGTCGCCGGCACGCTCGAACGAGATCCGCAGCGTCGGATCTCGTCGGCCGCGATGCTCGGGGACGCGCTCACCGAGATCTCGCGCAACCTGCCCGCCGGCAAGGATCCGACCCTGCGCAAATGGCTCGAGCGCAGGATCCCGGGGCGGCTCGAAGATCGGCGGCAGACCGACCAGACGCTCCTGTCCCTCGCCCCCGGAGCGGCGATCCCCGACTTCGGGACCGCCTACCCCGAAGCGGGGAGCTCGCCTGGCACGTATGGGTTTCAAGAGGCACCGATCCCGTCGGGCGCCTTCACCAACGCGCCGAACGCGGGACAGAGCGCGACGTCGATCCGGCTCGCGAACGGGGAGGCGAGCCCCGCGCCGCTTCCGACGATCGCGCCGGCGTCGAACATGCGAACGCGCGTGCTCGCGTTCGGCGTCGCTGCCGTGCTCGGCGCGATCGTGATCTTCGTCCTCGCTCGTGGGAAGTCCACACCCGAGGCCGCACCACCTGCGCCGGCGACGACCAGCGCCGTCGTGGCGACGACCGCTCGCCCCGATATCTCGATCGCCGAGGCGCATCGCCAGATCGGGCTGAAGGCGATGTCCGACGGCGACTACGCGAGAGCACGCAAGGAGTACGAGGAGGCCGTGCGCAACGGCGGTTCGGGCGATCTCACGAAGTTGATCGAGATCGCCGGTCAGCTCGAGCGCGACGAACAGGCGCGCAAGACCGAACCGACGCCCGCTGCGCCCGCGACGGACGCGAAGTCAACGCCACGCGAAGCGCCCGCCACGCAGGTCGCGGTCCCTGCCCGCCGTGCCACCGCCGCGGAGCGCAAGGCGGCGGCGACGCCCAAGCCCCGCGACAAGGCCGTCACCGCGCGCCCCCCCCGGGCCGCGCCCGAGCAGCCGCCCGCGACCGGCAACCTGCTGGTGACCACGGTCGATAGCGGTCTGCGAGCGCTCGTGATCATCGATGGCAACACGATGGGACAGACGCCGCTCCTCGTCCCGCACCTCACGCCGGGCGATCACCAGCTGGTGGTTCGCGTCGGGGATCGAATCCTCCGCTCCGAGCGGGTCTCGATCGCGGCGGGAGACACGAGCAGGCTCAAGGTCGACAGCCCGCCACCTTCCCCACCCGAGCCTCCGAAGCCGGTGACGCCGAAGCCGGTGCCGCCGCCCGTGGTGGCCACGCGACCGTCGCCACCGCCGCTGGCTCCGCCGATCCAGCCCCCGCCCCCGCCCCCCACGCCCCGCGTGAGCTCGGATGGGGATGCGGGCAAAGGTGCGGGCGTCGTCGCCGGGTGCACCAGCTGCCACGCCAAGGCAGGAAAGCCCGGGGTGTCGCCGCGTCGCTATACCCGCGCGCAGTGGGAACGGTTCTTCGCGACCGGTCAACACGACCGCTACGTCCCGATCGGCGATCGGATGAACGGGTCCCAGCTGATGGCGGCGCGGGCCTTCCTGCGGAAGAACGCCGCCGACTCCGCCGAGAACCAAGGCGCCGGCATCCGTAGCGACTAGCCCCCTCACTCCGCGATGACGCTCACCGCCGACGAGGACGTCGGCAAGGAACCGATGCGCAAGCTCAATCCACTGCTCCTCGCCCTGTTCGTTTGCTCGGCGTTCGTCAGCTCCGAGGCGCGCGCCGACGAGCCCGCTGCACAGCCACCGCCGACGCCTCCCGGACCGGACGGAACGACGGCCGACGTGCCGGCTCCGCTGCCGCTCGTCCCAGCCGCCCCCGAGCCGAGCGCGACCACGCCACCGGTCGGCGCCCCGATCGAGGTGGAGCTCCGCGATCGGATCCGCGAGCTCGAGGGCCGCGTCGACGACGTCGAGAAGAAGAGCGCCCTGCAACGCCTGGAGCTCGCAGGCGACTACCGGACCACCCTCGCGAGGTACTGGTATCACGGTGCCTCTCCCGACAGTAATCCGTATGCGAGGCCGACCATCGTCGACCTCCAGAACGAGGAGCAGTGGCTGCACCGCGTGCGGCTGATGATCAAGGCCCAGCCGTCGGCGAACTTCCGGTTCCGCGGACGCATGTCGGTGTTCAAGCGCTTCGGCGCGAACACCACCACCCCGTCTCCGGTCGACTTCTCGCAGGGACGCGTGCCCAGCGACACCACGCTGCGCATGGACCGGTTCTGGCTCGACTGGTTCATCACGAAGAACATCGCGCTGTCGTTCGGACGGATCTCGTACTCCGATGGGAGCCCGGCCGAGCTCCGCGAGAACCTCGAGAAGCCGGACGCGACGTGGGGCCTGACGATGGTCGACGGCGAGTACGAGACGTTCGACGTCACGGCGCAGCTAGCGCCGGAGATCCTGGTGCGCGGGTTCTACGCCTCGTGGGCGTTCCCCCGGAACGACGACCTGTTCTCGTCGAGCCTGTTTCTCGACAGCGGGACCGACAACCTACGGATCATCGGCGGTAATGCCGACCTCAACCTCCCGAGCGCGAAGATGTTCGCCCAGCTCGGCGCGTACTACGTGCCGAGGTTCCGGCCGTTCGCGGTCCCGCTCCCCAACCCGGCCTACTACCAGAACCCCACGGCCAACCCGGAGAACGCGCCGCCGCCGCTCGATGGCTCGCTCGTGTTCCCGTCGTCGATGCCGGACTCGCTCGGGTCGTACGCCAACGTCAGCCTGTTCGTGATGATGCGCGACCTCGCGGGCTTCGATCTGTTCGCGGGTGGCGCGCTCGGCTTCCTCAATCCCAACGGAGAGGCGATCAAGTATCGCGGGTTCATGTACGACCCGATGTCGGGGCAGCCGATCCTCGACGCGAGTGGCCTCCCCGCGGAGGCGCCCATGCTGAACCTCGTCGGCGCCGACCAGGGGCTGTGGGTGTTCGATGCGCAAGGAAACCCGACGTGGAGCGCCAAGCCGGCCAGTCACATCACGAAGTTCATCTACCTCGGCGGGCGATGGACGCTGCCGGTCGGCGGCATCTACGCACCGAAGCTCGGGCTCGAGTACAACCACAGCTCGCGCTACGCGATCTCGTTCGCGCAATCGACGGACCTCCTGACCAACAAGCTCGCGACGCGCGGAGATGCGTGGGAGGCGTACGTCATCCAGCCGATCGGCGAGCGGGCGTTCCTGCGGCTCGACTGGACGTACATCGACGCGAAGTTCACCAGCGGCATGCCCGGGAACATCGCGGGCGGTACCGGTTTTTTCGGCAGCCAGGACAACCCGATGGCGCCAATGCAGGCGCACGGCGGCACGTCACCGCCCGTCGACGCGTCCGGACAGCACCTCCACACCCTGTCGGCGACGATCCACGTCAGCTTCTGACGCGTCTGCCAGCTCGCTAGGACTTCGGGCGCGTCACGACGACGTGCGCCTGCTTGTCCTTGTCGACGTAGCCGAACCGGAACGGAAGCTTGCGGCGCTTCTGGCTGCGCCACAGCTCGATGAACGCCTCGTCGTGCCGGCTCTCCTGCGAGCCTTCGAGGAACGCGCCGTTGTAGTGGCCGTAGGTCTCCTGGATCATGCCGGCGCTGCGCGCGTATGCCGGCGGGATCCCGGTCGAGTCCGACAGCATCCACCCGAGGTGATCGAGCATGTAGTTGCGGATCAGCGAGAAGTCGCCGCGCCACAGCAGGTAGCTCGCGCCCTTGGTCAGGACGCTGACCTTCCCCTTCTTCTCGAGGTGCCGC
>Ga0113563_10003291_pt1 | contig 10030 bp, 9 predicted proteins | sample Mud3Dept3metaG_FD_80117 | JGI IMG/M metagenome (GOLD analysis project Ga0113563, IMG submission 80117) | Freshwater wetland microbial communities from Ohio, USA, analyzing the effect of biotic and abiotic controls - Mud 3 Core 4 Depth 3... | ecosystem: Environmental > Aquatic > Freshwater >...
ACCTTTTACGTTCTTGTTGTCTACGAGAATCTTGGATGCGCGAGAATAGCTTATTTGAGGATGCCCCATGATGGCGCTGGCAAGAGTGGATTTGCCGGAGCCATTGGGGCCCATGAGGGCATAGGTTTTTCCCGCGCGGAAATCAAACGAGATGTTATTGAGAATCTGCTTTTTTTCGATTGAGACGGAGAGATTTTTGATGGAGAGCATAGGTAGGTGCAAATTCAAAATTCAAAATCTCAATTTCCAAATAAATCCCAATAAACAAAATCCGAATATCTGAAACGTTTTGAGTTTTATATTTTAAATTTATTTGGAGCTTTTAATTTTGGATTTGTGATTTTTAACTATTGTTAATTAAATGATCAATAGTAATTCTTGATAAAGTCTTTTCTATCTCTGTCTCCAATACTCTCCACACCTGGTTGGTCTGGCAGTGGCTGACCTGGAGGCAGGGCAGGGTGCCTTTGACAGGGGCGGAGAAAGTCTTGATCGGGCCGTCGAGTACGCGGAGAATATCCCAGACGCTCAGATCTTTTGCGGGGCGGGACAGGGCATATCCGCCAGCCACACCTTTATGAGCAATAACCAAGTTGGCTCGGCGCAAAGATTGAAGAATCTTCTCGAGGTAATCCTCGGGGATATGTTCCGCCTCTGCGATGGCATGGATAGAGAGCGGTCTCTCTTCTTGGGCGAGGGCCAACACCGCTCTGAGTCCGTAATAAGCCTTTTTTGATATTTTCATATTTCTTCTTAGAAATACCCTGAACCTGTCGAACGGGTATAATTAGATCCTTCGACAAGCTCAGGATGACACTGGTGTGTCAATGCGGACTAATATTGTCTGCTTTAGGATACCAAAGGGTTGAAAGCTTGTCAATAACGGGTATTTACCCCAGGGCAAGCCCTGGACCCTGAAACGAGCTTAAGCTCGTTTCATATCCGCAACAGAGCTGCGGGGTATTTGACCCGATTTTACCGGCACTGCGCTCGGAAACGAAAGTTCACTTTCGTTTCGCTCGCTTCGTTTGGTAATAAAAGCCGGACAGCTTTACCGGGGGTTTCTTTTTTGTAAAAAATGCAGTACACTGCTTCGGTTCAGGGCAGAGAGCAGGTGAAACATAAAGATGCTATGGAAAAGCCTTACTTGGGATTTTGGGGAAAATTTAACCCCGTTAGAAACCGCCTCGCCGAAGGCGCGGCTTCAGCCGCCTCGGGGCGACCTGCTTCTAACGGGGTGAAGAAACCATTTTTTGTCATGGCGCCGCTGGCCAACGTTACGGACGCTGTTTTTCGGCGTGTGATTGTCAAATATGGAGCCCCTGATGTGATGTGGACGGAATTCGTTTCGGCGGATGGACTCTGTCATCCGAAGGGGCGAGAAGCGCTACTGAGAGATCTCTCATATACAGAGGCCGAGCGGCCGATTGTGGCGCAGCTCTTCACCGCGTACCCGGAAAAAATGTTCGAGGCGGCGAAACTGGTAGCGGAACTCGGTTTCGATGGTATCGATATCAATATGGGCTGTCCGGACAAGAATGTGATGAAGCAGGGAGCTGGAGCGACGATTATGAAAAATCCGAAACTGGCGCAAGCGCTCATTCTGGCCGCCCGCGAAGGGACAATCGCTTTTGGTAAGGAATTGCCTATTTCTGTGAAAACACGGCTGGGATTCAACGAAGATAATTTGGAAGCCTGGCTTCCAAATTTGCTGGAAGTGAAGCCGGCGGCGATTACGGTACACGCCCGGACGAAGAAGGAGATGTCCAAAGTACCGGCTCGTTGGGAGAGCGTTAAACGCGCGGTAGAAATTGCAGAGGCTTGCCTGCCGGTAGGCAGGGGAGCGAGGACGCTTATCATCGGCAATGGCGATGTGAAAGATTTGCAGGATGCGGAGAACAAGATTCAAGAAACCGGAGCCGATGGGGTGATGCTTGGTCGGGCGATTTTCGGCAACCCCTGGCTCTTTGATAAGAATAAAACTGCGGTCACGGTGGAGGAAAAATTACGTGCGGCTATTTTTCATACCCAGTTGTTTGAAGAGGTGTGGGGGAAAGCCAAAAGTTTCGAATTGATGAAAAAACATTACCAGGCCTACATCAATCATTTCCCGCAAGCCAAAGAGTTGCGCGTGAAGCTTATGCTGTGCCATAGTGCTGATGAAGTAGAAAAAATAATAGAAGAATTTTTGAAAAGTTATCCTGATATTGCGAAACAAAACGTAGAGAAGTTTTAGATAGGTAATAAAACACATAATATTCCCAAACCCTGACTTTTTTGGCAATTGCAAGAAAAGTTAGGGTTTGGGTATTTCATAATCGTGCTGAAGAAGCTAAAGAATTTGTATAATGATATACTTATCAAGTTGACCTAAACGAAAAACGTATGTCGAAAGTGAAACTCTGGTATCTGTATGACTTCGCCAATTCATTCGCCTCTTCGGTGGTGATTTTTTATTTCCCGCTTCTTTTGTCCCGCGGGGGAGCCAGCGATATCTGGATAGGCATCTCGACGGCTCTATCGACGATCATTCTTCTCATATTTTATCCGGCGCTCGGACACAAGGCTGATCAGAGCCAAAGGACAAGGATGCGTTACATAGTGCTTTCATCCGTTTTCATGTTCGTTGCCCTGTATGCCATGGGTTTTATCACGAGCACCTACAGCGAACACTATACTTTGTTTCTGTTGGCGATGTTGTGCATTCTCTATATCATTTTTCAGATCTCGTTCCAGGGGTCGTATGTTTTCTATTCGGCGTTCATGCAGAATTTCAAGGACGAAGGGCACAACAAAGACCGGGTATCCAGTTTCGGTACCGGAGTAGGGCAGCTGGGCAACGCGGTCTCTATCGGTATCATGGGAGCGTTTGTTGTGGGCGGCTCGTTTGTGATATTCGGTGTCAGCGGCAATAGCTTGGCGCTCATTTTTGGAGCGACGATATTTATTGTTTTGGCTATTCCTTTTCTCATACAGAAATCGGACGATATGGAAACAGCTGAGATACAAGGGGCAGGCAAAGCATTTTCGTTCGGTGAATTTACCAAGAAAATCTTCAAGAACAAAAAGCTATTTTATTATCTGCTCGGCTATATGTTCGTGGCAGATTCCTTGGCGACTTTGCAAATATATCTGACGCTCTACCTCAAAAACGTCTTCGGCTTCACAGAAAAAATGTCGAGTCTGGGCGGGGTGATCAGCCTCGGAATGTTGTTTCTGACCTGTATGCTGGCCGGATCATTGATGCACAAAGTCACCGATAAAAAAAAGATGCTCATCTTGGGAGGAGTCATTTATATCGGCGCCTACCTTCTTTTCGGGTTGGCTCCGACTATCCCGTTTTATGCTTACTTGATACTGGCCTTCGCAGGGATCGCTTTCGGCTTGTTTTTCCCGCTGGCCCGGTCATTCTATTCGGATATCGTTCCCAAAGAATCGCAGGCGGAGTATTTCAGTTCCTTTGTCATCTTTGAGAGAGCGGCGACGGTCGTTGGGCCGATCATTTGGGTGATCATATTCCAGCTGCTCAGCGCCTATCCGATAGAATACCGCTACCGGGCCAATGTGATGGTGCTGGCACTGACGGCTATGCTGGGACTGTATTTTATCAAAAAGTCTTTCATACTAAAAAATCAGGCAGAAGCCATTCAATCAAAGAGACTGTAAGAACAGTACTTTTGTTGCAATTGCAACAAAAGTACTGTTCTATGATTGAAGATTGAATATGAAAATTGCTGTTTTTATAAAAAATTTCCCGGTACGAGCTAGTCGCGCCGGGAGCTGTTTTTAGCGGAATGGATTCATGAGGAGATGGTTTCTCTCGAGTACAGAATGGATGATTTCGCTGTTATTTCTTCTTGGCTGAGAGCCTTTTTACCGGCGTCCATGTTTTGATTCTAACGGATTGGAGCAGTATCGCGGTCAATGGGAGGCAGGAGGCGTCGCGATTTTCCAGAATCTGTGAAAGTCTTTCTCTAGCCTTCACTTTTGCCTCCCCATTGCGGAAGGCAGTGAGCCTTTCCGTATAAATAGGACTCAAATGGAGTTGTGGATTAATTTCGCTCCAAAGCAAATGATACATGGTTCTTTCAATCGGTACGCCCCTTGACTGTTTTGCCTGGGGTTGCATTTTAGCCTTCATGATGGTTCCTTTCGTGGTTATACGGGGTCGTTGTTAATGCACTACGAGCTAGAAAAGGGTTCAGTCTATAATAGTCAGGTGAGGCTAGAATGTCAAGGGATTTTTCCTTACAGACTTTATTTTTTCTCATAGGGGATATATACTAAGTTGAATCAAATTTCATATGAGGATTGCAGTACTGGTATCAGGCGGGGTGGATAGTTCGGTGGCTCTGCGGTTGCTCAAGGATCAGGGGCACGAACTGACGGCTTTTTACCTCAAAATTTGGCTGGAAGATGAGCTGGCTTTTTTGGGCGAGTGTCCCTGGGAGGATGATTTGTCGTATGTGCGTGTTGTCTGCGAGAAAGCCGGCGTGCCTTTGGAAATTGTGCCGTTTCAGAAAGAATACTGGGAGCGGGTGGTGGCCTATACGATCGATGAGGTGAAGGCTGGCCGCACCCCCAATCCGGATATGCTTTGCAATGCACGGATCAAATTCGGCGCGTTCCTGGATTTTTTGAATGATAAAGAAGCAACCCCTCCTCAGTCCTCCCCTTGGAAATGGGAGGAGGTTAAAAAGAGTGCTCTGGGCGGGTTTGATAAAATTGCTACAGGGCATTATGCGCAGACTGAAGCAATTTCTACCCCTCAGTCTCGAAGACTCGACAGCTCCCCTTGGAAAGGGGAGCAAGAAATCATTCTTCTTAAAATGTCGCCGGATGCTATCAAAGACCAGACATATTTTCTCTCACAGCTGACACAGAAGCAGCTTTCCAAAGCCATTTTCCCGATCGGAGGATATACGAAAAAAGAGGTACGCGAGCTAGCAGAGAAATTCCAGCTTCCCAATGCAAAGCGCAAGGATAGCCAGGGAATCTGTTTTTTGGGGAAAATTCCCTTTGATAAGTTCCTGGAATATCATTTGGGCAAGCGCCCGGGGGAACTCATCGAATACGAAACCAAAAAAGTGTTGGGCGAGCATAGCGGCTTCTGGTATTTCACCATCGGACAGCGCCAGGGTATCAAACTCTCCGGCGGGCCGTGGTATGTGGTTGCCAAGCAGCCGGAAACGAATGAAGTTTTCATCTCGCATGGAGAACATCACGAAGAATTGGCGCGCGATTCATTTATTGTCAGTGGCTTGAACTGGATTGCAGGAACGGCACCAGAAAAAACTGAGCTCTCTGTTAAAATACGCCATGGCGCCAAGCTATACTCGGCGACAGTTGAGTTTTTGGAAAACGACAAGCTGAAAGTTTCATTAAAAGAAAAAGACCAGGGCATTGCATCTGGTCAGTTTGCTGTCTTTTATGCCGGCGAGTATTGTTTGGGCAGCGGCGTGATTAGCGAGTAAAAAAAGTTCTTGAAAACCTCTTTTTACCACATCAGGGGCGATCGAGATGTGAAAACCGGATGATGCAGGTAGGATTCTCCTTGTAGTGCATGAGAACACCACCGTCTTGGGAAACATAATCCGGAATCTCGAACGGAGCTTTTCCACAAAACTCCATAATACCAGTGACTATCAGAGAAACCCTCCGGAAGCCAGTAGGGTCTCCACCAAGTAAATCTTTGGTTATGCACTCCTTGAAAGTTCTCAAGCGCGGAGTGAGTCGGCGAGTTCTGTACCAGGCCTGTCGGCGAGGGTTGATCCTGGGCAAGATTAAAGGAAAGTCACAAAATGGTTTGTTTAAGGGGATGGGAAGCAAGGCTTCTGCCAATACAACAACCAGTGGATAAGGAAGTACCAATCCTTCCTCGTTTTCCCAGTATCGATGACCGTACACGTTGCACGGCAGAGTCAATTCAGAAAGAATAGTCATGGCGGCTCCTAATTGGTAAGGAATAGGTCAGGATAATTAAAAATAGTCACTATGTCAATCCGTAAAGAAAGTATTACATTTTTTGAAAAAGTGCTTCTGGATTTTTACCAGAAGGCGGGGCGGGAGCATTTGCCGTGGCGCCCCCGCAAAATCCTGCAAGCAGGATCGCGGGGCAGGGAATCGAAAATTTCAGCTTACGAAGTATGGGTGTCAGAGGTGATGCTTCAGCAGACGCAGGTGTCGCGGGTGATTGAATACTATGGGCGGTTTCTGAAACGGTTTCCGACGGTCCAAAAATTAGCGCGAGCGACATGGGAGGAATTTCTCCCGTATTATGAGGGGCTGGGCTATTATGCGCGCGGGCGTAATATGTTGAAAACCGCTCAAACAGTTGTTAGAAAATATGATGGCCAGTTCCCACGGGATAAAATACTTTTGGAAACACTGCCCGGTATCGGCCCCTATACGGCGGCGGCTATTCTGAGTTTCGCGTACGGCGGTAATCACCTGGCCTGGGATACGAATTTGAAGCGGGTGATCGGACGTTTCTTTTTGGGAGGGAAACAGAATGTGGATGAAAATTTTTGGGAAGGTAAATTTCATACGCCCAAGAAAGAGTTGAACGCGGCTTTGATGGATTTTGGGAGCGCCCTGTGTGTCAGCCGCCCCAAGTGTGAGGCTTGTGCTTTGCGGAGACGGTGCGTGTACTATAGGGAGAAAGGGAGGCAGGAAACAGCCAGCAATCAACAGTCAACAAAAAATAACAAGCAGCAAGGAAAAAATAAGAAACCCTCCGGCGCTAAAGCTTTGGCGGGCAAGCAAGAATCACGAATCAAGAAAAAAAAGATAAATTGGGGGGAGGCGCGGGTTGTTTTGTTCCTGCATGAGAATCATCGGAAATATTTTTCATCCAGCAAAAAGCAGTTTAGGCCGTTTGTCTTGCCCTCTGGCTATAATACGCGCTCCGGCATCAAGAAATATTTTCAAGATAAATACCAATTGACTCTTTCTGTCCGCCCGCCGCATAAGAAAGTCGTTGTGAAGGGAAAGCCCACGCTTTTGGTGAATGCCCAGATTCTTCTGGGAGAGCCCTCTTTCTGGGTATTTTCAAAAAAATCCAGGATGAAGTATAATGGAAAACTCGGGCGGTTTCCGTCTGGGGGTGTTAAGTAATAATATAAATTATATGGGAAAATTTATTGGGCTATTAGTAGTGGTTCTCGTGGTTGTTGTGGGAGCATTTTTTTTCCTCGGCGATGGCAAGCAGAAGGCCGAGGCGCCGGTTGTTCCCGAACCAGCGGCACCGGTGAGCGTGCCAGCCGGGGAGACGCAGGAAATAGTCGTGAAAGCCAGCAGCTGGGCGTTCGAGCCGGCGGAAATCCGCGTCAAGGAGGGGACAAAGGTAAGAATCGTCTTGCAAGGCGTTTCCGGTACGCATGCCTTTGCTATCCCTGAGCTGGGAGTGAATAGCAAATCGGTGAGCGCGGGCGAAACGGCAACGGTGGAATTTGTCGCGAGTAAAAAAGGTGAATTTTCTTTCAAATGTTCCGTTTTTTGCGGAGAAGGGCACCAGGGTATGACGGGGAAGTTTATTGTCGAATAAATGGGGTGTCCTTTGAAAAGCTGCTCCAACCAGATCGGGGCAGCTTTTTTGCACTGGTAAAAAGTTTTGGGAGTGCTATACTGGAGAAAAATATGCAATTGCGATCCTTCAATATCTATTTTTTCTTTTTGCTCCTTCTGGCCGTGGGGGCGGTGGTGTTTTTTATCTTCGAGCCTTTTCTGACAGCGATCGCGGCGGCCGCTATCCTCACCGCTCTTTTCAAGAAGCCTTATTATATGTTCGAAAGATGGACGCGGGGACACAGGGCGTGGAGCGCGTTTCTCACCTGTCTCTTGGTTATCGTCATCATCGTGACGCCTGTTTTCTTGGTCTTGAGCTTGGCGATAGGCGAAGCGAATGACCTGTATCATACGTTGGGCGAGACATCGGCTCTGGAAAAGATCATCAATCAGACCGTCGAAACGGGGCGCGCGACCCCCTACCTGAATATCTTCTTCGACACCCAAACGCTGAATCAGGAGCGCATCCTGGAAGATATCAGGCAGTTCAGCCAGAATGCCCTGGGGCTTCTCCAGGCAGCGTATCAGGGAATCACCCATTTCGTTTTCTGGATATTCGTGATGTTTTTCACGCTGTTTTATTTCTTGATCGACGGCAAGCGGGCGCTGAAATACCTGATGCAGCTTTCTCCTTTGCGCAACGAGCACGACAAACTGCTCATCACGAAATTCATCTCCATCAGCCGGGCGACGCTCAAAGGAACGCTTGTCGTCGGTGTGATCCAGGGACTGTTGGGAGGAATCACATTTTGGATCGCCGGTATCCCGTCTCCGGCCATCTGGGGGCTGGTGATGGTGCTTTTCTCGATTGTTCCTATGATAGGAACGGCTATTATCTGGGTGCCGGCCGGCATTATCATGCTTTTGCTCGGAGATATCTGGCAGGGCATCCTCATCCTTTCTATCGGAGCGGGAGTCATTTCAGTGATCGATAACATCCTGCGGCCCAAATTGGTCGGCAGAGATACAGAGATGCACCCGCTCTTGGTATTTTTTGCCACCATCGGCGGGATCTCGCTTTTCGGGCTGCCCGGCTTCATTATCGGGCCGATCATCGTCTCTCTCTTTATGGCTCTGGGCGAGATCTATAGCATCGAGTTCCGCGATCAGCTCAAGGAGTACAACCAGTGAACATAGTTCATAAAGTTCGAAAGTTCATAAAGTTCGTAAAGTAGCGTGTTGCACTTTATAGACTTGATAAACTTTATGAACTTGATAAACTTTATAACTCCCTTTTGGCAGCATCTTCCGGAAACCATAGACCCGATCGCCTTCACGATCGGATTTTTTTCAGTGCATTGGTATGCTTTGTGGTTCCTCGCCGGATTCTTTGTCGCGCTCTGGCTTGCCTTTCGGTTGGCGCGAAGAGGAGATGCGCCGTGTCCTCCGGAGGATATTTTTGATTTGTTCGCTTTACTTTTTTTCGGCGCGCTTCTGGGGGGACGGATCGGGTATGTGCTCTTGTATCACCCGGACGTTTTTCTGGCGGCTCCCATCGCGATATTTTCTCCCTATGACTTCGGTCGCGGAGTATGGACTGGTATTTCGGGGATGAGTTATCACGGGGGGCTGATCGGCGCGGCCATCGCTTTGAGCTGGTTTGGCGTGAGGAAGAAGCTTTCTTTTTGGAAGATGGCCGACTTTGCGGCGCTTCTCGCTCCAGTGGCGATATTTTTCGGCCGCTTGGGGAATTTTTTCAACGTGGAACTTCCGGGAAGAATAACCACCGCGCCATGGGGGATGGTGTTTCCGGGAATGAATCCGGCCGGGATCTTGCGCCACCCCTCCGCTTTGTACGAAGCTTTGCTCGAGGGGGCGGTTCTTTTTATCGTTCTGCTGTTTTTGCGTCGTCAGATGGATTACGCTGGAAATCTCTCTTCTCTTGTCCCGCAGAATTTGCTACGCCAATCGCGGGACTCACTCATAGCAGCTTCGCCACGAGGCGGCGTAGCTGCTTTTCGCGGTTTTGATGGAGCCCTCGCTTGTTTTTACCTGGCTCTCTATGCCCTTGCTCGCTTTGGCAGCGAATACTTCCGTGAGCCGGATCCGCAGCTGGGGCTTTTTTTCGGTCTGTTTACCATGGGACAGCTGCTTTCTTTCGCGATGTTCTTTGCGGCGGCTGTGATTTTCATATGGCTCAAACACAGAAATCATGCTAAAATGGTACACAACGGCTAATTTGCTCTCTTTTCGAACATGCTCGATAAAAAAATAATCGCTATTCTTGTCGGAGTGCTGGTGCTGGCGGTAGGATTCGTATATTTCGGTCTCAAGGACGGTGAACCGGCGGTAGCCGATGACCCGGCAGCCATTGTCTACTATTGGGGCGATGGCTGTCCGCACTGCAAGGTAGTGAGCGATTTCATTGAAGCGAACAACATCGTGGACAAAGTGTCTTTTGAAAAGAAAGAAGTCTGGTCGAATAAGGCCAATGCCAATGAGATGGGACGCCGGGCGAAAACGT
>Ga0113563_10003293_pt1 | contig 10028 bp, 5 predicted proteins | sample Mud3Dept3metaG_FD_80117 | JGI IMG/M metagenome (GOLD analysis project Ga0113563, IMG submission 80117) | Freshwater wetland microbial communities from Ohio, USA, analyzing the effect of biotic and abiotic controls - Mud 3 Core 4 Depth 3... | ecosystem: Environmental > Aquatic > Freshwater >...
ATTAACCACATACATAGATTATTGTACAGGGTGTTTAGACCCCCATCCTAGCCTTCCTCAGGGGAAGGAGCGCAAAGCCTTTCCCCCTTGGGGGAAACGGGAAAGGGGGTTTAAGTAGAATATATGAGTTATAAAACATAACAGAGCCATTATAATACGTATTATACTACGTAGATTAATACGTAGATTAATACGTAGATTCTATATTGAAGCTATTTATTAATTTCAAATTCTATCCTGTTAAATCCCGGAGTTAATTTCATCGGGGCTCTTCCGGGGAGAACCAGGTCACATTCCATATTTGCAGGGACAGATATTATGTATTCTTCTGACTTACCCGTATCCCTGAACTCAGCTGTAATGGCCCCCCGGATTGTGGGCACCGTTATTTTGCTGTGCTTCAGGCTGCTCAGCTGAGGCCTGATAATGGCTCTGGTAAAACCCGGTTCTGCCGGAGTTATTCCCCACATATAACCGGGAATGATGTTTGCAGGAGCGGCTCCCCATGCATGGTTGAGGTCGGAGTTTGGCTTGTACTTCATATCCCAGGTTTCCATTGAAATTGTTGATCCGCTTCTGATCATGTTCCACCACCCCCTGTCGTGTGTGGCGGTCATCAGGTTTAAACCATAATCGGCTTCACCTTCCCTGTATAATCCTTCGAGAAGATACTGGGATCCGTAAACGCTGCAAGCCATTCCGCGTGACTTGATAAAATCAATAACTGTCTTTTTGTATTCTTCGGGAACGATTCCAAATGCCAGGGGCATCATGTTGGCGTGAAGCGATGAGTGCGACGAAGATTCTCCATCGATATAGATACCACCTGATCTGTTAAAGAGTTTAAGGTTGATCGTATCACGTACCTTTATTGACTCCTTAAGATAAAAGAGTGAATCATCGTTTTTCCCCAGAATACCTGCGATCCCGGACATAAGAACAAGATTCCGGTAATAGAAGGAGTTCACAACAGTATTTATCTCAACCATGTCATAGCCGTCTCTTTCACCGGCAGAGGTTGCAAGCTTCCACCCTGTGTCTTTCTGGGCAGGAGGCCAGTCGACAATATCCCTCATCCTCTCCTTTGAATCTGACAAACCTATTTTCCGAATAATTTCATCGGTTACATTTTTGGAGCTGATAAGTCCGTCTTCCCTGGCTAATGATGCAAGTGTTTTATTCTTCAGCTCATCATAGTAAGCACAGACCGATTCTGTATTTCCGGTGAACATAAGATCGTTCCAGAACAACAGTACAGTATGGAGTATCCATTCAGTCGGCCAGGTGGGATGCTTCATGAAATATTCATTGGTAACCCTTCCCATCGAATATTCACGGTCAGTGTAATAATGGCCAAGCTGATTGATATAAGCATCACCTTCATAAGGGATCCTCTCCCTGTCGCCGTCAATATAAATACCTGTGAATGATGTTGCCCTCATGCTGTATTTACAGAGATCCCATATCTGGTTCAGGATTGTATCAGAACTTGTAAAACTGCTTGTTTCATCATCGAAATAATAGCTGAAAGCCTTCTGAAAAATATTACCCGGTTTCAGGGCAATCCTGCAGTTTTCAAGCCCGGCATACCTGAACGGGGTGATCACTCCGAAAGAGTCAGGCAGCTGGACTGCGGCCGGTCCGGTGTTCCTTGTATCAGGAGGAAGGTCAGTGACGTAATGTGTTTTACCCGGTTCTACCGGAAGCAGCACTTTCTGATAACGGATCGATCCGCCAGGATTTCTGTCTATCTGATTTGTTCCGGAAGTTTTTTCCCCAAGGTGTATAACAATGGTGTCATTTTCAGGAGGATTGATATTAAGGACAAGTGTGCCAAAAGCATCCCTGCCGAAATCGACGAAATAATGAGTGTCTGAAAGCCTGACGATTTTTTCCGGTTTTACCAGCGTGGACAGGTACCTGTTGGTAGTAGTTGAATAACCGTCCGGATTTCCGGTAGTGAAAGACTGGATTACTGAAAATGGAGTTGGTTTATCGCTGTCATCCCAGATCCTGACTTTCCAGAAATAGGTTGTGTTTGGAGAAAGATTACCACCTCCATATTCCACTTCACAGGATTTTGTGGTGGTTACTTTATTGCTGTTCCAGACATCTCCATTGTTTATTTGAAGGTTCTTCCTTGTTGAGGCAACCTGTATCTCGAAGGCAGTCTGACACTTTGCAGTCTGCGGAACGATCCACGTAAATTCAGGTTTCAGATCCATGATCTTTACACCCGCGGGATCACGAATGAACTCAACCATCAATCCTGAAGGAGTATTCAGGTTATTACAGCAAACCATCACTAACAAAAATCCAGGTAAGAACTTCACCAATTTTCTCATAATAATCATTTTTAACTTTGTGTTACTTAGTGCCTTTGTGTCTCATGGTCAAAAGAATTGCCACTAAGACACTAAGACACAAAGGTTCACAAAGTTGTTTTGCTAATACCAAAATCATTGTTCAGAGTGTTTAAATGAATATAGATTACTTGTCTTTACTAATCCTGAGTAATTTCATTTCGTGTGGCTTGAAATTAACAATTTCATTTTCCTGTGAAACTTTAACATTAGCCGTATACGGATCAATCCACCACCTGTCACCAGTTGCCTGAAGCCTGATACCTGTTGTCACTTCTGAATCCTCCTCATTAAAGAGCATATAGTAATGATCACCTCCTTTTTCGACATGCCGGTACCGGATATTTCCAGAAGCCGGGGTCAGGACAATATCAGGAGGTGACAGTTTTTTAATTGCAGCAATAAGATCGCCGGGTGTTTTATAAACAAGGGCTCCACTGAACCTTGAAGCGAATTTTGATGCATCACGGACTATCAGATGTCTGTAACCGGCAAGCTTTTTAAGTGCTCGTCTTGCTTTCGGGGGAAGGTACGACAGGCTGTCGAGAACAACTGCGCCATAAGTCATTCCAGCAATATGGATTCCCTTTGGGCTGATCCTTGCGTCTTCCCAGAGGTGACGGATCTCGAGGTAGTTGAAATCGCGCTGGTTCATGTAGCAAGCTTTTGCCGGTTTATCGGGAAGCCATGTTGCTTCGCACAGTATTGCCAGGTCACACACATGCCTTGAATCAGTGTTAAGCCAGCTTAGACGCCTGCAGGCATCAGCATAGGGTTTGTAGTCATTCCACCATTTGGCATTTGGTCCCACATCAGGTGGCCGTTCGTCGACTCTGGGTCCGCGGATGGAATAGTAGTATGCATGAGGGATCAGCAGGTTTTGTCCGCGCACAAAGCACCAGTTTGCGAGCCATAACATCTCGTCGTAAGTTAAGTTGTGCCCGTAGGCACCGTACAGTTCGTTTGTGTTCCGCCGGCCTTTAAGATGGATCATTGCACCTGAGGCGCACTTGGCCATCGTGGAATGCTGTCCCTCAAGAGCCGTTGGTCCCGGTTCCACATAACGCCACACCAGATCCTGCCCTGGCATCTGAAAATACCGTTCGGAACCGATGTCCATCGATCCTGCAGGATGCCCCATCAATGCTATTTTATGCCGGGCGCACCAGTTACCCAGTCTTTTATAATAATTTTTTTCGAGGCATATATTGACAGCACGGTTATAATCGTTCCTGTGTTTCCGGGAGTCGGGATTGTCCATATACCAGAGATCAGCAAGGAAAGAAGTGATATCATACCCGAGAATCCGTTTGATCTGAGGTAACAGGGAAGCATTGCCTGGAATCACATCCCTGTCACTTCCCCTTCCAAGAGGGGAAGGTTCATCAGTGAATATTCCCAGGATGGTGGTCCCGAAATATTTTCCGAATTCATTCGCATACCGGTCATAGACAAGCTCAATAAAGCTGCTCACGGCTTCAGGATTAAGGATGTCGCCTGCAGGCGGCGACTCTTCACGAAGTCTCTGTTCGCCTTCATTAAGATAATGAAGTCCCCGGATCACACCCCCGGATGGCCTTTCAACTACGGCAACCCGTTCCCCTACCCCCGGGCGGTCAAGAACCGTGATAAGTTTCCATCCCTCCGGAATCAAAGGTTCTTCTCCCTGTCTGAGATCGATCTTTGCCAGTCCGCGGGCGGCATGTTGAGGATTTCTTTCAACCACCTGACCGCTTGAGGAACCAGACGGGTACATGCCTTCGTCGTAAAGAATTACATACATATTGCGGCGGGCAGCTTCGCTGATGGCAACATCCATGGCATGGATCATTTCCGGCCCCAGCCATTTTACATTACCGGGCAATCCGATGCGCGGATGGATGACGAACCCATAAATGCCATGTGCCTCAAAATCAGCTATCTGACGCACTATCTCCTCATCTTTCAATGTATCATTCCAGAACCAGAAAGGCATCACCGAAAATTCACGCGGCGGATCAATGAATTCCTTTGGGAGTTCCTGAGCGTGGAATTGCGGGAATAAGAACAATAACAAAATACCTGACAACATGACTTGTTTGATCTTAAGTCTCATATTGTTCAATTTGTATTTATGATATTATAATCTTTACTAAATATAAAGATTTTATTATTAAGAATAACTTTGGAAAGAAGTAGAGGAAATTAAATTATCATTTTTAACCACGGGGTCTCACGTAGTTTTCACTGAGTAACACTGTTTTGTCTGTCAGCTCCGGTTCTTTCACCTGATCCCTTAGTCTCTTAGTCCCTTAGTCTCTTAGTCCCTAAGTCTCTTAGTCCCTCAGTTCCTCAGTCCCTCATAACCTCTTTATATGTCTCAATCGCCCTTTGGCGGGCGAAATCATGATCCACAATTTCAGTAGGATATCCGGTTTTATCCAGATCTTCAACCCATTTCCTGATATATTCCATTTCCGGATCAAACTTTTTTTGCTGTGTTCCAGGATTGAAAATCCTGAAGTAAGGAGCGGCATCACATCCTGTTCCTGCTGCCCATTGCCAGTTGCCGTTGTTGGACGACAGTTCATAATCAAGGAGCTTTTCCGCAAAGTACGCTTCACCCCACCGCCAGTCTATAAGAAGATGTTTGCAAAGGAATCCGGCAGTAATCATCCTTACCCTGTTATGCATATAACCGGTTCGATCCAGCTGATGCATGCCGGCATCAACTATCGAATATCCGGTTTCGCCCCTGCACCATCTTTCAAATTCCTTTTCATCATTTCTCCATTGGATATTGTCGTAGACTGGCTTGAAATTATCAGTGACAACATGCGGGTAATGGTACAGGATCTGCATAAAGAATTCGCGCCAGATAAGCTCATTGAGGAAGGTAAGGTTTTCATAAAAAGCAGTTTTAGCTAATTTCCGGATACTGACTGTTCCGAACCTCAGATGGGGTGAAAGATAGCTTGTCCTGTCGGAAGCCGGGATATCACGGTATTTATGGTATTCAGGGATAACTGAAAGGTCATAAGGTTTCACCTTAATACTGCTTTTCCGGAATCCCAATTCTTCAATTGGAGGAAATTTAAAATCTGAAGGATAAAAAGAGGATCGGTCAGTTGCTTTCCCGGCAGTGATCAGTTGCAAATTTTCCCTGAACATATGCAGCCACCTGTTTTTATATGGTGTAAAAACCGTATAGGGCTTATTATCGGATTTAAGTATTTCATTTTCTTCAAATATCACCTGATCTTTGAAGCGCATAAAGCCTATCCGGTGCTTTCTCAGCAGGGATCCTATTTTATTATCCCTTTCAGCTGCATATGGTTCGTAATCCTTGTTAGCATATACTGTATTGATTTCATAAGATGCAATTAGTCTTTCCCATATTTTGAAAGGATCGCCTTTCAGGATATTGATTGAACTCCCTGATGGCTGAAGTTTTTTATTAACAGAGGCCAGTGTATCATAAATGAAGTTTACTCTGGGATCATCAGGCCGGAGTTCATCAATTATATTGGCATCGAAAATAAAAATAAGCATGACCGGTAATCCGGAGCTTAAGGCATTATTTAATCCGTTATTGTCCTCAAGCCTTAGATCCCTTCGGAACCAGAAAATGTTGATCATTATATCTGTATATTAAGCTTTTCGTATATAAAATAGAACAGTTGTGCATTATTAGAAGTTACTATAAAAGTATAAACTAATTCCTTCACAATTTAACCTGAGACAGGTGATTAAATTTATTTCATATGAATCTTGACATTCCTGGTTCCTTTGCCTAACTTTAGGTTAAATATCAGATGCCACAGGGAGAACCACCCCGGGGTCAGGTCCCACAAGGTCATCTGCCGCAGAGTATGTCGCGGCCCTCAGGCAGCATGGGGCAGCAAGGGTCAACCCTGTCAGGCAGATGGATGTTCCAGAATCGGCAGTGTATACGAGGTTAAGATTAATATGCGCCAGGATAATGGAATGATCACTGAATTGATGTACAGCGGAACGCTTTATGCCACAGGCCTGTGCGAGTAATGGGTATGACAAAGTTAGTTTTATCGGCAGTACTTACAGTATTTCCAATAGCACTGTTCCCGCAGCAGAATGCATCCAGGAACTCCGAAATCTATTATAATCAGGCATCTGTAAAATATCAAAGCAGAGATTTTAATGGTGCATCCGAAGATCTTAATAAAGCCATCGAAGCTGATTCCAATAATATTAAGGCACATTATTTACGGGGCAGCATTAACTTAAATGAAACGGCCAATTATGATCTGGCGATCCGGGATTTTTCGAAATGCATCAGGTTGCAGCCGGATAATATTGATTCGTATTTTTCAAGGGGCATTGCCTATCAGATGCAGAAGAAATACAACGATGCAATCAAAGATTTCAGCAAATGTATAAACATGGACAGCAAAAATACAGATGCACTGTTTATGAGAGCATTGGGGGAGCTGGCTTTAAAAAACAATAAAGGAGCTGTTAATGACTATGATGCAATTATCAGACTTGAAGGGGAAGTCAGGCCAAAGATATTTAAAATGGCCACAGTTTATAATAATAAGGCATATTCCCTGGTAGGCCTTGGCCGATACACAGAAGCTTTACCGGTCGTGACTAGGGCATTGGAACTGGACAACACTTCGGCCTACATCTGGGATACCCGGGGAGAAATTTATTATAACCTTAATGACTTTAATAATTGCATAAGAGATATGGACAATGCAATATCTATATCTCTGGGAGATAATTCGTTTTATATCAGAGGTTTAGCTAAAATAAAACTTGGAAGAAAGGAAGAAGGATGCCAGGATTTGGTTAAGGCCCGTGAACTTGGGAAACCGGAAGCTTCTGAAGCAATAGTTAAATATTGCAGGTAAATAAACTGCTGAATTCAATTCGACTGAGCACAGCACACCTTACTTCCCAATCAGTATAAATGGAGACCAATATAACGGATGAGCAAAGTTTCCTTCACCAATCATTTTAAGTTTTGCCTGTCTCAGGGCTTCTGAATAGGAAAGATCACCGTTGTTTTCAATTGTTTCCCTGTAAAAGCTCACCATCAGGTCTGAAGTGCTTTGGTCTGCAACCTGCCACAATGATACAATAATATTTTTTGCTCCTGCATATATCAAAGCCCGTGTCAATCCTATTATCCCTTCCCCTTTTTGGATTTTACCAAGGCCTGTTTCGCATGCAGACAACACAACCAGGTCAGCATTCATTTTAAGATTAAAAATCTCACCGGAATATAACACTCCGTCTTCACCATTTGTTGTATCCTGTGCCAGCAGGAGCCCTGATAATTCCGGATGTTCAGAATTCACAAAGCCATGTGTGGCAAAATGCAGTGTTTTGTACTCCTCCAATCCTCCTGATTTAATGAATTGCTCATTTGCATTATTCTCAAGGAGAATTCTGGCTTTCAGGTCTTTGTCCGTGAATAATCTGAAAATAGACTGGGCTTCAGTTTTCGTTGCAGGAAGCGGCGCAATATACATCCTGTTAAAAATCGACCGGTAAAGCATAAGTGAATCTGTATCAAGGAAATTCAGTTTTTGTTGCAGGTCACGGGTTGATGGTGTTATTTTTCCTTCATTCCTGTAATCGAAAACGGGGGCCAGTGCAAGGAAATCATAAGGTCTTGTTTTATCTGAAGATCTGTAAATGCTCTGTTTTGCATTTATTCTGTAAAACAAATCTGCCGAATAGGAATAACTGATGCTGCACTTTTTAATAAGGAAAGGATATTCCTTATAGTTATCAATATTACCTGAATAATTGCTTGTTAATAAACATTCAAAAGGTATTGTGGACAAATAACCATCAGGGATAATGATCAGATCGGTAATGTTTTTATCAGTCAGGGTATTGTCAGTGAAAAAGTGTTCATATAACAAAAAGCCGATCCTCAGGTAAGCCCGCTGCATTCGCGGACTCAGATTTGCAAGACTGTACCGGAGCCATGAAATGCTGTCATTTAAGTGAGCTATTTTATCAATCCTTTTCAGATCCAGCTTATTCCTTGTAAGGGTGAATCTAAAAATGGAACTGTCTGATTCGAAAAATGAAAGTATGGCCGTTTTACTATTCAGCGTTTTTTGAATGTCTTTTAAAGCAGGGCTTGCGGCAGACAACTTCAGGTTGTAATATTCAGGATATTCCTTTTCAAATTTTTTCCTCAGTTCCTCATATTGTCTTCTGAATTTGAAGAGCTGGTCACGATATCTTTTTTCAGCCAGGCTGTCGGGCGATTCAGCAAGTTTCCTTTCGAAATAAGCAATATTGACGTTTATGGAATTTTCCAGTTGAAGTAAACTTTCAGGGATATCGGCATATTTCAGACCCTCCTGCCCTGCTAAAGTTTCAAGGAGGACTCTTGATTTACTTTTTTCGGAAAACAGAAATGCCTGTTCGATCAAATTCTCCCTTGACAGTGGAAAAGGAGGGTTAATAGATAGTTTATAACAAAGCTGAATTGCTTCATTACATATCATATTTGATGTAAGGGCAAGTGATAATTTATCACTCTGGGAAGTTGAAGCTCCCCTCATTTGCCCGATAAGTGAGTCACATAATGTAATATTCTGAAATGATTCCAGATAATCCCGGTTCTTGAAGAATACATTTGCCTTGCCATATAAACTATTCAGGAGAATAACGGGATCAAAGAAATTCCTGATTTCTGGATTATTGTTATAATCCAGGCTGTCATTAAAATCTCTCAGATTTGAGGTGAGTGCCAGCTGATAATATTTTAATGACAGATTCAATTTACCCTGACTGATGTAGAAACCGGCAATGGCATTATAGTTACCTGCCAGCTCCGGATGCTTCTCCCCAAGGATCTTTTTCTGACTGGCTATGGTTTTTAAAAAGTAGTTAAAGGCATTGTCAATCTCCTTCTTAAAATAATATGCATATGCAATATTTTTATAGATTTTAGCAATATTATTCCGGAAGCCGGTGCCATTTTTTTCATAAATGGCCAGTGCGCGGAATTCATTCTCCAAAGCTGAATCATAATCACCGACATTTAAATTTGCCGCTCCGATGTTCATATAAGTCAATGCGAGATCCGGATGGTTCTCTCCATAATTTACCCTTTGAATCTGTAATGCCTTTTTATAGTGCAATAGAGCCGGATTAAAATCCTTTAATCCCATGTATGAGGAGGCAATACCATTAAGGCAAAGTGCCACCCAGGGATGATTTGCCCCCAGTAATTCTTCACTCATAGCGGCTGCTTTCATGAAGTATTCCAGTGCTGAATAATTTTCATTCTTATTCCGGTGACATTCACCAATATCATTCAGGCGATCTATAAGGGTGGTATGCTTCTCTCCGTATATTCCGGTAAGTACCTTTAATGCATTTATGTGATATATTTTTGCGGAATCATAGCTACCAATTTCCATGTAACAATCTCCCACCGAACTGTAAGAGTTTGCAACAACCTCACTCTTTTCACCCAGAACATTCCTGTTTATATTCAATGCCTTTTTGAAATACCCGATCGATAGGTCATGATCTCCTTTCCCACGATAACACACTCCGAGGTTGTGGTAGGAATCGGCTACTTCAGTGTGGTTAATCCCAAACAGTTGAATGTTAATTGCCAGGGCTTTCTGGAGATTTCTTATTGCCAGGTCATATTCATTTTGCTTA
>Ga0113563_10003294_pt1 | contig 10027 bp, 10 predicted proteins | sample Mud3Dept3metaG_FD_80117 | JGI IMG/M metagenome (GOLD analysis project Ga0113563, IMG submission 80117) | Freshwater wetland microbial communities from Ohio, USA, analyzing the effect of biotic and abiotic controls - Mud 3 Core 4 Depth 3... | ecosystem: Environmental > Aquatic > Freshwater >...
ACCATCTCGGGTCGCGATCCGAGCTTCGATCCGAAGACCGGCGCGTTCGATCCGCTCGATCCGAGCTCGCCCACGTTCTTCCACCAGATCCGGACGATCATCGGCAACGGCAAGCGGCTCGCGCGCCCGACCTACTGGGAGGCGATCGGGACGCTGACCGGCCGCAGGTACCGCGACTCGTTCATGCCGGGCGCGGGTGTGATGTCGCTCGGCGTCATGCAGACGATGCGCTTCGTGCAGGTCTGCGAGCGCGACGGTGCGTCGACCAACCCGAGCGGGCTCAACGAGCTCGGCTACCAGGTCAACGGCCTGTGCGTCGCGTTCGGGACCAGCGCGAAGCCCGCGCACGTCTGCAAGCCCGGCATCCTCGGTCCCAGCCTCAAGCCGATCGTGTGTGGCCCCGACGAGCCGAAGGGCGTGGTCGCACCCAAGCCGGCGCCCTCGATCAGGGCTTCGGTCCCCGCCGCGGGCGCGGTGCTACCGGCGACCGCGGCGATCGTCGGACTGTCCGCGGGTCGATAGCCGATGCTCTGGCTCGTCGCTGCGCTGGCGATCGGCGCGGCCGCGACCCTGGGCGTGCTCTACGCTCGCCGGCGGCGGATCCGTCCCGGCAGCGTCATCGTGCCCGCAGATCTCGCGCCCCGCGTGAAGGCCGCCACGCGCGCGTTCACGAAGGCGAGCTCGTGGCAGCCGGCGTCGGCCAGCGATGCTCCCGAGACCGCCGCGGCGATCGAGGCCGCGCTGATCGCGCGCGAGCCGCTGCGCGCCCTGACGCTCGCCGAGACGGCGCTCGCGACGACGCCGGGCGGGGCCATCCATCACGTCTGGCTCGGCTGGGCGCTGTGCGCGAGCGGGCAGCCGACCGCCGCGCTCGATCAGCTGGCGCAGGCGCAGGCGCGGGGCGTCGATAACTCGCTGGCCGCCTACATCGCGGCGCGTGCCGAGCACCTCAAGTTCGAGCACGCGTCCGGTGCGCAGGGCCCGATCCCGCCGCTCGTGACGACCGGCGATCTCGCGGTCGTGACCCTGGGGCGTGGTCGCGGCGGGGCAGCCTGGCTCACCGGCACGGCCGAGGTGCAGCTCTCGGCGGCGGAGGTCAAGGCCGCGATGGCGGAGCATCGCGAGGTCACCGCGCGCTGCCTCGCGCGCGCCCTGATCGCGCTCGAGCGTGAGCCCGGCTTCGTCGACGCCGCCTACCTCGTCGCCCGGCTCGCGGTGAAGGCGGGGTTTCTGATCGAGGCGACGGCGCTGTTCGACGCGATCGCGCCGCGGATGATCGGCCGACCGGAGGTCGAGTGGTTCGAGCGGGACCGCGCCGATCTCGCCGATCCCGCGGCGGCGGTCAAAGTCGCCAAGACCAAGCCGGTCAGCGCGACGGCGAAGCGCTCGCGTAGCCTCAAGGTGCTCTAGGCCCAATGCTGGTCACTTGGCGTGTTCGCACACGTGGCACGTGCACGACGGAAACGCGCTAAGTGACCGGCATTGGCCCTGGGCCCGGCATCGGATTTCTGAGGATCGACGGCGGCAACCCCCCTCAACTCCAGCGCTTCGTTGCTGGCGTGGCTCTTGCTGCCAAGGCGCGGATATGCGCAGCCTCGCCCTGATCGCGCTCGTGGTGTCGTTCGCGGGATGCCTGTTGTTCGACGATCGCGGCGGCCAGAGCCCGTGCGTGTCCGGAGCCGACCTCGGGGCGCCTGCTTTCGAGCCCACGCCCCTGCGCAACCCCGAGAACCTGATCTGCCAGTCGTTCGGCGCCCCGTGTGATCCGAGCTGTGGGGTCTGCCCGCCGCAAGCAGGGTTCGCGCCGACCCCGACGTGGGGGATCTGCGGCAGCTCGTGCGACAGCCTGGATGAGAGCACCTGCTCCACCCGACCGGACTGTCGGATCGCGAAGGATGCGCGGTGCGCGGTGTTCGCCGACTGCACCACCGACTTCCTCGGCTGCCTCCCGACCGACTCGTTCACCCAGAGCGTCGATTGCTTCGCGGCGACTGACGGTCAGACGTGCTCGCGCAGCAGCGCGTGCACGGCGCTACACCGGGTCGAGCCATGCCCGCTCGGCATCGGCGTGGAATGCTCCACGCCGTTCGCGATGTGCGTGCCCGAGGGCCAGTCCCCCGGCCAGTGCTTCGCGCCGGTGACGTGCGATGCCATCGGCCCGAACTGCCCGCTCGACACCACACCCGGGATCGAGAACGGCTGCTTCACCGGCGCGTGCATCCCGATGGACCTCTGCGGTCCGGTCGCTGCGAAGTAGCCCGTCCCTCCACCATCCTGGCGGAGGCCGGTAGCGGGCCCCGGGTCGCCGTTGGCTGCGAGACGGCGATATACTGCCGTCGGTGAGCTCGCGAGAGGATTGGCAACGACGGCTCGGACCGCTCTACGGCGGTGCGGTCGCGCTCGTCCACTCGACGCCGTGGCGGTGGCCGACCGAGGTCGGTGACGACACGCGCTCGCCTGGGTGGATCGTCGCGATGGGCCTGCCGGTCGGCTTCGTCGCCTGGCTCGTCGCGGTGCTCGTGCACGGCGCGGGCATTCCGTCCCCGATCGCGGGGGTGTTCGGGATCGCGATGCTGTCGGCGGCATCCGCCACGATCATCGAGCGCGGGGTCGTCGAGCGGATCGATCATTGGACGGAAGCCACGGACGCCACTGAAGCCACGGAGGCTCGTCCGGCGCACCCGGGTGTGGCGTCGATCCTGGTGCTGGTGTTCGCGACGATCGTGCGGGCGGTGGCGATCGTGATGATCCCGGCGTCGGAGTGGTTGCTCGTGTTCCTCGCGACCGCGGTCGTCGGGCGGTGGGCCGCCGTGTTCCTCCAGGCCCTCGGTGATCCGGTCCCCGAGGACCGCGGGCGCCGCTCGCTGGTCGCGACCCCGTCGCCAGCGTGGCTCACCGTGGCGATCAGCGCCGGCGTCGCGGCCCTCGCGATCCTGGCGCTCGGCAAGGCCGCGATCGTCGCGCTCGCGCTCGCGGCGATCGCGTCGTTCTCGCTCGGCCTCGAGGCGCAGCGCCGCGATGGCGGCCTATCTGCGCCGGTGGTCGCCACCGCCGCGGCGATCGGAGAGCTACTCGTGCTGCTGATCGCGACGATCGGTCACTGAACGCCGGGCGTGGGTCTCGCGGAGTCGCGAGACGCGGCCTCGATGAGGCGGCCCTCGAGACGGCGCCGCCGCGCCAGCGATCCCGGTGCCACCGCCCCGGTGATGTTCACGAGGCTCTCCAGCGAGGTCAGCCGGTAGTTCCGGGGATCGGGATCCGATTCATCCCAGACGGTGAAGGCGCGCAAGTACGGTCCGCCGAGCTCGACGAGCCAGTGAGGGTCGTAGTCCGGCGGGATCGAGTCAAAGGACAGGTGCTGGGTCCCGTTCGCGGCGATCCATCGCTGCGAGGCCCAGATGGCCTGGGTCGTCCGGCCGTAGATCTCGAGCGAGACCGACGTCGACAGCGGTAGCGTCACCCAGTTGGCCGAGATCCTCCGGGAACCGTACGAGTAGGCGACCTGATCGAGGATCGGCAGGAACGAGAACGAGCTCTGGGTTCCGGTGAACGCGGAGGAGGTCGCGCGGTAGCTCGAGTCGGCCGCCGCGTCGACCCACGCCCTCATCGAGTCCTCGGGGCGAACCAGGGAGCTCGGAGGGACGATCAGGCTCGCACCCGTACCTGCGATGATCGCGTGCTCGTTCGCGGTCGAGAGATCGAGCTGGCTGTCGATGATCTCGTCGGCCCGCGAGTTGACGCTGAATCGCCGGATCGACACCGGCGTTCCTTCTTGCGCGAGGTCGATCGCCGGCAAGGCCGCGGCGTCGCTGACGACCTGGTCGCGGCGGATGACCATGTTCGTGGTCCCGATCGCGATCAGATCATGGGCGCCCGGTTCGACCTGGAGGTTGAAGCTCCACGGGCCCGTCGCCGAGCTCGCCTGTCCGTCGAAGAAGATCGATCCCGGCTGTTCCATGTGACCGCGCATCGTGACCGCGGTCGGGCTCGACGGGCCGAGGCCGGACCCGTAGCACAGGATGAACGCGGTCGCTCCGTCGGCATACGTTCGGCGGATCTGCTGGGAATCGACGAGCGCCGCCGGATCTCCACAGACCGCGATCGCCTCGTAGGTGTCGGTGATGTGCAGCGCGTACTGGCCGCGAGAGGGCTGCTCGGGGATCGTCCACGGCCCGTTCCCGTCGCGGTACCGGACGTAGAACGGCATGTTGAACCCGACCCGGAGGGTCACGAGGTTGGGCCCGGGGACGAAGGGCGCGGCATCGGGGGTCTCCGAGGCGTCGGGCAGGACGACGTACGCGTCACCGCAGGCCGCGATCAGACCCAGCAGTATGCCTCGCCTGCACACCCTTCCGATTGTAGACAACCGCGACCGCGTTCAGGAAGAATTCGACCCGCCTCCCGGACCGTGGAGCACGGCGATCGTGGCGCCCCAGCCGCCGCTCGAGCCCTCGGCGAGCCGGAACCCCCGGACGGCGGCGTGGCGCTCGAGCACACCGTGAACGATACGGCGCAACGTTCCCGTGCCCTTGCCGTGGATGATCCGGACCGTCGTGAGCCCGGCCTCGTGTGCGGCGCGCACGTACTCTTCGACGACGTCGGCACAGTCTCGCGGCAGGAACGTGTGCAGATCGAGCTCGTCTCCGATCGGCGCGACGCAGACCTCTTCGGCTGCCAGGTCGTCACCTGCGTCGTCGCCGCTCTCGTCGTCGCCCACTCGTCGCCGTCCGATCATCCGGGCCAGTGCGCCCCGGTGGGGACGAACGGGATGATCCTGCTCCGGAGCCGCGGAGGGACTCGCCGGTCGAGGATCTCGGCGACCTCGTTGGGTCGATAGAGCTGGGAGATGTGCATGAGCACGATGTGCTCGTTGTCGAACCGATCGGCGCGCTCGAGCAGCTCGTCGAGGTGGATGTGGCAGCCGGCGCGCGCGCCCTCGAGCGTCTTGCGATCATCGAGAAACGTGCACTCGAGGATCAGGACCCGCGTCTTCAGGAGCTCGGGCGAGTGGTCGAGCACGGACACGAGCGTATCGGTGACGTAGGCAAGCTCGAGGCGGTCCTCGTACTCGCTGACCTCCTCGCCGGCGCGTCGGCGCGTCGCGATGTCCTTGCCCGGCAGACCGACGAGGTCCGCGCGCAGCTTCGCGACCCGCTTCACCAGGATGTAGCCGAGCGACGGCACCGGGTGAAACGTGCGGATCGCGCGGACGTGAAGGTCGCCGCGCAGCGCCAGCACCTCCCCGGGCACCATGCCGATCGCGTCGATGTCGAGCGGGAACCGCTGCAGCTTGGTCAGGGCGGCGAGTGCGGTGGTGAGATCCTCGACGATCTCCATCGGCATCACCACGCGAGGCGGCCGGGTCTTGCCGAACAGCCCTCGAATGCCAAGCATCGCCGGCAGGGCCCCGATGTGATCGGCGTGGCCATGCGACAGCAGGATCGTGTCGAGCGCCCCCGTGGACCTGGGTGATGCGCCCGCATCGAACACGATCCCGAGCTCGGGCACGGCGAGCGAGGTGTAGACACCGCCGACGGAGATGCCGCGGACCGTGTACGGCCCCGCGGTGATGGTCGTCAGCATCGCGTCAGTATAGGGCCGGCCTCGTGGCGGCAGCTATTCGGGGGCGAGTGATCGAACGCCCCTGGACCACCGACGAGGACTGGCGCCGGGTCGCGGCCAATCGCGGCGGAGCCGATCGTACTGATCAGCGCGACAGCGTGCGACAAGGCGTGGTCGTGGTGTCACCCTCGCGGATCGCGAGGATCTGGGCGCTCGTTGCCGACGCGGCGGTGAGGTAGTAGGTCGCCTGGGCGGCGCCGGTGCTGAAGCCGACCTGGCCGCTCAGCGGCCCACCGGCGTCCCAGGTGATGATGCTGGCCGCGACCGAGGCGTCGGCGGCCAGGCCGTGCGAGCTGGTGAAGTCGCAGATCGCGAGCGCCGCCAGCTCGGGCAGGCCGGCCGGGTTGGCACAGCTCGCGCTCGCCGTCGTCTGCTGGTTGATGTCGGCGGCCCGGTGAGGCATGGCCACGATCATGTCGTCGAGGCAGCTGGGCTCATCCACCGCGGCCTGGCCGGCGCCGCAGAACCATCTCACGTCGGGGCTCTGGTTGTGCTGGTACAGCCCGATCAGCTGGTCCGCGCCGTCGTAGAAGAACGTGATCGCGTCCTCGTCGAAGATGTCCGTGTCCACCAGGCTGGTGCGACCTGACGCGCGAAGGTCGTTGTCGACGGTGAACGCGACCTCCTCGCCACCCGTGAAGTCGTCCCAGCCCTGGACGTCATCCCAGTAAGCCCGGAAGCGATCGACCTCGGCCTTGAGCGGTCCGAGATCACAGATCTTTGCTTGATCGGCATCGGCCTGGTTGTGGCTGACGATGGGCGCGGCCAGGGTGGCGACGAGATCGCGGGCGCAGGCCGCGGAGAAGTTGCTGGGCGCCGGCTGGGGCGCGAAGTCGTCCGCCACGCAGGTGTTGGGCGAGGGACAGCCCGCGCCGTCGCAGCTACCGATGACCGCGAACGGGCCGCGCACCGAGGTCTTGAAGCCCTTGACCACGATCCGGTACTCGCCGGCGTCAGCCGCAAGGTCGATCTGCGAGAAGATCTCGTCGCCGTGGTCGTCGTTCTTCAGCAGGAAGTGGCCCCAGCTGGTCGAGCCGACCTCGCGGCGATACAGGTACATGACGGTGTCGAGGGACGTGACCTCGGTCCTGAGCGAGACGGCGGCGGCGCCGGTCAGGGTGAAGTTCCACGCATGAAACCGCTCGCCGCTGGTGACCGAGGCCTGGTTCGGCGCACCGAAGACCAGCGCGCCGTGCTCGGTCGGCGAGAAGAAGCTGTCGAGCTTGCCATCGAGCAGAGGATCGTCCTCCGCGCCCTTGCCGCCATCGTCGCAGGCAGCGAGCAGATTGATCGAGAGGAGCGCGCAGGTCAGAAGGCGTGCGGACATGGGGCCCGCTACTTGCAATGGTCGTTCCTCCGGAAGCCCCTGCATTTCAGGCCGGTTGGACGTCGTCTGACCGGAAGGTCAACTGGCCATGAGCAGCTGGTAGTGGCCATGCCACTTGCCTCTCCCTGGTGCTTGGGAATCTGATCAGGCTCGACCGGATCCCGAAGTCACCGGCTACGCGCGCCTCGGGTCACCTCGGCAGCGCGGCCAGGGGCTTCGAGCTAGCAGCTCGCGTCGCGCAGCTCGGACAGAACCCAATGTGGCGTTGGCGGGAGCATCGCCGTCGATGTAGGATTGCGCCCGAGCATGTTCTGGTACTCGCTGCTGGCCGTCATCGCGGTCCTGTTCCTGCTGTCGGTGTCGCTGCCGGTACCGCGCCGGGTCTGGGCGTTGATCATCTACACGTCCAAGTTCTTCTGGTTGTGGGTCGCGGATGCGCTCCGGCTGCGCAAGCTCGGGATGATGGTCACGGGGAGGGGCGCCCATTACCAGCGCCTTACCCGGCCGATGCTGATCCGGATGTGGTGTGAGGACATGGGTCCGACCTTCATCAAGTTCGGTCAGATCATTGCGTCCTCGGCGGGGATGTTCCCCGACCGGTACGTCAAGGAGTTCCAGAAGGTCCTCGACCGCGTCAAGCCGTTCCCGTTCGCCGACGTCAAGCGCACGCTCGACCAGGAGCTCGGCGCCGAGAAGGCGGCTCACCTGATCGACGTGGAGCCCAAGCAGCTCGCGTCGGCGTCGATCGCGCAGGTCCACACCGCCAAGCTGCGCGACGGGACCCTCGTGGTCATCAAGGTCCAGCGCCCGGGCATCATCCCGCGCTGCATGGCAGACATGAAGCTGATGCGGATGCTCGCGCGCATCGTCCAGCGCTTCAAGAAGAACGCTGACCTCGCCAACCCCGTCGGCATCATCGACGACTTCACGCAGACGCTCAGCGAGGAGCTCGACTTCCGCATGGAGGCCGCGAACCTCGATCGGTTCAACGAGATCATGCGCGAGCTCGGACACAAGCACATCCGCGCGCCAGTCCCGCACCACGAGTACACCACCCGCAAGGTCCTCGTGATGGAGCGCTTCAACGGCCTGCGGGTCGATCGGTTCGACGAGATCAAGGCCCGCGGCATCGACGGCGAGACCAAGCTCGTCGAGGGGCTGCGCGGGTGGTTCCAGTGCGTCGTGTTCTACGGGTTCTTCCACGGCGACGTCCACGCCGGCAACCTCATGCTGCTCGACGACGGCGACCTCGGCTTCCTCGACTTCGGCATCGTCGGCCGGTTCGATGAGAAGGCGCGCTACCTGGTCACCGATTACATGATCGCGTTCGCGTCGGGTAACTACAAACGGCTGGCCGAGATCATCTGCGAGATGGGCGGCAGGCCCAAGAACCTGGATATGGACGCGTTCGTCCAGGATCTCGGTGAGACCTACCGGCCGTTGCTGACCCTGTCGTTCGGCGAGGTCAATTACGCCGAGTTCTTACCTGGCATCCAGCGCGTGGCGACCCGCCACCAGATGAGGATGCCGAACGAGTTCATCCTGATCACGAAGCAGCTCCTGTACTTCGATCGGTACGCGAAGTCGCTCGCTCCCAATCTCAACGTCTTCACGGACCCGCGCCTGGTGCTCGGCATGATGTCCGATATCCAGAAGGCACGAGCCCAGGCCGACGCCAAGCTGCAGCAGCAGCCGGCCTGACGATCATCCCGCCCGCGGCTGGGCCGGAGACCTCGGCTCAGCTCGCCAGCCCCGCGGCCGAGCGCGCTCAGTCGAAGCGCTTGTCGAGATTTGATTCGCGCTTGGACCGCGTCGGCTTCTGCCCGTCTTGGAGGAAGCGCAAGAACATCGTCAGGTATCCGGCGATCTCCGCCGAGAGCGGCCGGAACATCAGGCCGACCTGAAACGCATCATCGACGGTCGTGCACCAGGCGACCCGCGCAGGCAGCCGCAACGGCTCGGACTGGGTCTCGTCGTCGAACACCAGCTGGATGTCGATCTCGAGGTCGGCGCCGTGCGCGAGCGGATCTACCAGATCCACGCACAGGCCCCCGCGCGACACATTCGTGGTGCGACCCGCGTGCGTGTGCCCGGCGACGTGAAGCGTCACGGACGCCTCGTGGGCAAAGCGGGGATGTTCACGCTGGGGCTCACTCACAACTCAAAAGTTTGCGGGGTCGATGCCCTTCCTGGCAAGTTTTCCCGGAATAGCGGGCGGTGTCCGAGGTTCGGACGCAGTGTGTGGTGGCGCTGCCAGCTCCTCGGTGAACCAGCCATCGGTGAGCGCGTCGAGCTCCGCCGCGGCCTCCTCGACCCGGTCAATCCACCCGGGTCGGCTCGCCGCCTGTCCGACCGCGCGGCGCCACCCGAAGTACGCACGGATCACCTGGTTCGCGAGCCTCCGTCGTTCGCGCCGCCTCGCCGCCTCGATCGACGCCACCTGGAGCTCGCGTCCATCGAACACGAGCCGGTCGAGACGCCACGTCGCGCGCACCTCGATCGCGGTGCCGTGGCCGATCACCGGATCGTTGTCGTGCCAGGTCGTGTCGCGACCGGTCCTCACGGTGACCCATGGCACCAGCCCTGCGACCCGGGCGCGCCGGATCCAGCCACGCGCCGGATCGTGATCGAGTCCAGCCGCGGAATACGCCGCCGAGAGCACGCTGGCGATCGACGGCGCGGCGGTCTCGCGGACAAGGACAGGCGGTCCGCTGGCATCGACCTCGTTCCCCACCTCGATGGGGTCGCGATCGTCATCATCCGCTGCGCCCACGTGGACGCCGGCCGCGAGGACCATGCTGGATGCGAGCAGGAGCACGCCCGCGCGCATCACCGCCTCCACGTGGCGAGCAGCAGCAGCTCGTCATCACGTCGGCGGGACATCGTGCGGAGGGCTTGCGATCGATGCCACGCCAGCGAGACATCGACACGTCCCCACCGCGACGGCCGCCGGTGATGGGCTTCGGGGTCGTACAGCTCGGTCTCGAGGAACGCCCGGCTGGTGGATTCGATCTCGATCGGCTCGCGCGAGCCCACGAGCTCGCTCGAGCCGTCGGAGAGGTAGCCGTCTCCCGGTGG
>Ga0113563_10003296_pt1 | contig 10026 bp, 8 predicted proteins | sample Mud3Dept3metaG_FD_80117 | JGI IMG/M metagenome (GOLD analysis project Ga0113563, IMG submission 80117) | Freshwater wetland microbial communities from Ohio, USA, analyzing the effect of biotic and abiotic controls - Mud 3 Core 4 Depth 3... | ecosystem: Environmental > Aquatic > Freshwater >...
GATCAGGCCGGCTCTTTCTCCATCGCTTGAATGAACTTGTCGGCTTCAGCAATGGAGCGGTTCATGTCTCGGACCAGTCGATCGACCTGGGCGTCGCGCGAATCTCGACATAGGCACCTCAGTTGGAAGTGGGACCGATTCCTACGCAGTGATCTTGAAGATCGATCGCATGATGCATCATAACCGAAGCAGGGAAGAGGGGGAAGTCCTGATGTCAAGCCCAAATAGAAATGTCCTCTTCCTCCCAAAGTAGAAATGTCCGGTTTTATGTTCCGGCCGCTGCCACCTGGCTCGTGCGTTCTGGCCGCCGACGCGTGCGCCACGGATGGTCCAGCCTCGGCGTGACCGGGCCCCGTGGTCGAGGAACCTTCTTCGCTTCAGCCGCCTTCATGGGCCGCGACGCGATCGCATGAAAGCCGAGCGGCCGACCCTGATGCGTGATCCGCATCGTCCCATCCACGTGCTCTTCCACCAGCACATGGGGTGCCCGAATCGTCTCGTGAATCTGATAGAGTCCCCCCTGATGTGCGATGGTGAAGTCCTTGCGCAGGCAGCGGGTCGTCTTGAGGCACAGGATGCGGTCCAGCTCCCGGTGTGCCGGACGGGGGCGATGCAGATCGGTGGCCTGAGCTGGCTGGACCGTAAAGCGCTGGTTGTAGAGCGACAGCCACTCCTCCACGAATCGATTCGCGGCCTCGATCGTGGCGATGCCCGCGAGGCGCAGCTCTTTCACCAAGCGATCCTGCAGCGTCTTGAACAGCCGCTCCACCCGCCCCTTGGCCTGGGGCGAGTGGGCTGCGATCAGCTCGACCCCCAGCTCGCCCAGCGCCCGCCCAAACTGACTCGTGGGTGTCACCCCGGCCAACTGCTCGTCCACGGTGGGTGGGGCTGGCGATTGATAGGTCGTATGCTTGTCCGCGTAGACAGCCAGCGGAATCCCATACCGTCTCACGTAACGCTGGAAGCTGTCCATCGCCGGGATCGTGCCTTCATACTCGTAGAACCGGGCAAACACTCGGCTGTTCGCATCGTCGATGTACGCCAGCAGCACGCAGCGGGGCCCGCGCCCCTCGAACCAGTCGTGGTGCGAGCCATCCAGCTGCACCAGTTCCCCCACGTGAGCTTTCCGCTCCCGCCAGGCCCGATGCGGGCGCTTCCGCCGCTGGAAGTGTGTCACCCCCTTCGCCAGCAGCCAGCCCCGCAGGGTCTCGTCGCTGAGCGTGATCCCATGGTGCTCGGCCAGCTGCTCCGCCGCCAACGTCGGCCCAAAATCTCCATACCGCTTCTCGCACAGCTTCAGCGCCTTGGTCTTTAGCTTCTCCGGGAACCGTCGGTTCGAGGGCTTCCCCCGTCCCTGATGCGCGAGCCCGTGGTCACCCGCCTGCTCCACCCGCGCGAGGAGGCGCCGGATGTGGCGGGGCGTTAGCCCCAGTAGGGCGCCCGCCTTCACCTGCGTCAACTTCTTCTCCCTCGTCTGGCGAATCACATGCACCCGCCTGAGTTCCTTCACGCTCATGATGACCCTGTCCTCTCTGACCATCTGACCCTCCGTGTGAGGGCTGACAGTCTAGCAACGAAGAGGACATTTCTATTGTGGTGAAAGCGGACATTATCATGTTGGGATTACAGTGGGGAGGATGTGATGCAAGGGCATGAGGAGTTTACTTTGCTCCCGGAGCGCGCGCCCTCAGAAGGACCTCGCTCGACGGCCGCAGTCAAAAGCTCCTCATGCCCTTGCTTAGTTGGGCATTGAAATGGAGAAGAGTGTACGAATGGTCGCGCACAGGGGAAAACCATCTAGCCCAGCCTCAAGGGTAGATATAGGATGCGGGCATTTGAGGATCGATCAAGCTATCCTTGAAAGGAAATAGCTGATTGGGAAGACTCGCGTGGGGAAGAGTACGAGGTCGAGCGGGGCAGTATCCCGCTCGACCTCACGAGGGTTACGGAGCCGGAAGCTTGTTCACGATTTCAAGAAGTTCGATTTCGAACACTAACGTTGCGCCGGGCTTGATGAGGGGGGGGAGGCCTTTGTCGCGATAGGCGAGACTCGATGGGCAGACCAACTTGCTCTTGCTGCCGACTTTCATCTGCTGCATCCCTTCCACCCAGCACTTGCTCATTTCATTCACTCTGATCATGGCCGGCTCGCCCTGCTTGGCGGAACTATCGAATACCGTCCCGTCGATTAGGGTTCCGAGATAGTGCATCTTCACCATATCCGTGACTTTCGGAGTGGTACCATTCCCTTCCTTGAGGGTCATGAGAATTGCGCCGGACTCGGTTTTCTTCGCGCCGGGCTCTGCCGCAGCTTTTGCGAGGAAGGCAGCCCCCGCTTTCTTTTCCGCTTCTGCGACGACCAGGGCGCGGGCCTGTTGCAGTTGTGAAATCTTCAGGCCGAACGCCTGGAGGTCTACCTTTGAGGTCTTTTTGTGGAACCCATCGGTGATGCCCGACTTCACGATCTCAAATTCGGCCTCGCTCAATGTGAAGTTACTGAGCGATTGGTTGATGGCTAATCCTAGAGCATACAGGGTCTTTTCTTCATCGGTCGTGGGTTCTGGGGCCGCCGCGAATGATGCAGTGGTTCCAAGGCAGAGCACGGTCACTAAACAGGAGACAACGAAGCGCATGAGTGGTCCTTTCTTTGTGTGTGACGGCGACGGATCCCATATCGCAAGGCTTGAGGGTGTATAAATTATGCGATGTCGCTGCGAGGATCAAGACAATTATGTCCACAAGGAGGCTCACAGGAGCGCACCCATCATCCATCGCGTGAGCCGGCAAATCTTTCGTCGAGTGGATGGCCAAAGGAGTCGAGCGGGACACTCTCCCGCTCGACCTTATGAGGACGACAGTGAGGAATTACTTGGGAGCGACGATCTCGAGGAGTTCGACCTCGAACACTAACGTCGCGCCAGGCTTGATAGTGGGAGGCGCGCCTTTGTCGCCATAGGCGAGATTCGACGGGCAAACTAATTTGCTCTTGCCGCCGACTTTTATCTGCTGCACCCCTTCGGTCCAGCATTTGATCACTTGGTTCAATCCAAACGTGGCCGGTTCGCCCCGCTTGACGGAACTATCGAACACCGTCCCATCGGTCAGAGTTCCGTGATAGTGCACCTTCACGGTGTCCGTGGCTTTTGGGGTCGCGCCTTTGCCTTCCTTGAGGGTTGTGAGGATTGCGCCGGACTCGGTCTTCTTGGCGCCGGATTCTGCCGCAGCTTTCGTGAGGAAGGCGGCCCCCGCTTTCTTTTCCGCTTCAGCAACGACCGAGGCGCGGGCCTGTTGCAGCTGTTGAATCTTCGGGCCGAATGTCTGGAGGTCTACCTTGGGGGCCTTTTTGAAGACCCCATCGGAGATGCCGGACTTCACGAAATCAAGTTCAGACTCGCTCAGGCTAAAGGTCCCGAGCGATTGGCTGATGGCCAATCCCAGGGCATAGAGAGTTTTTTGATCATCGGTCGTGGGCTCTGGGGCCGCCGCGAATGCCGCGGTGGTTCCCATGCAGAGCAGGGTCGCCAAACAGGAGACAATAAAGCGCATGAGCTATCCTTTCTTTTATGTGTGACGGCAACAGACTTGATTTCGCAAGGCGTGGAACTTGTTGTGTAGGGTATGCGATATTGCGATAGGGCTCAAGACAATTATGCTTGGCAGGATGCTGAAAAAGTCGCTCTCCTCACCCGCCCGACCCCGGCGCGCCGAGACGCGCCTTTTCCTATGCGGCGTTCTCGATTCCTCAAAATTCTCAACGTACCCCACTCGGGAAACGAGCTGTCTTGGCAGCTTGGGGAGGGCGGGTGAGGAAAGGTACGCCTTTGGTTTCGACTTGCCTTCGGTCTTGCTGGGCTGCTTTTTTAGCATCCTGCTGCCGAGTATTTTTCCACAACCTGCTAAATGCAAGAAAGCGGATGGGTGTCAGGGAGTCTTTGTCACCAACGGTGGGCCCTATGGCGGGGTCCATAGTAGCGTGGGCCGAAGATGTATGGGCGATCAAAAAATGGAGGTCCGTAGATCCATGGGCTCCCCAAGGAAAAGCTGAGTCCCACGGAGGGATTGGTGTAGATGGGAGGGGCCATTTGCACGACGGCGGGTGGGCGCACCAGTTGACGTTGCAGTTTGGTATTCGTGGAGGCCTGACGGTCGAGCTGATCTTGTAAGAGATTGACTGTCTCTTGTTGCGCTTGCAACTTCCCTTGGAGTGCTGCAATCTGATCTCGCTGCGACTCGGCGAAGGTCTCCACACAACGGGTGTGGGCGTTTCCAGTATAGCTTGAACATTCCCACGGTGTCTTCGACTCGCTCGCCTGGGCCGGTAGCCCGGCCAACAGCACCGCTATTCCGATCGCTCCAATGAAGAGCTGGGGCCACAGCTCTGGTGTATTTCCAGAGAACTCTCGACGATGGAATTTGTGATCGTTCTTCATAATAGGGGATCCTGCACGATCGCAACTAGTATTAGCCTACCATGGATTTATCCAAGAGAGCAGAGGGTGAGCTGGATGCTGAAAAAGTCTGACAGCTTTCTGGAAAGTTAAGGCCGAGGTCACGGCTGAGCAGAAAAGTCTGATCTCCGCTTAACCTTAACCGTGACCTCAGTCCGCATCTTCCGTTGCGCCCATGCCGAAGCCTCGCTAGAATTCGCTTACACATATGCCTAAAACGCCTGCATGATTCTCGGGTTCGTTATTCTTTATCTGCTCCTGTCGGTGGGGATCGGACTGGCTGCCGCCAGGCGGGTCCATACCACAAAGGATTTTGCGGTGGCCGGTCGGAGTTTGCCGCTGCCGATCGTGATTGCCACGGTCTTTTCGACCTGGTTCGGAGCAGAGGCCGTACTCGGAATTTCGGCCACGTTTGTGAAGGAAGGGCTACGAGGCGTCGTCGCTGACCCTTTTGGGTCGAGCCTCTGCTTGATCCTGGTCGGGTTGTTCTTTGCCCCCCGTTTCTATCGGCTGAACCTCTTGACCGTCGGCGATTTCTACCGTCTGCGGTACGGCCGCGTCGTCGAGGTCCTTTGTGCCGTGTGCATTGCAGCGTCCTATCTCGGATGGGTGGCTGCGCAGTTCAAAGTGTTCGGATTAGTGCTGAACACAGTTACGGGGGGCGCAGTGAGTCAACCGGTCGGGATGGTGATCGGCGCAGTGATCGTTCTGGTCTACACGACGTTCGGCGGCATGTTTTCCGTTGCCATTCTGGATTTTGTTCAAATCTCCGTGATCATGGGGGGGTTGCTCTATATCGCATCCGTGGTGAGTGGGTTGGCCGGAGGTGTGGACGTGGTCATCAGCCATGCAGCCCAAGCCGGCAAGCTGGAATTGTTTCCGCCCGCTACGTTCGCGGCTTGGATACCCTTCGTCGGGGCTTGGATGACGATGATGTTGGGGTCGATTCCCCAACAAGACGTATTCCAACGCATCACATCGGCGAAGGACGAACGCACGGCTATACATGGATCAATACTGGGCGGCACGCTCTACTTCTGCTTCTGTTTTGTGCCGATGTTTCTGGCCTATGCAGCGACGTTGATCGATCCGGCTCTGTTCAATACGCTCCTCGCTCAGGATTCTCAGCTTGTGTTACCGACCTTGATCCTGCAACACACTCCCGTCTTCGCGCAGATTGTATTTTTCGGGGCGGTCCTTTCGGCCGTGATGAGCTGTGCCAGCGCCACATTGTTGGCGCCATCGGTGATGCTGAGCGAGAATGTGATTAAAGGAGCGTTGCCTCACCTCAGTGATCAGGAATTTCTTCGTGTCATGCGGTTCGTTGTGGTGATCTTTGCCGTCCTAGTTTTGACAATCGCTCTAACCTCCAACTCCAGTATTTACCAGCTTGTGGTGGGTACTTATGAGGTGACGTTGGTAGCAGCGTTTGTTCCACTTTGTGCCGGGCTTTTTTGGTCCCGATCGACGACACAAGGGGCCTTGTGCGCCTTTGTGGCCGGGCTGACAACCTGGATAGGGCTGGAACTGTTCGGCCCGTCCGGCTCGATCTGGCACCCTCAACTGGTCGGGTTTGTGGTGGCGGCGGCAGGGATGGTTGCCGGTTCGCTTCTGCCTCAGAAGATCGAAACTCATCGCGCGTGAAAGGCGAAACAAGCGGGACAGTTGAGATGTACACAGATAGGATTTCCGCTTTGCCCCACCTGTCTCGCGCTTCTCGCCCATCCCGCGTATCGGTTATGCCGTGGTGAGGTTGTAGCCCGCATGATTCATGAACGCTTCTGCTACAATCACCGATCCGCTGCTACGACGAGCCTTCGGCCAGCGGGCTCGCCCCTCGGGCCCTCACCGTACTGCACGCGTACGCATTGGGTCCTCACGGCTCCGCGCGCTGGTCTCGCGACGCGGCTGTGCGATTTCGCAACGAACCGTCATGAATATGCGGGCTAGAAACGTGAAGAGACCTACCCGAGGGGTCACATATGCGAGCATGGGCCTGGCAGGCCTTGTCGCCGCGCTGGGTCTCATCGTTGTGGCCTATGGCGCGTATTTGGCAACCTTTCTTGCTCTGCCCAAGAGCGACGAGCATCCTCCGCTGCGTCTATACAGTGGACCCTTCTTGCTGCAACCCGATCTCTCGCTTGTGCACAGCCACCTGCTTGAACGACTGCAACGGCTGGGTTATCGACGAGCGACCGTCCCGGTGCAGTCTCCCGGCGACTATCAGCTGACCGATGAGGCCTTGACGGTCTATCTCCATTCGCAACCAGAGGGCCATGTCGATGCGGCGAGGGTGACCTTGCCGTTGGATCAGGGACGAGTGACGGATGTGCTCTCTCCGCTCGACGGGACGCCGCTGTTCCCTATCTTTCTGGAACCGGAACTCCTGAGCGGAGTGCGCGGTGAGTCGCGTCAGGTGCGCGAATGGGTTCCGTTGACGCAGATTCCTCCACAGATCGTGGAAACAATCCTCACCATCGAAGATCGCCGATTCTATTCCCATTTCGGCATCGATCCTGTTGCTGTGGGACGGGCGCTCTGGACCAATATTACGAAGGGCGGAGTGGTGCAGGGCGGCAGTACGATCACCCAGCAACTGGCGAAGAATTTGTTTTACTCGCCGCAGAGAACGATGGGGCGAAAATTCAAGGAGGCCCTGGCGGCGTTGGTTCTGGAGGTGAAGTATACAAAACAGGATATCCTTGAAAGCTATCTGAATGAAATCTATCTCGGGCAGGCGGGATTCGTCTCGATTTTTGGGGTGCGCGAGGCAGCCCATCGCTATTTTGGCAAGACCCTTCAGGAATTGACGATCGAGGAGGTCGCGATGATCGCCGGTCTGATCAAGGGGCCTAATAGCTATGCGCCGACGAAACATCCTGAGTCAGCGAAACAACGGCGCGATGTTGTGTTGCGGCGGCTGCGGGAGACGGGTCTTCTGACAGAAGAGGCTTGGACACGTGCGATGAATGAACCTGTGCGCGTGATTCCGTCAGAGGACGTCCTCACCGATGCGCCCTACTTCGTCGACGCCGTGCTTCGCCAGGTGGAGGAGGCCGGCGTGGTCCCTTTGCCGGAGGGCTTACGGATCGATAGCACGCTCGATCCCATGATCCAGCAGGCGGCCACTGAATCGTTAGAGAAGGGACTGGCCAAGTTAGAGGCTGCGCATCCCCATCTCAACAGTGCTCTGGATCCGGTGCAAGGGGCGGTGGCGGTGCTCGATCCTAAGACTGGTTCTGTGCTGGCGTTGGTCGGAGGGCGGGATTATCGGCGGAGCCAATTCAATCGCGCCGTTCAGGCGCGGCGGCAACCGGGCTCACTCTTCAAACCCTTCGTCTATCTTGCGGCGCTGGAAGCGGCCCGTGATGGTCAGGCCGGTCAGCTGACCGCAGCGAGCTTGCTGGTGGACGAGCCGGTGACCTTTGAGTCGGAGACCGGTCCCTGGTCTCCGCAGAACTACGACAAACAATTTCATGGGCCTGTCACCGTACGGAGCGCGTTGGAACAGTCGTTCAATGTGCCGGCGGTACGGGCAGCCAAGACTCTGGGGGCGAAACCGATCGTGCAGCTACTGCATCGCCTCGGCGTGACGAGCGCCATCGGCGACGATCTTTCATCGGTGGCCTTGGGTAGTTCGTCGATCTCGTTGATGGAGATCACGGCGGCGTACGGAGCGGTCGCCAACGGAGGGGTCGCTGTCAAGCCGACTGCGGTGCGATCGACCAGGGACCGACAGGGAGATATCGTCTGGAATAGCGTGCCGGATCGGCAACAGGCGGTCTCGCCACAAGGGGCCTATGTGTTGACGTCACTCCTTGAGGGTGTCATCCAGCGGGGCACTGCGCGCAAAGCCAGAGTGATCGGATTCCAAGGCTCAGTAGCCGGGAAAACCGGCACAACGGACGGCTATCGCGACGCGTGGTTTGTGGGCTACACGTCCGACGTGGTAATCGGGGTCTGGGTGGGGTTCGACGACGAACGGCCTCTGCGTCTCACGGGATCGCAGGCGGCTCTGCCGATTTGGATGGATCTCGCGCACCGGATCATCCCGCCTACGGTCCCCGCATTCGTGATGCCGCCCGGTGTCGTCGCCCGCAACATCGATCCGAAGACCGGGCAGTTGGCCACGTCTCAGTGTCCTGAGCAGGTATCGGAGGTATTCATTGAGGGTACAGAGCCCAGTATCTACTGTGAGGTGCATGGAGAGGGAATATGGGAACGTCTCCGGCATACATTTGGATTCTCCTAGGCCTTGGCAGGATGAATAGTGTAAGCTGGCCTCATTGATTGGCTGTGAAGGGGGAAGGGGGAATGACATATGAAGAGTAATAGCTTCGCTGGAGATGACAACATTACCCTCTTGGCAAAAGGGGTGGTATTGAAAGGCGAGATTCATGTCGAAGGGACGGTGCGTATCGATGGCCGTCTCGACGGCGACATTCAGACCAAGGGACATGTTATCATCGGCGAGGATGGCTTGGTGCAGGGAACGATCATGGCCGGTACGATGGTCAGCAGCGGCCGCATCAAGGCGAAGGTGACGGCGAATGAGCGCATCCAGTTGCTGAAGACGTCGACGCTCATCGGAGAAGTCTTGACGCCAATACTCATCATGGAAGAAGGCGCCAAGCTCCAGGGTGCGACGGACATGGGGATAACCGCTTGGTCCGACGAGCTTCCGAAGTTGCCGGGCAGCGTCAGTGATCTCTCCGCACACCGGGCTAAGCAGGTTGTGGTGCTTGATAAAGAATCCAGCGGCGACGCGCACCGATAGGTCTGTCGATTCTCTCCTGTTCGTGTCCGATCGATGACGAAGCCGCAGCTCTCCACTGCCGTGTTCTTTCCTCTCCTTCTGTTGCTCCTGTATCAGATCGCCCTGATATTTCCACCGCTTCTTTTCCCTGTCCTTTGGGCCGCACTCCTGGTTGCTGATTCCGACCAGGAGGCCAACGCACTCCGTGATCCCGTTGCACCAGCCACGCGCTCCATGGCCGCACTGACCAAGGTCGCCCGCCATACGCTCACTGATGGCACCCCGGCCCACAGCTTTTCCGCTTTGCTGGCCCGAGCTTGCCACTATCGTGCGCAATACCTGCCGCATTCCCATGGTTGGACCCGATGCGCCCACCTTTGAAGTCGTCACCAGCCCCAATCCCAAGCAAAAACGCGCACTCGACTTGATCCAGCAGATCCCATTGTAGTCAGAAACCAGAAGCGTAATTTCACACGAACTCATTGCAGCAACTGGAAGAGTTCGCTCTGCGATCGCAGGAACTTCAGATTAACGGCGGTGACGGTGATCCTCGCGCCGCATACCTTCGGCGCGACTGCATTGGTGTGGGGCCGGTTGTGCGAAACTCCTCATGGCCGGTCCGCTGTGGAAAGCGCTGGCCATGTTGGGCTGGGGAATCGTCGTCATATCGATGATCGATCAGTTTCTTCGACCCTGATTGATTGGACAGGCGGTCCAGATCTCCGCGCTCTTCTTCGTATTTAGCGTCCTCGGCGGGCTGGCACTCTAAGGCCTTATCGGGCACCTTGTGGGGCCGGTTCTGGTGAGTCTGTTGATGACCAC
>Ga0113563_10003297_pt1 | contig 10025 bp, 6 predicted proteins | sample Mud3Dept3metaG_FD_80117 | JGI IMG/M metagenome (GOLD analysis project Ga0113563, IMG submission 80117) | Freshwater wetland microbial communities from Ohio, USA, analyzing the effect of biotic and abiotic controls - Mud 3 Core 4 Depth 3... | ecosystem: Environmental > Aquatic > Freshwater >...
GATGTGGCGCGCAGGCTCACGGAGCACAGGTCAGGGGACCGGAAGGCCGCGAAATACACCAAGGCTTTCTCTTCAATAGACCTCGTGTACGAGATTCTTGTTGGCGGCAGAAGCTTGGCGGCAAAGATCGAGTATCAGGTCAAGAAACTGTCCAGGCAGAAAAAGGAATTCATTGTGTCGAATCGTCTCAGCCGGGAGGAACTCATGGCGTTTGTTGATCTCGATCGAGAGTGACCATGCTTCCCTTGTTTGTCTCTTTCTTGTTCACACAGAGAGAGGCGTCCTGCACCACGCCCGCGCATCAGCCGGCAAACAGTTTTCGGTCAACGTATTTGATGTCTTCTTTGTCGAAATAACGCTTTGCCCATCCGGACGTCTTGTCGAGTTTCAGGATTTTCTCCTCTCCTGCCGGTCCTGACTTTTTTGCCCTGAAATGGTAGTGATCGATCAGCCGTATTGCCTCGATCGCGAAGGCTGTCGCAATATCAGTGTCTTTGACACAGACTAAATTATCACCATTGTTTTTCTCGCCGCCTAACGCCAGATTGGATGATCCGAAGTAGACCGTGGCGTTGACCTTATTGAAATCGAGCACCACGAATTTGTGGTGGATCCTGTGCGCGTTAAAGGTCTCTTCCTTGTTGAACGGCGGAGGCAGCTCTTTTGCGAGGCTTTTCGCATTCACCAGTATCCCCCTCCGGGATCCCGGTTTATACAAGGAAACCGATTTGGTCGAGTCTGTAACACCGTAAGAGAAGAGCCCCTCGTTGTTTTGGACTTCTCTCAGCGCAGGGTAGACCGGTCCCCCGGTGCTCTCGTCCAGTGACATTATGCAGAAGAGCACTGAACTCTTTGCGCTCTTCACGCGGTCGGAGAGATCGCCCAACAGTTGCGTAGCGAATTCTTCGGTGTGAGGGGCAAAAGTTATCGACGAATTGGGTACACCTTTATTCTGGAAAGCGAATGTCTTGGTGGCGTACTCGGTCTCGCGAAACACCTTCATCTTCTGCTGCCCGAAGGATGCTTCAAATACTTCTTCGTACAGCGCGGCAACCTTTTTATTATCAAAGACCGCCACGTGGTTGGCGTTCACAGAGACACCGGTAACGGAAAAGTTGGTGGAGCCCGTAAGCACCTTTACGGGTTTGTTGTTCTCTTTTACGATGATCACCTTGTCATGCGCAAATCTTGAAAACTTTCCCCGGACCATCTGAGCAGTGCCTGACTTCGCCTCGTTAAACCTCTTCTCAAAATCGGTTTCGCTCGCCTCATCAGTTGCGTGTGAGCTTGAATTATCGAGGATGACCCGTATTTTCCCCTTCCTTGCCAGGTCCAAACAGAGTTTTCCCATCGTGGGTTCATCAAAATCGTAGGCAAACACGTCGGCGCTCAAAGCATCGTTGCCGAGCACTTCTTTCAGGAGATTGACTGTTGTGTTTCGTGCGGTGAAGCCGAGCCACCCGTAGACATCTTCATACGTGTACTTCCTGCTCCCCACCGTGCAGAAAATGTTGGAGGTGTCGAATAACCAGGAGCCGCCAGGCGTGAGATCGTTGTTCTCCCCGAACCGGCGAACGTATGCCTGAGAGGTGAGAAAAGACCTGGTAAAACCGAGCTCCAGCGATTGATCCCTGAGCCTGTCATTTTCGATCTCAACATCAACGGTGAGGTTCTCATTCAGTTTCTCAAGCGCAGCCTTTGTTTGGTCCCAGTATCGGGGCGTGACGTAATACCTGTAGGTGCCATAGTTTGGATTCTTGACGCTCTGATGGTACGTTCCGGGAACGTGTATCCACCTGAATTTCTGGAAGGGGGCCTTATCAGAATCAGTGAGCTTTCCATCGCCTTCGAAGTTTATTCTGTTCACGAGAAAGTTGGAAGCTCCTGACGGTGATTTATACTTCACTGAGAAGCCGACGAAATTCTCCTTGAACAGATCTTTGGTGATATCAAAAGCAAGAAGCACCATTGCATCTCCCCGGTACGCTTTCAGTGTCACCCCGTTCTTTGAATTCTTCTTGTACATGATTGCCTCCCTTTCGACGAGCCCTCATGAACTCGTGGAGTCCTACTGCAATTGTACAGTTCGGAATGGAATTGTCAAGCCAGGTAGTAAGCTGTTTCAGCCCCGACTGGTAAGTGAACTCGTCATGTTACAAAGTGAAGCGTGTCTGTGAGGGGCCGGACGGCCAGCATTCCTGCCACGCGGCCGCGAGAAATTGGTTGAGGTGAAGGAAATTTACTACGCCGGGTGTACAAGAAACCCTGCGCTCGAGAGCGACCGCATTCTTCCCCATGAGCAAAAAACGCAAGTAGAATAGATAAGATGGAGTGCCCCGAGGGGGAGTGGCATCCGGCTTGCTTCAATGAGCAATTACCAGATAGTCTCAAGTTAGATCACAGGATCTCCCCTGTCTGGTCCGTTGGGGCCTGATACAAAAATCCATATAGACACGGAGTTTGACATGAAGAACAGATCGGGAAGCCAGATAATTACAGCCCTACGGCTCTTCTTGCTATTCCAGATTCTCCTCCTGGCCGGCTCGACGCTCGTGGAGGCACGCCCGGAGAAGACGAGCAGTCTGCAACAGGTAGAGCCCCTTCGCCGGGACATCGGGGTCCTGAAGATCCAGACGGTGCTGCAGAGCAGGCTCGGAGACCAAAAGCTCACGGAATCGGCGAAGAGCAAAGTACTCCTGCTGGACGACAGGCGCATACGCCTTTTGTCAGGGCTTTGCGACAGGGTGTTGCTCGGTGGCGATACGGCCGGTTCAGATGTGGCATTTCTCCTTCTGACGATGCTGATCGTTCTTTCTTGATCAGACACGTTCAAGGGGTGGGTTCCTGATGTCTTCCACTATGCTCTGGTTGAGGCTTCGTGCCGTGAAAAAAGACTCTACTACATTTCTGACGGGCTCGGCTCACGTCCTCTATCATGTGGGTGTGGTCGCGCTCAGCGCTGCGTTCGCACTTTCTCTGCCTGTGACGGTGAGCTTCATTGCAAGAGAGGTTCTGGTCTACTGGTCCTTTATCGGGAACGAGAAACTTTTCCTCGTGTCGGTTGAGATCGGCTCGGCCATCGTGCTCGTACTCTTCTTAAACTTCCTTCGAAGGGGGTGGCGCGACAGGCGGCTCTCAAGCACGGCCAAGGCAGCAGGCCTGGTCCTCGCCACTCCTGCAAAAGGCCTGATTACTCTGAAAAGGATCAAGAGAATGAAAGGGGAACAGGGATTTGCGAAAGACGTGATGGTCGTCGGTTCAACGGGCTTCCGCACCTTTGTTGATCCGAAAGGAGAACTGAACCAGGTGCTCCACAACTGCCGTGAGGCGAAGATCATGCTCCTTCACCCGTGGAGTGACGGTGCGAGGGCGCGCGTAAAGAGCCTTGTCGCGCCGGGTATGACGCTCGAGGATTTCAGCGGACAGATCAGCGCGAGCATAGCTTTTCTCAAAGGTCTCAAGTCCATGCAGAAGCTTGTAAGGCTGAAGCTCTACCAGGACGCCCCCTTCTTGAAATTGATCATTCTTGGTGATTACCTGTGGGTGCAGCATTACCATGCTGGCATTGACATCGACAAGATGCCCAAATATCTGTTCGCGCACAACCAGAATCACGGCAGCCTCTATGTGCCCTTTTACCATTACTTTCTGTCGAGGTGGAACAGTCCCGACATTCCGGAATACGACCTCGAAACGGACGAGTTGATCCACAGGGATTCGAGCGGCAACGAAATCAAGAGGGAACAATTTACGGACCCGCTCCCCGGTCCGCCCTCATAAACGCACGCGCAGGGCGGTGTGAGTTGCGGGCCGAAAGAGTCTCACCTGAAGAGCGCGCCTGACTTTGCGATGATCTGCTGGTCAGTGAAGTGCTGCAGCGTGATGGCCCTGGCAGGACACTCGGAAGCGCAGAGCCCGCACCCCTGGCACTTGGCCGTCTCTATCTCTGCGGCACCCTCGGCGTTGATTACCGGCACGTTGTAGGGACAGATCCTTACACAGCTCAGGCAGGCGGCGCACTTCTCCTGATCCACCACGGAGACGATGCCGCCCACATAAATCTGATCCTTGGAGAGCACCGTACAGGCTCGGGAGACGGCAGCCGCAGCCTGGGAAAGACACTCGTCGATCATCTTGGGCGCATGTGCTACACCGCACAGGTACATACCCTCCGTGGCGAAGTCGACCGGTCTGAGTTTCATATGCGCTTCCAGCAGGAAACCGTCCGTTGTGCGAGGAACTTTCAGAAGGGCTGCCAGCTCTGCCGTGTCAGTGGGTACTGTTGCGGTAGAGAGCACCAGGAGGTCGGGCGTGAAGGCCATGGGCTCCTTGAGAACAGGGTTGTAGACCGTCACCAAGAGCTCCCCGTTTCTGCTGGTGGCTTCCGGTTTCTGTTCCTCATCATAGCGGAGGAACAAGACGCCTGCTTTCCGCGCCTTCTTGTAGTGCTCTTCCAGGAGGCCGTACATGCGCATGTCGCGGTAAAGGACAACGACGCGCGCCTCAGGGTTTTCCTTTTTGATCGAGAGGGCGTTCTTCACGGCCTCTGCACAGCAGACGCGGCTGCAGTATGGCCGCTCTTCATTGCGGGACCCCACGCACTGGACCATCACCACATCCCGGAGTGCCGACGCTCGCACCTCACCTGTTGCCAGCGCCTGCTCCAGGTCAAGCTGGGTGACGACGCGTCTGTCCTGCCCGTACAGGTACTCCGTCGGCGCGAGCTCATGCCCGCCCGTGGCAACGATGATGGCGCCGTGCTCCAGCTCTTCCACCGGTCCATTGCCGGTGGCAACTTGGGTCTTGAAGTTGCCCACGTATCCTGAAAAGCCCGTGATGCGGGCACTGGTGAGGACCCTGATGCGCGGATGCTCGCTGACACGGCCAATCAGCTCGTTCAGTTTTTGCTGCGGGTCGTGGCCATCGAGTGTGGTGTGCACGCGGCGCAAGGTTCCGCCCAGATGATGCTCTTTCTCGACCAGGTAGACATCGAAGCCCTGCTCAGCGAGACCTAGAGCTGCGGCGAGCCCCGAGAGACCACCGCCCACGACAAGCCCTCTCTTGATTACAGGCTTAGGCAGTTTCTTGAGCGGGCTCACAAACTGAGCGTTCGCTATGGCCATGCGGATCAGGTCACGCGCCTTGACTGTCGCATGGTCTTTTTCATTCATGTGTACCCAGGAGCACTGGTCCCGTATGTTTGCCATTTCAAAGAGATACGGATTGAGGCCTGCTTCGCGGATCGTCTCCTGAAACAGAGGCTCGTGTGTGCGGGGCGAGCATGACGCCACGACTACACGGTTCAGGCCCTGCTCGTCTATTGCCTTCTTGATCCGCTCCTGCGTGTCCTGCGAGCACGTGTAGAGGTTCTCGTCCGTGTAGACGACGTTTCCGAGGGAGCCCGCATACTCCTTGAGGCCCGGCACATCAAGCACGCCGCCGATGTTGCTTCCACACCGGCAGACAAATACGCCGATTCTCGGTGCCTCCTGGGCAACGTCCTTTTGCTCCGGGTACTCTTTCCTTGCGACCATGGTACCTCTCGCCTCGGCCAGGGCCTCAGAGGCTGCAGCAGCCGCGCCGCTCGCCTGCGCTACCGTCTCCGGGATATCCTTTGGTCCCTGGAAGACCCCGCACACGTAAATGCCAGGTCGCGACGTGGTAAGTGGAGAAAAAGTGCTCGTTGCCGCAAATCCATGCGGATCGAGCTCTATGCCCAGTTTCTTTCCAAGGGACTTGCTTGCGGCGGACGGTACCATGCCGACCGAGAGCACGACCATGTCGAACTCTTCCTCTTTGATCTCTCCGGTCTGATCCACGTAAGAAATCGAAAGGTTCCGGGTGACCGGGTCCTCCACCGCGCGTGAGACCATGCAGCGCACATACTTCACGCCCTGTTCCTTTCGCGCACGTTCGAAGTAGGCGTCAAACCCTTTACCATACGCCCTGATATCGATGAAGAAGATCGTAGGCTCTATCTCCCTGTCGTGTTCCCTTGCGATCATCGCTTCCTTGGTCGCGTACATGCAGCAGACAGCCGAGCAGTATGCATGGTTCTGGTCACGGCTGCCCACGCACTGAAGGAACGCAATTCTGCGTGGAGCTCGTTTGTCCGATGGCCGCTCCACGTGTCCCATGGTCGGGCCCGACGCGGAAAGGATGCGCTCGAACTGGAGTGCGTTTACCACATTGGCGTATCGACCCAGCCCGTATTCCTGGGAAAGGTGTGCGTCATACACATCGTATCCCGGTGCAAGGATCAAAGAGCCTACCTTCACTTCCTCGATGCGCTCCACCATGTCATGATCGATCGCGTTCACGCCGCACTTGTAATAGCAGCTCAGACATTCGGAGCAAACGCCGCACGCGAGGCAGCGGGCGGCCTCCTCCTGTGCCTCTTTGTCCGTGAAACCGAGATTGACTTCATCAAATGATTGGATGCGCGTGTTGTGCGACAGGGTCTGCATGCGCACACGCGGCGTGAGATGCGCCTCGCCGCGCGTGAGACGCTCAGTCACTTCCTCTTTCGTCATGCGCACCACGGGAAGCGGGGGCTTGAGCTCCGGCTCCATGTCTTCTCCCTGCAGGTAGCGGTGCATGCTGGCCGCGGCCTTGTGACCTGCCTCCACGGCCTCGATCACGAAAGCCGTACCGCTCGTCACGTCGCCCGCGGCAAATACACCGCGGCGTGTTGCAGCGTACGTATTGGGATTGACCGCTATGGTGCCCTGACGTGTCAAGCCCACGCCCACGCTTTCAGGGATGAACCCGAGGCCTGCCCGCTGACCCACTGAAAATATCACGCTGTCGCATTCCACGAGGTGCTCAGAACCGCGCAGGGGCTCCGGCCTCCGCCGGCCCGTCTCGTCAGCTTCACCCAGTTGCATCTTCACAAACCTGACACCGGCCACGCGCCCGCCGCCGTCCCCCACGATCTCCACCGGGTTTGATAAATAGTGAAATACGACCCCTTCCTCTTCTGCATGCTCAATTTCCAGGGGATCGGCCGTTGCCTCTGTAATCGTTCTGCGGTAATGGACGTGCACCTCCTTGCCCAATCTTACCGATGTCCGGGCGCAGTCCATGGCCACGTCGCCCGAGCCGATGACGATGACTTTTTCGCCCAGCTCGGGTGGAGCGCCTAATCGCACGTCTCTCAGGAAGACCGTGTTGATGAAGACGCGGTCGAGGTCATTACCCGGTACGGGAAGTCGGACGCCTTCGTGGGCGCCCACGGCAATCAGCACTGCATCGAACCCTTGCGCAAAGAGATCATCCAGATTTGTCACAGGAGTATTGAGTCGCAGGTCTACGCCCAGGTCTACGATGTCCGCCACCTCCCGCTCGATGATCTCGTTCGGTAAGCGGTACTGCGGCACGCCTACCCTGAGCATGCCTCCTGCCACTGGCAAAGACTCGAAGACAGTCACCGGGTAGCCGAGCTTTGCGAGGTCCTGCGCCGCAGTGAGACCGCACGGGCCCCCGCCTATGATGGCAACGCGCTTCTCGTATTTGTGCTCGGCCGGAGTGACCGGCGCGCGCGCATTCGCGTAAACCTTGTCAGTCACGAAGCGCTTCAAGGCGCGGATGTCGAGTGGTTGATCAAGGAGTGCGCGGTTGCACGCGTCCTCGCACCGGTGATTACAGATGCGGCCGCAAATGCCGGGGAAAGGGTTATCCTCCTTGATGACGCGCAAGGCATCGTCATACCGCCCCTCCCTGATGAGGGCAATGTAACCCTGCGCGCGCTGACCTGAAGGACAGGCGTTGCGGCATGGGGCGATGCCCTTCTTTTCGATCGCATAGGCATTCGGCACAGCCTGAGGATAGAGTTTGTACGCTGCCCGCTGCACGCGCATGCCTTCGTCAAAATGGCCCGGGATGATCACGGGGCAAACCTGGGCGCATTCGCTGCAGCCGGTACACTTTGTCACATCGATGTACCGAGGTTTGCGGCGCACGAAGACGGTGAAGTCCCCCTTCTCACCTTCCACTTTGAGCACCTCGGTATCCGTCATCAACTGGATATTGAGATGGCGGGCTGTCTCCACCAGCCTCGGGCTTATGATGCACATCGAGCAATCGTTTGTCGGAAACGTCTTGTCGAGCTGAGCCATCCTGCCGCCAATGGCTGTGCCCTCCTCCACGAGATAGACTTTGAAGCCTGAATTTGCAAGATCTAACGAGGCCTGCATGCCGCCGACGCCGCCACCCACCACCATCACAGCCCCGGTCTTCTCTACGTGCCCAGTCTGATCCTGTGCGCCATTCATACGGTGTTCACCTCACAGAAGACCTTTTGATGCGAGAAGCCCGGATGGGTTGACGAAGTGCCTCTTGAACCATTTGCGCGCATCCTGAAGGGAAAGGGCGACGCCGACCAACTCGGTGAAATAGAATATCGGTAACTGGTAATGTTCGCCTGTCTTGCGGGCGATCTCCTCCTGTCTGGAATCAAGATTCGACTGACACAGGGGACAGGCAACCACGATGGCTTCAGCACCCGCCTTTTTTGCTTGATCGAGTAGCCTCCGCGTAAGCTCGAGCACGATGTTGGTCTTCGTAAGGACCAGGCTGCCCCCGCAGCAATCGGTCTTGTACGACCAGGGCACAACCTGTGCGCCGAGCAGTTCCATCAGCTTGTCCATCTCCTCGGGGTACTCGTGGTGCCTGGCGCCGGTCATCTTTGGCGGGCGCACAAGCAGGCAGCCGTAATAACAGGCAAGCTTGAGGCCCGCAAGCGGCCTTGTGTTTCTTTCGGCAATCACATCCACGAGACCGGACGTGAAGAAGAACTCAAGAAGGTCCCGGACCCGCGTCTTTGAACTCGCTGCGGGCTGGTCCCCGTCCAGTTTGCTCTCCGCAGATTTCAGACGGCTGTAACAGGCTGCACAGGGCACAACCAGGTCCATGCCCTGTGCCCGGGCTATGGCCAGGTTGCGTGAGGCCAAATCAAATGCGAGTGTCTCATCGGTAGCATGGGCTGAACTTGCTCCACAACAGCTCCAGTCGGGAAGTTCGTGCAGCTCGACGTCGAGCGCCCGGCTCACGGCCTTTGCAGACTCGTCGTACTCGAGGGCGGTTCCATGCAGGGCGCAGCCCGGATAGTAGGAGGCCTTCATACGCGCTCCTTTGATTGGACATCCCTGGAGAACATGGCCTTGATTCGACTTCTGTCCACGATTCGCGAGGGCAATAGTTTCAATTTTCCTTTTGTGAACATGCGGAGACCCAGCTTCATGTCGTCAAAGTACCTGTGTGTTGCCATCTTGTACCGGGCTATCATGGAGAGCTCGTGGACCCGTCCATAAGCGCGGATGGAATCGAGGAATGCCCGATGAAACAGAGGGACGTCCTTCTCTGCAGGTGCAACGCCATCCCGGAGCGCTGTCTGCCGGAGCCGGTCCATGACCCCTGCAACATCTATGTCATTGGGGCAACGGGTGCTGCACGTGTAGCAGGATGCGCAGACCCAGATGGTCCTGCACGCGAGAAGCCGGTCGTGCATGCCGAGTGCGAGCATCTGCATGACCTGATGGGGTTTATAGTCCATATGGAGCGCAACCGGGCAACCTGCGGAGCACTTCTGGCACTGAAAACATGCTTCCGTGTTGATTCCGCTCATACGCACATCGGTCATGATGGCTATATTCCCTTCTTTTTGGCTGCGCTGAGGTACGAACCCACCCTGTCTTCGGCGCCGAAGGGGACAATATGTATGCCGTGACAGAACTCTTTGAGCCCCTTAACGAGATCCGTGAAGATCTCAATGCTCGCCTTTTCTTTGTCGGGTGCCTTGGCCATCCTCTGTATGAGCGCCTGCGGCACGAGGTTGGGCCGCATGTACCTGTTGAGCAGGCTGCCCATACCCGCTGACCTGATCAGGATCACTTCGGCGATGATCGGGATGCCGAAGTGTTTGACGCGGACATAAAAGCGATGGAACTCATCCAGGTCGAAGACGGGTGTGGTCAGAAAAAACTTTGTACCCATCCCGGCCATGTGTTCCATCTCCTTCAGTTCCA
>Ga0113563_10003298_pt1 | contig 10024 bp, 4 predicted proteins | sample Mud3Dept3metaG_FD_80117 | JGI IMG/M metagenome (GOLD analysis project Ga0113563, IMG submission 80117) | Freshwater wetland microbial communities from Ohio, USA, analyzing the effect of biotic and abiotic controls - Mud 3 Core 4 Depth 3... | ecosystem: Environmental > Aquatic > Freshwater >...
AATTTCCTGTGGATAGTGCGGAATCTTTTAGGAGTAAGGCCTGTATCCTTTTTAAATACCTTACTGAAATAGGAATTATCTTCAAAATTCAGTTTATAGGATATTTGCGAAACAGTCAACTCTGAAGATAGAAGCAGTTTCCTTGCTTCCTGCATTAGTCTGTCTGCCAGGATTTTCTTTAGTCCGCAATTGAAATTCCTTTTACATATTTCGTTAAGATGTTTTTCTGAAACATTAAAAGCTTCTGTGTAAAACCCTATCTGATGCTCCTTAATAAAGTATGAATCAACCAAACGCGAAAGCTCATGAATAAGAATACTTTCGCCATTTTTTGATTTTTCTGATTTTGTATTGTAGAACTCAGAAAGCTTCAGAAGCATAATATTTAAAAGCGACCGTAAAATCTGTGATGAATTATTTGTGGGAGTGAAGCCCTCGTATTCTCTTTCAACCGAATTTATTATATCAGCCATCAGGTAAAACTCCTTGTCTGACAGATTGATGATTGGATTGCAGATATCTCCGGTTAACTGCGATGTGCATGAAAATACATTAAGCAGCCGCAAAAAGCTGAATTCTTCGACATAAAAATCCTGGCAGAAGAATAAAATATTCCCTTCTGCTTTCTCCAGTCCTTCAAACGAGTGAATCTGGCAGGGAGCAATCAGGAAAATAGTCTGAGGCTGAATTGGGTATAGATTATGATTCACTTTTATAGTGCCTTCTCCTTCTTTAAAGAGTATCACACTATAAAAATCGTGAATGTGTTCCTTTTTAATGAAAGGATACTTAGTTAAATAATGGCTGAGAGAGCTAAAATAAATTCCATGCACTTTAATGTCGCGCAAGAAACTAAAGTGATAAAAAGATATTCCCGGTAAGTTATGGTTATTCAAAACTAAAATTTTATGGTGGGCAATATTAGTGATAAATCTGAATGCTGCAGAGTGAAAGTTACAAATAGCATATTCTGACTGACATTAGGTATGTTTGCCCTGTTGAAATGTGACTGGCATTACAGACTTATATTTTTCGGTACAGGCAGGTTGTATGAAACAAATGATGCAAATTTCTTTTCAACAGTAAATAATTTCTTTTAAAAATTATGTAGATTTGGTATTCGGCATCTTACAATCTGAATTTTCGAGTTTATGAAAATATTTAAATACCCGGAACCAATATGAAAAACCTGTTTACAATTTTATTGAGCCTGCTTTTATTATTGACATTAAAGGCACAATCACAAGGCAATCAGCAGGATATTAAAGGCAGTAAGGATCATCCGCTTCTGACGAGAATGCCCGACTTTATTATTTCGGACTATAAGGATTCTGAATTTGAAAGTTTCAGGTTTGTAGGTGCTGACAAGAAACCTGTTAATATTGAAGGACACAAATATTATATAGCTTATAAATTGATCACCGGCAAGCCTGAACCAGGAGAATTAAAAATACGGAGGAACATTCAGGAGGCTCTTAAAAAGATCGGAGGAAAAGTTGTATTTGATGATAACTTCAACAGAACATCTACAATTATAGTTCAAAAGGATGGTAAAGAGACCTGGATCCAAACCTCATCATTTAATAACTGGTACAGGTTGAATATTGTTGAAAGGGAACTGATGAAACAGGAGATTGTTGCAGATGCAAAAGCAATGGGTGATGATATAAAAAATACCGGACATGTTTCTCTCTACGGTATTTTCTTCGACAGTGGTATGTCTGAACTCAAACCTGAGTCCGATTCTGCTATAATCCAGATATCTAAACTTCTTACAAATAACGTATCTCTAAAGCTCTATGTAGTAGGTCATACTGACAATGTTGGCAATATTGATGCAAATATGAAACTGTCAAACGATCGGGCAAATGAGGTTGTTAAAACACTTGTAGCAAATTACGGGATCGCAGCAGACCGGCTGAAATCTTATGGTGTAGCTTCCCTTGCCCCGGTTTCTTCGAATGATACTGAGGAAGGCAGAGCAAAAAACAGAAGGGTGGAGCTCGTTAAACAGTAGTACAAAGTCATATTCTGAAATTATATCCCTCATCGCTTATATTGTGTGCTAATCGACTCTGATCAGTTCACCAGGAATTGTATTCCACATGCTGTTTTATACGTAAATTATGTAAATCTATACAGGAATTATGTAAAAGTTTCCTTGTAAGGACAGACTAATTTTGGCATGATGGAATTTTCTTAAAGGAATAGAATTTCATGAATATTCTTTTGATTTATCCTAAGTATCCGGATACATTCTGGAGCTTTAAACATGCTTTAAAGTTTATTTCAAAAAAAGCATCCAACATACCATTGGGTTTAATAACAATTTCGCCATTATTGCCAGACAACTGGAATAAGAAGCTTATCGATCTTAATGTTTCAAGGCTCAGGGATAAAGATATTAAATGGGCTGATTATGTTTTCTTAAGCGCAATGTCAGTCCAGATGACATCTGTAAAACAGGTAATCGACAGGTGTCTTGAATTTAAGAAAAAAATTGTTGCAGGGGGACCTTTATTCACTGAAGAATATGACCACTTTACTGAGGTTGATCACCTTGTCCTTAATGAAGCAGAGATTACCCTGCCTCTCTTTCTTGAAGACCTTAAAAACGGAAATCCCAAAAAGATTTATAAGTCCGGGAAATTTGCTGTTCTGGCAAAATCTCCCTTACCTGACTATTCAATTCTTGAACTTGACAAATATGCAACTGCCGGGATTCAATACTCCAGGGGATGCCCTTTCGATTGCGAGTTTTGTGATATAACAGCCCTCTTTGGCCGTCGCGTACGTACGAAAACCACAACACAGATTATAGCAGAACTTGACCAATTGATTAATATCGGATGGAGAGGAAGTGTTTTTTTTGTTGATGATAATTTTATTGGTCATAAAAAAAAGTTGAAAGCAGATTTATTACCAGCTATGACCAAATGGATGAAAGAGCATGGAAATCCGTTCGTATTTACAACAGAAGCTTCTATTAATCTGGCCGATGATCAGGATCTTATGGATCTAATGGTTGAGGCAGGTTTTGCCAAGGTATTTGTTGGGATTGAGACTCCGGAAGAGAGCTGTTTAATGGAGTGCAATAAAAAGAATAACTATAACCGGGATCTTATTGATTGCGTAAGAAGTATACAGAATTCCGGGATGGAGGTATTTGCCGGATTTATTGTCGGATTTGATAATGATCCACCTAATATTTTTCAGCGTCAGATTGATTTTATTCAAAAAAGCGGGATCATTACAGCGATGGTCGGATTGTTGAATGCCCCCCGGTTATCAAAACTTTACCGCCGGCTTGAATTTGAAGGCAGAATCGTAAGTAAATTTACAGGTGACAATACTGACTATTCAATGAATTTTATACCTGTTATGGATAAGAAAGAGTTATTGCAGGGATATAAGAGAATCATTAAGAATATCTATTCCCCAAAGTCTTACTATGACAGGGTTTTCCTTTTTCTGAAAAGTTATGAACCTCCTTATGTTCAGACTTTCTCACTGGACAAGATTATGGCAGTGATAAAATCAGTTTTGTATTTAGGAGTTTTCAGGAAGAACCAGTTGTTATTCTGGAAGATCGTTTTATGGTGCGTTTTTAATAAACCAAAGTCCTTTCCACTCGCAGTGACGTATTGCATATACGGGTATCATTTCAGAAAGGTATTCCGGGATGTTATCTGATTATGCTTCGTCCTTTGTAGTGCGTATCAGGCTAATGCCGGAAATGAAGAATATCAAACCGATTATTCCATATACAACAAGCGATTTAGTATCGCGTGTACCACCTGAGTTATTTACAAATATTACTGCAGCATAAATTAGACCAGCGGTTCCCAGGAGGGTTAGTAAAGCGCCAAAAATTCTTTTGAGATTCATGGTATATATTTTATGATTATTTTAACTGCACTTACCAAGTAATACCCAGATTACCAGAAAGATTACTATTGTACCGAAGCAACCTCCACCAAGTTTCCATGCACCATAACCTGAAATTAGTCCCCGGAAAAGATTATTCATATGATTGCTGTATAGATTATTATTTCCAAATACTTTCAGAATCAGCTGCAAAGTTGGAAACAAACGAAGATAAAAGTATTATATAATTTATGAGAAAAATTGCATAATTTACAGATTCCCCTGATACAAGGATTTTTGTACCAGATTCAGTTTTCTTCTATAAAATCACATGTGTAACATAATATTATGGAGGGAAATAATTTGAAATTTGTAGTATGTTTGGAAGAGTAAAAAAAGTTTCACATTGAGCAGGTAAAAGAATCTATTATGATAAAAGCATATTTATTAAGTGTCTCCATTACACTTATTTTTTCCTGTTCTGTTTTCAGTAATACAAGTCAGATTGAGGTTAGTTCTTTTCAGGATAGCGTAAAATACAGCAATCCGGTTGTTCCTTACAGCCTGCCTGATCCTACAATTATCAAAGCAGCTGATGGTTTCTTTTACCTCTATGCCACAGAAGATATCCGGAATACCCCTATTCACAAATCATCAGATCTGGTTAACTGGAAGCTTATCGGAACCGCATTCACTGCTGAAACCCGTCCGTCATTTGAACCCAAAGGCGGTATCTGGGCTCCTGATATAAATATTATAGATAACAGATATGTCATGTACTATTCAATGTCGGTGTGGGGTGGAGAGATGACATGCGGCATTGGAGTTGCGGTAAGTGATAAACCGGAAGGCCCTTTCAAAGATCTTGGAAAAATCATACGGAGCAATGAAATTGGTGTTCAGAATTCAATAGATCCCTTTTATATTGAAGATGGAGGCAAGAAATACATTTTCTGGGGCAGTTTCCACGGGATATATGCAATTGAGTTAAGCGATGATGGTCTGACATTAAAACCAGGCGCCGAAAAAATGCTGGTAGCAGGTACAGCATATGAAGGGACTTATATTTATAGGAAAGGTAATTATTATTATCTGTTTGCATCAACCGGAACATGTTGTGAAGGTATGAAAAGTACCTATAAAACAGTTGTTGGCCGCTCCGACAAACTGTTTGGGCCATATCTGGATAAACAGGGTAAAAGCATGAGTAATAATTTTCACGAAATTTTAATCGGTGGAAATAACCGTTTTGCAGGAACCGGACATAATTCAGAAATTGTTGAAGATCAAATTGGGAAGACATGGATTTTATACCATGCTGTTGATAAAACAAATCCGAGGGGAAGAGTTCTTATGCTCGATGAAGTACATTGGAAAGACAACTGGCCGTTTGTTGATGGAAATTGTCCCAGTAGCACTTATACAAAGCCATCATTTGCTCAGAGTTCCATGTTAACTCCGGCTGAGAAAGCTGATAAAGCATTTGCTGCATGGTATAACAACTATGATATAGAATCAGTTAAAGGCTATTTCTGGGATAACGCCGAGATGATGGAGGTAGTTCTGGATGCTTATGAAGTAACGAAAGATCGTAAGTACCGGACAATGTTTGAGTCAATGTATAAAAACTTCGTCGCAAAAAACGGTGCCGACTGGCAGGATAACAAATACAACGACGATATTGCATGGGCTGTACTGGTTAGTGTCAGAGGCTATCTGCTTACAGGTAATGCTGCCTATCGTGAAAAAGCCAAAGACCAGTTTGATAAAATGTGGGCAAGGGCACTTACAAGTTCATATGGCGGCGGTCTTCTCTGGTATCATACAAAGACCACAAAAAATTCCTGCATTAACGGACCTGCTATGGTCGCATGCTGTTACCTGGCAAAGGCTACAGGAGATAGTACCTATTACGACAAGGCAATTTCACTCTACACATGGTCGAAGCTTTATCTGTTCGATGCAACTACCGGTAAATTAAATGATAATGTCGATCTGGATAAAGAAACAGGACAGCTTAAGATCAGCACCTGGAGTTCAACCTATAACCAGGGAACATACCTTGGTGCTGCCACTATGCTTTACAAATACACCGGAGAAAACAGCTATTTGGCGGAGGCACAGAAAATTGCTCTCTACATAAGAGATAGCATGTATAATAAAAATGTAATGAATAATGAATTTAATGGAAATGACCTTCCCGGATTCAAGGGAATATTTGCCCGGTATGCAAGAATGTATACAGTTGAATTGAATAAAACAGATCTGATAGAATGGCTTCAGCTAAATGCTGAGTCAGCCTGGGAAAACCGTAATTCACAGGATCTTATACACACTAAATGGGCAACAAAGACACCTGAAACAAAACCAGAATCGGCTTTCGGATGTTCAACAGCAGTATCACTTTTAATTAATGTCCTTCCTTTGGCAACTATGCAATAACATGTAGTAGGCGGCAGCCAGCAGTTGGAAAAATTTTCATAAATTTAAATTCTGATTTCCGGTTAACCTAAAAAGCCTGTTATGAAAAATGCTATTGTTTTTATGTTGATATTAATATTATTAACTCAATGCGGAGTTACTGATAGAAACATTGGTTCGAATCTCGAATCAGGATTCCTTAATCCGCCTGATAGCGCCAGGCCACGGGTTTGGTGGCACTGGATGAACGGTAATATTACAAAGGAGGGTATCCGTGCCGACCTCGAATGGATGCACCGGATTGGTATACGTGGTTTCCAGAACTTTGACGCCGCACTTATGACACCCCAAATAGTTGAAAAAAGGCTGGTGTATATGACTCCTGAATGGAAAGATGCATTCAGATTCACTACATATCTGGCTGATTCACTTGGACTTGAAATGGCAATTGCCGGTTCCCCCGGATGGAGCGAGAGCGGAGGCCCCTGGGTAAAACCGGAACAGGCTATGAAGAAATTCGTCTGGAGTGAAACAAGGATTGAAGGTGGCAGATTATTTAAAGGCAATCTGCCAAAACCTCCCTCCACAACTGGTCCTTTTCAGAATCTTGCCGGAAGAGAAGGATTTTCTATGACGGGAGTTCAGGATGTACCACCTCCCGAATATTATGCTGATGCAGCAGTGGTTGCATATAGACTTCCTGAAACTGATTTGTCTCTGGCTATCCTGCAGCCCAAAGTGACTTCCAGCGGCGGAAAGTTCAGCCTTTCGTCCCTGACAGACGGAGATCTTTCAACTTCCACTTTATTACCATATACCAAACCCGGCGAAAATTCATGGATAATGTTCGAATTTCCACAACCCCAGACAATGCAGGCTCTGTCTGTTGTTGGAGGTGGTTATGGTGGCATGTTCGGGTTTGGAGGCGATCAGACTCCACGCGCTCTTGAAGCGAGTGTGAATGGTAAAAATTTCGAAAAAGTAGTGGATATTACAATCGGAGGGATAGAGCAAAAAACCTTGACATTCAATCCGGTTACTGCAAAGTATTTCAGATTTACCTGGAAAACACCAATGCCACGACCGGCAATCAACATCGGAGCAGCATTTGGTGTTGGAGATGCGGATATGCCAACCGAACCTGCAGGTACAAAGATAGCAGAGCTGGTTCTTTACCCTGTTGCCCGTGTAAACAGGTTTGAGGAGAAGACTGCATTTGCTGCTGCTACAGATCTATATTCAGCTTCGACTCCTGAAGTCAGCAAAGCAGACGTTGTTCAAAAAACAGAAGTAGTTGATCTGACTGCAAAGATGAATCCTGATGGTATGCTGGAGTGGACTCCGCCAGCTGGTAATTGGGTGATAATACGCCTCGGCTATTCACTCACCGGACATAAAAACGGTCCTGCTTCACCTGAGGCAACCGGACTGGAAGTTGATAAGCTGAGCGCGGGCCATGTCAGAGCATATTTCACCAATTATCTTGATCAATATAAGGATGCAACCGGTGGATTAATGGGTAACAAAGGATTAAAATATATTATTACCGACAGCTGGGAAGCAGGCACTCAGAACTGGACTGACAATATGATGTCAGAATTTGTCAGCAGGAGAGGTTATGATATGTTGCAATGGTTACCTGTGCTTACAGGACATATAGTGGAAGGCGCAAAGGAGAGTGATAATTTCCTGTGGGACTTCAGGAAAACCCTTGCAGACCTGGTTACAGAAAACCACTATGACCAGCTAACCGAAATACTTAATGAAAGAGGTATGCTTCGTTACAGTGAATCGCATGAGAGCGGACGTGCTTTTATCGGCGATGGAATGGAAGCAAAACGCAGATCAGCTGTTCCCATGAGCGCTACATGGACGCCCGGTGGACTTGATCCCGGACCTGAGGTGGCCACAAGATATAAAGCTGATGTTCGCGAATCCGGTTCAGTCGCTCATATTTACGGACAGAACCTGGTTGCTGCAGAATCGATGACTGCCATAGGCTCTGCCTGGGCATGGTCGCCAGAGTTGCTGAAACCTACTGCAGATATGGAAATGGCAAACGGCCTTAACCGGTTCGTTATACACACGTCGGTTCATCAGCCCGTGAATGATAAAATTCCGGGTCTCGGCCTTGGCCCGTTCGGACAGTGGTTTACCCGTCATGAAACATGGGCTGAACAGGCTGGCCCCTGGATAGACTATCTTTCACGAAGCTGCTTTATGCTGCAGCAGGGCAAATTTGTAGCCGATATTGTTTATTTCTATGGTGAAGACAACAATATTACAGCTCTCTTTGGTGAAAAGCTTCCCGACATCCCTGAAGGATATAATTATGATTTTGTAAATGCCGATGCTCTTGTTAATCTTTTAACAGTAACAAATGGCATAATAACTACTCCCGGTGGAATGAGCTACAAGATTCTCGCACTCGATCCGAACAGCCGGTATATGTCACTTCCTGTTTTGAAGAAGATCAGTGAAATGGTCAAATCAGGGGCGGTAATTGTCGGAGAAAAACCTGTTGATACTCCAAGTTACACCGACAACAGGGATGAATTCATATCAATTGTTAATGAACTCTGGGCGGATGAAAATGGTGAAAATGCAATTGGGCAGGGCAAAATATATGCCGGACAATCAATTGACAAGGTATTGAATACTTTAAAAATAATCCCTGATTTCTCATATACAAAACCTCAGGATAACACGAATCTGTTGTATGTTCACCGCAGACTTGGAGATATAGATCTCTACTGGGTAAATAATCGCAACAGCAGAAAAGAGGACATTGAGGCCAATTTCAGGATAACAGGAAAAGCAGCCGAGATATGGCACCCTGAGACTGCAAGAATTGAACAGGTTTCCTATTCTATTGAAAACGGAGTAACAAAAGTGCTTCTGGAACTTGCAGATAATGAAGCAGTATTTGTAGTATTCCGCAACAAGGCAGGTCAGAACAGCCTGACTATTGACAGACCTCAGGAAAAACTTCTGGCATCTGTTGAAGGACCATGGAAAATAAGTTTTCAGGAAAAGCGCGGAGCTCCGGAGAATGCAATTTTTGAAGGACTGACCCCATGGAACGAAAACAAAGATCAGGGAATAAAATATTTTTCAGGTTCCGGAACTTACTCAAAGATAATTAATGCACCCGCTGAATGGTTTAATGAGGGCACAAAACTTTGGCTTAACCTGGGAATCGTTAAAGATCTGGCTGAAGTAACAGTCAATGGTAAATCTCTGGGAATTGTTTGGAAGACACCTTTCATGATAGATGCAACTGAAGCACTCAAGCCAGGTGAGAACAGTCTTGAAATAAAAGTAACCAACCTTTGGGTAAACAGGTTAATTGGCGATAAGCAGCCGGATGCCGGTGAGAAGATTACTTATACAACGATGCCGTTTTACAGGATCGAATCACCTCTTAAGCTATCAGGCCTGATCGGTCCTGTACAATTAATTAGTCTGGCGAATTAGCGGTTCAGACACTTAGGATTTTTATGCAAAGAGGGCATCCCTATCATAGATTCGGATGCCCTCTGAATTAAATTCTGTTTATAAGCTTTATGCTGGCATATCAGGAAGTCTGTACCCGTTCAGATATTCATGCTTAATTAATGAAGTGACAAACTCCTTTGCATTTATTTCACTGGGATCGTTATATCCCGGCATTCCCGGTATGTTAGGCGGAGCCTGGGCCGCCGCTCCGGGTTTTGCTCCTCCGGCAGATTTGGCA
>Ga0113563_10003300_pt1 | contig 10023 bp, 8 predicted proteins | sample Mud3Dept3metaG_FD_80117 | JGI IMG/M metagenome (GOLD analysis project Ga0113563, IMG submission 80117) | Freshwater wetland microbial communities from Ohio, USA, analyzing the effect of biotic and abiotic controls - Mud 3 Core 4 Depth 3... | ecosystem: Environmental > Aquatic > Freshwater >...
GAGCCTCGTGCTTTTCTTGAACCTTTGATCGTACGACTTCGCGATTTCGTCGTACTCGGCTTCCCGCGTCCGCCGGCGCTGTGCCAACTGCGCGACCTCCTCTTGCTCACGTGCGTCGCCGCGTAGCGTCAACTTCTGTTCGAGCGCGGCGATCTTCACGTCGTCCTCTTTCATGGCGTAGAAGAACTCCTGCCCCCTCTTCTCCAATTGACGGATGGTCCGGTATTGGTAGGCGGCGTAGCCGACCGCGCACAGCGCCACCAGCGCAACCGCCGAAATCGTCACTCTGTGTCTGCGTTCTTGCTGCTTCTGGACGCTCCGAAACGCCTTCCGGATCATCAGCGTCCGGTCGCCAACGGTCTCGTCGCTCTCGGTTCCGAAGTAACGCTGGGTATAGGCGTCCACCAGCGCCCTATCGTCGGCGGTCGGCTCCGGGCGTCTTTCGCGCGCCGGCTCTGCCCGCGTTGCTGAATGGATCTGCAGTACGGGCCCGTCCGTACCCAAAGCGATCGTGACCCCGGTCCCTATTGGTGCCACGTCGACGCGCTCGCCATCTACGAACAAACCGTTGCTGCTGCGTAGGTCGCGAATGATCCATTGTCCGCGCTGTCGCAGCACTTCCGCGTGGCGGCGGCTGACCTGGGCGTCGTCGAGCTGAACGTCGCATCCCGGTTCGCGCCCGATATAGAAGGAAGCGGAGAAGCCGAGGACCCGCCCGTCCGGCAGGCGGACGTTGAGCGGGGTGTCGTTCGGCGCGCGCGGCGGTTCAGTTCCTCGCATCGGCCTCTCTGGCAGCGACCTGATGAATCCGTTCCGGATAGCCCTCGTATATCAGCCGCCAGGTCACCGGCGGCTGAGCCAGGCAGGGTAGACGCGCGAGGGTCGCCTGGATGATCGGCGCCCCTCCCAGCCAGCCCGGATTGGAGTGCGTCAGGATGATGCCCTCTCGAATCTGCTCGCACCTGTCATAGTAGGCAAAGGGCACCATCCTGACGTGCTCCGATCCGAGCGGGTTCATCCAGAAGTCGAGGAAGCATAGATCCCCCGGATCCGCGACGATGATCCGCGTCCCTTCAGGTATGTGCTCTCGAACCCTGACGTACGTGTCCTTGATCCGATGGAATCCCCCGAACGCAATCTGCTCGCCCTTCCAATTGAACCAGGAGTGGGCCGCCAGTGCGAGGACGCCCATCGATGATGCCACTCGCCGGAGCCGGGCGCAGCCCGCGGTGCGGATGGCCGCACGTGTGACAAAGCACCCGGCGACGATCGCGAACATCGCCCCTGGGGCGTACACCACGAGATGTCGGGACAGACGATGCATGGGGACCAGGTGCGTCAGGCTCTGTGATCCGAACTGATGGTACAGCAGCGGCCAGAGCAGCCATACAGCAGCGATCGCGAGTCCGGCCAGTGCGCGTCGATCTGTTCGTTCTCTCAGCCACCAGAGCGCGACGGCCCCGAACGCCAGGAACGCGACCGCCCAGCAGAACAGGAGGCCGTGGTACGCCTGGTCCTGATTCAACTCCCCCCAGCCACCTCGCAGCAACCACGCCACCGGAGCCAGGAGGCTCAACGGGATCGTTCCGGGATCCGTGTTCAACCCGGCCCGCGCGATCGACCCCACGGTTCCGTAGTGCCGGTCGACGACGTGGAAACGGAGAAGGAAGTCACCTGCACCCCAAAGGTACGCAACGCCCTCCGCCACGTTCACGGCCGCCCAACCTGCGGCATACGCGGCACAGTCTATCGCGACGGCGCCCGGCCGCCTGCCTGCCCAGATGGTCGAGCAGGCCAGCACCGCGGCTATTCCGACCGGCAGGAGCAGGACATCGTTCGCCCGGATGAGATGACATACGCCCATCGCCATGCCCGCGCCTGCCAGAATCGCCCGGCGCTGCGACTCGGGACGAACGCAGGCTGCGACGGCCAAGAAGAGCGAGAAAGTCACCCAGCCCGCCTGCAGCGCGTCAGGCATGACCACCGTCGAGAAGAACACGTCCCCCGGGTACGTTGCGTAGAGAAACGCGGCCAGCAGGCTGTAAGGCCGGCCGAAGAGGATTCGGGTCGAACCGGCAATCGAGAGCAGGCCGCCGAGCGAGCATGCGAGCGGCCAGAGTGCGAGCGCGACCTCGCGCTTGCCCAGGAGCCAGAGCGGCAGTGCGACGGGGATGTAGGTACCGACGTTCAGCCCGTTGACGTAGTTTCGGGCGTGGTATTTCCCGAGGACGATCCAGATCGCGTCGGTGACGTAGCCCGGAGCGTCCTCGGTGTAGTAGCCGTTCCAGTAGACGACCCGCAACGCCAGCCAGAGTAAGACGGTCACCAGCAGGGCGAGCCTGAATCTCGCGGTACTCATCAGGAGGCACCGTCAACTGCTGGGGCGCCTGTGGAGCGGATGGATGAACTCGAGCCGGACGCTACGGGCCCACGGGCCTGACCGTGATCGTCTGCGACAATTTGGCCTTTTGGTCCGCATCGTCTATGACGGTCAGGGTGACCAGGTACAGGCCTGTCACTTTGTAATCGTGATTCGTCATGACGCCGTTCTTCTTCACCCCGTCGCCGAAGTCCCATTCGTAGCGGACGATGGTGCGTCCGGTGCCGGGCGTCGATCCGGAGGCGTCGAAGTACACCTCCTGCAGCACCTCCGGCGTAATCGGCGAGAAGGTGAACAACGCGACGGTCGACGCGGGTATGGTCGACGTCGTCGTCGTGGTCGTCGTGGTCGTCGTTGTGGTCTCGGTGATCGTCACGACCCCGGGGCCGACGGGTGTCTCGCTCTGACATCCTGGCGCGAGCACGGCAAGCAACGGTGCGGCGAGCAGCAGCTTACGCATGGCTACAGGGTCAAGTTGATGCCCACCACGGGAGTGACCGTGGCGTGCAGACCGTTGTTCTTAAGCGTGACGATCGCGTTCAGCGACAGCAGCATCTTGCCGATGAGATTCACCTTCACGCCCGGAACCAGCAGCGCCTTGCTGATGCCATCGGACGAGGCGACCAGCGATTGCGTAGACGTGATGCCGGAGGTGCCTGTGCCGGGAGTGACAGGGCCCAGGACGACCTGGCCGCCGCCCAGGATCTGCTGTCCCAGGAACTCCACCAGCAATGTCACCTTGGGCGCCGCCTCGACTTCGACGCCGCCCGCGTACTGGAACTGGTGCCGAACAGAAACCGTCTCACCGGGACTGCCGGTTGCGTCGACGCTGTCGCTCCAGTAGTCGAAGCCCCCGGAACCGTGAAACCGGAGCCGGCCACGGCCGCCGGACGCCACGGCCGAGACGAGGGCGCGCGTGACGCCAAGTCCCCGGAGATTGTCGCGATCGCCCGTCGGCAGGCGCATGGTCAGCACCACGGCGATCCCGCCCGGGTCGGGAAGTTCGGGACCCTTGAACCTGGCGACACGGAACTTCGCAATGCCCGCGACGTCCCCGATGCCCGAGAAGACGGTGTTCGTCTCCGCCAGGCGGGCGAGCGTGCCGTTGCCGTCTATGAGCGACGAGGTGCCGGAGAGCTTGACGCTCACCATCGGGACCACGACGCCGATATCGAAGTTCTCGGTGACGCCGACGATTCCCGACATCGCCAGCGTCTGGGACGAGATATCGAGGTTGGCGGTCGCCGTGCCCGACGCGGTCTTGGTGGTCGCCGTCACGGACCCGACAGGCAGCGCCGAGAGCGAAAAGCCGCTCAATTTGTCGTATGACGTGGAGCTGAAACTTGCACCCACGCTGACCTTCCCCTCGCCCGAGGTCAGCGCGCGTTCGAAGAATGCCGGCCCGAACGTGGTGGTGGTACGCGCGAGAAGACCCGTGGTGGGATCCAGTTTGACGACGAACCCGCCGGAGGAGGTGGCCAACGGCGCCGTCGCGATTTCGATCGCTGTCGTCAGCGCAATCGCGTCACCCACGGCCCGGGCAGTGGCCGGGTTGGCCAGCGCGACGAGGACCTCCTGCGCCGTCAGGTCAGTAACCGTGGTGACCTTCTGCCCAAATGCGGGAGACGCGCACGCGAGCGCCAGCAGCACGACCGCAACAGGTGCGTGACGCCTGGTCCTCATACTCATTGAACGGCCTCGCAGGAAGGGCGGCTGCCCGGGTGGATTATCGAACTCCCGATTGGCCAAGTCAAGAACTAAACGAGGCCTAGTGTTGACCGGCTCCAGACTCCTACACCGGCGCTCACTTGAGTTGACCATGCGCCGGATGGAGCCCGCAGGCTTCAGCCTGCGTGAGCCCGGAGCGACCGGACCGAAGCGAGCTCCGGGGTCAGTTCCCGATTCTCATGCGGTAGAACGCGTAACGCTGATCGCGCTCCTCGTGTTCCTTGACGATTTCGACGGGCGCCGCGGCCATCGCCTTGCGGCAGATCTCCTGCTGCGGGGGATCCTGCGCGTTGCACCAGAAGTTCCAGTGCAGATAGAGCCCGCCGGTGTGCCGCTGCCCGAGCAGGCTCACGTACGCCGGGTTGGCGACGACCTGTGACATCTGCCCGGCATTCACACCCCAGAGATGGAACATGCCGGGATTGTGCGTCAGCACGTACGAATTGCGCGGAAGCTCCCGGGCGAATGCGTGCGCGAACCGCACGTCGGCGCGGGCAGCCCACGCTTCCTCTGTAGTCGCGCGAACGATCGGCGCGTACCAGAGGAACTGGAACATCAGGCTCGTCGCCATCAGGGCGCCGGCCGGAACGCCAGTACCGAGTCGCGCGATGCGGCGAGCGAGCTGCGCGGCCCCCAGCCCGCCGAGGACGGCGATGGGCGGGTACGTCATCAACGAGTACCGCACGTCCGCTCCGTAGTTGTAGCTGCCCGCATAGAACATCAGATAGATCGCGAAGAACAGCAGGAAGTAGATCGCCATCGACACCCGTTCGCGTCGATGCGGCGCCGGCCAAAGCCCGGCGATCGCGAGCAGCGTAAACGCGGCGGGGAAACGCCCGTCGTTCAGGTAGAACCAGCCGTTCACCCGGAAGTTCGCGGCGACGTAGCCGAGAGAGAAGCGAGCGACGCCCGTACCCCAGTCGACATGCCTGACCGCGGCGAGATGCGCCACGTGAATGGCCACGAGCCAGAGGAACAGCATCGCCGCCCACCAGCCACGAGGACGTTCCAGCTCCCCCCGAAGCCGGGGCCAGGTCATGATCCCGATGACCGGCAGTATCAGGAACGACTCCGGGCGAAACTGAATGGCGTACGCGGCGGCGACGACGCCTGCCCCAAGCGCCGCCCGTCCGCCGGCGCGCAGGTAATGCGCCGCGCACAAGAGGGCTGTCACCAACGCCAGGGACGCGGACGGTTCCACCGCTGCCGTGGCGGACCACAACAGCTGCTGTGGCGTCAGGGCGATCAGGAGACCCGCGAAGAGCGCCGCGTCGCGGTCGCGAAACAGGACGCAGACCAGCAGGTACACGGCACACACCGTCAATGCCATCGCCGCGGCGTTGACGGCAAAGGCCGTTCCCGCATGCACGCCGAAGAGACGGTAGGCGAGGCTCAGCGCATGCGGGTAGCCATATGGCTGCTTGTTGTACTCGCCGCTCGCGCACCGCAGCCGTCCGTACTCGACGCTGCCGTCGTTGCAGACCTGGGCCAGCCGCAGGTCCGCGAGGTTCTGACCGATGCCCTGGTAGATCTGTTCGTCGTAGAAGATGCGGTTGGTGCGTGGAGCGGCGAACAGCGTCAGCGCCACGGCGAGCGCGGCCAGCGCGCCCATGCGCGCGCCGTCGCGCCTGTCGGCACCGTGCTGCAAGGTCTTCAGGAGGTAGACGCCCACGAGCACGCCGAGCAGGACGCAGGCGTCCAGCGACCAGAACTGCCACGCTTTCAGTTGCTCGCGCAGGGTTCCGGTGGAAGTGCCGAGCAGCCAGATCAGGAGCACGGTCAGGCTTCCGAGCCACGCAAGCCCGACCGCGATCCACGCGCGACGGGAAGGTGCGGGGTCCATGGCAGCAGGCGTCATGCCGGACGCTCGACGAGGAAAGGGCCTATGGCGAGCGCGTCAGCCCCGGATCGGAGAAACACGTCCGCCGCATCGCCCGGCGAGCACACCAGAGGCTCGCCGTGGATGTTGAAGCTCGTATTGAGCACGGCGCCCACGCCCCATCGGCGCCGCGCCTCGCGCAGGAGTTCCGCGAACGGCCCGCCGTCCTCGTCGGCCACGAGTTGCGGGCGACACGTTCCGTCCACGCTCACCACGCCTGCCAGGCGCGCACGGTGCGCCTCAGCCACCTGGTACGCCATGGTCATCGAGCGGTTGCGCCCGCCGGTCCAGTCCGCGAGCAGCCGGGGAGCCTCGCTCTCGAGCATGCTGGGACAGAACGGCTGGTACCACACGCGCCGCTTGAGCACCAGGTTGAGGCGGTCTCGCAAGTCGGGGCGATCGGGCCGCGCGAGCACGCTGCGATGCCCGAGCGCGCGCGGGCCGTACTCCATGGCGCCCTGGAACCACATGACGATCCGGCCGCCGGCCAGCCGCTCGGCGACCAGGCCCGGCAGGTTGCCGGCACACGGTGCCGGAAGGCCCGCCGCCCGGAGGCTGGCTTCAATGACGGACTGTTCATAGGCCGGTCCGATGTCGAGGCGGCTGAGATCGATACGGAGTGTCTCCCCCAGGCCCGCTGCCGCGACCACCGCCGCGCCCACCGCCAGCCCGCCATCTCCCATGTGGGGGAACACGAAGACGTCCTCTACCTCCTGGAGGAGACGGACGCGCCGCGCGGCTTTCACGTTGGACACGACGCCGCCAGCCAACGCGATCCGGGGGAGTCCCGTGAGGCGCACGGCATCGCGGGCGAGCGCGACGGCCGCATGTTCGACCGTCCGCTGCGCGAGATACGCGAACTGCTCGTTGGGGAAGTGCCAGTGCACGCGCGCCAGCGCGGGACGGAAGGCGTGTCCGGGCCACGCTGTCTCGACGACGCCATCGCGCACACGCACCCACGGCAGCAGGGGATTGTCGGCGTCGGCGATCGGCGCGGCGTAGTCTGCCAGCGCCATCACCTTGCCTTCATCTTCCAGCTCGCGCATGTTGAGGAGGTTCGTCACATGCTCGAAGAAGACGCCGACCGAGCTTCGTGCCGGCGAGGCGGCCGCGCGCTCCAGCCGCCCGTCGCGGAACGCGGAGATCGTCGCCGACAGGCCGTCGCCGAGGCCGTCGATCGTCAGCACCGCGCACGAGGCGAATCCCGATGCCCACGCCGCTGCGGCCGCGTGCGCCTCATGGTGATCGAGGAGCCGGAGCGTCGCGCGCGCGAGGCCGTGCCGGGCGAGCTGCCGTCTCAACGCCGCGGCACTGAGGGCCCTGGACACCGGGCCCGGCGGCCACTCGGTCAGGCGGTATTTCAACGCGCGCGTGAGGCCCGCCAGCGGGCCAGGGGGAGCCTTGCGCCTGCGGACGGCGTAGTACCGCTCCTTGCTGCCGGGCCAGAGCCTGCCGAGGGTCTTCGCCGGATCCGACGTGGTGGCGGCGACCACGTCGATCTCCTCCGGACGCAGGCCGGTGTGTGCGAGCGAGGCTTCGATCGAACGCGTCGGGAACGCGATCTCCAGCTTGCGGCGGCTCAGACGCTCTTCGTTCACCGCGAATCGCAGCCGGCCGCCCTGCAGCAGCGCGGCGCCGGAATCGTGTCCGTCCCAGATGCCGAGGATGTTCATCGTCTGCTCGACGCGAAGCGGACCACGGTCGTCAGAAGAACAGTCCTTTGACGAGCGAGAAGCCGTAACGAGGGGCGTCGCGCCACACCCGGATGTGGGAGGTGCCGTGCGACCGCGGGTGCTCGTGGCTCGGCACCTCGCTCATCCGCCACCCCTGGCGCAGGGTCTTCATGGTCATCTCCTGCTCGATGGTCGTCGTGTTCTCGCGAAGGTCCAGCTGCCGCAGCACCGACGTCCTCACCGCCCGGAATCCGTTCTGGCTGTCGCTGAGCCGACACGTGAACCGCCAGTTGATGCAGGCCGTGATGAACGAGCTGCCGGCCAGCCGCAGGAACTCGTCGAAGCCGCCGTGCAGCTCGCTCGATCCGCCCCTCAGCCGTGACGCCACGACGTGATCCGCGTCCCCGGCCAGGATCGGCTCGACAAGCAGCGGGATGTCCTCCGGGTCGTGCGATCCGTCAGCGTCCAGGAAGACCGTGACGGGAGCGTGGACGTGCGGGATCGCCCGGCGGAGCGCCTCGCCTTTCCCGCGGCCGCCGTCGTGAAGAACGGTCGCTCCGCTCGCGGCGGCAACGTCGGCGGTTCCGTCGGTAGACTGCCCGACGACGACCAGGATCTCGCCCGCGACGCGCTGGGTTCGAGCGATGACGCCGCCGATGCTCGGCGCTTCCTGTTTGGCCGCGATCACCACCGATACGTCGGCCGCCACATGACGCGTGGCTGCCCGCTCCAGGCGTGATTGGATGCCGCCGTCGGCGAAGCAGGCGACGTTCATCGCGCCGTTCCGGTCGTCGCAGGGCGCTCCTCGCAGCCAACAGGCGCGGCCGAGGGCGTCTGCCGACGAAGGGCCAGGGCGTTGCCGAGGATGCTCTGATACGCCTCGCAGGCCGTCCAGCACTGCGGGCACTGTCCGTTCCAGATGTCGCGCTGGACCTGCGCGGTCCGCGGGTCGTTCCAGATTGGATCGAGCCGCATCCCGGTCTCGCGCAGGCGGCCCATCGGCCTCGAGTAGGTGATGCACGGGTACACGACGCCCCATGGGTCGATGAAGCAGCTCGCGCGCAGCGCATGACACGGCATGGGCGTGCGTCCGGTCAGCAGGAACCGGTCCAGGCTCCGCAAATACGCGCTCTCGATCAGCTGACTCGGGGAGCGCGACGGCCCCCTGAGGCTGCGGTACTTCTTCATTTCGGCGCGCGCCGACGCCGGGTCCGGGACGACCGCATCCGTTTCCGAGTTGCCGTAGTAGTGTGTTGACTTCTGCGCCACATTCAAGTGAACGTCGTGCATCGTGAGACCCGGGCACTCGCGCGCGCACGCCGCGAACGTCCGCTCAAACTGTCCGAGGTTGTGGGTGGACAGCGTGACGCCGAGCGCGGTGACGATACCCGGGATGCGGCGGAGCGCTGCGAACGTCTCGATCTGCCGCCGATACCCGCCCTTGACGCCGCGAATCTCGTCGTTCAGCGCTTCGTCGCCGTCCACGCTGACGGTGACGACAGTACGCGCCGGACCGCGCCCGGCAATGCGTTCGACGCTGCGCACGATGCGATCCGTCTGGAAGCCGTTGGTGGGGAAATGGAGGATTGCCAGCCGCCGCCATCCCGTCAGCATGGCCTCGAAGATGTCGTCGATGTCGCGCCGGAGGAAGATCTCGCCGCCGGTCAGGTCCGCCCAGTTGACGTTCGCGTTCTCACGCACGAGCGCGACGACCTCCCCGGTCGTCAGCTCGTCAGACGGCTTGCGCTGCCAGATGTTGCACGTCTTGCACCGGTACTGACACCAGTACGTGAGGCACAGATTGAGCTTCAGGGGAGCTGAAGGGCGATGGGCGGTCGCCCCCAGCAGCGCCATGCCGAGGTGGGCCGATCGCTTCAGGCCTGGAATCAGACGTCCATGGGGCAGCATCGTCGGCTCTGTGCTGTGAAACGGATTCAGGCGGCGACGTTATCACAACCGCGGCCGTCACCGGCGTATCGACATGGACGCGGTCAGGTTTTGGGCTTCGGTTCGTGCCGCACAAAATCGATCTGCCAATCGCTACTCCCGTCCTTCCGAGAGACGTTGATCGTGACGATGGTTTCCTGCGTCTCCGGAACCCCTCCTTTCCGCTTCCACTGGATGACCTTCTTCATCTCGAACGCGACCCGAGCGGCGCCCGCTGGCCCTGCGACCAACAGCTCGTACTTGAGCGGGAGGGTCGGTGTACACTTCAGGGACTTGTATTGGCTGAACTGTCCCCGGAGATCAGCCTCAGGGGCCAGCGGAAACCACTCCTTGACGCGGTCTGCCTTCAGCGTCTCTAGCGCGGCGCAATAGTTCTTGACGAGCCGCTCGATCGCATTCATCGCGTGCTGCTCCGC
>Ga0113563_10003301_pt1 | contig 10023 bp, 8 predicted proteins | sample Mud3Dept3metaG_FD_80117 | JGI IMG/M metagenome (GOLD analysis project Ga0113563, IMG submission 80117) | Freshwater wetland microbial communities from Ohio, USA, analyzing the effect of biotic and abiotic controls - Mud 3 Core 4 Depth 3... | ecosystem: Environmental > Aquatic > Freshwater >...
TGTCGAGAGGCACTCCCTTTCATCAGGGACTTGATTTGGCGCATCGAGGAAGGCGAAGGGAAAGAAGAATTCATTCCGATCCTTCGGCGTATGAGTCTTCACACATGGAAATCCTATTGCGCTTTTGCGCCCGGGGCGACCATGCCCGTAACGAGCCTGTTAGATAATTTCTCCGAAGAGGTCCACGAGCACATCAGTCAGAAGAAGTGCCCTTACAAAGGATAATTCAGGAATAATGGAACAATGGAATAATGAAATATTGCGTCTGAAGACATTGATTAGAGTTTGTTTATAAATGCGCCTTTTCCGTCATGCCGGACCTGATCCGGCATCCAGAAGGCGTCGAAAGGACTGGATTCCGGCTGGAGTTTACCCCGTACTTGATACGGGGCCGGAATGACGACCTTTATGGATACTGTTGGTTTATGGACAGACATTAATTATTTGCCCATTAGTCCAACATTCCATTCTTTCAATATTCCAAGGGCCGAAAGTTTATGCCAAAGCTAAAGATTGATGGTCTTGAAATAGAAGTTGAGCGTGGGACAAAGGTGATAGAGGCTGCCGCGAGGCTGGGTATTATCATCCCACGGTTCTGCTTCCACCCAGGCCTTGGATCCGTTGGCGCCTGCAGGATCTGCGGGGTAAAGTTTCTGGAAGGACCTGTCAAGGGTGTTCAAATGAGCTGTATGGTGGATGCGGGGGACGGCATGGTTGTTTCCACCACTGATGAAGAGGCAGTCGATTTCCGCAGACATGTCATCGAATGGCTCATGATGAACCATCCCCACGACTGTCCCGTCTGCGACGAAGGGGGACATTGTTTGCTTCAGGATCTGACCGTGGCCGGAGGTCATGGGATCAGGCGCTACCTCGGAAAGAAGAGAACCTACACCGATCAATACCTTGGGGTATTCGTCCAGCACGAGATGAACCGCTGTATCCAATGCTGGAGGTGCAGGCGTTTCTATCAGGAGTTTTCCGGCTATCGTGATCTGGGTGCTCTCCAAATCGCCTATCACACCTATTTTGGCCGGGCGACGGATGGTCAGCTCGAAAGTCCCTTCTCAGGAAACATCATCGACATCTGTCCTACCGGAGTCTATACGGATAAGCCCTCCCGCTTCACGGGCCGGCGGTGGGATTTTCAGCGAGGTCCTTCTCTCTGCATCCACTGTTCTCTCGGATGCAACATCATAACCAGCGCCCGCTATCGGGAAATGGCGCGGCTTGAAGCTCGTTTCAGCAAATCCGTGAATGGTTACTTTATCTGCGACCGGGGTCGGTACGGCTTTTATTATACGAATCATCCGGAAAGGCCGCGGCGTGCGAAAATCGGGACGGATGAGGTCCCATTGGACAAAGCCCTTCAAATGGCAGCGGAAAAAATTCTTGATCTCAGCCATAGAAACGGGTCGAAGGCGATCGCTTGTCTCGGATCGACGAGGAGCAGCCTCGAGAACCAAGCCATGCTGATGAAACTTTGCCGGGTCCAGGGGTGGAATGAGCCTGCGTATTTTGAAACCCCTGCCATGGCCAACAAGGTCAAGAGAGCGGTGGCGAGACTTGACGAAGAGTTAGCCGTCTCCATGTGCGAGATGGAGAAGGCCGATTTCATTCTTGCAGTTGGAGCAGATCCGGTTAATGAGGCACCGATGCTGGCCCTGGCGATGAGGCAGGCTTTTCGCAACGAGGCAACCATTGTCGTGATCGACCCTCGACCTGTTTTTCTTCCCTTTGAGTTCGAACATCTGCCAGTGGGGCCAGACGATTTAGAACCGTGCTTGAACACTCTTATTAAGGGAGCTGTGGACCGTACGGTCCCGGAAAAGATGGGAGAAGAGGCTCTTCGGTTTTACGACGCAGTCCCTCCTGAGTATCCCGATGCAGTCCTCAAAGACCGCATGGCCAAAATAACGCAAAAGTTAAGGCAGAGTCGTTACCCCATCATCGTGTGCGGCACTAACCTTGTCCGAGAGACAACCCCTGATGTGGCTGCTGACAATTCATTGCTTCTGCGCGCCGCAAAGGATCGAGCTGGACTCTTCTATCTGATGCCCGGAGCCAACGCTTATGGGGCTGCGATCCTCTCCCCTGACCAAGGTTCCTTGATGGATGTGATCGAGTCTATTGAGAAGGGAAGTGTAAAAGCTTTGTTGTTGGTTGAGACGAATCCTTTCTCGACTTTCCCCGACGAGGCGAGATTAAACCGGGCCGTCGAAAGACTGGAACTCTTGCTCGTCATGGACTACCTCCCGTCTCCCACAACTCGCCTCGCACATACTTTTTTCCCGACGCGAACGTTATTCGAGATGGAGACAACCTTTGTAAATCAGGAAGGTCGGGCTCAGTTCGCCACGTCTGCTTATCGAGGCGGGATACCGATTTCCCAGATCAGTGCGGGAGAACACCCGCCCCGTGTTTTTAGACGTGAAATTCCGGGAGGAGAACCTAAGCCTGCCTGGGAGATTTTGGCCAGACTCGCTAATGCCATGTCTTTGCCAGGTGGGGAGATGTTCTCTCTCTCCAGAAATGAACTCTGGAGGTGGATCACAAAAGAGTATCCTGCCTTTTCTAACGTTCAAATTGCCGAAGAACTGCCTGATGGCGTTCGAGTCCATTTGGGGCAAAGAAGAGAAAAACCTTTCTCCTCCGATGGGCGAAACCGATCCGAAAACCAGGGCCAGAAGGACAGCAGATTGGAGCTTCTGATTGTGGATTGGATTTTTGGAACAGAAGAACTTTCTACCTATTCGAAATTTATCCAAGAGGTCGAAAAAGAGCCCTGTCTCTTTATGAACTTGAAAGACGCTTCAGGGATAGGCCTTAAAGATAGAGAAAGAATCACGCTCCATCTGGATAGGGGTCGATTGGAGGTGGAATTGCGAATTGTTGAAAACATGGCTTCGGGCGTGATCATGATGCCACAGCACCGACAGCTCGCATGGCAAAAGATAGAGCGGTGGCCGGTGAAGGTGGCCGTTGACCAGATAAGAAAATAGGGACTCTTATGCCTCGGGAATGGATCGTCGGATTCATTTTTCTGATCGTCAAGTTGAGCATCGTTTTGATCATTCTGCTTACTGTGGCTTCCTACCTGGTCTGGGTTGAACGGAAACTACTCGGCCGGATGCAGGCCAGGTATGGCCCGAATAGGGCTTGGCGGTACGGACTTCTTCAGCCTCTTGCCGATCTCGTTAAATTAGTAACGAAAGAAGACACCGTTCCAGGAGGAGCGAATAAGGTAATTTTTCTCCTTGCTCCGGGTGTGGTAGGCTTAATGGCCTTGCTCATCTTTGCTGTCGTCCCTTTTGGAAGGGACGTAACACTTTGGGGCAAACCCATCCCTTTGGTCATTACAGACCTGAATGTCGGTTTGCTCTTCATCTTGGCTCTTTGTTCCATCAGCGTTTACGGGATCGCACTGGGAGGGTGGGCCTCCAACTCAAAATATAGTCTTCTTGGGGGAATTCGCGGTGCGGCTCAGATGATCAGCTATGAGCTCCCTTTGGGACTCTCTCTTATCCCAGTGGTCATGCTGGCTCGTTCCTTTAGCTTGGTCGAAATCATAAACGCACAAAGCGGATACCCTTTCATACTGAGGCAGCCAGTCTCTTTCATCCTCTTCTTCATCGCTGCCCTCGCCGAGATCAAAAGAATTCCTTTCGATCTGCCCGAGGCTGAAAATGAACTGGGAGCAGGTTACCACACGGAGTACAGCGGAATGCGCTTCGGTCTTTTCTTCCTCGGCGAATACATCACGATGATCATCCTGGGCTCATTGGTTGCGGTCTTTTTTTTGGGAGGATGGCATGGCCCATTCCTGCCGCCCATTATCTGGTTCCTTCTAAAGGTTGGAATCATCGTTTTTGCACTGATCTGGTTTCGTGGGACATTTCCTCGAATCCGATACGATCAGCTCATGGATACCGGCTGGAAGGTGCTTATCCCGATTGCACTGATAAACATTATGATCACTGGTGCAGTGGTCTTAGCAAAGTCCTAACGATGGGAGGCGCTATGGAGAGAATTAAGAATGTGGCAGAGGGTATAAAAGGCCTGGCAAAAGGCCTTGGGACCACCCTTAAGATCCTTTTTCGGAAGCCAGTTACGGAACAGTACCCGGAGTATAAAAGACCATTGTTTGCCAGGTCCCGGGCCGTGATCGTCCTCACTCGAGACCCGGATGGCGAGGAGCGTTGTGTTGCCTGCTATCTCTGCTCGGCCGTCTGCCCTGTCAGTTGTATCTCGATGCAGTCGGCCGAACGAACAGACGGACGCCGCTACCCTCGATGGTTCCGCATCAATTTCGCCCGCTGCATCTACTGAGGACTCTGCGAGGAGGCGTGTCCTACTCTCGCCATTCAATTAACTCCTAACTTTGAGACAAGCAGGCGCGACATTTTAAAGCTGGTTTATGAAAAAGAGGATCTGCTCGTCAATCACGGCGGCAAAAACAATGAATACAACTTTTATAAATATGCCGGCGTTGCCATGGTTGGAGATAAGGGAACCCATGTTAACGAAAAGAAGCCAGTGGATCTTAAGAGCAACCTTCCGTAGGAGTTATGAGTTATGAATTATGAATTATGAATTGAAAAATAGGAAATTCTTAATTCTCAATTCTGAACTCTTAATTGGGGTTATGCCATGACTCTCTATTCTATCATCTTTTATGTGCTCGCTGTGATCATCCTCGTATCTACCGTTTTGGCAATTATTCAGCGCTTTCTTATCAACGCGGTGGTCTATCTGATTCTCTCCTTTCTCGCCACCGGACTTCTTTTCTACTTGTTGGGGGCTCCCTTTCTGGCAGTTTTGGAAGTCATCATTTACGCCGGTGCCATCATGGTTCTGTTCCTCTTTATTGTGATGACGCTGCCGATTGAACAACCCGAAAGAAGGATCATGGAAACACTCGGCCAGGGGCTACCGGTTGTCATTCTCAGTGTGATTTCCTTCTTCATCGCCGGAATCCTGATATTTGAAGCCCCGGGCAGTAAGATAAGCCTCAGCACCGGCATGGCTACTCCAGCCGCTTTCGGCCAGTTCGTCTTCAAAACCTATTGGTTCCCGGTAGAAATTGCTTCATTCCTGCTCCTTATCGGACTCGTGGGTGCGCTCTACTTAGGTCGCCGGGAGTCGAAGAAAGGATCGGAGGATAGACCATGATCGTTCCTTACGGAAACGTGCTCCTCCTGGCAATTATTCTTTTTTTGCTCGGAGCGCTCTGTTCTGTCACGCGAAGAAACCTTCTCATGATTTTGATCGGAGTGGAAATTATGTTAAACGCCGCCGGCTTGGCCTTCGTGGGGGCATCCCTGAAATGGCAACTCCTCGACGGACAGGCATTCGTCCTATTCATCTTCGCCGCCGCTGCATCAGAAGTCGCCATTGGACTGGCATTGATCGTCTATTCACAGCGCCGGACCGGTTCGGTGAATGCAGATCATTATAATCGGATGAAAGGATGAAACTGTAGAAATCCAAATATCAAAGTTCAAATATCAAATCCGAATGCAGAGATTTAGGAAACTTAAAATTTGAACTTTGGAATTGATTTGAACTTTGACATTTGGCATTTCATCAAAGATTTCATATGAAGACGATCCTGCTCCTCTTACTTCTCTTTCCCTTTGCGGGCGGCCTTATCCTGGCAGTGATCGGAAGGTATCTGCCGAGGCGTGTTGCAGAATGGATCGCCTGCGCGAGCGTCCTCGGCTCATTGCTCATGGCCATCCTTGCTTTTGGAGCCGCCGGCCACAAGCGTTACCTCCTCACGCTTTTCGACTGGATCCAGGTTGGCGATTTCTCAGCTTCGATGACCGTCTACTACGATGCCCTCGCGGCGATTATGGCCTTGATGGTCACTTTCGTTTCAAGTCTGATCCATCTTTATTCCGTCAGCTTTATGCGCGACGACCGGGATTATGTCCGGTACTTCTGTTACATGAACCTTTTTGTCTTCTCCATGCTCGTCATCGCCCTCGCGGACAATTTGGTATTCTTATACTTAGGATGGGAAGGAGTTGGTTTCTGCTCCTATATCCTGATCGGCTTCTGGTATTCGGATGTGGTCAATGCGACAGCAGGCCGCAAAGCCTTTATTTTGACGAGGATCGGCGATGTGGCCTTTGGCATTGCCATCGCCCTCTTCTTCCTGATTCTTGACCAATTTTCCATCTTCTCGATCAACAGCAAGGCCGCGTCTCTTAGCGCCGGGACAGCCACCCTTCTCGGCCTCCTTCTATTCTGGGGTGCCGTGGGCAAATCCGCCCAGTTGCCCCTCATTGTCTGGTTGCCAGATGCCATGGCCGGTCCCACACCCGTATCCGCCCTGATCCATGCAGCCACCATGGTAACGGCTGGCGCCTATTTACTCATGAGGTTGTTTCCGGTTATCGCACTGTCTTCTATTACCATGGTAACAATTGCTACAGTCGCTGCGTTTACGGGACTCTTCGCCGCTCTTGCTGCCTTAGGACAAAAAGATATCAAGCGCATTCTGGCCTATTCGACGATCAGCCAGGTGAGCTATATGTTCCTTGGCGTTGGTGCCGGTGACGTAACGGGAAGCATGTATCATTTACTCTCCCATGCCTTCTTCAAGGCTCTCCTTTTTCTCGGAGCCGGATGCGTCATCCAGGCGCTCCACGAAGAGCATGATATCTTCAAGATGGGAAATCTTCGTAAGCGTCTGCCCGTCGTTTTCTGGCTCTATCTAGTCGGATCCGTATCGCTGGCAGCGATTCCACCCTTCGGGGGCTTTTTCAGCAAGGACCGCATCCTTCTGTCGACCTTGAGCCATCCCGAGCCGATCTATAAATTCTTGGGTCTCATTGCCGAGATGGGCGCTCTGATCACAGTCCTTTATACTTTCAGGATGTTCTTCGTCGCTTTCCTCGAGAAATCTTCTCCTCAAGAGGATTTCAAGAAAAAAGACTTGAAGATACCAAAATGCATGGCCTGGATGAATTCTCCTCTTGCCATCTTGGCCATCTTCGCAGGCGCACTCAATTTCCCGGAAGCCTTTGCCGGAAAAGCCTGGCTCGCACACTACCTTGCCTCTATTCCGGGTGGCCTCCCTCTTTTTCCAGCCTCCGCTTCCATCGAAAGATCGATGGAGATCGGGAGCGGAATTTTGAACATTGGCCTATTGATCGTAGCTTATTTTCTCTATCGGCCGGAAAGCAAATTTCTCGGATGGCCCACACCTGTGGTCCTTCGGCAAGCTCTCGAAAAACTCCTTTTTTCCGGCTTCTACCTGGATCGACTCTATCAAATTGCATTCGTGCGACCCTACCAGGTCATGGCAAGGATTCTCTGGTTAAACGTTGACGAGGGAGCCGTGGACGACCGGTTCGATGCGACGGCGAACGTCTTCCGCTTTTTCTCGTTCGGATTGCAGCTCTGGACAACAGGCAGACTTTCGACGTATCTCAAGATGCTTCTTCTCGGATTTACGGCAATTGTGTCTGCTCTTGCCCTTGGCTGGTATTACTTAAGATAGAGAAAGTGACTAAGGTGAAATAAAGTGAAGAGTGCCTAGAGAAATGACTCAATGACTCGGTGACGAATGAATTAATACAAACGAATTAATTTATTTTACCCCCCACCCTCCCCTCCCCCTCAAGGGGGGAGGGTTAGGGAGGGGGTGATGTCTTTATTTATTCCTTTTGTATTAACAACTGGTAACTTGTGATGGCAGATTTCCCCTGGCTTACAATGATTATCTTTTTGCCTCTTGCCGGGAGCTTTTTGGCATTGTGTTTTACCGGCAGACCAATGCTTAGCCGCTGGACAAGTCTCTTGGTGTCCCTTGCGGATCTCTTCCTCGTAGCATGGCTCTTCACGCTGAACCTCCAGCGGCAGACCGGGCTCTCAGGAAAATGGTTATTGACAGAGGATCATCCGTGGATTGAAAGCCTCGGCATTCGTTATAGCCTTGGGTTGGATGGCATCAACCTGATGCTCATCCTGCTGACCGCCTTTCTCACAGTTCTCTGTGTCCTCGTATCCTGGAAAGAGATTCATGCAAGAGTTGGAACGTTCCATTTCTTCTTACTCTTTATGGAAACTTCGATCATGGGAGTTTTCTTAGCCACGGACCTTTTCCTCTTCTATCTGTTCTGGGAGATACAGATCATTCCTATGTTTTTCCTGATCGGCATCTGGGGCCATGAGCAACGGATTTATGCAACCGTTAAATTTATCCTGTTTACCCTTGCCGGCAGTTTATTGATGCTGATCGCACTCATCGGCCTCTATCTGACCCATGGCGCTCAGACCGGTCAATATACATTCTCTCTTTACCAATTAATGCAGACGCCCCTTGGTCTTTCTACAGAGATCTGGCTCTATGCAGCTTTCCTTCTGGCCTTCGCCATAAAGATCCCTATCTTTCCGGTTCATACCTGGCTGCCCGATGCCCACACCCAGGCCCCCACCGCAGGAAGCGTCATCTTGGCTGGATTGCTTCTCAAAACCGGTGCCTATGCTCTTCTGCGTTTCGGGTTTCCCCTCTTTCCTGTAGCTGCCAGACTTTCGATGCCCCTTCTGCTTGTACTGGGTCTGCTCGGGTTATTTTATGCGGCCTGGATCGCCCTGGCGCAAAAGGACCTCAAGCGCTTAATTGCCTACTCAAGTATTGGACACATGGGCATTGTCGTTATCGGAATCGCCGCCTGGAATACGATCACCCTTTCCGGAGCCACTCTGCAGATGATCAACCATGGACTGACCACTTCAGCACTCTTCATTCTCGCAGGGATGCTGGATGAGAGGGTACGTACCAGGGAAATTGCGAATTTGGGTGGATTCTGGAAAAAAATGCCCGGATTCAGCGGCTTCTTTCTCTTCTTCGGCATGGCCTCCCTGGGATTGCCGGGGCTCAATAATTTTGTCGGAGAATTTCTGGTCCTTATCGGAACGATCAAGGCATGGCCCCTCGTCACGTGGTTTGGCTTCGCAGGGCTTGTCCTGACTGTGATTTACATCCTCACCGTGGTCCAAAAGACTGTGTTCGAAGAAACGCGAAATGAACAGTTTCGAGAACGGTCTTTCGCCGACATCACCGTTCGTGAGGTGTTGATCTTGGCTCCTTTAGCGGCGGCAGTCCTATTGATCGGGCTTCATCCCCAGCCCGTTTTAAACCTCTTCTCGGGACCGGTGGAGGTTCTGACAGGCTTTTTGAAGTAGAAAAAGAAAGGGGTAGTTGGCATGTCATGCCGCACTTGATGCGGCATCCAGTATATTTTTTTCTGGATTCCTGCTTCCGCAGGAATGACAATCTTTGTCAAGAAATTTGGGACGTACTATACTTAAGTCCCATTCAGTCACTTTAGCTCACCTTAGGCACTTTGAACTTTTTTGAGGAAAGTTTATGCAGCCAAATTGGATCGACCTTCTTCCCCTATTGCTCCTCGCAGGAGGGGGATTTCTCGTTTTCTGTTTGGGTGGCTTCTGGAAAGGACGACCTCAGGGATTACTCTTCGGGATAGCTCTCGCCACAGCAATTGCCGCTGGCGCGGCAACCGTCTTGTTCAGGCCGGAGCAACCGCAGTTTCTAAAGATGGTGGAAACAGGCGGGTACGGGCGATTTTTTACATTTCTTCTTATTCTCATTACCACCCTCAGCCTCCTCTTCTCCTATCAGTATGGAAAACTTCGGGGTATTGGAGGCGATGAATTTTACGGACTCCTCCTTTTAAGCGGGCTCGGAATGATCTTAGTTGCCAGTGCCCTTCACTGGCTGGTTTTCTTTCTGGGTCTCGAAACCCTTTCGCTTTCCCTCTATGTTCTCATCGCAATCCGCAAACAGCAGCCGGCATCGAATGAGGCAGGTCTCAAGTATTTCATCATGAGTGCCGTTGCCAGTTCTTTCCTCACGTTTGGAATTGCCATGGTCTATGCGGTGACAGGAAAGATGGATATCCTCGAGAGTCTCTCTGCCGATGTTCAAGCAGTAAGCACCCCTGCAATGCTGTTGGGTCTAAGCCTGATCTTGATTGGTATAGGTTTTAA
>Ga0113563_10003302_pt1 | contig 10021 bp, 13 predicted proteins | sample Mud3Dept3metaG_FD_80117 | JGI IMG/M metagenome (GOLD analysis project Ga0113563, IMG submission 80117) | Freshwater wetland microbial communities from Ohio, USA, analyzing the effect of biotic and abiotic controls - Mud 3 Core 4 Depth 3... | ecosystem: Environmental > Aquatic > Freshwater >...
GAACGCGCGTGATCATTTCACCGAGACCAGTCAATTCGGGGTTAAACTCAACAATTGCTCTCTCAGAGGAGAGGTTAACCTGCGCCGATTGAACTCCATTGACCTTCTTAAGGCTACGTTCAACGGTAGCCACGCAATTGGCGCAGGTCATTCCTGTTATAGGTAAAGTGATTTGTCTGGTTTTAGACATCCGTATAATTAGGCAGCAGGGTAATTGATTTCAACAAGCATTGCTTTAATTTTTTCTTCTGTTGCGGGAGGTTGAAAAGTTATTGTTGACTGCTTTGTATTCAAGTCAGTTTTCACAGAAACCACACCTTCAATTTCAGAAATCTCCATATTGATGGTGTGTACACAATGTCCACAGTGAATACTTGGTATAGAATAGGTTACAGTTGTCATAGTTTCTCTCCTGATAGTTAATTTATTACACGAATTCCTCGTGGTCCTCAAAAATTGTTATGCATTTGTTGCTGTTTCAAAGACATCAGCGATTTCTTTCAAGACTCTTTCCCGCTCGTTAGCATCCTCCCCACGCACCGCAGTAATTAAACAGGAATTTAAATGCTCTTCGAGGATCATCACCGTTACTTTCCTAAGAGCAGCTTCAACAGCTTGGATTTGCCGGATGACATCCATACAATAAACTTCCTCTTCCATCATCCGTTGGACACCTCTAAGGTGGCCTTCGGCATTTTTTAGTCTTTGAAGAGCGATCTGGTTTTTCATTACACCTCCAAAATCTACTATTGTAATGAAAGGATTTATCCCCCCCCCATATGGGGGGGGTGGGGGGGGATAAACGTTATAATAATATTGTTTTCAAAGATTGTCAAGCCCTTATTTCAGCAGCGATTCAATGCTTTGAGTAATTTCGCTTTCATCCACATACCCCCGCCATTGTTTAATAACATTTCCGGTCGTACCCAAAATAAAGAACTGAGGCGCTGTCTTATACTTTAATAACTTCTTTATTCGATCATTTGCAGGATTGTCGATATCTAGATAAATGAAATTAATCTGATCACCATATTCAAGCTCCAATCTATTCATAATGGGTGCCATAGCCTGGCTTGTGCCACTCCAAAAAGCAAAAAATTCCACCAGTTGGTACTTACCTGATGCCAGTGTGAATTTTTTTGGATCGGTTGCTTTTAATTTGGACAGCATCCAGGATGGTATTGGGGTTGTGGTGATTGAAATGGTTGGTGATGAAATCGAGCTTGTCGTTGTTGATGGGGATGGAGAAGCAGTTACCAGCTTTGAGTTTTTAGTTTCTGTTTCTGAAACATTCAACGTCGGAGTTTGGATTGAAGGGTAGGGATCCCAAGTTGCGGAGTATGTTTCTAGTCCAGGGTAAGGGCTGGAAGTGTAATAATCTATTTGTGTTGGTTCAATTTGGGTAGTATCATACCCTCCTGGAGTAACTGTATTTGTTAAGAGAAGATTTTGGGTTTGTTGAACTGTAGGAATAATAACGCGCTCTGTTATTCTTTGAAACGCCATGCACGCACTGGACATTACCCCCATACATAGTAATAGTGCCAAAAAAGAATTTCTATTCTTCATGCCAGTAATCATAACAAAGCCAATTGAATTGTCAAGCAAAGGGAGTAAATATCTCTAGTAGCAACAGATTACACGTGAAGCTATAATAATTGACAAGCCTTCGTGAACATGATAAATTATCTGAAAGTTAATACGTTAGAAGAAATAAAAAACGGATATCCCCAAGTCATCTCAGACGCCCACTTCAATCAGCATATCAAACCAAAACAGAAAAAAAACTTTGGAGGATTATTATGGAACAACTCAACACAATTTACAACGCTGTCCTCAATGGTGACGCCAAGTCAACGCAAGCTGGCGTATTAGATGCTTTGGATGCCGGTATTGCAGCAGATACAATATTAAAACAAGGTTTGATAGCAGCGATGGCTGAGGTTGGGCGTTTATTTGAAATACAAGAATACTTTGTTCCTGAAATGTTAATTTCAGCACGCGCCATGCAGTCGGGTCTGGCTTATCTTAAACCAAAACTCGTTGAAAGCGGTGCGAATCCCGCTGGTCGGATCATAATCGGTACAGTTAAAGGCGACTTACACGATATCGGCAAGAACCTTGTCGCTATGATGATGGAAGGCGCTGGATTTGAAGTCATTGATTTAGGAACAGACGTTTCACCCGAGAAATTTGTAGAGGCAATCCAGGAATATCAACCTGCTCTAGTCGGTATGTCTGCATTATTAACCACCACAATGCCAAGCATGGCTACTACAATCAAAACTATCGAATCAGCAGGCCTGCGCAATCGAGTAAAAATAATTGTTGGTGGTGCCCCGCTAACAGATCAATATTCAAAAAGTATTGCCGCCGATGGTTTTGGGCAGGATGCTAGTGCTGCAGTTCGGTTGGCTAAATCGCTATTAAACATCGATTAGGAATTCTTCTATTACTTTTCTATACCAGATAATCTAAGTCTTGAATGTAAAACTATAAGAAACTCGAGTATACAAGAATTAAAATTATGCGCGATGTAATTCCTGAAATAGATCAATGGATTGAGAATAATGAAAAGATAGCCATAGCAACTGTGATCCATACCTGGGGCTCCTCCCCACGTGGCATAGGATCAAAGATGGCGCTCACTCCTGGGGGAAAAATCACTGGATCTGTTAGTATGGGTTGTGTAGAAGGGGCAGTTATCGAAGCTGGGCTGGAAGTTTTAAGAACAGGATTGCCGCAACGATTGCACTTTGGTGTTGCTGATGAACTCGCATGGCATGTTGGTTTATCCTGCGGCGGCAATATTGATATATTTGTTCAACCAATAAACACAACAATCTACAATTCAATTCGATCAACTTTAGAAACAGAACTCCCTGTGGCGATTGCAACAATCACGAATAGTCCCCCAGATTTACTTGGGCAAGAAATCCTGATTTACGAGGATGGACAAGTAATTGGAGATATCAAAGGAAGTTTACGAGCCCAAATCGTAAAGGCGTCCGAATCTCCGTTAAAAATTGGACAAGCTCAACTGATAAATCTCATCCATGAAAATCTACAGACGCTTGAAGTATTCATCAATGTTTTATTGCCATCTCCTCAAATTGTAATCATTGGAGGTGTGCATATCGCCATCGCTTTATCTAAAATTGCTCAGATCCTGGATTATCGTACCACCGTCATCGACCCCCGAGAGGTTTTCGCCAATCCAGTACGATTAACTGGCATCGATCGAATCATCAATAAGTGGCCTGATGAAGGATTAGCGCAGCTGTGCATTAATCGCTCAACTGCAATAGTAGCCCTAAGTCATGACCCAAAATTGGACGATCAAGCGCTTATGATGGCATTAAACAGCCCAGCCTTTTACGTTGGTGCTCTTGGTAGTCGCAGAACGAATGCACAAAGGCGCCAACGTCTTCTGGAAGCTGACATGACCGAAGAACAACTCGAGCGTTTGCATGCCCCTATTGGCTTAGACATTAGTGCACGCTCTCCAGAAGAAATCGCTCTATCGATCATGGCGGAAATTGTCTCTGTATATAATAGTAACCACGGTCAGGAGATTACTCCAGTGGATTGACCGTAGTGGCCATCTAACTTAGAGATGTCTCTCGCAGGTAAAAATATTCTAATCACTGGCGCGGCTAAACGGATAGGCCATTATCTTGCGCTTGCAGTTTCGCAGGCTGGAGCAAATGTATTCATACATTACCATCGATCTAAAGAAGAAGCCATTCAGCTTCAATCCAGAATATTCGCCCAAGGTCGTGAAGCTTTTTTGATTCAAGCTGACTTGAATGAACCATATCAGGTTATTGGAATTATCAAAGAAATACCACGCTCGAAACCATTATTCGCTCTTATTAATAATGCTTCAATTTTCGAAAATTTAAATTGGAGAGATACTGACCTTTCGGCATGGGAGAGACATCTGAAGATTAATCTTACGGCTCCCTTCTTGCTTTCACAAGCCTTTGCGCTTTCAATCCCTCCTGGACATGAAGGACGGATAATAAATATCCTGGATTGGCGCGCACTCAGGCCAGGCGCAGACCATTTGCCATATTCCATCAGCAAAGCAGGGTTGGCTGCACTAACCCGGTCATTAGCTCTAGCCTTAGCTCCCCATATTACTGTCAATGGTTTAGCTCTTGGTGCAATCCTCCCACCCAGCGATGGATCGATGGATGATAGACTCTTACAATTTGTGCCATCAAATCGGTGGGCTACATTGGAGGAAGTAGGTCAGGCAATATTATTTCTCCTGGAAGGACCAACTTACATCACAGGAGAGATCATAAATTTAGATGGAGGAAGACACCTGGTATAGAAAGGTACTCAAATATGGATCAAATCTTTGTCAAGGATTTAATTGCCCGAGGCATTATCGGTATCAATGACTGGGAACGCGAAAAACCCCAGGAAATATTGATAAATATCGTTGTGTTTGCCGATCTTCGAAATGCAGGAACTACTGATGACCTCCAATACAGTGTCAATTATCGTACTATTACTAAAAAAGCACTGGCACATGCAGAAAGCGCCAAAAGATTCACTGTAGAAGCCCTAGCTGCTGACCTGGCAAAAATATGTCTTCAGGAAAATGGAGTACTTAAAGTCCGTGTCCGTGTCGAAAAACCAGCAGCCGCCCGCTTTGCCCAATCGGTTGGTGTGGAGATTGAACGTCAACGGGAAGATCTGGAATGGATGTAGACGATCATATTTATTGTCTAGGTTTAGGAGCAAATATAATCCCACACCAAAACCTCCATAATGCGATTGAATCTCTGCGAAGGTATGTTAAGGTGGAAAAAGTATCTTCCATTTGGCGTACACCGTCCTTTGGGGCAGTTGGACCTGATTTTCTCAACGCAGCAGCTCTGGTGCGAACCCATCACCCTCCCGATATTTTAAAAGAAGAAATCTTGTGTTATATTGAAGAAGAACTAGGAAGAGTAAGGTCAGAGAATAAATTTGCACCTCGTACGATCGATATTGATATTCTGGTTTTTGACGATCAGATAATTGATGAGCAGATCTGGTACCAACCTCATTTAGCTCTTCCTATTGCTGAATTACTACCGGAACTTACCAATCCCCAAAACGGAGAAACAATCGAGGAAGCTGCCATTCGCCTATCCAAGACCGTGATTAACATAACCAGATTTGATGATACTTAATCAATCTGGGATTATTCACAAGAATTTAAAAGAACTGCGATTGACCTTCTATTCATCAGTCGCAGTTCTTTTCTTCCAACTTAAACGGTTCAACCAACTATAGGCTCAATCAAACCGTAGCTGCCATCCCTTCTACGGTAGAGAATGTTTACCGCGTTGCCGTTAATATTATAGAAAATGAAGAAGCTTTCATGGCCCAAAAGCTGCATATGTTCTAACGCTTCATTTTCGTCCATAGGAGTTAGTATGAAGCGTTTTCTTCGGGCGATGATAGGAGTTAGTTCCGATGTTTCCTCTTCTTCAACGGCTGGTTGTACGACTTCTGCAGCTGATCTACCGTCTCCACGCCCATGATAATGTTTGCCTTTATAGCGTTCAATGCGACGTTGCATTTTATCGATTGCAGCATCGAGAGCCGCCATTATGTCATCGGCGCGCTCTTCCGAACGTAAAGTGAATCCTTTTCCTCTAACTGTTATTTGTGCAACCTGACGGTCCGACGCACTCCGCGCTGATTTTACAAATGCTAAATCAACGCGAGCCTCCTCAATATCCGGTAAATATCGATCCAATTTAGAAATCTTCTTAGTTACATATTTCTTTAAATGATCTGTGACTTCCAAATTTCGCCCGTAGATTTCAATTTCAACTGTCATAGAACTCCTCCGTACCTAAAGAGTAATGTTACAAATCCTGATGTTTTGATTATTAGATCACCTAAAATTGGGCTGGATGAGCGGTTCGTGCGAGCGTAAGTCCAAACACACTTTTAGCCCCCGCAATAAGCAAGGCTTTTGCGCACGATTCCATTGTTGCCCCGCTAGTTGTGACGTCATCAACCACCAGAATAATACGATTTCCGACCAAATTAGAATCAGAGCAAAAAGCATCGGCTACATTTTCCAACCTTTGAGAGTATGTTAATCCCACCTGTGACCTTGTTTCACGGATCTTTTTTAGAGCTTGAGGCCGATACTTAATACCGCGTCTTAAAGCCAGGGGACGAGCTAGAAAAGCCGCCTGATTATATCCGCGCTCGGCATGGTGTGCAAGACCCAAAGGTACAGGTGTAATCATATCCACTTCCCAATCCAGTTCATTCCACAGATCATATAAATGTCGAGCCAAGATTTCACCTAAAGACATATCCCCCGAATACTTAAGTTTATGAATTGCGCTACGCAAAGGACCTTCATAAAACGCCCAAGATCGTAATGCTTTATAACTTGGAGATGAGTTTTGACAAGAACTACATAATCCTGGATGATCTAACACCGAGCCACAGATTTGACAAATTGAGGATGGAAGAATGCGGATTTTGTTTTCGCAAGAATGGCACAATCGATTACCCGGCGCGCCACATCCCCCACAATTTGGTGGAAAGAACAGGTCTAAACTTGACCAAGCCAGGCGGTATATCTGATAAGCCGGTCGCATAGAGAGTTACTGGCACTCAATGGTGATGTTACTCTCTTTTGTATTATTTGAATTCAAATCTCTATTAATAATACACCCTTTACTCTGTTGTTTCAACCACCAAATAGATAGATCTTTCATCATTCGTAACGAGCCGACAATTCTTCCAGTGGTAAACGCTGTGGTCTAACAGCCCACCAACGGATCCAATACAATCCGATGATTGTCAAAATCGGAGCGAGAAAAAGTATTAAAGGATCCAAGTCTGGTGATATACCACGACCTACTTGAAATAGCACCAATCCCCAAATCCCAATAGTCATAATCAGAATAAAGATTACTGTCAGCCAGCGCCCTACTAATCCCCAACGAGTATTCCAGACGGCTATAATCAGAATTATCGCCGGTAAGAAGGCAATAAAATTATCCAATGAGGTATATATTCCAGATAAATTTGTAATAACAAGCGTAAATAAGGCTGTCCAAATGAACCAACGAAAATTATTCCCATCAGTTGAACGCCACTCAATGATTAAGGAAACAACAACAATTAACGTGATGAAATAGCCCAGTTGCTTTCCGATTCCAGGGAGCCAATATGCAATGATTGATCCCGGTGTAGTGACCATTTCTGTATTAGTAAAAGCAACTATTTGACGAATATTTTGAGGCAGCCAGGTAGGAATTAACAGACTAAAGGCAATAGTCATAAACAGGATGCCGCCGAAAAGGCTAATCAATAATTGCCACCTTTTTTGAGAAATACCCCAAATTAAGATAAATAAATAAAGAATTACTACCATTTGTGGTTTGATGCTGGCTAAGGCGAGCATAAATCCTGCCAGGGCATCCATTTCAGATCGTAACGCCAATAAAGCTCCTGCAATTAAAAGAGCTATGACTATCGCAACATCGCCATTGAGTATGGGTCTCATTGTGTGATACCAGAAAAACGTAATAATAAATAGAATCGCCAGAATCCACCTGGATGGACGCCAGCGACTTAACCCAAGGCTCACCAACAACAAACAAAAAACAAGTAATTCAATAAACGTCATCCAGATCGACCGGGCAATGTCTACATCCCCAATCAGAGCAAAAGGTGCATAAACCAACATACAATAGAACGGATAAAGAAAATAGCCATTATCTTCAGTTTCAGTCGCTGGATGCCCATAAGCTATTGTCTGAATTTCGTTGGTTGTCTCCTGACTATAAGGGCTCCATCCTTTAACCATATACATTCTGATTCCGACCCAACGAGGCAAGAAATCATTCATTCCTGAATTATTTAAAACATACTTGTAATTGAGCCAGGTGAGGCCGATTATTCCCCCTATAATGAATAAAAATAGGGTTATCAAAGTTATCGTATCTCGATATCTACCCATTCGGATGATCTACTGAACCTCACGCTGATGAAATTCGCCTTACCATTGTCAAATACACACAATCACAATCTTATCTTGAAATAGAAGTTTTCAATCACCAACATTTAATAAATCTGTAATTACTTGAAATACACCCCAGAACAATAAACCCAATTATATGAATTAATCAGATTTTCTGGGATACCCTCTAATAGTACTGTTGTCTGATTATTTAGAGAGCTTTGCGTGGGCAGCATAAACGCAAATAAAAATAATGAAAAACGAGGCGCCATGAAAATCGCCTCGTTAATTGTTAGTTTTTAATAAAGAGGGCTCTATCCTAAATACTCTCGCAATTTCCGTCGGATAGCTGGATGCCGCAAACGGCTGAGCGCCTGCGCCTCAATCTGCCGGACACGTTCTCTTGTCACACCCATTTTCCGTCCAACTTCTTCCAACGTATAAGCCTGCCCGTCCAACAATCCATAACGTAACTGTAGTATGCGGACTTCTCGTGGAGGTAAGCCATTTAATACGGTATCTAAATGTTCACGTAATAGATTATAAGTGGCCGTATCATCTGGCGCAGGAACTTCCTCATCCTGAATAAAATCGCCTAATACTGAATCTTCCTCGTCATCTGTCGGAGTTTCAAGAGAGAGCGGCCGTCTTGCGACCTGTATCATGTTCTCCACCTTCTGAGGATTAACTTCAAGGGCATTTGCCAGTTCTTCCACAGAAGGATCTCGACCAAGCCTTTGAGTAAGTTGGTGCTGCACGCGTAGCAGTTTGTTAATTTGGTCTCCCATGTGGACTGGAACTCGAATTGTACGACCTTGATCTGCAATTGCGCGAGTCACAGCCTGCCGGATCCACCAGGTAGCATATGTGCTAAATTTATGCCCTCGGCGATAATCGAATTTCTTAGCTGCTCGAATTAAGCCGATATTACCTTCCTGGATTAAATCGAGAAAAGGTACGCCTCTACCCATATATTTCTTGGCAACACTGATCACCAATCTGGAGTTCGCCGTAATAAGATGCTCACGGGCTGCCCACCCATCTTCAATTAATCGCTGTAATTCCGACCGGCGGCGAGAGCTGACGTTCCCTTTCGCCAGTTCCTCGCGCGCCATCTTACCGCGCTCGATTCTTTGCGCCAAATCAACTTCTTGTTCAGCAGTGAGAAGAGGAACTCGTCCGACCTCTTTCAAATACAAACCAATGGTATCGTCAGTATCTATATTCGCCAGGTAGTTGTCATCGACCACAAGATCACGATGAACTTCTTCTTCAGCTTCTTCCTCTACTAATTCCTCTTCGCTAGGTTCTGCAACCGCAGCTTCATCTACATAGGGAATTCCTGCGCTTAACAGCGCTGCAAATGCTTCCTCTAATTGGTCAACATCGTGTTCCGCTTCTGGGAATAACCCCAAGATATCATCAATAGTTACATAAGTTTTTTGTCGTCCGAGCTCAATTAACCGTGCAATTGCAGGATGCTCATCTTGCCCTTCCATGTCATGCAAAAGCTGCTCATTTATCATAGTCACTCCATACCCAGAAATCAATATACCTGTTAAAAGAAACACAACCAATCAGGATTGGTTTCGAAGAAAACTTAGTAAAAGGCATCATTCAGGGAAATCTTCTTCTGTAAATATTTGGAGGCAAAATAATTAATCACCCTTCCTTGCTGCATCGCCTCCATTTCTAATTACAGAATACACCTTTTTTTAAAAAAATCAATACCCTTTAAATTCTTTAATCAAACCATAATGTGAAGACCTATGAAGGTCAATCTAAAAATGTTTCTTTATCACTCAACTCTACACATCTTACTTACTCTAAAGAGCATAGAACAGTTTAATAATATTCTATGAGAGCAATCCACCATATATAAACTAGCTTCTTAAGATATTAAATCTGGAATCCAATCCAAATCAGTCATTTTTCTTGACACATCTTAAAGGGTTTTGTAAAATCGGATAGAGTGGGTTTAGTCCCACTCGCATTATTTTTTCTGCGGGAGGAGATGAATTC
>Ga0113563_10003303_pt1 | contig 10021 bp, 11 predicted proteins | sample Mud3Dept3metaG_FD_80117 | JGI IMG/M metagenome (GOLD analysis project Ga0113563, IMG submission 80117) | Freshwater wetland microbial communities from Ohio, USA, analyzing the effect of biotic and abiotic controls - Mud 3 Core 4 Depth 3... | ecosystem: Environmental > Aquatic > Freshwater >...
GATTAGGGGTTGGTTAGTTTTTTTCCTATTTCCCATCCCTTAATCCCTTTTTAACGTTTTCTAAAATGCTGGCCATGGTAGGGCCGGCTTGACCGTGAATGACAAGGTCTGCCAGGTCATCGTGAGGAGTTGGGTCGCGGTTGATGATCACCAATCTTGCTCCGCCTCTCTTTGCCACCAGGGGCATGGAGGCCGCGGGCTGGACAACTAAAGAGGACCCGATCACGATAAAGAGGTCACAACGCGAGGATCGATCATAGGCCTCCTGGGTTTCCTTCTCTGGCATCGATTGGCCAAATGAGATGGTAGCGGGCTTGAGAATTCCGCCACAGTCATCGCAACGAGGCGCCTTCTGTCCTTTTTTTATTCGCTCCTGGATGTCATCGCGATCATATTGCTTCTTACAACTCAAACAGGAGACGAAGATGGCGGTTCCATGAAGTTGAAGTACCTTTTCCTCTGAATTTCCCGCTTTGAAGTGAAGACCGTCAATGTTCTGAGTAATGACGCAGTCGAGTTTTCCAAGTTTCTCCAATTCTGCGATGGCGAGATGGGCCTGGTTCGGTTGGGCCATTTTTATCGGTTCATACATCTCCGTTGCCATCTGCCAATATTTTTCCCGTGAGGCTTCGCTCGCGATGAAATTCTGGAAGTAGAAGTCCTCAGGATCATACTTGTCCCAAACTCCTCCAGGGCTTCGGAAGTCCGGGATGCCTGATTCTGTGCTGAGACCTGCGCCCGAAAAAACGATCACCCTTTTGGAAGCGATGATCCATTGGGCTATCTGCAAGAGTTCTTTTTCCATTTTGCTCTCCTGTTTACAAATCCCCCGATCCCCTTACTCTGATTTGTCTATAGCACACGGTTAGTATGACTTGCAAGGAGAAGAGGGCATATGATAAAATTTCTAAGTGAAATGCAATCTGATCAGGCAAGGATATCCGCAGGGAAGCTGCTTTGTGGAGGCCGAGCAGGTGAGGTCTCTTGCCTGCGAAGCCACCCTCAAAAAGACGGACAATGGCATCCTCAGATTGATCTCGGCGGTCCACCTCTCCCGCCCGGAAAATTACCTGTCGATCTATCAATCCGGTTGTAACTTTTCCTGCCGAAAATGCCATTCATGGAATTTCACTAGAATTGCCAAGGGGGATTGGTGGTCTCCTGCCGATATCTTAAAAGCGTGCAAGGAGTACGAAAAAGAGGTAACGGTTCGAGAGCCTCGAAACAGGGCGACCGCATTTCATGCGCCCGATTCCTGTCGTTGTTGCGGGGCTTGTGTGATGCACGGAAAACGGTCTTCTCTCTGTCCCAAGGTGATCCAGAAAAAAGAGATCTTCTTGAGTCCTCAGGGATGGGGACCTGCCCGTAATATCGTTGCCTTCACAGGAGGGGACCTGACCTGTTGCCCGGAGTTCTATGTTGAATGCACTCGCCTCTTTAAAACAGAGACCAGTCTCTGGGTGTTGATCGAGACGAATGGTTATGGCCTGACGCCCCAGAATCTCGATGTTTTAAAGGAGGCCGGGGTTGACTCCTTCTGGCTCGACATCAAGGCTTACGACGGAACGGACCACAAGTGGCTGACGGGTTGTTTTAACAGAAACATCCTTAAGCTTCCTGAAGAGATCGTAAAAAGGGGTTTTGTTCTGGAGGTCCTCTCTCTCTACATCCCAAACCTCGTGGAGACGCCGCAGTTGAAAAAGATCGCTCAATTGCTGTTTGATGTCGATCCCGAAATCCCTTTTACCATCCTGGCTTTTTTCCCCGAATATCAAATGAAGCGGTTCAAGAGTCCGAAGGTTTCGGAGATGATAGAGGCCTACTTAGCAGTCAGGGCCGTCGGGCTGAGGAATGTGAGGTTGGGAAACACGGGAATTTTTGTTTCGTCCGAGCAGGACCATGATCTCCTGAAGAAGAAGGTGGGGGTAGGGAACTACTAAAATGCGGAATTCGAATTTCGGAATGCGCCCTGAACCATGTAAGGTTCAGGGCTGCCCTGCACCCTACGTGGTGCATGGGCGGATTGTGGATTGCGCCGCCTGCCGGTAGGCAGGGATTGCGGAATGGAAATGACGAATCGAGAATCCCCCCCTTATTAAAGGGGGTTGGGGGAATTAAAAGGGGAGTATGAGGATGGAACGGATCAAGAATTATATCGATGGGAGATGGGTCGATTCGAAATCTGGAGAAACCTTTCGATCGATCAACCCGGCGAATAAAAATGAAATCGTAGGAATGATGCCGAAGTCAGGCCGGGAAGATGTGGATCAAGCAGTAAAAGCAGCGCGAGGAGCCTACGAACGCTGGCGACTTACACCAGCTCCACGTAGAGGTGAAGTCCTGTTCCGGGCCGCAGAGATTCTTTTAAAAAATAAAGAGTCGTTGGGAAAGCTGGAAACACGGGAGATGGGTAAAGTTCTTTCAGAAGGTCTGGGCGATGTCCAGGAGGCCATTGACATGGGCTACTACATGGCCGGAGAGGGGCGAAGGCTTTCCGGAGAGACCGTTCCATCCGAACTTCCGAGTAAGGACATGAAATCCGTTCGCGTTCCCATCGGTGTCTTCGCCTTGATCACTCCTTGGAATTTTCCGATTGCCATCCCTGGATGGAAGGTCTTTCCAGCCCTCATCTGCGGCAATACGGTTGTGTTCAAGCCCTCCAGTGACACAAGCGTCTGTGCGGCAAAATTTGTAGAAGCTCTGGCGGAGGCGGGTTTGCCAAAAGGGGTTTTGAATTTGGTTCATGGCCCGGGAGGAGAGGTAGGTGAATATTTGGTCAGCCATCCAGGAGTGGATGCAGTCTCCTTCACAGGTTCTTTTGATACCGGGAAACGTCTCGAAGGAATTTGCGGAACGATTCATCGAATCATTGCGACGGAGATGGGCGGGAAAAACGCCATCATCGTCATGGATGACGCGAATCTGGATCTGGCTGTTGAAGGGGCCATCTGGGGCGCTTTTGGAACAACGGGCCAACGGTGTACTGCGGCCAGTCGTATCGTTGTGCATAAAAAAGTTTACCAAAAATTCATTGAGAAGTTCAAAACAGCTGCGTCGCGCCTTAAACTGGGAGATGGTCTTAAAGAAGGAACGGATGTGGGGCCTGTGATCAACGAGTCGCAGTTCAACAAGATTCTTAACTACGTCGAGATTGGGAAGAAAGAAGGAGCAAAACTCATCTTGGGCGGGAAAGTTTGTAATAAAGGCAATTGTTCCAAAGGGTATTTTATTGAGCCCACCATCTTTATGGAGGTCAGTCCCGGAATGCGGATCGCCCAGGAGGAGATTTTCGGGCCGGTCGTTTCTGTGATCAGAGCAGGAGACCTTGAGGATGCGATTCAGATCGTCAACCGTATCCCCTATGGACTTTCCTCTGCCATTTACAGCCAAAATGTTAACTCATCGGCTGTCGCCGAGAGGGATCTCGAGACCGGAATCGTCTACGTCAATGCTTCCACGATCGGCGCGGAGATACAACTGCCTTTTGGCGGGATCAAACATTCCGGTTATGGAAGGAAAGAGGCAGGAGGTCGAGGGGGCGCTCTGGACACCTACAGTCGATGGAAGGTGATCTACCGGGATTTCAGCGGCCGGCTCCAGAAGGCCCAGATTGATAAGTAAAACTGGAACGTTGGAATGTTGGAATAATGGAAAGATGAGGGAGTGGAATCCGACATAGAGAATTGTCATTGCGAACGAAGTGAAGCAATCGGGTTTTTTCGATGAGATTGCCGCGCACCTTTCAGGTGCTCGCAATGACGGGTTAGGAAGAGGTCTCGTTTTCTAAATGGGATTTGGGTTGCAATAAGTTGTTGATTCTTTGGTAATGTTGTGATAATGAGAATTCAAACTGAAGGCTTCTGCAGGAGGATCGCATGCCCAAGAAAGTCCTCATCGTAGATGATGAGGAGAGCGTGGTTCAGTCGATAGCGGGTGTTTTGGAGGACGAAGGTTTCCAGGTCGCCAAAGCAAAAGGTGGCGAAGAAGCAATTAAAGTTTTCCAGGAGGAGGAGCCAGATGTCACCCTCCTCGACATCTGGATGCCGGGGATGGACGGCATCGAGGTATTGAAACGGCTCAAATGGATTGCTCCGGATTCCCAGGTAATCATGATCTCCGGTCATGCGACGATTTCAACTGCCATGACCTCTGTGAAATTAGGGGCTTTTGACTTCATTGAAAAGCCTCTTTCTCTTGATGTGCTTCTGATGACCATCCGTCGAGCCCTCGATCACCAGAAGGAGTTGGTGACCGTCCAGCAATCAAACGAGATGGTTTCCGAAGAGCTGGTTCAGGGTAATAAAATACTCTCGACGGAGAGAGCCGAGGAGCTCACCGGACCTCCTCGTGCCTCTCTCGGGGAAGCCATTGCCCCGGCTAAAGGGGTTGCAAGAAGAAAAGAAACCTCCTTATTGCCTCAGCGTACCCTGAAGCAGAGTATGGTGCTTTACGGAACAGGACTCCATTCCGGAAAGAAGACAGGACTTCTCCTCCAACCGCTTCCTCCTCACAGCGGAATTCTTTTTGGAAACGTCTCATCCGATGACGTAGTTCCAGCTCATCTCGACTATGTTCAGACGACAGAATTTGCCACTTCCCTGAAGAAGGGGAGCGCGATTGCGAAGACCGTAGAGCATCTCATGGCGGTATTGCACGCCTATCATATCACCAACCTAATGGTGAAGATGATTGAAGAGATTCCCGTGATGGATGGGTCGGCTTTAGAGTTCTGTAAAATCGTGGAAGAAGCAGGAGTGGAGGAACAGGAGGCAAAGGTTACCGAGTTGGTGATCGATCGAAGAATGGAAATCGTTCACAACAATAAATCTCTGATCATCGAACCCGCCGGGGTTTTTTCCGTCCACTTCTTTTTGGACTACCCGCCCCCCATCGGGCAGCAGACTTTTGATTTTACGATGGAGAACGAAGAGGCCTTTCGGGACCAGATCGCTCCAGCGAGGACCTTTGGTTTTCTCAAAGACATAGAGATGCTTGAGCGGATGGGAATGGCCGGAGGAGGCCGCCTCCATAACCTGATCCTCCTCGACGACGAGAAGATCGTGAACACCGAACTTCGATTTCCCGATGAATTTGTCCGGCACAAGATTCTTGACCTGATCGGCGATTTCTACCTCCTTAATCGTCCGATTCGAGGAAAAGTGACGGCTCGGTTGACCGGCCACACGGAAAACTTCGCTCTCATGAAGAGGATTCAGGCCGTGTCAAGAGAAAAAGAACGGTAATTTTTGAGGGAGAGCACAAAACTGCTACACGCTCTCTTGTAATTAAAGATTTCTGCATTCAGAAATCTCTTGGAGGGGACACATGGCAAGAGAAGAATACCAGCCACCGGTCAAAGAATTCTTAGATATGCTGGCCGATGTTCTGGCCGAGAAGTATTTTGGACGGATGGAAGATCGGATGAAGAAAATTCCCGAGCTCCGGAGGTTGATCACAGCAAAAGAAGCGAGCCAATACCTCAGCCTTTCAACGGACACCGTCTACCGGATGGCTTCGTTGAAAAAACTTCCCTACCTCAAAATCGGGGATCGGGTCCTTTTCGATGTGAAAGCCCTCGACCAATGGATCGAAAAGCATATGATCCGGGAGAAGGAGTGGAAAAGAGAAGAATTGAAGTCGGAGGTCGAGAAAGAAAAATCCAATACTAAAAAAGAATCCGACCTCCTCGGTCTCCTGAAGAGAAAGAAAGACTGAATCGGAAAAGGTAGCCGTCCCCCAATATTTATTCTTCCTATTTGAAAATTGTTTCCTCACCTCTCAAGTTGCGCCAATGGATCCATTGCCCATGTCGCGATCATCTGGGCGAAGATGAATGATGAAATCAGAGGCTTCTTGGTGGAAGCCGGGACCCCGGGGCTTCACATCACCCCGATCCAGAGAAAGTTTTCTTATCGAACTTCTCCCACATCCCTTCTTATCCTCAAAGACTGTACGATTCCTGAAGAAAATCTCCTCCCGGGGACAAAAGGCTTGAAATCGGTTCTGAGCTGCCTGAACTATGCCCGGTTCGGAGTGGCTTGCAGTGCCCTGGGGTCTGCCATCGCCTGTTATGAAGCCGCCGAGATCTTTGCTCGCAAAAGAGAGGTCTTTGAAAAACCGATTGCCTCCTATCAGCTTGTCCAGGAGAAACTGGTTGAGATGGTTTTGGAAATTACCAAGGCACAATTGCTTACCTATCATCTGGGCAGGCTGCTGGATCAACATGAGGCGAGGCCGGCCCAGATATCAATGGCCAAGCTGAATAGTGTTCGGGAAGCGATGAAGGCCGCTCGAGTGGCACGAGATATCCTAGGGGCGCGGGGCATTCTGGCGGATCAACACGTCATCCGCCATCTCTGCGACCTCGAGGTGATGAGCACGCTCGAAGGGACAGAAAATATTCACACGTTTATCATCGGACAGGATCTCACCGGAATTTCAGCCTTCCATTAGGAGATTTCTGGGAGAATTCAGAAATCTCTGATTACAGCGATTATGAGACGATTACATCGATTAGAAAGACAGGGAAGTTAAAGAAAAATCTTTGTAATCGTTATTTGGAATCTCTGTAATCAAGAGAGCGAATAGTAGTTTTTCAGAGCTCTCTCTCTTTTATCTTGACAGGAGGGGGGAGGTAAACTTAAAATAAAGGTATGAAAAGGAGGTGAGGTCCATGAGATGGATGTTTCCCCATGCAACTCACTGCTCGACCTGCGGTTCGTTGTGTTGGTCCTGAGCAGGACGTTAAACGGCTCATCAGACAGTAAGAAAGCAGTCCAAATTTCTCAAAGACTTTAAAGGCCGGTCGATCCTTACCGGCCTTTTTCTTTAGAAGCCTGCTGAAAAACGGCCATCTGCGGCGTTTCCCTCATCCTTCGTCATTGCGGCGTACTGCAAAGTACGCCTCATTCCTCGGGATTTCGGGTGCCTTGCATCTGGCCATTTTTGAGCAACCTGAAAAGATGACTTTTTCAACAGCCCATTAGTAAACCCGGTATGATGCTGGACGCCGAAGGGGCAAGACCCTTTTCTTCGGGGTTTATGATATTAGGGGTGGTACTTGCCGGAGGCGCTTTTCTCGTGCGCCATCTGAAATTTGTCAAGGATTAGGAGAGAAAAAAGTAAGCACGGCTTACCCTCCTGGCTTACCTCCTGCGGGCACGCCCATGCGCGACCGCTTGCGCGGGAGGAAGACCACGATTTTCTAAAATTACCTGGTCAACGATCTCTCCACAAAAGATGCATCTCCACCCCCAGAAGTGCTCGTGGGGGCCGAAGAATTTTTCGTAGACCATCTTACTATGACAACGATAACAGTTCATAGTGCCCTCCTTTTTCGTTCAGATTGTTCAGGCCTTAACCGCCACTCAACCCGTGATCAAGGGGAAGTGCTGTTTTATGGGCGGGCTCTCATGAGAGAGCAGAAGGCTTTTCTTAAATGCCCCGTTAAAAAACTCCCCTTTCATGAGGTCCTCAAAACGGTCGCCAGGGTGATGTTTCGTCAGGGTCCTCTTTACACTCTTTTTTGAGACCGAATCGGAGCCATGGACCATTTTCCCCACCTACTTTCTCTTGGTTTGTGATTTGACAATCTTGCCTTTCCCTCAGCCGGAGAGGTCTCCGCATACTGCATGTCTAATCCACAGAGATTTGCATGATCATTCACGATGTTGAGCAGCATCTTGTAAGCGTCTGGGGATGATGACTCACGATGAAACCTCAGGAGCAGTTGCAGCCAGGTCATTGGCACTGCCCCTTCTTGAATCATTCGCTCGACGGCAATGCGATGACCTCGTGCACTCATATCCCCGCAGGCGTCGACTACTGTGTAGACGTCATAACCTGATTGAAGGGCACCGAGGACAAAAAGGGCAACTCCGAAATCCGTCCATAGACCGGCCACCACAAGCTTGTGGCGCCCAGTCTTCTCCACGGCGCTGGTGATTCTCTCATCCTCCCAGGGATCGATGGCAATCCGATCGATGGGCTTCTGATCGCAGAAGACCTCTTGAAGTTTTGAAAGAATGGGACCTCCGAAGCTTGTCTCCCCAACCGTTGTGAGTACCGTAGGAATGCTGAAGGTGATGGCTACCTTAGCAAGGTTGACGGCATTATGGATCAGGGTCTCTCCGCTAAGAGAGCTCAGGGTTAGAGCGAATTGTGATTGATAATCCAACAGGACGATTGTGGAATTGTACGGGGTTAGCCCGTTCGTGGATTGCATGGTTATGTTTTCTCCATTAACGCACCATTGATACGAAAAACCGCATAAAAAGTAAATCAGGTCAATCCCCCATTTGGCGTCCCCCAATACTGTATTTCTTTCCGGGTCTTTTTTTCCCAAAAGGGGATAAGGGTTCACGGCCCTGCCAAAGCAGATTCAACCAGCGTCAAAATGCTCTCTTTGGTTGATGAGCCTTTTGAAAGAAAATGGTTGGCTTTGACTTGAGCCGCTGCTTGTCGATATTCCGGGCTATCGTAACTCGTCAGAATGATAACGATCACATCAGGATATTTGGCTTTTATCTTTGCCGTCAGTTCAAGGCCGTTCTCTCCGGGTAATTTGATGTCCATGAAGATGAGGTCAGGCGGGTTAGAAAGGATTCTTTGCATCGCTTCCCCCCCGTCCGCCGCTTCAAAAATCTCCATGGATGGAAATCGGGAACGGAGGGTTTCTTTGAGTAATTTTCGGAAGATGGCACTATCCTCAACGATCAATGCCTTGGATACCGTGGTTTTTCCCCCCTTCCGGGGTAAATTTTTTTCTGTCTTTTCCATGTCTCGCGCTCTTTTCTCATTCGCTCTGCTTCTGGCGGGAGTCGGATGGATGCCTTTCAAGATGGATATCGCGGTTTGGATCATCCTGATCGATATTGCGAGTTTGCAAAATAGAATTTATTATTTTCAAGAAAGAATCCTTTGAGATGAAATGGTCTGCCCTGCTTTCATAGGCAGCCTTCCGATATTCGGGCAGGTCATAATTCGTGACAATGACGACAATGATGTCGGGATATTGGGCTTTTATTTTCTTGGTCAGCTCAAGCCCATTTTCTCCGGGTAATCTGACATCCATAAAGATGGCCTCTGGCTGGAGGGCTTTAATTTTTTGCATTGCTTCCTCTCCATCCGCTGCCTCAGAAATTTCCAGGGAGGGGAATCGTGAGTGCAAGGTCTCTCTAAAGAATTGGAGAAAGAAAGCGTTATCCTCAACAATTAATACGCGTTTCATGTGTGTTTCCGTTGAGTGATTCATTATAAACTCCACTTTACTAATCTTTAGAAACGTGGTAAATACGGTATGGGCTGTATTTCATCCGAAATAACAATGTATTTCATCCCGATCCTCCCGCACCCTTCAGGAAAACGGGGATTTAAGGGGGCACCGAGGGCAGGGCGGGGATGGGAGGGAGTGAATCCATGGGCCAAAAGGTTCGAATCGTTATCGCTGAAGATCATACGATCCTGAGGGAGGGATTACGGATGCTGCTCTCCACAAATCCGAATTTCGAGATTGTCGCGGAGGCAGAGGATGGGAGGGAGGCCATCCGGTGTGTGCAGAAGTTTAAGCCCAACCTCGTCTTGACGGACCTTTCCATGCCCAGGATGAACGGCATGGAGGCCATTAAGGAGATCAGGCGGGAATCGCCCGAGACGAAGATCCTGGTTCTGACGGTTCACAGGGCTGAGGAGTACATTCTTGCCACCTTCCGGGCTGGAGCCGACGGATATATTTTAAAGGACTCTACGCACTCCGAGTTGCTGAATGCGGTTAAGAAGGTATTGGATGGGAAACATTTTATCAGTCCCGAGATCTCAGAAAGGGTAATCGAGGGGTATCTGGAGGGGAAAAAGACCTTAAAGCCCCGTACGTCCTGGGAGACCCTGACCCAACGGGAGAGAGAGATCCTGAAGCTGATTGCCGAGGGCTACAAGAACAAAGAGATCGCGGATGACCTCTGTATCAGCGTCAAGACAGTGGAAAAACACCGAGCGAACCTCATGGAGAAATTGGACCTCCATA
>Ga0113563_10003305_pt1 | contig 10019 bp, 7 predicted proteins | sample Mud3Dept3metaG_FD_80117 | JGI IMG/M metagenome (GOLD analysis project Ga0113563, IMG submission 80117) | Freshwater wetland microbial communities from Ohio, USA, analyzing the effect of biotic and abiotic controls - Mud 3 Core 4 Depth 3... | ecosystem: Environmental > Aquatic > Freshwater >...
ACCGCTTCCACCCAGTATTTTCCTGGGTTCTGATCGCCCTGCGCTGGAATCCGCCGATCGCGATTGGGCTAAGCTGCAACCCGCTTTTCGGCAAACATTGCTGTTGTTAATGGCTCGCTTGTCTGCGCGTGGATATGACTTTGCCTTGCTGGAGGGTTATCGCAGTCCGGAGCGTCAGGAAACCCTGGCTTCGCTTGGCGTGCACATGACTCGTGCACGCGCCAACGAAAGTCGTCATCAGTATGGATTGGCGGCTGATCTTGCTCCGATTCGGAATGGTGCCCTGGCCTTTAACTTTGAAGATCCCTGGGCTAAATCGGCCTATTTGGCGTTTGGCGAGGAATCCAGGCAGTTAGGTCTTGTGTGGGGTGGAAACTGGAAGCTACAAGACTATGGTCATGTCGAGCTACGTTAAGGAATTATGTAACAAACAGAAAACAAAGGTAAAAAATATATATTTATAAGGCAGTAATGACTAATGAATAAAATTCTTCTCGCAAAACAATATGCGAATGTTATAATCATCATGTGTATGTACTATTCGTATGATATATAGTCAGAAATAGGGGTGCGCTCGGCGTATGAGTCTTAAAGCAGATGTGGGACGGAAAATATGAGATGGCAGTGGATGCGCAATCCTAAAATTGCTTCGGCGATTGGCTTTTTAATCCTGGTGGCGATCATTTGGTTTGCAGGACCTTTCTTTGGACTTAAGTCCGTTGAGACCCGGGCAGCTTGGGTGTTCGTCATCATGTTGCTTTGGGTAATTACGCTGCTGGTTGGCAAAATCATCGCCGACCGCGCCGGCTCCATGTTGGAGCGCGTATTGCGGCGTCAAACCGACGATGCCGTGTTGGCGGCCAGTCCCAATGCACGCTCCGAAGTGGCGGCTTTGCGTAAGAACTTGTTAACCGCCATCGACACTCTCAAGACCTCGAAGATCGGAAAAACCAAGGGTAAGGCGGCGCTGTACGAATTGCCCTGGTACATGATCATCGGCCACCCTGCGGCCGGCAAGAGCAGCGCCATCGTTAATTCCGGTCTGACTTTTCCCTTCAGCAACAAAGGTAAATCCAGTATTCAAGGTGTGGGCGGAACCCGCAATTGCGACTGGTTCTTCGCCACAGAAGGCGTTCTGATCGACACCGCCGGTCGTTACTCGACCCAGCGCGAAGACCGTCCCGAGTGGCTCGAATTTCTCAAGCTCTTGAAGAAGCACCGTTCGCGTGCGCCGGTGAATGGCATTCTGGTGGCGGTCAGTCTGCCGGAATTGATGCAGCACCAGACCGAGACTTTTTCTGCCTATGCGCGCCAAGTGCGTGAGCGCATCAATGAGATCGACGACACCTTTGGCATCAAGGTGCCGGTTTATTTGGTGATTACCAAAATCGACTTGTTGGGCGGGTTTGGTCAATTCTTCGAGGACATGAGCGAAGAGGAGCGTGGCCAGGTTTGGGGTGCGACCCTGACGCACGAACAAGGCAGGGACTTCGATGCCGGGCGCGCCGTCGGCCAGCATTTTGACACCTTGGTGCAGGGCTTGATGCAATCCGGCATGGATAAGCTGGCGCTGAATCGCGGTAACGTCAAACGTCCCGCCTTGTTTGCGTTCCCCATCGAGTTTCAAAGCATTCGCGAGTCAGTCTGCAAGTTCGTCGATATCCTGTTTGAGGACGATCCCTATCACACCCGTCCCTTGTTGCGCGGCTTTTATCTGACCAGTGCGCTGCAGGAGGGCAATCCGCGCATTGCTGCGGGTGTGCGCGTGGCGCGTAAATTCGAATTGCCGCGCTCCGGTTTTGAAACCACGCAGACGCCTGCGGCCAATAGCTTCTTCTTGCGCGACCTGTTTCGCGATGTCATTTTCCCGGACCAGTTCATGGTGGGTCGGCAATCCAGTCCGGTGCGCAATAAGGCGCGATTGGCGGCGATTGCGGCAGGGGTCGTGGGCTTGGCCTTGCTCGCGGCGGCTTGGACTTGGTCATTCATCGGCAATCAAAAGCTCATGGACACCGCGCACCAGGAATTGCTGACTGCCCGTAAATTGGCAGAGACCGGGCAGTTGTTGGATCGACTGAAAAGCGTGGAAATTCTGCAACTACGCGTCGAACAGTTATATCGCTATCGCCAGGAAGGTCATCCTTGGCAGCTCGGTTTTGGATTGTATAAAGGTGATGAAGTTGAGCGCGAATTTCGCACCATCTATTTTGCCGAAGTCCGAAATTTGATGTTGATGCCGGTGAAATCGGATCTGGAGCGCAAGCTGGTTAGTCTGCGTGCGGCGGATCTACCGCATTCAACGCCTCAGGTTTCAACGGAGAACATAGGCTCTGCAATACGCAAGGTTGGCTATGGAGCGATCGCCAGTGCGAATGGCAATACGCTGACAGGAGTGCGGCAAGCTGGCTTCCGGCAAGCGGTCGCGGTGGCGGCGCAAGCAACGGATGCTGCACCGGCAGGCGCCAAGCCAGCGACGGCGCGTGAAGCCAGCGAGTTGGAGCAAGCCTACAACGCGCTCAAAACCTATCTGATGCTGCACTCTCGAGATCGCATGGATGCGCCGCACCTGGCCAATCAATTGCCGCGCCACTGGCAGGGCTGGCTGGAAACGTACCGTCAAGGTGATTCGCAAGCCGAGGTCAGCCGCATTGCCGGTCGCATCATCGCCTTTTATCTGGCGCAAATCCCCGAACCGGATTTGCCCATGATTGAAAACAATGCCGAACTGGTTGGTGAAGCGCGCAACGTTTTGCGCAGCGAAATGCGCCGCATGCCTGCAAAAGAACGGCTCTACAACGAATTGAAGGCGCGCGCCAATGCGCGCTATGCACCGTTGACGGTGGGCCGCATTCTGAACAACGCCGATGCAGACATTATCGCCGGCAGTACGGCAGTTCCCGGCGCCTTCACGCGCGAGGCATGGGATAACTACTTACGTAATGCGATTGTTGAGGCGAGCAAGGGCGAGTTGAAGGGCGACGACTGGGTGCTGGCTGTCGCCATCAGTGAATTTGCAACCAAGGACGATGCCGCCGATCGCAATCGCAGCGAACTGGAGGCATTGTACCGAGCCGAATATGCGCAGGAGTGGAAAAATTTCCTGCAAGGCTTGGCGGTGCATGAGATGGGCGATTTGGCGAAAGCGGCGACCGCGCTTGGGCGCATGGGCGATGCGGCCAATTCGCCTATGAAACGCATATTGCAGCGCGCGGCTTTTGAAACCGCATGGGATAACCCGACCGAATTGAGCAAAAAAATCGAGTCGGCAAAAACCAATGTGGTTGCCAAGGCCGAACAGCTTATCCGCAACAATTACCCGACAGCGCCGGCCCCCGCGGTTGGCGCTAAACAGTACGGTGAAGTCGGTGCGCAGTTTGCCTTGTTATCCAACCTGGCCGGTGCGCCGAATGCGCGCGCCCCCATGGATTCCTACCTGGATTTTCTGGTCAAGATCAAGACCAAGCTGGGGACGATTGCGGCATCCGCCGAGCCCGGAGCAAATGCGCGGCAACTCATGCAGGCCACCTTGGCGGGCGCTAATTCCGAATTTTCGGAAGCACTGTATCACGTCGACAATGTGCTGCTGAACGGCGCCAACGAAGACAGTCGCGCCTATTTGCGTCCGATCCTGGTCCGTCCGTTGATCCAATCCTACAGCACCATGGTGCCAGTGGTTGAGGAGGACATCAATCGCGCTTGGGGGCAACGGGTCTATGCAAGCTGGCAAGGTCTAGCCTCCAAGTATCCGTTTGCAAATAACGGTAATGAAGCGCAAATGTCCGATATTGCCAAATTTCTGCGCCCCGGTGATGGCGTATTGCCGCGCTTTGTCGATCAGAATCTGGGTGCGTTGGTGGTCAAGCGTCCCGAGGGTTTGGTCGGCCGTACCTGGGCCAATGTCGGCGTGCGCTTCAATCCTGCCTTCCTGAGCGGTTTATCGCGCTTGCTGGCGACCGGGGCGGCCGTCCTGCAAGAAGGCGATGGCTCGCACTTCGAATTGCAACCGATCCCCACGCCGGGATTGTCTGAAATCCTGATTGAGATCGATGGCCAGGTTTTGCGTTATCGCAACGGTCCGCAACCCTGGGTGGCGTTTAGCTGGCCGAATAACGGGCAAAGCCAGGGTGCGCGTCTGCACGCGGTGTCCTTCGCCGGCGTGCCGACCCAGGTGGCCAACTATAACGGCAGACTGGGCTTGATGCGCTTGTTGGCGGATGCGCGTGCGCTGCAACCAACGCAAAGCAGCGGCACGGTTGAGTGGCGCTTCAAGCCCGTGCGCTCGGATGGCAAGGAAACGGTCAATGCTGAAATGGAAACCATCCGTTTCAATTATCGCCCGGTCAGCGGTGCTAATTTGTTAGCGCTTTCCAATTTGCGTGGAACGTCGCTTCCGCAACGTATCACTAATTGAGGTTGAACACGTGCTCCCGTTCCTAAAACCACTGGAAGAAAACGTCAACTACGCCATCGTCGGCAAGTTGCCGAATCGCCCGGACTTCGTTCGCATCAATGCCACACACCCCGTGGTCTATGAGTTTGACGAACTGATTCAAAGTGCGATGCGCCAATTGCACGACGAGCCGGAAAACGTCGAGCGCTATCTGGCCACGGTGACTGACTTCTATTACACCTCGCGTGATCAGCAGTGGGTTTTCATGGGCGTGCTGCGCGGCAGTCGCGATCAGTCCGGCCGGATGTTTCCGTTTTTTGCGGGCATCGTTGTATCCGCTGATCAGATCGCTGCAGACGCGGCCTTGACGCCGATTTCGCATGAAATCTATTTTGACGAATTGCGCCGTCAAATCGCCAATGCCGTGGATAACGCCGTGGAGGCGATTTCTTGCCAGGCCTACCTCAACACGCAATGCAGCGCAGCGGGATGCGGGCTGGTTGATTTTTCACTGGCGCGCGATTTGGTCGAGCGTTTTTCGACCAGCCAAACCGTGTCGCGCTTGAGTGAAGTGTTGGCCTTGGACACGCAGCCTGCCGCGCTTGATCAAGCCTTATTGAACATTGCGTGCTATGGCAATTTTTTACGCCGATTCGAGAATCCGGCGACCTTACAAGAAGTGGTGTTGCCGCTGCCGGTGGAAACCGGCGAAGGCACACTGATCGCGGCCGAGTGGCTGTCGCTGCTGATGGCGGCCTGGGGTCACCCCACATGGCGCGGCAGTTTTTTCATCCGGCGCGATGAAGAAACGGCTTGGTTGGCTGCTTCCTATGGGCGCATTCCGGAGCGATTTTTGCCCTGGATTGTCGGCGGCGCACTGAACGAGTCGGTCAGATTGAATCTGGTGAATGAAGAAGAAGCGTGGCGTGCGCATATTTATTACGCCGAGACGGCTTATGCCTTGAGCCGCTTGTTAAGCGATCCAGGTGCAACGATGTTGGCATTGCGCGAAGCCTTGATTGAAATTGGACGCAAATTAGCACGGGACCCGCGCTAGCGGCTGGTCATTTTTTTATTTTTTTAAACTTAGGGGATTGCCATGGCAAAGGAAAGTACACAACAAAAATTGTCCCGAGTTCGTCCACCGCGGGTACAAATCACATACGACGTTGAGATCGGGGACGCGATCGAAACCAAGGAGCTGCCGTTCGTGTTGGGCGTGCTGGGCGAATACAGCGGCCAACCCAAGGTTGAGCAGCCGAAGCTCAAGGAGCGCAAGTTCGTCGCCGTCGACCGCGACAATTTCGACGAAGCTTTGAAAGGCATGGCGCCGCGCCTGGCCTTGCAGGTGGACAACACCTTGAAGGGCGACGACAGCCGGCTTTCCGTCGAATTGAACTTCAACAAGCTGGAGGATTTCGAGCCGCAGCGCATCGTCGATCAAGTCGATCCCTTGCGCCAACTACTGGAAATCCGTAGCCGTCTATCCGATCTGCGCAACAAAATTATCGGCAACGACAAGCTCGAAGAGCTGCTCGACGAAATCGTGCGCGACTCGGAGAAGCTTGAGGCGATTCAACAATCCAATCCCAAAGGGGAATAAACATGAGTACACCATTGCAAGTGCAAACCACCATGCAAGCCCCGGTGATGCCTGGGACAGGCTTGCTGGACGCCATCATCGACGAGAGTCATGTCGCGACCAACGAAACCGAACATACCCATACCCGCGAGCTGATCAATGAGTTGGTCGATCAAGTGCTGTCCGGCGCCGTCACGGTGTCCAAGGACTTGGCCGCCAGCATCGATATGCGCGTGGCCGAACTGGACAAGCTGATTTCCGATCAGCTCAACGCCATCATGCACCATCCTGATTTCCAGAAGCTGGAATCGTCGTGGCGCGGCCTAAAATACCTGGTGATGCAGTCCGAGACCAGCCCCAACCTCAAAATCAAGGTGTTGAACGTCTCCAAAAAGGAACTGGTCAAGGACTTCAAGACCGCTCCCGAGTTCGACCAAAGCGCCTTGTTCAAGAAGATTTACGAAGAGGAATATGGCACCTTCGGCGGCGCGCCTTACGCTGCATTGGTCGGCGACTACGAGTTTTCGCGCCATCCCGAGGATTTCTTCCTGATGGAGCAAATGTCGCACGTCGCCGCCGCTGCGCATGCGCCATTCGTGGCCGCCGCCTCTCCGGCCATCTTTGGCCTGGAAACATTCACCGACATCGGCAAGCCGCGCGACCTGAGCAAGATTTTCGACACCGTCGAATACGCCAAGTGGAAATCCTTCCGCGAATCGGAAGACTCGCGTTATGTCGGCTTGATGTTGCCGCACATGTTGGGCCGCTTGCCCTATGGCCGCGACACCGTGCCGGTTGAGTCGTTCGGATTCGAAGAGGACGTCAATGGCACCGATCACAGCAAATATCTGTGGACCAATGCCGCCTATGCCTTCGGCGCACGGCTCACCGAGGCCTTTGCCAAATATGGCTGGTTGGCCGCAATCCGCGGTGTGGAAGGCGGCGGCCTGGTCGAAGGCCTGCCGACCCATACCTTCAAAACCGACGATGGCGAAATCGCGTTGAAGTGCCCGACCGAAGTCGCGATTACCGATCGCACCGAGAAACAGCTTTCCGACCTCGGCTTCATCAGCTTGGTGCATTGCAAGAACACCGATTACGCCGCGTTCTTCAGCGGCCAGTCGTCGCAAAAAGCCAAGATTTACAACACTGACGCAGCCAACGCCAATGCCCGTTTGTCGTCGCAACTGCCTTACATTTTCGCGGTATCGCGTATTGCCCACTACATGAAGGCCATCATGCGCGACAAGATCGGCAGCTTTGCCTCGCGCCAAAACGTGCAGGACTTCCTCAACACTTGGCTCGCGCAGTACGTGTTGCTGGATGACTCCGCCTCGCAAGAAGCCAAGGCCAAGTATCCGCTGCGCGAAGCCCAAGTGGATGTAGTGGATGTGCCCGGTAAGCCCGGCGCTTACCGCGCCGTGGCTTTCCTGCGCCCACATTTTCAATTGGACGAATTGACGGTTTCGCTGCGCTTAGTGGCGGAACTGCCCAAATCGACCCGTTGATTTTTCGTTTGTTTTCCCTGCAACTGTAATAAAAAGGAGAAGTAACCATGGCATTTGACGCATTTTTGAAAATTGATGGTATCCCCGGCGAAAGCAGCGATGCCAAACACGCTGAATGGATCGAAATTACTAACTTCAGCCACAGCATGGATCAGCCTGCATCGGCAACCGCCAGCAGCGCCGGTGGCGCAACCGCCGAGCGCGTGAATCACTCCACCTTCAACTTCTCGCACTTGCTGGATAAAGCCAGCCCCAAGCTGTATGAAGCTTGCTGCACCGGTAAGCACATCAAGGAAGTGACCTTGGAGCTGTGCCGTTCGGGCGGCGACAAAGTGAAGTACATGGAGGTTAAATTGGAGCAAGTGTTGATCTCCAAAGTAGCACCGTCCGGTACTGCGGGTGAAGGCTTCCCGAGCGAAGAAGTGAAATTGTCCTACGGCAAGATCAAGTGGACCTACACCCAGCAGAAGCGTGCCGATGGCGCAGGCGGCGGCAATGTTTCCGCAGGTTGGGATCTCACGACGAACAAGATCGCAGCCTAAGGTGCCAGCGCTGGCGGTGCATAGTCCATGGCTATGCACCGCTGGTTGTAACAAATCATTTGTGGATCTACGCATGTCGTCCGCACTGATGCAACATGGATTTCCCAACTATTTTTTAGCGCGGCTATGGCCGGCGCAAACGCATTCGATTTAGCTTTCTTTCCGATGCATAAAAACCAAAACCGCGCGTTGGGAGAGATTGCATGACCTGGTTGTTTAGCCTATTGACCCGTTTCCTGGCCTTGCTGGTGCTGCTGGCAGCATGGGTAGGCATACTGTGGTTCGGCGTTCGTTTTGATATTTCCCGTTTCAACCTGCTCAGCCTGATCGGCTTGCATGCCTTGCCGCCACTCGCGCTCTGGGCCTCCTGGTTGATTTGGCGGCGCCGTTCGGAACAAGCCAAGATCACCGCCGAAGAAGAAGCGCAGAAGCAGGCCGAAGCCGAGCAGCAAGCGCAGTTGGAAGCATCTCGCAAAGCCTTCGAAGAATCATTGCGCACGCGGCAGTTCGCTGTGGATTGTCGCTGGGCCGAGATGCGCAGCGCACAGCCGGAGTTGGTCGGCGCAGATGAAGTCGTGCCGCTGTCGGATGCGGATGGGAGTGCAGCGCCCGCAGAACGCTTGTTGGCCTCCTTAAGCAATACCCTAAGCGATCTCTTCAGCCAATGCCCCGGTGCACAGCGCTTGCCGATCTATGTCGCGGAATCCGCGCTGTTCGATCGGGAGTTGGCCGCGCGAGCAGTAGCGGCATGTTGTGAAGCAACGCATCAGCCCCAGGTGCGGATCTTGCCTGCCGCCGATAGCGTGGCGGAAGCGGTGTTTTCCCGTTTTGAAAGCGACCCGCTTGCACCCGGCGCACTGTTCCTGGCGGTGGATGGTCCGAGCGTCGTCGAGGATGACGATGCAGACGAATTTGGCGCAACCGAACCCAAACATGCCGATGCCTTGGTCGTGCTGTTATTTACCCATCCGGACTTCGACCTGGCGTTTAACGAATTGGAAGCAACGCCTGGCCAGGCCGGGGATGAAGTTGACCCCATGACGCCATTTTGGGAGCGCAATCGGCGTCAGTTGCAGGGCCTGTCGGAGCGCTTGGCGCGCATGCCGACAGAAGCGCGCACCTCTCTGATGGAGTTGCCGATCCTGGGCCAATTACGGCGCCCGGTCGCTGTTGCCGGCAAGAAAGCCGAGACGGCCTGGCGCAGTGCCATCGAGCAAGCGTTGATCAATGCCAATCTGAAAAAATTGCAATTCCAGGGCGAGAAGGTTGCGCAAGTCGTACCCGAGGCAGACGCAGAGGAAGAAATTCCCTGCGCCTGGATCGTGCATAACGCGGGTAGTTACGAGACCTCCGGCGAACGCTTGGCGGCACTGGGCAGGGGCCTGGACGCACATGGCATCGAGCTGAACATCATTCGCCAAGCGACCAATGTCCTGGCACAAGTCAAATTGGGCGCGGTAGATCAGTGGGCCAGTGTGGCCTTGGCCCTAACCCGCGCGCAAGCCCTGGAAGCGCCGACCTTATGGGCGGCTTTTGGTGCGCGTAGCTCGGTAGGTTTAGTGACCACCAAAATTTAGGAGCGTGCCATGCGAAAGATAATCCTATTAGGTGATGAAACCAGCCATGGCGGCAAAGTCGTCAGCGCCACCAGCCATGTCACGGTCGGCGGCAAACCCGTGGCGCGCTTGGGCGACAAATGCACCTGCCCCAAGCGCGGACACAACAACTGCGTGATCGCCGAAGGCGATACTGCCTGGACCATCGACGGCATCCCGGTCGCATTGGAAGGGCACAAGACATCCTGCGGCGCGGTATTGGTGTCTTCGGCGCCGAATAACGGGCGCGAATGAAGTAGAGGAGAAGCGAAGCATGTCAAAACATCTCGTGGCCGAACTGCTCGAACCGATCCCGGGTGGCCACCCGGGCGGAACCGACTTGGCCTATTTCAAGGAATTCGATGCGATCCGCGAGGCGCGGCGCGCCGACGATCCGACCCT
>Ga0113563_10003306_pt1 | contig 10018 bp, 6 predicted proteins | sample Mud3Dept3metaG_FD_80117 | JGI IMG/M metagenome (GOLD analysis project Ga0113563, IMG submission 80117) | Freshwater wetland microbial communities from Ohio, USA, analyzing the effect of biotic and abiotic controls - Mud 3 Core 4 Depth 3... | ecosystem: Environmental > Aquatic > Freshwater >...
ACCGCAGGTACTCGGAATCCCGCATGGTGGACAAGGAAATCGAAAAACTGCGCGAACTGCCGCCTGATGTGGCCAAGGAGCGGCAGACATGGCTGGACAAGATGAGCGAGGCCAACCGCGCCTCGAACCGCGCCTACAAGGAGGGCGACAAGAAACTGGCAAGCCGGTTGAGCGATGAAGCCGACGGGTACAGCCAGAAAGGTCGGGAGATCAGAGATAAGTATTGGGCAAGTATCCAGCCGAAAATCGAGCAACTGGAAGCAAAAAGGAAAACCATACATTACGGCGACCAGAATGTGGTCGTAAGCATCATCGCAAACGAACACAATAAGGAATGGGCTGACCCACAGAGGGCATCGGAATTAACGGTCGGTAAAATGCCTAAAGGTAATAGAACCGGACTCAAGGTGCTGGCGATCCGGGCAATTGTGGAAGGCTCCATGCCGGAACGCGATGCAATCCTGAATGTCATTGAACGGGACAAGCTGGCTCGTCTCGTCCGTTAGCTTTGATCAGATCCGAATCAGCGCGCGCCTCACAAACTGGCGGGCCCAATTGATTGGAAGGCAGGTGACTTACCTGTCTTCTCGGGCGCGCATCAAGGCATCGCTCAAAACGGCAAGTCCAGGTCGGGCGCCGCGCCCAGCAGTACCTTCCTGAAATCGTCCTGGATGCGTTCGAGCGCGGCTTCGTTGTCTGCCTCGAAACGCAACACAATCACCGGCGTGGTGTTGGAAGGGCGCATCAGGCCGAAGCCATCGGCATATTCCACACGCAGACCGTCTATCGTGATGATGTCGCGCGCATCGGTGAAACGAGCTTCTTTTTGCAGGCGCGAAATCAAGCTATGGTTCGCGCCTTCTGCTGTGTGAATATGCAGTTCCGGCGTGCATACCGCGTCCGGCAAGGCGTTCAGAGTAGCGTTGGAATCGGCTACCTTGCTCAATATCTCCAGCAGCCGCGCCCCGGCATACAAGCCATCGTCGAAGCCATACCAGCGTTCCTTGAAGAACACATGGCCGCTCATCTCGCCGGCCAGCAAGGCGCCGGTTTCGCGCATCTTGGCTTTCACCAGGGAGTGGCCAGTTTTCCACAGCGTGGGCTTGCCGCCGTGTTCGCGTATCCATGAGAACAGGTTGCGTGTGGACTTCACGTCGAAGATGATCTCGGCATCGGCATTGCGGCTCAATACGTCGGCGGCGAACAGCATCAGCTGGCGGTCAGGGAAGATGATCTTGCCGTCCTTGGTGACCACGCCCAGCCGGTCGCCGTCGCCGTCGAATGCCAACCCCAGCTCACTGTCGTTGTCGCGCAAGGCGGCGATCAGGTCTTGCAGGTTGTGCGGATCGGACGGGTCTGGATGATGGTTGGGGAAGTTGCCATCCACTTCACAGAATAGCTCGGTGACGGTGCAACCCAGGCCGCGATACAGCTTGGCAGCGAAATCACCGGCCACGCCGTTGCCGCAGTCCACGGTGATGTTGAGCGGTCGAGCCAGCTTGATGTCGCCGATGATGCGCGCGAGGTATTCCGGCGCGATGTCGTATTGCGAGTAGCTGCCCGAGCCGTGGGTCAGGTCGTTCTGTTCGATGCGTGATCTCAGTTTCTGTATGGTCTCGCCGGACAAGGTCTCGCCCGCGAGCACCATTTTCAGGCCATTGTAGTCCGGCGGGTTGTGGCTGCCGGTGATCATCACGGCGCAATCTGTCTTGAGCTGGAACGCGGCGAAGTAGGTCATCGGCGTGGCCACCATGCCTACATCGATCACATCGATGCCGCTCTTCTGGATACCGCGCGCCAGCGCTTGTGCGAACTCGGGACCGGACAAGCGCCCGTCGCGGCCGATGGCGATGCTGTGCTGTTTGCGAGCGACGGCTTCCGAGCCGATGGCATGCCCGATGGCTTCCACGATTTCGGAGGTCAGCGTCTTGCCGACGATGCCGCGTATGTCATAGGCCTTGAAGATTTCTTTGGGGATGCGGATCATGATTTCACCTGGCGGATAGGAATATGTCTGGCCACTTGTTGCGGGGTCAATTGCATCATGCAGTTGAAATGTCCCAGCGGGCAAACGCGTTTGAAGCAAGGACTGCAGGGCAGGTCAAGCTTGAGCACTTGCGCCTTGTCCGACAGCGGCGGCGTGAATTGCGGGCTGCTGGAGCCGAAGATGGCCAGCATGGGTCTGTCCAGTGCTGCGGCGATGTGCATCAGCCCCGAATCGTTGCTGACCACCAAGTCGGCACAAGAGAGGAGCGCGATCGCATCTTTCAGGTCGGTGCTTCCGCACAGATTGACGGCCTGGGGATTGCCGAGGGCCACTATCTTGTCGGCGACTTCCTTGTCTTTGGATGAGCCGATCAGCCAGACTGTATAGCCCTGTGCGCGCAGTTGTTGCGCAAGTTCGGCATAGTAAGGCTCCGGCCAGCGCTTGGCCGGGCCATATTCCGCGCCGGGGCAGAATACGGCGACTGGGCCGTCCGATGACAAGCTGAGTTTGGATAAGGTCTGGGAGCGTTGTACCTGGTCCACCTGCAAACGCGGGACGGGGAGCGGACGGGGGATGGCCGTATTCCTCGCTTCGGCCAGTTGCGCGAAGCGCTCCACCATCAGCGGCAGTTTTTTCTTGTCGAGTTTGTGCGCATCGTTGAGCAGGCCGTAGCGCACCTCGCCGACGAAACCGGTGCGCAGCGGGATGTTTGCGAAAAACGGAACCAGCGCGGACTTCCACGAGTTGGGCAACACGATCGCCTGGGTATATCCGGCTGCGCGCAATTGCTTGCCCAGGCGGCGGCGTGCGGAAAGCTGCAGCGTCCCGTGCGGAAAGGGATTGATGATGACATCATGGATTTCCGGCATCTGCCGTAGCAGTTTCTCGGTCCACGGCGGAGCCAGCACGTCGATACGGGCGTCTGGATGACGCTGCAGCAAGCGATGCAGCATGGGCTGCATCAGCACACAATCACCCACCCAGCTCGGGGCAATGACCAGGATCTTTTTCACGGGATGACGGGTGAGGGAAGGCGAAGACAGGGCTTCAGTGATGCCCGTGCGGCAGTTCACCCTTGAATTTATAACAGGTGCCACAGTAGGGACACACGGCTTCACCGAGTTTTTCCACCGGGATGGCGACGCGCGGATGCGCGCTCCACAGGCTCATGGCCGGGGTCGGGCAGAATAAAGGCAAGGCTTCTGCAGTGACTTCGACGTAGCGCTGCGTGATGTTCTCGTTGGACATGCTCTTCCCTTTGTCTGAATGGTTATACGTGCGCCAGCCAAGCCGCGTATTTCGGGTTCTTGCCGCTGGCGATGTCAAAGAAGGCCGCTTGCAGCTTGGTAGTGATCGGTCCGCGCTTGCCGATACCGATGGTACGTGTGTCCAGTTCGCGGATCGGGGTCACTTCGGCTGCCGTGCCGGTAAAGAACGCTTCTTCCGCGCAGTACACTTCGTCGCGGGTGATGCGTTTCTCGATCAGTTCCAGCCCCATATCCTTGGCCAGCGTGACGATGGAGTCGCGCGTGATGCCTTCCAGGCAGGAAGTCAGGTCGGGCGTGTAGAGCTTGCCTTTCTTGACGATGAAGATGTTTTCGCCCGCGCCTTCGGCCACATAACCATCCACGTCCAGCAACAGAGCTTCATCGTAGCCGTCCTGAGCCACTTCCTGGTGCGCCAGAATGGAGTTGGTATAGGTTCCTACCGATTTGGAGCGGCACATGTTGATGTTCACGTGGTGGCGCGTGAAGCTGGAGGTCTTCACGCGGATGCCTTTTTCCATGCCTTCCGCGCCCAGATACGCGCCCCAGGGCCAGGCGGCGATGGCGACATGCACGCTCAGGGTGGTGGCGGCGATACCCATGGCTTCCGAGCCGTAGAACACAATGGGGCGGATATAGCAGGATTTCAGTTTGTTGGCGCGCACCACTTCCTTCTGGGCGGCCATCAGGGTTTCCTTGTCGTAAGGCATCTTCATCTTGAAGATGTAAGCCGAATTGAACAGGCGGTCGGTGTGTTCCTGCAGGCGGAAGATCGCCGTGCCTTGCGTCGTTTCATACGCACGCACCCCTTCAAACACCCCCATGCCGTAATGCAAGGTATGGGTGAGCACGTGGGTGGTGGCATCGCGCCAGGGTACGAGCTTGCCGTCGTACCAGATGAAGCCGTCGCGGTCGGACATGGACATAGTGATTTCCTTAATTCGTTTTCGTTGTTGCGAGGAGCGGGATTCTAGCTGTTTCCGCACCGATTATGAAGGGCGCCGATGTCCTTGCAGGCAAGAAGGGGGGCGACTATATGTTTCGGCATATTCCTTTTGTGACCGGTTCATGTAATCATCACTCATGTTGGTCGGGGAGACATCTGGGGGCGGCATGATGCAGCACATCAGTTCGAAGGAAATCAAGCCGGATATATTGGACACGCAGGAAGACAAGCTGCGCAAGAGTCTGCTTATCTTCGCGGCCGCCTTCATGACCTTTGGCGTGATGTTCTGGCTGGCCGTCTACTGGATGATGGGCCTGAATTATTCCACCAATGTCCCCTTGGGTTATCAGGCGATCTCGGTCGCCTCGCTGGTGCATTACATGAAGACGCGCAATTTCAAGGTCTTTCGTTTCGTGCAACTGACCCTGTTCCTGTTCGCGCCCTTCATCATGCAGTGGAGCATCGGCAGCTCGGTCACTTCAAGCGGTGTGACGTTATGGGCGTTGCTGGCTCCCATCGGCGCGCTGGTGGTGTCCGGCTGGCGCGAGTCCATTCCATGGTTCTTTGCCTACATGGTGCTGACAGTAGTATCCGGTTTCTTCGATTTCTATCTGGGCATCGGTATGACTGCCGGTATCCCGCTCAATGTCATCGGTGTGTTCTTCGCGCTGAATTTTGCCGCGATGTCCGCCATCCTGTATTTCCTGGTGCGTTACTTCGTGATCGAGACGGAGAAGATCAAGAGCCAGCTCGATCAGCAGCATGCCCTCTTGGCGGAAGAGCAGAAGCGCTCCGAGCGTGTGCTGTTCAATGTGTTGCCGTCCAGCATCGCTGAGCGCCTGAAGAGCAACGAGGGGTTGATCGCCGATGGATATGCCGACGTGACGGTGATGTTTGCCGACCTGGTGAATTTTACCCAGCTCACCGAACAGATGTCGCCCGAGCAGATGGTGGGGCTGCTCAATACCGTGTTCTCCGGTTTCGATGAACTTTCCGAAAAATACGGCCTGGAAAAGATCAAGACCATCGGCGATGCCTACATGGTGGTTGGGGGATTATCGCGCGAGCGGGCGGACTATGCGGCGGATGTGGCGAACATGGCGCTGGAGATGAACGACTATGTGGCCAGGCATCCGCAATTGGCCAAGCGCAATCTGGGGGTGCACATCGGCATTGCCACCGGCCCGGTGGTGGCTGGGGTGATCGGCACCAAACGTTTCATCTATGACCTGTGGGGCGACACGGTGAATGTCGCCAGTCGTTTGACCGATGATGCCAAGCATGGCCATATTCTGACCGACAAGCTCACCTACAACCGTTTGCGCCGCGACTATCTGTTCGAGCCGCCCAGCGTGCTCAACGTCAAGGGCAAGGGCGAGATGACCTGCTATCGGATGATCGGTCGCGCCGATGTATTGAGCGATGCGGGCAAGAGCCACCTCCACCTGCCGCCTGCCCAGGATGCCGCGCCCACTGCGGCGTAGCTCATTCGCCTAGCAGTTTCTTCCACATTTCCAGCACCGGGCTTGTGTCCAGCCTGCCCTGCTCGATGCGACAGGGCGTTTGGTTGTTCAGGCGCATTTGGTGCTGCAGGCCACGCAATTTGCGGTACACGTCGCAAATTGCTGCACTGAGTCCGGTATCGATCAAGCCTAGTTTGGCAGACTGATCCAGAAGTGCCAGATTGCCACTGTTGGCAGTCAGTTGCGGGTGTTGTGCGGCGTAAGCCAGCACCAGGAATTGCACCATGAACTCGATGTCCACCATGCCGCCGCTGTCATGCTTGATGTCAAACAGCGCGGTCTTGTTCGGATGCCCATCGTGCATTTTACGGCGCATCTCGACCACCTCGTTCCTGAGCTGGCCGAGGTCGCGCGGTGTGCGCAGTATCTCGTTGCGGATGCGCTCGAACTGCACGCCAACTGCAGCATCGCCTGCGCAGAAGCGGGCGCGTGTCAGCGCCTGATGCTCCCACACCCAGGCATGATTGCGTTGGTAATCTTCGAAGGCCTCGATGGAGCTGACCAGCAAACCGCTTTCCCCATTGGGACGCAGGCGCAGGTCGACCTCGTATAGGCGACCGGCGGCGGTATAGCTGGACAGCAAGGTGTTGATGCGTTGTGCCAGACGCGAATAGATCTGTCCGGCGTCAGGGTGCGGGTCGTCATACAGGAACACCAGATCCAGATCGGAGGCATAACCCAGCTCGCGTCCGCCCAGCTTGCCGTAGGCGATGATAGCGAACTGCGCCTGTTGCTGATGCTTGTTGCGTGCTTCGCGCCAGCACAGGCGCAGCACGTGGCGTAACAAAAGGTCGGCCAGATCGCTCAAATGGTCGCTGAGTTTTTCCAGCGGCAGCACACCCTGCAGATCCATCGCCAGCAAGTGAAAAGTCTGCGCCTGCTGGAACTGGCGCAACGCATCCATCTCGCGCTCGGTGTCGCCGACATGATCATCGAGTTGGGCGGCCAATTGCGCATCCAGCGCCGCCCATTCCGGTGCGACATACAGCTCGCGCGTATCCAGCAGTTCGTCGAGCAGGATGGGATGTTGCGTCAGGTAGTCGCTGGCCCAGGCGCTGGCGGCCAGCATGCGCACCAGGCCCGGCAGCGCTTTAGGATATTCGGCGAGGAAGGCAAGATAAGCAGCGCGGCGGGCGATGGCTTCCAGCAGGCCAAGTGCGCGGCGCAATGCTTCGTCGTGATTCTGTTCTGCGGCGCAAAGCGCCAGAAAACGCGGTATCAGCGAGTCCAGCCGCTGGCGGCTGATCTCCGGCAGTTGGCGGTAACGGTTGGCGGAGCGGAATTGCAGCAGGTTATCGGCCAGCGATGCAACATCGCCATAGTGCAGGCTGGCAAGCGCCGCGCTCAATTCCTCTATGCCGCTGCCGTCATGCCACCAGTTGTTTTCGCTGGTCTCTTGCTTGGCGCCGAACACCGCTTCGAATTGCGCGCTGACGAATTCGCGCAGCGGGTCGAGGTCGGCGAGCAGGGCGGAATAGTCTGCATAGTCCATCGCAGTGGCGATGATCGCCTGTGCTGAGTCGGCTTCAGGCAGTTCCTGGGTTTGCTGGTCGTTGACGTATTGCAGGCGATGCTCCAGATTGCGCAGAAAGACATAGCTGCTGTCCAGTCTGGCGACCACGGCAGCGTTCAACTCGCCGTCCTGTCCCAGCTGGCGCAATACCTGTTGCGTGGGGCGGAGGCGCAGGCGGGCATCGCGCCCGCCGCGTATCAGCTGAAAGACCTGGGCGATGAACTCGATCTCGCGGATGCCGCCTCTGCCCAGCTTGATGTTGTGATGCCGGTCACGACGCGCCACTTCGGCGCGGATCTGTGCGTGCAGTTTGCGCATGGAATCGAATGCGCCGAAGTCCAGATATTTGCGGAACACGAACGGCAGTACCAGCTTTTCCAATTCGGTGATGCGATCACCGTCCGCCGGCGAGATCACGCGTGCCTTGATCCAGGCATAGCGTTCCCACTCGCGGCCTTGCGCGACCAGATATTCTTCCAGTGCGGCGAAACTCATCGCCAAAGGGCCGCTGTCGCCGTAAGGGCGCAAGCGCATGTCCACGCGGAACACAAAGCCGTCGGCGGTGAGGTCGTTGATGAGCGCGATGAGTTTGCGCCCCAAACGGCTGAAGAACTCGTGGTTGGATAAGCTGCGCGCACCGTTGGTCTCGCCGTCTTCGGGATAGACGAAGATCAGGTCGATGTCGGAGGAGACATTCAGTTCGCCGCCGCCCAGTTTTCCCATGCCGATCACCAGCAGCTCCTGCGGTGCGCCGCTTTCCGCGCCGACGGGATCCCCATACTGGGCGACCAGGGTCTGCATGGTGAAGGTATGTGCGCGGCGCACCGTCAATTCTGCCAGTGCCGTCATGCCGCGCATCACTTCGGACAGATCGCACAAACCACCCAGGTCGCGGCTGATCAGGTGCAACATCACGCGCTTGCGCAGACTGCGCAGGGCGCGCGACAACTGTGCTTCATCGTCGGCGGGGAATTCGTCCAGACAGCGCTGTATAAGCCCTGCATCGCATGTGGCAAGGTAATGTTCGCGCAGCCATGACTGCAGCTCAGGTTCAGCAGCCAGCAAACGGGCAAGATAGTGGCTGCACTGACCGGCATGACTCAGGAGCGCATCGAAGTCGGTAATCGGGGCTTTTACTGGGGTTTTCATGGCTGGATTCGGTTAAAATGGGGGCACTTGCTTATGTCATCCCATTATAGATTTTTCATGTTTGTCCGCTTGTTTTTCCAACTGCATATTACTCATTTCCAGGCGCAATGCTGAAACCCGCACTTCGTCATACCGCGCGCGGTCTGAAGCATCTGCTGCGCATTGTGCTGTTGTTCTGTTTGGTGATAGCAGGGCTCGGCATTGCTGTGCTGTTGGCTTTGCGCTACTGGGTGTTGCCTGACATCGAGCGTTACCACGCAGACATCACGGCGGCGGCCAGTGTCGCTGTCGGACGCCAGGTCACCATTGCACACATTGAAGCCGATTGGAGCGGTTTGCGCCCGCGCTTGCTGTTGTCCGATGTGAAGGTGCTGGACGAGCGCGGCCAAACTGCTTTGGAATTCCCGCATCTGCGCAACACCATCGCGTGGACGACCCTGTTCACCGGCGAGTTGCGTTTTTACAGTCTGGAGCTGGACAGGCCTGAGTTGCTGGTTCGACGCGATGCGCAAGGACGGCGCTATGTGGCGGGCATCTTGTCCGGCGCACAGGCGGGTGTGCAATCGGATGATGCGGCTTCGGATTGGTTGCTGCACCAATCGCGCATCGTCGTGCATAACGGACATGTCATCTGGCAGGACGACATGCGCAACGCCCCGGCGATCGCCTTCGAACAGGTCGAGATGGTTATCGAGAACAAGGGTGAGCGCCATCGTTTTTCCATGCGTGCTGTTCCGCCTGCGAGCCTTGCATCAAGCATCGATCTGCGCGGCGATCTCTATGGCGAGAGCTTTACCGATCTGAATAATTGGAGCGGTGGGTTGTTCGCGCAACTCGAGCGAATGGATGTACTGGCCTGGAATAAATGGTCCGCTCTGCCTGATACCTTGAAAAGCGGCAAAGGTGCGGTAAGGGTCTGGCTGGATATGGCGCGCGGACAGATCCGCCAGGTGGATGCGGATGTGGCCCTGCATGATGTGCGTGCGCAATTGGGCAGCGAGCTGCCGCAGCTGGATCTGACCAGGTTGAGCGGGCGCTTTGGTTGGCGGCAGCTGGAAGGCGGGTTCGAGGTTTCGACACGGCAATTGGCGCTGCACATGCGCAACGGATTTGCACTCAAGCCGACGGATTTGTTCCTGCGAGTTTCCCCCAGGCAGAGTTACCGCTCGGCTTCCGGCGAGGTGCGGGCGAATGCCATTGATCTGGCTGATATCAACAAGCTGCTGGAATATTTCCCCGTCGGGGACGACCTGAAAAAACGCATGGTCGAATTATCGCCGCAGGGCAGTGTGAGCGACCTGCAGGCAAGTTGGCAGGGCGATATAGAACGCCTTGCACAATACCGAGTGCACGCCCGCTTTGACAGAGTCGGCCTGCGCCAGGTGGGCACGCAACCCGGCATTTCAGGATTGAGCGGCGAGGTGGACGGCAGCGATAGTGCCGGAACGTTAAAGCTGGAAAGCCACGGTCTGAACGTGCAGGCGCCGGATTTTCTGTCAGACCCTTTGCTGTTCGATTATCTCTCGGCGCGGCTGGACTGGCAGCGCAACGGACGCGGCTGGGATCTGAAACTGAACAATGCACAAGTCCGCAATGCCGACCTGGAAGGCACGCTTTCCGGCGGGTATCAAATAG